>Ga0075434_100000347_pt1 | contig 33417 bp, 33 predicted proteins | sample RhiMethybrSRZTD3_FD_75298 | JGI IMG/M metagenome (GOLD analysis project Ga0075434, IMG submission 75298) | Populus rhizosphere microbial communities from Tennessee, USA - Rhizosphere MetaG P. TD hybrid SRZTD3 | ecosystem: Host-associated > Plants > Roots > Rhizosphere > Soil | place: USA...
GCAATCTCCCCGCCTTGCGCCGCGAACCGGCCGTCGCGGAGGTAGTGCGAGTGATCCGTGACCGCCACGTACTCGTACCCGCGCGCCTGCGCGGCCCGCGCCATCTCCTCCAGCGAGTGGTCCGCGTCGGTCGACCACGTGGAGTGCATGTGCAGGTCGCCGCGGAGATGCTCGACCTCGAGGAGGTCCGGAAGCGTTCCGTTTCGCGCCGCCTCGAGTTCGCCGAGGTTCTCACGGAGCTCCGGCGGAATGAAGTCGTACCCGAGCCGCCGGTACACGTCTTCCTCGCTCTCCGCGGTCAGGACCTCGTTCGTCTCGACGACGACGATGCCGTACTCGGAGACCGACAATCCCTGGCGGACGGCGGCCTCGCGGAGGGCGACGTTGTGATCCTTCGAGCCGGTGAAGTGCTGGAGCAGGTTCCCGTACGACTCGGGAGGCACGACGCGAAGGTCGAACCGGAGGCCGTTCTGCCACACGACCGCAGCCTTCGTCGGCCCGTGCGCGGTGACCTCGGCGACGGCCTCGTGCGCCACGAAGCGAGCCGTGAGGGAGGCGGGGTCGCGAGCGGTCGCGATCAGATCGATGTCCCGGGTCGTCTCGCGGCGGCGGCGGACGCTCCCGGCCTCGGAGATCCGCTCGACGTCCGGGGAGTCGCCCAGCTCGGCGACGAGCTGCCGAACGGCCGGCAGCGCCTTGCCGAGCAGCGTCCGCTCCGCGGGCGGCGGCGCCTGCTCTACGGCGAAGTAGCGCAGAACGCTCTCCTCCGTCTTCGGGCCGAGGCCGGTCAGCGCGCGCAGGCGATGCTCCGCTGCAGCCCGCCGTAGGTCCTCCACGGTCGTGATCCCCAGCTCCTGCCAGATGCGGCGGACAGTCTTCGGGCCGAGCCCCGGAACCGCGAGGAACGCGATCAACTCAGGCGGGATCCGATCTCGGCGGTCCCGCAGCGCCTTGATCTCACCGTCCTCGACGATCTGGACGATCTTCTCCTCGATCGTCTTGCCGACGCCGGGCAGGTCACGGGCCTTGCCTGCGAGAGCCATGTCGACGACGGGCGCCGGCGTCTCCCGGATACGTGATGCCGCGCGCCGGTAAGCGATCACGCGGTAGGACTGCGCGCCCTCGATCTCGAGCAGGTCCGCGAGCAGCTCGAGCCGGTCGGCGATGTCGCTGTTCTTGACGGGGGCAGTGGTCACGGCTCGTCGTAAGGTCCTGGGTCGTGGACGTGGTCGTCTGTCTTCCAACCTACAACGAACGCGAGAACCTGGAACGGATGCTCCGCGCCCTCACCGGCGTGCTGCCGAACGGCCGCTCGATCCTCGTCATCGACGACGCGTCGCCCGACGGAACCGGCGAGCTGGCCGACCGGCTCGCGGAAGAGCTGGACGGCGTTCGCGTTCTCCACCGGGCGCGGAAGGAGGGGCTCGGTCCGGCCTATCTGGCCGGCTTTCGCGAGGCGCTCGCCCACGGCGCCGACCTCGTGCTCGAGATGGACTGCGACTTCTCGCACGACCCGCGAGACGTGCCCCGGCTGATCGAGGCCGCGGCCGGCGCGGATCTCGTTCTGGGTTCCCGCTACGTCCAGGGTGGAACCATCGTCAACTGGGGGCTCTGGCGCCGGCTCGTCTCGGCCGCGGGCTCGCTCTATGCCCGCGTCGTCCTGGGACTTCCCGTCCGCGACCTCACCGGCGGATTCAAGTGCTATCGGCGCGTCGTGCTCGAGTCGATCGACCTCCGCGCGATCGACTCCCGCGGCTACGCGTTCCAGATCGAGACCACGTACAGGGCGGTCCGCGCGGGATTCCGCGTGGTCGAGGTGCCGATCGCGTTCGTCGACCGTGAGGAGGGCGGCTCGAAGATGACCCGTGGCATCGTCGTCGAGGCGATCTGGAAGGTGCCCGGGCTCCGGCTCGCGAGTCTCCTCCACCGTCTGTGAGCCGACGTCCCGAACGTACAGTGGCGTCGTGGTCACGACCGACGCGACGTTCGGGACGGAGGTGCTCGGCTCGGAGATCCCGGTGCTCGTGGACTTCTGGGCACCATGGTGCGGCCCTTGCAAGGCGATCGAGCCCGCCCTCGACGAGCTCGCCGAGCGCCACGCGGGACGCCTCGTCGTGACGAGGCTGAACGTCGACGAGAACATCGAGACGCCCTCGCGTTACGGCGTCCTCTCGCTCCCGACTGTGATCCTGTTCGCGGCCGGCCAGCCCGAGGAGACGCTGATCGGCGCGCGCCCACGCAAGGACTACGAGGACGCCGTCGAGCGCTGGCTCTGAGGCTCCGGGGCGAGCAGCGTGCTATGCGCGGCCGCGCGGCTCTTTCTGATCGGCAGCCGCGGCCGCCGGCGAGTGGGCGCCGACGCAAGTCGCACCCGCGGGTCGAGCGCCGCATAGCAGAGATCCGCGATCAGCGTGAAGACGGCGACCGCGGCCGAGACGACCATGACGATGCCGAGCACGACCGGAAAGTCCTGCTGGTTCATCGCACTGACCAGGGTGTAGCCCATGCCCTGAAGGCTGAAGACCTGCTCGACGAAGAGCGTGCCGGCAAAGGCGAGGCCGAGGTCCATGCCGAGCATCATCACGATCGGAATGGCGGCGTTCCGCAGCACATGGACGCGAAGGACATGCCACCTGGAACCGCCCTTCGCACGGGCCGTGAGCACATAGTCCTCCTGCGAGGACTCGATGACCGAGGCGCGGATCATCCGGGCGTACAGCGCCGCGAACAGGACCGCAAAGCTCAGCCACGGCAGCAGGAGGTGGTACGACCAGTCCAGAGCGCCGCCGCACGCGGTCGCGGGGTTCACGGCGTCGCAGTACCCGGCGATCGGCGTGAGATGCAGGCGGTAGCCGAAGAAGTACGAGAGGATCAATCCGATCCACGCAGGGTGCGCCGCGATGCCGATGAAGACGAAGATCATCAGCATCCGATCGAGTATCGACCGCGGGCGCAGCGCCGAGATGATGCCGACGGGAATCGAGATCAGCAGGAAGAGGAGCGTCCCGCCGACCAGCAGGGACGCCGTCACGGGAATCGCGGACGCGAGCGTCTCGGTGACCGGAGTATTCGTCTGAATCGACGTGCCGAGCGACTGGTGCCGCGCCGCGTTCCAGACGTACTCGGCCCACTGCACCGGCAGCGGGGCCTCGTGGAGTCCCATCGCCTTGGAGATGGTGACCTGAGTCGTGTCCCGCCCCTGGCCGGCGGGAACCTGGTTGGGCGGGATGACGAAGAAGAGGATGAAAGACGCCCACGTCATGATCAGGACGAGGAACACGCCCCAGATGAGCCGGCGAAGCGCGTAAGCGATCACAGCTCAGCGAGAGAGGGCGAGGCCTCTCGATCGTAGGTCGGGGGTCTTAGCCGAAGTGGTCCCAGCCAGCCAATTCTACGAGGCTGCCCTCCACGCGGATCTCGACGCCCGCGCCCGGCTCGCACCGACCGACTGTCGCGAAACGGCCTGGGCGCTCGACCGCGGCGAGCAGCTCGTAGTCCTCGCCGAATGCAAGCGCGAGCTCGTATGCCTCGCGGCCGGCACGAGCGGCGGCCTCCTCGACGCCATCCGCAAAGGGCACCGACTCCACGTCGACAATCACGCGGCACGCCGACCGCTCGGCAAGTCGCATCGCGTCGGAGGCGAGGCCGTCCGAGAGGTCCAGCATCGCGTGGGCCACAAGCGCGAGCTCCCGACCCTCTGCGAGGCGAATCGGAGGCCGCAGGTGCGCATCGGCCGCCGGTCCGCGGATCCCGGCGCGGAGCGCGTAGTAGCCGGCCGCCGACGCGCCCAGCGGCCCCGTGACGACCAGGGTGTCTCCGGGACGCGCACCGGCGCGGCCTGGTACCCGGTCGGACCGCCCGATCGCGGTGACCGTCAGATAGGTCCGGTCTGCCCGGGTCGTGTCCCCTCCGACCACGTCCACGCCGGGCTCGGCGAGCCCGGTATAGAGCTCGAGCACGTTCTCGACCGGCGTCTGAGCGGGAAGACCGAGGCTCACGAGCAGTGCCTCCGGCTCTGCTCCCGCAGCCGCGAGATCGCTCAGGTTGACCGCGGCAGCCTTGTAGCCGAGGTTCCGCCATGAGATCCAGTCGAGCCGGAAGTGGACGCCCTCGACGAGCGTGTCCTGGGTGACCACTCGGCCGTCCTGCAGGACGGCGACGTCGTCGCCGGTCCCCGTGGCCAGCCCTTGCCGTTCGAGCTCGGCCAGGAGGCCGAACTCACCCAGCTGCGAGAGCAGCATCGACGACCTTGCGCAGGGCGCCGGCGTCTGCGGCCGCGCGAACGACCGCCACCCCGGCTGCGCCGACCTCGATGCAGGAGGCGGCATTCCCGGCATCGACGCCGCCAATCGCGACGACGGGGATCGTCACCGCCCCGGTCACGGCACCAAGGCCGTCCAGCCCGAGCGGCGCCGCGTCCGGCTTCGTCGGCGTCTCCCAGACCGGGCCGGCGCCGATGTACCCGGCTCCTGCCTTCTGGCCGGCCACGGCCTCCTCGACCGAGGACGCGGACAGCCCGACGAGGACGCCGGCGGCGAGCGCGTCGCGAGCGCCCTCGTCCTCACGGCCGAGATGCACCCCGTCGGCCTCGAGTTGGAGCGCTGCATTCAGGTCGTCGTTCACGACGAAGGCGATACCGGCGGCACGTGCGAGGTCGCGGAACGGCGCCCCCTGCGCCACCACCTCGTCCGTCGGCACTCCTTTCAGCCGAAGCTGCAGCACCGTTGCGCCGCCGTCGATCGCCTTCTGGGCGGTGTCGACGTCGGAGACGATCGCGTGCAGCCTCATACCCTTCCTATCTTCCCGATTCGGTGACGGCGGCGCGGCGGTCGAGCGTCTCCGGGTCGAGTCTGTAGAGCGCGTCGTAGAGGGCGACATGGAACGTTCCCGGCCCGCGCGCCTGCGCCGCGGCGTCCTCGCCCGCGACGCCGAAGGCGACGAGCGCCTCAGCCGCGGCGGCGAGGGGCTCGGTCGGTCTCGTGGCTGCGAACGCCCCCGTGATCGCCGTGGACATGCAGCCCGTCCCGGTCACCGTGGCGAGCAACGGGTCGCCGTTCGCAATCGCGAGGATGCGCTCGCCGTCGGACACGTGATCCACGGCGCCGGTTACGGCCGCGACGACTCCGAGCGAGCGCGCGGCCTGCCGTGCGAGCTCTCCGGACTCGGTGCCTGCGGCGATCGACTCCACGCCACGCACCTCGGCGTCGACGCCGACGAGGGTCGCGATTTCGCCGGCGTTGCCGCGGAGGATCGAAATGTCGACCTCGTCGAGCAACCGCCGCGCCGTCTCGGTGCGGTACGCGGTCGCGCCCGCGCCGACCGGGTCGAGCACGATGGGAATCCCGCGCGTGCTCGCAGCCCGCCCGGCAAGCAACATCGCCTCGACCCAGGCGTTCGAAAGCGTGCCGATGTTGATCACGAGCGCGCTCGCCAGCCCCGCCATCTCCTCGACCTCCTCGCGCGCATGGGCCATGACGGGCAGCGCTCCCAGGGCAAGCGTCGCGTTCGCCGTCTCGTTCATCACGACGTAGTTCGTGATCTGGTGGACGAGCGGCTTCTGCTCGCGGAGCCGGCGAAGCGTCTCGCCGGGCACGACGGCGGTCTGGACGGTCATGCAGCTCCCTTCAGATTGAAGACATCCACGGGTCCCTCGCCGCTTCCGATCTCCTCGAACCCGTTCAGGACGGCGTGCGACGCGGCGTCGGCCGCCGTTCGTGCCGCGCGCTCGAGGTCGTCGCCGTGAGCGAGCCGGGCGGCAAGAGTCGCCGAGTGCGTGCAGCCGGCCCCGTGGGTGGTCGGACGCTCGTGGCGCACGACCGGTATCTCAACGTGACGCCGCCCATCGAAGAGGTGGTCGACCGCCTTCGCGCCGTGCCCCCCGGTCACGATGACGGCCGCCGCGCCGAGCTCGTGAATCCGCTGGGCGAGCTCACGTCGGCTCCCGCAAGCCCCTGCGAGCACTTCGGCCTCCGGCACGTTCGGAGTGACGACGGTCGCGAGCGGAAACAGCCGCTCGACGTACGTGCGCACCGCGTCGTCCTCCAACAGCTTCGCCCCCGATGTCGCAACCATGACGGGGTCGACTACGAGCGGGACGGGATGGCCCTCGAGGAACGCCGCAACGGTCTCGATCGCCCGGGACGAGAACAGCATGCCCGTCTTGGCCGCGTCGACGCCGATGTCGTCGAAGACCGCCTCCAGCTGAGCAACCACGAAGTCCGACGGCAGCTCATGAATGGCGGTCACCGACGCCGTGTTCTGGGCGGTCAGCGCGACCAGCACGCTGGCGCCGTAGCAGCCGGCCGCCGCGAAGGCCTTCAGATCGGCCTGGATGCCCGCAGCACCACCCGAATCGGACGTGGCGATCGTCAGCGCTCGAGGAATCGTCGTCCCAACCTCCCTTCGCCGGTACTAACCGGATCAGGTTCGACGGGTCTGTTCTCAGCCGCGCACCTCGCGGCACCCCGGTCTTCTCGAGTCTACTGAGTACCATCGAACCGATGCCGTCCACGGCGCGGTACGACGGAGTCGCCGACTACTACGACGAGAACCTCCGCGAGTTCACGCTCGCCGCGAGCGAGACCATCGCCGCGCTCCTCGGCGCGGGGCTGGGCCGGGTGCTCGACCTCGGCTGTGGCAGCGGCCTGCACTTCGAGACCTTGCGCTCGCTTGGCTGGACCGTCACCGGCATCGACGCGTCCGCCGACCAGCTCCGGATCGCCCGCCACCGGGGCGGCGAGGACGTGGAACTCGTCCGGGGAGATGCAGCCGACCTTCCGTTCGAGGACGGTTCCTTCGGTGCGGTCACAGCCGTCTTCGTCCACACCGACATCGGCGACTACGCGGCCGTGCTCGCGGAGGCCGCGCGCGTGCTCCAACCCGGTGGACGCCTCGTTCACCTTGGACTGCATCCTTGCTTCACGGGGCCCTTCTCGCGCTACAAGGGACCGGACGAGCCGCCGTTCCTGTTCCCCGGCTACCGACGGACGGGCTGGACGAAGGACGCACCCGGGTTCGGCGAAGGGCTCCGCCGGATCGTCGGCGCGTATCACGTACCGCTCGCCGATCTGCTCAACGCCTTCGTCGCAGCCGGCTTCCGGCTCGAGCGCTTCGAGGAGCCGCCGGGCCACGACTTCCCCCGCGTCCTCGCCGTCGCCGCCGCGCTGACGGCAAGGCCGTGAGTGCCACCGTCACGCTCTGGGACGACCTCCTCGCCGCGGAGGAGGTGGCGTACGCCGGACGGGAGGAGGCGCGCGCCGCCCGGGTCGAGCCCTTGCCGGCCGGCGTCGACGCCCGCGTCGCCGACTCGCTCGCCCGACTCGGCATCGACTCGCTGTACGCCCATCAGGCTCGCGCATGGGAGGCGGCGGAGCGAGGCGAGCACTTCGTCGTGACGACCGGCACCGCGAGCGGCAAGACGCTCGCGTTCAACCTGCCTGTCCTCGACGCGCTCACCCGGGAACCGAAGAACCGCGCGCTCTACCTGTACCCGACGAAGGCGCTCGCCCAGGACCAGCTGCGAACCCTGACGACGCTCGGCGCGAAGCGGATCCGGCCGGCGATCTACGACGGCGACACGCCGGGCGAACGCCGCTGGCAGATCCGGAAGTGGTCGAACGTGATCCTGACGAACCCGGACATGCTGCATATCGGCGTGCTTCCGCACCACGACCGCTGGGGAGACGTGCTGGCGAACCTCCGTTATGTCGTCGTGGACGAGGCTCACGTGTACCGTGGCGTCTTCGGGTCACACGTCGCCAACGTCCTGCGGCGGTTGCGCCGGCTTGCGGCCGTGTACGGCGCCGAGCCGCAGATGCTGTTCGCGTCGGCGACGATCGCCAACCCCGGTGAGCTCGTGCGAGCCCTCGCCGACGTCGACGCGACCGTTGTCGACGACGACGGCGCGCCGCGTGCCGAGCGCACGATCGCGTTCTGGAACCCGCCGCTCACCGACGAGGAGCTCGGTCTCCGTGCGAGCGCGCTCGGCGAGGCGTCCAGGGTGATGGCTGACCTCGTGGCTCACGGGCTGCGAACCATCTGCTTCGCGAAGAGCCGCAGGGCGGCGGAGCTCGTCCACCGCTTCACCGCCCAGCGGCTCGACGATCCGGCGCTCGCACGACGGCTCGCGCCGTACCGTGCGGGCTACACGCCGGCTCAGCGCCGTGAGCTCGAGCGACGACTTGTGGACGGCGACCTGCTCGGGGTGAGTGCGACCGACGCGCTCGAGCTCGGCATCGACATCGGCCTGCTCGACTGCGCGATCTCGCTCGGGTTCCCTGGAACGGTCGCCAGCCTGCGCCAGCAATGGGGGCGCGCCGGCCGTCGCGGGCACGGCCTGGCCGTCCTCGTCGCGAGCGAGGACGCGCTCGACCAGTACTTCATGCGCGAGCCCGAAGCGCTCCTCTCACGCCGCGTCGAGGCGGCGATCCTCGACCACGAGAATCCGCGTGTCCTCGACGGCCACGTTCGCGCGGCCGCTTTCGAGGCGCCGCTGGACGACGCCGACCGGTGCGTGCTCGGCGACGTCGCCCTTGAGCGAGCGGCGCTGCTGCCGGAGCTGAAGGCGACGCCGAAGGGCTTCGTCTGGAACGGCCGCGACTACCCGGCCGCTCGAGTTCCGCTGCGCTCGACGAGCCCCGAGATGATCACCATCGTCGACGGCGAAACGGGCACGCTCCTGGGAAGCGCTGAGCGCGAGCGGGCGTACTCGACGGTGCACGACGGCGCCGTCTACCTCCATCTCGGCGAGCCGTACCTCGTCCTCGAGCTCGATCTCGACGCCCGACGCGCGGTCGTCGAGCCGTTCCGGGGCGACTACTACACCCAGGCGAAGAAGGAGACAACGACGGCGATCGAGCGGGAGCTTCGCGGCGAACGGACGCTCGGCGTCGAGCTCGCATTCGGGGGGGTGTCGGTGACGGAGCAGGTCGTCGGCTACCAGAAGAAGGCGATCAGGGACGGCGCCACGCTCGACCTCGTACCGCTCGCGATGCCGGAGACGACGTTCGAGACCGAGGCGGTCTGGTTCCTTCCGGACCGCGAGCTGCTGGAGGGCATCCACCGCATGCCAAGGCTGCTCTCGACCCTGCACGCTGCGGAGCACACGTTGATCGCGGTGCTTCCGCTCTGGGCGATGTGCGACCGCTGGGATGTCGGCGGGCTTTCGACCAACGTCCACTTCCAGACGGGACGCCCGACGGTCTTCGTCTACGACGGACACGCCGGCGGCGTCGGCATCGCCGAGCGCGGATTCGACGTCTTTCCGGACTGGGTCGCGGACACAGCGCGGCTGCTCGAGCGCTGCCCGTGCGAGGCCGGCTGCCCGTCGTGCGTCCAGTCGCCGAAGTGCGGGAACCTCAACGAGTACCTGGACAAGCAGGGGGCGCTGACTCTGCTCGGCAGGATGCTCGACGCGTGAAGAGGAGGATGTTGTGAACGGCATTCGGCATTTCTTGCGCGAGTTCACGGCCTCGGCGGTGACCGAGCATCTCCGGTCGCAGATCGAGGTCGGGGGCGAGTCGCCGGCGCTGACGAAGAACGAGGTCATGCTCGTGCGCTTCATCCGCGAGGGCACGTTCGACTGGAACGCCTACCTCGCGCGAGCGGACGGCGACTCGTCGCAGGCGTGATCGAGGTCCGGCCGCTCGTGTCCGACGAGCTGCCGCTGGTGGACGACCGGCTACCGCTCGACCGGCTCGACCAGCCCGGCGGCGACTGGCTCATCGCATGGGACGGCGACGAGCCCGTGGGTCATGCCCACGTCGACTGGCGTCCGATTCCGCCCGAGTTGCAGAACGTCTTCGTCGCGGAGTCGCACCGCCGGCGCGGCATCGCCTCGAGGCTGTCGCTCGCGGCCGAGGAGCTCGCCCGCAGCCGGGGGCAGACCAGGATCGCGCTCGACGTCGACGTCGACAACGCTGCGGCAAGAGCGCTCTACGCAAAGCTCGGGTATCGCCCCGCCGGTACGCCGCCGCGCCGAGCGGCGGGGACGATCCTACTCCGAGGCAAGCCGTTCACCTACGACGTCATGCTGATCGACCTCGTGAAGTTGCTCGAGGAGGCTGTCGATCTCGGCCCGGCTCGTTCGTCGTAGAGTCGAGAGCAACCGAAGGAGGAACAACATGCAGTACATGCTCCTGATCTACAGCCGCGAGGACGACTGGCAGAAGCTGCCGGAAGCGGAGCAGAAGGCGATCTACCAGGAGTACCTCGACGTCACGAGCGACCTGCGCGATCAGGGGAAGTTCGCCTACGCCAGCCAGCTGCAGGGCACGTCCGCGGCGACGACGGTGACCGTCCGCGACGATGACACGATCGTGACCGACGGGCCGTTCGCCGAGACGAAGGAGGCGCTCGGCGGCTACTACGTGCTCGAGGCCGAGTCGCTCGACGAGGCGATCGAGTGGGCCGCACGCATCCCGGCCGCGCGCCTCGGCGGCGCCGTCGAGGTTCGTCCGTTGGTGATGCAGCCCGCGGAGGTCAGTTGAGCCAGGCCTTCGCCGCGGTCTACCGCGAGGAATTCCCGCGATCCGTGGCCATTCTCGCCCGCGTCCTCGGCGACCTTGATCTCGCCGAGGACGCGGTGCAGGACGCGTTCGCGGTGGCCCTCCAGCGATGGCCGCGCGAGGGAACGCCGGCAAACCCGGGCGCCTGGATCGTCGCGGCAGCCCGCAACCGCGCCATCGACCGGATCCGGCGCGATCAGGTGTTGCGCCGGAAGACCGAGCTCCTGGAGCAGCTTGCCGCCCTTCCGCCGGCAGACGACGAGGAACCGCGCATGCCCGACGAACGGCTGGAGCTGATCTTCGCCTGCTGCCACCCGGCGCTCACCCGGGAGGCGCAGGTCAGCCTGACGCTGCGGCTCTTCGGCGGTTTGACCACGGCCGAGATCGCCCGGGCGTTCCTCGTTTCCGAGGCGACGCTCGCGCAGCGACTCGTCCGGGCAAAGAGCAAGATCCGGGACGCCGGGATTCCCCTCCGGGTGCCACCGGATCACCTGCTTCCCGACCGGCTCCAGGCGGTGCTCGCCGTCCTCTACCTGATCTTCAATGAGGGCTATGCGTCCACGCAGGGCGACCTCGTCCGGGGCGAGCTCTGCGACGAGGCCGTCCGGCTCGCAAAGCTGCTTGCCCTGCTGATGCCGGATGAGCCCGAAGCGCTCGGCCTCGTCGCGCTGATGCTCCTGCACGACTCCCGTCGCGAGGCCCGCTCCACGAACGGCCAGCTCGTCCTGCTCGAGGACCAGGACCGGTCGACATGGGATCGGGCGAAGATCGACGAGGGGCGCCGCGTCCTCGAGCGCGCCCTGCTCCTCGCACGACCCGGCCCCTACCAGCTGCAGGCGGCCATTGCCGCCGTCCATGCCGAGGCGCAGCGCCCGGAGGACACCGACTGGGGGCAGATCGCCGCGCTCTACGGGGAGCTGGCCGGGGCCTCGCCGAGCCCGATCGTCGAGCTCAACCGTGCCGTGGCAGTCGCGATGACCGACGGCCCGGCGGCCGGGTTGACGATCGTCGACGAGATCGGCGGGCTCGACTCGTACCACCTCTACCACGCCACGCGCGCCGACCTCTTACGGCGACTCGGGCGGCGCGGCCACGCGCGCGTCGCCTACGAGCACGCGCTCGCGCTGACCTCGAATCCGTCCGAACGAGCGTTCCTCGAGCGCCGGCTCGTCGAAGTCTCGTAAGCGCGACCGTTCGGTCATCTCACCGCGGCGAGCGCGATGTCTACGGCTTCGACCGGCGTCGCCGCCCGTGGCACGCCGTCGATCCGCCAGCCCGGTTCGAGGATGACGACCGGACGCCCGAGCACGCCGGCGAAGCCGATCTCGGCGAGCGTGCCCCAGGCGCCGCCGACCGCGATGACCGCGTCGCCCGACGCCGCGACGGCGAGGTTGCGCGCGTGCCCGACACCCGCGACGACCGCGTGGTCGATCCACTCGTTCGCCTCGCTTCGGTGCTCGCCCGGGAGAATCCCGACCGTCGTCCCTCCAGCCGCCTTCGCGCCGCGGGCCGCCGCAGCCATCACCTCGCCGAGGCCGCCGGTGATGACGGTGCAGCCGCGCAGCGCCAGCAGGCGTCCGACCGCCTCGGCACGCGACTCGTTCTCCGCCCCGCTTCCGATCACCGCGATCTGGACGGCCACTCTGCGATCGTAGAGAGCGATGGCGACGGGACAGGAGGGCGGTGAGGCCGGCCGCCGGCTCGCGCGCTGCGTCGCGTTCATCCGCCTGCTCGACGCGCGCAGTGCCGAGCGCACGGTGCCGTCGCCCTACGGGGTCGCCTACTTCTGCGACAGCCTGCCGCTCGTCTGGGGCCTCAACGCGCTCGCGCTCGACGACGGTGTCGGGGCGAGCGCGTTCGAGCTTGCGGACGAGGCCGAGCGGCTGCAGGGCGAAGCCGGCCTCCTGCACCGGAAGATCGTGACCGACAGCGACCCGCTCGGCACGCGGCTGGCCGACGGCTTCCGTGAGCTCGGCTGGGTCGTGCAGCCGCTGCTCGTAATGCACTTCGCAGGCGAAGGGCCCGCGGTTCCCGTTGCCGGCGTGCGGGAGGTCGACTTCGAGACCCTGGCGCCGGTGTGGACGGAGGGAGCAGGCCTTTCGATGGGCGCGGAGGAAGCGGCGCAGGTGGCGGAGCAGCGCCGAATCACCCGCGCTGCCGGGTCGGCTCGCTACTTCGCGGCCTACCGGGACGAGCACGTCGCGAGCTACTGCGAGCTCTATGGCGACGGCGAGATCGGGCAGATCGAGGGCGTGCTGACGCTGCCCGAGTACCGCGGGCAGGGACTTGCGTCGGCGGTCGTCACGAAAGCGCGGCTCGAGTCCGAGGCCGCCGGTCACGGACTGACGTTCCTGCTCGCAGAAGAGAACGACTGGCCGAAGGAGCTCTACCGGAAGCTCGGCTTCCGCACGATCGGTCGCGTGTGGGACTTCCTCCGGCGTCCGGATCTCATTTCAGGGTGAAATGAACTCTTCGCGAAGGGCCGAAAGTACCTTCGTAGCGAACCGCCTGCGTGCCGCCTCCGAGAATGGCGAACCGATCGACGAAGTCGTCGGGAACGACTGACGTCTGCCTCGAGGCGGATTGCGCGTGGCGCTCGGTGTCGTACGCCCGGGTGACCTCCTGCACGACGGCCCGGTCGCTCGGGTCGAGGCGATCGAGCGACCCGCGCGCGAAGTGCGCGAAGATCCCAACGTTGGCGCGCACGAGCGAGCGCCGGCGGTCTTCGCCGGGACGTCGGAGGGAAGCCACTCCAGCCTGCTGCCGAAGCCGTCCGTATCGACGCTCTCACCCGAAGATAGGCCTGGAGCCTGCGCACGAGCGCCGCGAGCACGCCGGGAGGCGTGGGGCCGGCGGCCGATGAACGTCACCGCCGAGTCGCCTCGTCCGACGCCGAGCACGATCCGTCCGTTCGATTCCGCCTGCAGCGTCGCGGCGGCGCCGGCAACCACGGCGGGATGCCGCGTGACCGGGTTGGTCACGCCCGTGCCGAGCAGAAAACCCTTCGTGGCGCGGACGACAAGCGCAAGCTCGACGAAGACCTCGGCCTGCAGGTTCTGACTGTCGGCGAGGAGCAGCCCGTCCCACCCATCGGCCTCGGCCTCGACGGCGAGCCGCCTCGACTCGCCCGGAAGCGGAAAGGCGTGCAGGAAGAACTCCACCGCATGCGATCCTAGGCGTCTGCACGCCGACGGTTGTCAAGGCCGGGTCCTTCTGGGCCGAGGGACCGCTGACAGTGACGAACGACCTGTCAGGCAAGCGCGTCGAGCGCAGACGAAAGCGACTGCTTCGTCGTGAGCACGCCTTCGAAGAGGTCGCCGAAGCGATCGACCCGCGAGAGCACGACCTCCATCGTGAAGTCTCGCGGATCGAGGTCCTCGGAGACCTCGTCCCAGCGCAGCGGCGTCGACACGGGCGCTCCCGGCTGCGGGCGAACGGAGTAGACGGACGCGATCGTCTTCCCCTCCCCGTTCTGATTCGCGTCGATGAGCACGCCCTGCCGCTTCGCCTTCGTCCACTCGGTCGTCACGAGACCCCGGTGGGCACGCGCGAGGGCGCCGGCGATGATTTCGGCGAAGTGCCGGGTGTCCTCGTACGTGTGCCGCCTCGTGATCGGGACGAGCACGTGGAACCCGTCGAGCGTCCCGCTCGTCTTCGGGAAGCTCTGCAGGCCGACAACGTCGAGCACCTCCTTGACGAGCAGCGCCACGCGCACGGCCTCCTTGAAGCCCGCGCCCTCGGACGGATCGAGGTCGAAGAGCACCCAGTCGGGCCGCTCCGGCTTGTCGATCCGCGAGTACCAGACGTTCAGGTCGATGCAGCCCATGTTCACCATCCACAGGAGCGCAAGCTCGTCGTTCACGATCGGCATGTCGATCCAGCGGCGCTGGCGCGGCCGCTCCCTCGTCGTCGCCTGGTAGCGCAGCGTCTTGATCCAGTCCGGCATGTGCGACGGCGCGTCCTTCTGGAAGAAGAACTTTCCCTTCCAGCCGTCGGGGTAGCGCTTCATCGTGAACGGGCGGTCGCGCAGGTGCGGGACCGCGACCTTCGCTACGGCGCGGTAGTACGCGAGTAGGTCGCCCTTGGTGATGCCCTCGTCGGGCCAGAAGGCCTTGTCCAGGTTGGTCAGGCGCAGGACGCGCTTGCCTCGCCGGATCTCGTTCTCGATGGGAAGCTCCCGGCGCACCTCCTCTGCGGGCTTGTCCTCTCGAAGCCCGACGTAAACGGGGGCGCGGAGATGGCCGTCGTGCGTCCACTCCGTGAACTTCACCTCCGCGACGAGCTTGGGAGCGACCCAGACGACGTCGCCCTTGCGCACGCGCGGCATCTTGGGGACCTCCGGGAACGCCGGTGTCTTCTGCTCCAGCCGCCGTAGCCGTCGTAGTAACCGGTCGATCTCCTCGTCGTTGAACCCCGTGCCGACGTTGCCGGCGTAAGCGAGCTCGTCGCCTCGCCACACGCCAAGGATCAGCGAGCCAAAGGTCCCCGATCGGCGCCCCTGGCCCTTCGTGTAGCCGGCGATGACGAACTCCTGACGACCGCTCGCCTTGATCTTCAGCCACTCATGGCCGCGCCTGCCCGGCTGGTAACGCGAAACCGCCCGCTTGGCCACGATCCCTTCCAGGTGCTGCTCCTGCGCCGCCGCCAGCAAGGCCTCGCCGTCCTCGAACACCTCCGAGACCCGGATCGTTCCGTTTCCCGGCTCGATCAGACGCTCCAGACGCTGCCGGCGCTCCGTCAGCGGCTCGTCGAGCACCGGCACACCGTCGACCTCGAGGACGTCGAAGACCTCGTAGATGATCGGCGTCTCGCCGTCACCCTGCTGCATCTTCGAGAAGCTCGGCCGCCCGCGCTCGTCGAGCGCGCACACCTCGCCGTCCAGCACACAGTCCGGCGTCCGGACGGCGCCGGGAAGCGCGCGCACGACACCCGGGAAGCGCCCCGTCAAATCGTTGCCGCGTCGGCTTCTGAGCGTCGCCTCTCCACCGTGCAGGGACGCGAGCGCGCGGTAGCCGTCCCACTTGATCTCGAACAGCCAGCCGTCGCCCTTCGGGACCTCCTCGGCCAGCGTCGCGAGCATGGGGACGTAGTCGGCCCGCGGGCGGCGCGCCTCAGCGCCGTCCTCGCGCTTGCGGATGATCAGCCAGTTCTTCGGGTCGCCGGAGAGCCTGGCGGGGACAAGGGCGTAGGTTCCGTCCAGCCGCTCCCCGTGGAGCCGAACGGTAAGACCGCCGTTGCGCTTCTCCTCGAGGAGCTCGTACGTCCCCCGGTCCCAGATCTCGACGCTGCCCGCGCCGTACTGGCCCGCCGGGATCTCGCCCTCGAAGTCCCCGTACTCGAGCGGATGATCCTCGACGTGCACGGCGAGATGCTGGACGCCTGGCTCGAGCGGTACACCTTTCGGGACGGCCCAGCTTGCGAGGGCGCCGCCCCGCTCGAGGCGAAAGTCGTAGTGCAGGCGTCGCGCCTGGTGGCGCTGGACGACGAAGACGGGCTCATCGCCGCGCTTTTCCGATCCGAAGGGCTCGGGAGTGCGATCCTCGTTGCGCTTGCGGCGGTATTCCCGTAGGTTTGGCTCCGGCACTCCCCCAGCATGCCGTTTTCCGTCGGGTTCCGCCGATACGTCCCCAAACGGGGGTCAGAAGCGGGGGATAACCCTGTGGACGGTGTGGACACCGGGCCCAAATCTGCTTATTTCGCGCAGTCCTCGGTGGGAGGATTCGGTAGTTCTGCTACGCGGTCGTCACGACGCCGATCGAGCGGTACCGCTCCCGGCGCCGGCGCCTGAGGACGTCTCCCGGAACGCCTTCCAGCACCTCGAGCGCGTCCGAGAGCGCCGTTCCCAGCAGTCGCGCTGCCTCGTCGTAGTCGTTCTGCGCGCCACCATCGGGCTCGGGGACGATCTCGTCGATGACGCCGAGAGCTAGGCAATGGCGGGCATCCGGCTTGAACGCAGCCGCGGCACGGCGCTTCTCCTCCTCCTCTTCCGACCGCCACAAGATCGCGGCGGCACCTTCGGGCGAGATAACGGTGTAGATGGCGTGCTCCTGCATCAGGACGCGATCGGCGACCGCGGTCGCGATCGCCCCTCCTGAGCCGCCCTCGCCGATGATGCAGGCCACCGTCGGAACCTCGAGCCGCAGCATGCGCGCCTGCGAGCGGGCGATCGCTCCACCCTGACCGTGCTGCTCGGCGGCCAGCCCCGGGTTGGCGCCGGTGATGTCGACCAGCGAGATCAGCGGAAAGCCGTGCCGGTCGGCGAGCTCCATCACGCGCATCGCCTTGCGGTAACCCTCGGGGAACGCCATGCCCCAGTTGCGGTGCACGCGTTCCTTCAGGTTCCGGCCTTTCTGGTTCCCGATCAGCGCGACAGTTCTGCCGCGGAAGTGCGCCAGCCCGACGACGACCGACGGATCGTCGGCGCGGGTGCGGTCGCCGTGCAACTCGATGAAGTCCTCGAAGATCCGCTCGACGTAGTCGAGTGTGTAGGGACGCTCCTCGTGACGGGCCAGCTCGACCTGGCGCCAGATCTGGTCGTCGCTCGGAGGCTCCTCCGAAAGCCGCTCGAGCTGTCCCTCAAGCCGCTCGACCTCGCGGGAGACCCGGACGCCGCCGGGCAGCCTGAGCGAGCGCAAGCGGCTGAGGCGCTCGCGCAGGCGCAGCTCAGCCTCGCTCGGCACCATTTCCGAACAGGCGCAGGAAGCGCGCGACGTAGTGGCGGAGCTCAGACCGCGGGACGATCGCGTCCAGGTGGCCGTAGCGGAAGTTCGACTCGGCGAGCCCGAAATCGTCGGGCAGCTTCTCCCGCGTCGTCTGCGCCACGACCCGCGGGCCGGCGAACGAGGTCAGAGCGCCGGGCTCGGCCACGATCACATCGCCGAGGCTCGCGAAGCTGGCGAGGACGCCCGCGGTGGTCGGATGCGCCATGACGCTGAGCAGCGCCCCGCCGGCGTCGTGGAGCACCTCGACCGCGCACACGGTCTTCGGAAGCTGCATCAGCGAAAGGATTCCCTCCTGCATCCGCGCGCCGCCCGACGCCGTGACGCTCACGACCGGGATGCCGCGCTCGGCAGCGCTCTCGCACGCCCGCGTGAACTTCTCGCCGACCACGCTTCCCATCGAGCCTCCCATGAACGCGAAGTCGAGGACGGAGAGCTCGCACGGCGTTCCGCCCACGGCCGCCTGTCCGATCACGATCGCCTCGCCGAGACCGGTCGCGACCTCGGCCTCGGCCAGTCGCTCCTTGTACGGTCGCAGGTCGAAGAACTCGAGCGGATCGTCGGATCGCAGCTCCGCCGACTCCTCGACGAACGAACCGACGTCGACGAGCTGAAGGATGCGCTCGGTGGCTCGAAGCGGGAAGTGGTAGCCGCAATGCGGGCAGACGCGAAGCGTGGCAGCAAGCTCGTCGTCGCGGTAGTGCGACCCGCATCGCGGACAGGTATTGGGGTGACGCTTACCGCCGTCGGCGGACTCGGGCTCGTGCTTGTGCTCGATCGAGACCTCGTAGCGGGCCGACACGAGCGCTCAGTCTACGGCCTCGGGCAGCGAGGCTCCGTCCGACTGCGCCGCCACGGCCGACGCCGGCTTCTCGTAGATGTCGTTTCGCCTCGTGACGGTCATGCCCGCTCGCTCGTAGAGGCGGACGGCTCCAGTCGTGTTCTCGGCGTCGACGCCGAGGCCGGCGCGTTCCCTGCCGCGGGTGCGGAACTCGCCGAAGGCGTGCCGGAGTAGCGCCAGGCCAAGCCCGCGACGGCGCCAGGCCGGGCGCACGCCGAGCACAGAGACCCAGCCCATGTCTGGCTCGCCCGTCTGATCCGCACGGCAGAGACAGATCCCGGCGATCTCGTCGCCGTCGATCGCCAGAAACCACAGGGACGGGTCGTGCGGAGAGCGGAACATCAGGTGACGCCAGCGGTCATATGGCACGTAGGCGTACTCCCAGTGGTCGGCGAAGGAGTCCATGTTTGCCTCGTGGACGCGCTCGTCGTCCGCGCCCGGCTCGAGCGTCCGCACCCGGATCCCCGGGGGCCACTCCGCCTGGGGGGGAGGGGGTTCGAGCTCGATCGCCATTCGGAAGCCGTGTCGGATCAGGCTGTACCCATGCGCCTCGACCAGTCGGTGCGCCTCGACATCGGCGCCCTGGGTGAAGCAACGAAGCAACGCGTCGGGGGCTGCCAGCCGCAGCGCCCTCGCCTCGAGCTCTCGCAGGAGCGACGACCCATTGCACCCCGGCCGCAACCGCAGGTCGATCCAGTACCGCCGGTGCTCGAAGTTGTCGTCCTGGACGTCGCCGTACCCGCCGACGCTCCCGTCCGGAAGCGTGACGATGAACGCCTCGAGCTCACGGTCGGCGCCCGGCGCCTCGAGCCATGTCAGAACGTCGTCGCGCGTCGTGTCCGCAACGCCGTGCACACCGATGCTGTGTGCGTTGACGGCCTCGACGATCGCATCGACGTCGTCCGGGCCGACCGCCTCGATGACGCTCACGACGATGCGGCGGCGAGCTCGTCGAGCGCGTCCGCAAGCGGGCTCAGGTCATGCAACTCGCGGTCTGGAGGTGGATTCGGCTCCTCCCCGAGCCGGTTGATCCACACCGAGCGGAGGCCGAGCTCGCGGGCAGGTGCGATGTCGTGGTACAGGCTCGCCGCGACGTGCGCGTGGTGTTCCCGTTCGGCTCCGGTATCCGCGAAGAAGCGCTCCCAGTGGGCGTGGGCGGGCTTGTAGGAGCGCACGTCCTCGGCGACCACGACGTGGTCGAAGTCGACGCCGATCCGCTCGATCGAGGCCGCGATCAGATCCCGGTCCGAGTTGGAGAGGACGGCCAGCTTCCACCCGCGCTCCCGCGCCGCGCCGAGGGCTTCGCGCGTTTCGGGAAACGGGCTCCAGTCGGGAAGTGCGCGCGCGAGTGCCGGCTCCTCACCCTCCGGTAACGCCAGCTCTTCCTCGCGGACGAGCCGCTCGAGCGTAAGCCCGAGCACCTCGCCGTACAGCCGGTACGCGCCTCGCTGCACGTCGACCTCGATCTCGAGGTAGTGGTCGAGCAGGTGCGGCGCCGGCTCTGGGCCGAACAGCCGCTCGAACTCGGCCTCGATCCCGGAACGCCAGTCGATCAGCGTCCCGTAGCAGTCGAAAGTGGCCCACCGATCAATCACGGGGGAAACCAGGTTCCCCCCGTGCGCCCCCTTCTTAAGCGGCACACGCGCGTCCAGCGGTGTGACTCCGCCGGGCAAAGCCCGGCTCCTTCAACCCGTGATCGACGGAGGCGAGCTTGACTCGCCGGAGTCACAGCGCGAGCCACGCGTGTGCCCGCAAAGGAGGGGTCTCGTAGGGGAACCATGGGTTCCCCTACGGAGCGTAGCGGGAGAGCACGATCGACGCGTTGTGTCCGCCGAAGCCGAATGAGTTCGAGACGCCGACCTCGATGTCGGCGTCACGCGCCTCGTTGGGGATGTAGTCGAGGTCGCAGTCGGGATCGGGGTCCTCGTAGTTGATCGTCGGCGGAAGCTTCCCCTGCTTGACCGCCATCACCGTGAACATCGCCTCGACCGCTCCCGAAGCGCCGAGCGTATGTCCGGTGGCGCCCTTCGTCGAAGAGATCGGCGTCCGGCGAGCGACGTCGTCGCCCATCGCGATCTTGATCACCCTCGTCTCGCTTGCGTCACCGAGCGGCGTCGAGGTGCCGTGCGCGTTGATGTAGCCGACCTCGCTCGCGTCGACTCCGGCGTCGCCGAGCGCCATCAGCATCGCGCGGGCGGGATTCTGCCCGGACGGGTCGGGTTCCGTGATGTGCGTGGCATCGGAGGACGTGCCGTACCCCAGCAGCTCAGCGTAGATCTTGGCGCCGCGCGCCTTGGCGCGCTCGAGCTCTTCCAGGACGAGAATCGCGGCGGCCTCGCCCATGACGAACCCGTCACGGCCGGCGTCGAACGGCCGGCTGGCCCCCTCCGGGTTTGAGTTCCGGCGCGAGAGCGCACGCATGGCGCTGAACCCGGCGATGCCGACCTGCGTGACAGGTGCCTCCGTGCCACCGCAGAGCATGACGTCGGCGCGGCCGAGGCGGATGGCATCCAGCCCGTCCCCGATGGCCATGTTCGAGGCGGCGCAGGCGGTGCATTCGGACGAGAGCGGTCCTTTCGTCCCCAGCTCCATCGAGACCCACGCGGCCCCCATGTTCGGGATGATCGCCGGAATCGAGAACGGGTTGACCCGGTCCGGCCCCCGATCCCTCAGCGTGTCCTGACAGTCCTGGAACGCCTTGAGGCCACCGATCCCGGTCGCGACGGAGGCGCCGACACGATCCGGCTCGGCGGCGATGTCGATCCCGGCGTCCTCTTCCGCCTGACGAGCCGCCGCCACGATCATCTGCGCAAAGCGGTCCATCCGTCGCGCCTGCTTCCGATCGATCCAGACGGCGGGATCGAAGTCCTTCAGCTCGCACGCGAACCGGACCGGATAGGACGAGGCATCGAACTGGGTGATCTTCCCGGCGCCGGACTTTCCGGCGACGAGGTTCTCCCACGTCGTCTCCACGTCGTTGCCGAGGGGAGTAAGGGCGCCCAGACCCGTGATCACCACTCTGCGTCGACCGTTCACGCTCATCTGCGCTTCCCTCACTGCACCTACATCGCCAGTCCGCCGTCGACGAGCAGCACCTCTCCGGTAATGAACGAGGCCTCGTCGGAGCAGAGGAAGCGTACCGCGCGCGCAACGTCCTCCGGATCGCCAAGCCGGCCGAGCGGGGTGTTCGCGAGCATGGCCGCGCGCGCCTCCTCGGACAGGACGTCGGTGAGCGCCGTCTTGACGTATCCCGGCGCGACGACGTTCGCGCGCACGCCGCGGGTGCCGAGCTCACGGGCAAGCGCCTTCGTGAACCCGATGATCCCCGCCTTCGCCGCCGCGTAGTTCGTCTGGCCCGGGTTGCCACGCAGGCCGACGATGCTGGACACGTTCACGATCGACCCCGCGCGGCGCTTCATCATCCCGCGCGCAGCTGCACGGCACGTGAAGAACAACGCGCTGAGGTTCGTCTCCATCACCGTCCGCCAGTCCTCATCAGGCATTCGTGCCAGCAAACCGTCCTTTGTTACGCCGGCGTTGTTGACGAGGAGGTCCAGGTCGCCGGCCTCCCCGACGAGGCTGCGTGCCTGATCGGCGTCGGCGACGTCGGCCCGGACGGCACGGCCGCCGATCTCCTGCGCGACGGCTTCCGCCTCCTCTTCGCTGCCGCGATAGCCGACCGTGACCGCCGCGCCAGCGCGGCCGAGCTCGAGCGCAATCGCCTTCCCGATCCCGCGAGACGCGCCCGTGACCAGCGCGGTCTTCCCGTCCAGCGAGCAGAACTCCGGCACGGGTACTAGGACGACGAGCGGAGCTGTTCGAGCCGGCGGACGCCGGCGAGGCTGTTGACCGGGATCGTCTTGACGCCGCGATCGATGCGGCGCAGGAGGCCGGAGAGCACGTTGCCGGGGCCGACCTCGACGAACGTCCGCGCGCCGTCGCGTACGAGCTCGCGCGCCGCCTGGGTGAAGCGGACCGGGGACGTCAGCTGCTCCACCAGCAGGCCGGCGACCCGCTGCGCCGGCTCGACCTTCGCGCTGACCGTCGACATGAACGGCGACGAGGGCTCGTAGACACGAAGCCGCTCGACGGCGGGCCTCAGCCGCTCCGCCGCCTTCGCCACCAGAGGGCTGTGGAAGGCGCCCGTGACGCGAAGGCGGACGGTATGCCTCGCGCCCGCGCGCCTCGCCTGCGCGCACGCCTCGGCGACGGCGTCGTGCTCGCCGGAGACGACGATCTGGCCGGGGCAGTTGTAGTTCGCAGGCCAGACGCCGCCGATCCGGTTGCAGATCTCCTCGACGATCGGATCGTCGAGACCGAGGATCGCCGCCATTGAACCCGGCCGCTCGCGCGCGGCCTCCGCCGTCGCGAGCCCTCGCTCCCGGACGAGCGCGACCGTGTCCGCCACCGAGAGCGACTCGGCGGCCGCGAGCGCCGAGAACTCACCGACCGAGTGCCCGATCACGTAGTCGGGCCGGATGCCGATGCCCCGCAGCGCGGCCAGCGTCGCAAGGCTCGTGGCGATCAGGGCCGGCTGCTGCACCTCCGTCTCGACGAGCTCGTCGATCTCCGACTCGAAGCACAGCTCCTTCAGATCGAGCCCCGAGGCAGCGCTCGCCTCGTCGTACACATCCATGGCCTCAGGGATCGCCTCGGCGATCTCGCGACCCATTCCGGACGTAAGCGAGCCCTGGCCGGGAAAGCAGAACGCGATCTTGTCGTCGCTCATCGAGCCCTTCCGTTCTTTCCGTTTCCATTTGCCGTCCACTCGACAAGCGCGGAGCCCCACGTCAGTCCGGCGCCCATTCCCGTCATCAGCACGAGCGTTCCCTCCTGGAGACGACCCTCCTCCTCCGCGTCTGCGAGAGCGAGCGGGATCGACCCGGAAGACGTATTCCCGTATCGATCGACATTAACCACGACCCGCTCGGGTGGAATGCCGAGCCGCTTCGTGGCGTACTCGATGATGCGGACGTTTGCCTGATGCGGCACGTATACATCCACGTCCTCCACCGTGCGCCCGCACTCACGCAGAACGTTCTCGGCCGACGACACGAGCACCCGCGTTGCGAACTTGAACACCTCGCGACCGTTCATCTGCACGAAATGCTGCCGCTCGGCGACGGTCTGCTCGCTGGCCGGCGCTCGCGACCCTCCTGCAGGCAGGTAGAGCTCGGGACCGCCCGAGCCGTCGGCGCCGAGCTCGAACCCGATGAAGCCACCCTTCGGGACGCGCTCGAGCACCGTCGCGCCGGCGCCGTCCCCGAACACGACGCAGGTGCGCCGGTCCTGCCAGTCGAGGATCCTGGACAGAACGTCACCACCGACGACGAGCGCGCGCTGGGCGAGCCCGCCCGCGAGCATCCCGTACGCCTGCACGAGCGCGTACATGAAGCCCGTGCAGCCCGCCGAGAGGTCGTATGCCGCCGCGTTCGGCGCGCCGAGCTGGTCGGCGAGGATCGCGCCGGTCGACGGGAAGAACATGTCAGGTGTGACCGTGGCCACGATGAGTAGGTCGATGGAGCCCGGCTCGGCTCCGGCCTGCTCGAGCGCCTCGCGGCACGCCGGCAGGCAGAGGTCCGAGAGCGCCTCGTCCGGCGCGGCGATTCGCCGTTCCCGGATCCCGGTGCGCTCGGTGATCCAGTCGTCCGAGGTGTCGACCATTTTCGCGAGGTCGTGGTTGGTGAGCACCCGCTCGGGCGCGTACGAGCCCACGCCGGTCACCGCGACGCAGTAGCCGTTCTCGCCGGCGCGGGCGATCACTGCTCCACCGCAAACGTGAGGATGCCGCGCGTGGCCAGCTGACCGTCGACCCGTGCGCTTGCCCTCCCGCGGCCGATTGGCCCGCGAACCCGCTCGAGCTCGCAGGTGAGCTCCAGCTCCTCGCCGGGCTCGACGATGCGCTTGAAGCGCACGTCGTCGATGCCGGCGAACAGTGCAAGCTTCCCGCGGTTCTGCTCCTCGGACAGCACCGCGACGGCGCCGGTCTGCGCGAGCGCCTCGACGATGAGCACACCCGGCATCACCGGCCGGCCGGGAAAGTGCCCGCTCAGGTACCACTCGTCGGGCCGGACCATCTTGCGCGCGACAACTCGCTCGCCCGGCTCCAGCTCGACCACCTCGTCGATGAGGAGGAAGGGGTCGCGGTGCGGGAGGATCTGCTCGATCTCTTCCCGCCCGAGCGGAGGCTTCATGGGACGGGCGAGGTGTACACCAGAGCGCACTAGTGTAGTTACGAACGTGGATTCGCTCGCGCCGGACATCGTGCTGCCGCGCCTGCGTGGCCGGTTCGGCAGGCCCTACCGGTATGCGGTGGAGACGGCATCGACGCAACAGCTCCTTCCCCTCGACGCGCCGGAGGGAGCGGTCGCGATCGCCGAGCACCAGACCGCCGGACGGGGACGGCTCGGACGCAGTTGGCAAGCGCCGCCCCGCTCCAGCGTCCTGCTCTCGATCATGCTCCGGCCCATAACGCCACCGGCGGCGCTTCCAGAACTGTCCGTGGTCGGCGCCGAGGCAGTCGCCGACGCGATCACGACGGTGACGGGGCTCGAACCTGCGATCAAGCATCCGAACGACGTGCTCGTCGACGGGCGCAAGGTCGCCGGCGTTCTCGGAGAAGCGCGCGAGAGGGCCGTGATCCTCGGGATCGGCATCAACGCGAACATCGCTGCAGCGGAGCTCCCGACCGAGACCCGGCTTCCGGCGACGTCGCTGCTCGCCGAAGCAGGCCGCCCGGTCGATCGCGCCGCGCTCGCCGTCGAATTGCTGGTGCGCCTGGAGCAGCGGTACCTGGCGTGGCTTCAAGGGCATGAAGCATCCGCGCTGGTAGACTGGCAACAGCCGTGAAAACCCCTTCTAAGCGCGCATTTCTCGCGCTGCTGGCGGGCGTAGCGGCATTCCTCGTACTGGCTCCCGGCGCCGCCGCGAAGAGCACGCCGCGCGTGCTGGCGATCGACTTCGACAACGACGTCAACCCGGTGACGGCGAACTACGTCACGGACCAGATCGACCGCGCGAACAAGGACGGATACGACGCCGTCGCGATCGTGCTCGACACGCCGGGCGGGCTCTCGGACTCGATGCGGAAGATCTACAAGAAGGAGCTCACGTCGAAGATCCCGGTGCTCGTCTACGTATCGCCGAACGGCGCGCGCGCCGCGTCCGCGGGCGTCTGGATCAGCGAGGCCGCCGACGTGCTCGCGATGGCGCCGAGCACGAACATCGGCTCGTCGACGCCGATCAACGAAGGCGGAAGCAACATCGGCAGCGACCTGCGCCGCAAGATCATCAACGACGCGGCCGCGTCGCTGACATCGCTCGCCCGATACCACGAGCGCAACACCACGTGGCCGCAGCTCGCCGTCCGGAAGGCATCGAACCTCCCCGCGTACGTCGCCAAGCAGAAGAACGTGATCGACTTCATCGCGCCGAGCCTGCCGGCGCTCCTGCAGAAGACCGACGGCTACCGCACGAAGTCGACCGACGGCCAGCGGAGCTTCCTGCTCCATCTCGAGGGCGCGCAGATCGACACCGTCCACATGTCGGTGTGGCAGCAAATCCTCGACACGCTCATCGACCCGAACATCATCGTGCTGCTGCTGTCGGTCGGGACGCTGGGGATCATCGTCGAGCTCTGGGCACCCGGTCACATCTTTCCGGGGACGGTCGGCGCGATCTCGCTGATCCTGGCGCTGTTCGGCCTGTCCGTGCTGCCGATCAGCTGGGCCGGGATCCTGCTGATGATCCTCGCCTTTGCGTTCTTCGCCGCCGAGCCGTTCGTGATGAGCCACGGCGCCTTAACCGCGGCCGCAATCGTCAGTTTCATCTTCGGCGCGTTACTCCTCTTCGAGCCCGCCGGCTCGGCCTACCAGGTCTCCCTGCCCGCCGTTCTCGCCATCGCCGCCGTCCTGGGAGCGCTGCTCTTCTTCGTCGTCGTGAAGGTTGTCCAGGTACGCCGTCGACCGGCCACCGTGGGTATGCACACGATCGTCGGAGAGCACGGCGTCGTGCGCCGCGACGGCTACGTCTTCGTTCGCGGTGAGCTCTGGCGGGCGCACGGCGACGACGGGATGCCGTTGCTCTGGCCGGGCCAGGAGGTCGAGGTTACCGGGGTCGAGGAAGGCCTCACGCTTTCGGTACGGCCCGTTACCGGAGACGACCGCTTAGGATCAGTGAACCGACCGTCGGAAAGGACCGCCGATGACAGCCGCACTCGTCGTTCTCGTCGTTCTCGCGATCGCCGTTCTGATCTTCCTGTTCGCCGCGATCAAAGTCGCCCGTGAGTACGAACGCGGTGTCATCTTCCGGCTAGGCCGCCTGCTGAGCCCGCCGAAGGGCCCCGGTCTCTTTCTCCTGATTCCGATCGTCGACCGCATGGTCAAGGTCGACCTGCGGACGATCACCCTCAACGTGCCGCCCCAGGAAGTGATCACGAAGGACAACGTGCCCGTGCGCGTGAACGCCGTCGCCTACTTCCGGACGGTCGACCCGAGCGCCGCGATCGTGCAGGTCGAGAACTTCATGGTCGCGACCTCGCAGATCGCGCAGACGACGCTCCGCTCCGTCCTCGGCCAGCACGTCCTCGATGAGCTGCTGTCCGAGCGCGAGAAGATCAACGCGATCCTGCAGGAGATCATCGACGAGGCGACCCAGCCCTGGGGCATCAAGGTGTCGATCGTCGAGGTCAAGGACGTGGAGATCCCGAGCACGATGCAGCGCGCGATGGCGCGCCAGGCGGAAGCCGAGCGCGAGCGGCGGGCGAAGGTCATCAACGCCGAGGGTGAGTTCCAGGCCGCCGAGCGCCTGAAGGAGGCCGCTGTCGTCATGTCCGAGAGCCCGATCGCGCTTCAGCTCCGCTACCTGCAGACGCTGCTTGAGATCGGCTCGAACAACAACTCGACGATCGTCTTCCCCGCGCCGATCGACCTGCTACGGCCGTTCCTGGAGCGGGCCGACGGAGCGACCCGGAGCGGCTCGGCCTCCTGAACCTCCGAAGAGCGGAGCTCCGCGTCGACCCGATCACGGGCCGACAGGTGGTGATCGCCCCCGGGCGAGCGCACCGGCCGGGAGCCGGGTTCGCGCTGATCGAGCCGGAAACGCAGGCAGAGCGCGACGAGTGCCCGTTCTGCCGCGGCCGCGAGGACAGAACGCCGCCCGAGACACGTCGCCTGCCGGAAGGTGCTGCCGAGTGGACGGTACGCGTGGTGCCGAACCTCTATCCGGCCGTCGAAGGCCAGGAGGTGATCGTCCACTCACCGCACCACGCCCGCACGTTCGCCGAGTTGACGGACGAGGAATTGGAGTTCGTCGCCGACATCGTCTCATCGACGGACGCGTTCTGGCTCGTCAACGAGGGTCGTGCTGCCGGCTCGAGCCTGCCGCACTCCCATTCGCAGCTTGCATCCGTCGAGCCGCCCGCGGAGAACCCGGCCGGCGTCGGCGTGGTCCTCGCGGTCGACGAGCTGCTCGTCGCCGAGCGGGACGGCCTGCGTGCCGTCGCTCACCCGGCGGGGCGGCTGCCCTACGAGCTTCTGCTCGGGGCCGAGCGGATACGGCCGGCGCTCCTGCTGCTCCGCGAGTGCATCGCGCGGCTGCGGAGCGTGGAGGGCCCGGTGGCCTGGAATGCCTGGCTCCACCGGGGAACGGCTCCCCATCTGGAGGTCGTGCCGAGGCTCACGGTGCTGGCGGGACTCGAACTCGGCGCCGGGATCTACGTCAACTCACTGGACCCTGCCGAGGCGGCTGCTCGACTTCGGTCCACCGACGCCACGCCTCCGGATCAAGCAGCAGCCTGAATGACCACACGAGCTCCTCGGGGTCGTCCTCCCAGTCCATGTTCGCGGCGCGCAGAGCGACTCGACTGATCTGTCCGATGCGGCGCGCCGGCTCGACGATCGCCTCGAGCTCACTCCGTGGCGCGAACCGCGTGAACGGCTCCAGATACGCGTCCCGTATGCGCGCGATCTCGGCGGAACCGAGCCTAAGTCTGTGCCGGATCTCGATGACGCGCTGCGTGACGGTCATCGTCATGAAGGGATGCGAGACGCAGGCATCGCCCCAGTCCAGGAACCGGTACGCCCCGTCGCGCAGGAAGATGCTTCCGAAGGTGAGATCGTCGTTGTTGATCGTCTCCGGCAGCGGCCCGCCGGCGAGCTCGGCCGCAACCCGGTCGACCTCAGGGAGCAGCGCCTGCAGTCGCTCGTACTCCTCGGCCGTCTGCCCCGCCGCCGGTTCGGCGATCAGTGCGCGGTACAGCGAGGGCAGCGCGGCCGAGCGCCGGTCGAACGCTCCGGCGGCCACCAGCTGCTCCGCGTCTGCCATCGCCTCGACCTGGAGTTCCGCGTACAGCGGGAGCGCCTCCTCCCAGTAGCGCACGTCCGGATCGCGATCGAGGATGCCGTCGAGCGGCTCGCCCCCGGAGCGCATCAGCATGCGCCCCTCGGTGTCCGCGAATAACACCTCCGTCACGAGCTCTGATCGGCGGCGAGCGAGAATCTCGATCAGCCGGGCCTCGTGCGCAACCGGCGCCGTCGGCTCCTTGAAGTAGAGAACGCCGTCCGCCGTCGGCACGCGCAACACGGTTGCCCACGGACGGACGCGCTCTTCCTCGATCGGCCCGGTCACGCCGACGCGCGACCGGATCCACTCCTCGTGAGCGCGATTGACGGCCGCTAACTTTCCGACTCGCCGTTCGCGTCCGATTCCGTGACGCGAGCCAGCGTCGAGACCTTCTCGCCCTCGCGCAGCCGTACGACGATCACGCCCTGGGTGGAGCGGCCCAGCCGCTTCACCTCGGTCACCGCCATCCGGATCACCGTCCCGCCGGTGGAGATGAGGATGACTGCGTCGCCGTCGACGACCTCCATCGCGCCGGCGAGCTGGCCGCGCGCCTCGGTCAGCTGCACCGTCTTGACGCCGAGGCCGCCGCGTCCCTTGCGCGGGTAGTCGCGGACCGCCGTCCGCTTTCCGAAACCGTTCTCGGTGACGACGAGGAGGTCGGCGTCGTCGCGCGCGATCGTGGCGGCAATCACCTCGTCCTCGTCCCGCAGCGTCATGCCGCGGACGCCTTCGGTCGCCCGCCCCATCGGCCGCGCCTCGCTCTCGTGGAAGCGGATGGCCTGGCCGCGGCGCGAGACGAGCAGGATGTCGTTGTCGCCGGAGGAGTGGAGCACGTCAACGAGTTCGTCGCCGTCGCGCAGCTTGATCGCGATGATGCCGTCCGCCTTCAGCGGCGTGTTGTACTCCTCGAACCTCGTCTTCTTGACGACGCCCTTTCTGGTCGCCAGCACGAGGTACTCCGCCTCGGTGAAGTCGCGCGTCGAGATCACGGTCCGGATCTGCTCGTGCTGGGTGAACGGAAGGAGGTTGACGATCGCCCGCCCCTTCGACTGCCGCGAGCCGAGCGGCAGCTCGTGCACCTTCAAGCGGTAGACCTTGCCGACGGTCGTGAAGAAGAGCAGGTAGTCGTGCGTCGACGCGACGAAAAGGTGCTCGATGTAGTCGTCGTCCTTGAGCTCCATGCCCATCACGCCGATCCCTCCGCGCCGCTGCTCCCGATAGGTAGTGATCGGCAGCCGCTTGATGTAGCCGGATCGGGTGATCGCAATCACCATGTCCTCCTCGGCGATCAGATCCTCGAGCTCGAACTCGTCCTCGGCCGCGACGATCTCGGTACGGCGGTCGTCGCCTCGGCCGTAGCGCTCCTTGATCTCGAGGAGCTCCTCCTTGATCAGCGCGTCGATCCGCGCCTGGTCGCTGAGGATCGCGCGGAGCTCGGCGATGCGCTCCTTGAGGTCGGCATAGTCGTCCTGGATCTTCTTCCGCTCCAGCCCGGTCAGGCGGGCCAGCCGCATGTCCAGAATCGCCTGCGCCTGAATCTCGGTGAAGGAGAAGCGCTCGATCAGGCCGGCCCGCGCTTCGTCCGTGTCCGCGGCGGCGCGAATCAGCGCGACGACAGCGTCGATGTTGTCGAGCGCGATAAGGAAGCCCTCGAGGACGTGAGCCCGCGCCTCCGCCTTCTTGAGCTCGTCCTTCGATCGCCGGGTGACGACCTCCCGCTGGAACTCGAGGTAGTGCCGGACGAGCTCGAGCAGGCTCAGTGTCCGCGGGACGCCGTCGACGAGCGCGACTGCGTTGTAGCCGAACGTCGTCTGGAGCGGGGTGTGCTTGAAGAGCTTGTTGAGGACGACGTACGGGGACGCCTCACGCTTCAGCTCGACGTAGATCCTCATCCCGTCCTTGTCGGAGTGATCCTGGAGCGCCTCGTCCGACATCGGGATCTCGGTGAGGACGCCCGACTTGACGAGGTCAGCGATCTTCTCGATCACGCCGCCCTCGCCAGCCTTGCGGACGCCGTACGGGAGCTCGGTGATGATGATCGCGCTCTTGCCGCCGCGCAGCTGCTCGATGTGAGCGCGGCCGCGGATGATGATCCGTCCGCGCCCCGACCGGTACGCGTCGCGGATCCCTGATCGACCCACGATCGATCCGCCGGTGGGGAAGTCCGGGCCCTTGATGTACCGGGAGAGGCGCTCGACGTCGAGAGTCGGGTCGTCGACCAGCGCAACGATGGCGTCGATCACCTCGCCGAGGTTGTGTGGCGGGATGTTCGTCGCCATGCCGACGGCGATTCCCGACGAGCCGTTGACGAGCAGGTTGGGGAACCGGGCGGGCAGAACGGTGGGCTGTCGGCGCGACTCGTCGTAGTTCGGCTCGAAGTCGACGGTGTCGGCGTCGATGTCCTGCAGGAGCTCGGTCGCCATTCGTGACAATCGGCATTCGGTGTAGCGCATGGCGCCTGGCGGATCGCCGTCAACCGAGCCGAAATAGCCCTGGCCGTCGACGAGCGGGTAGCGCAGCGAGAACGGCTGGGCGAGTCGAACGAGCGCGTCGTAGATCGCGGCATCGCCGTGCGGGTGGTAGTTGCCCATCACGTCTCCGACGACGCGCGCCGACTTCCGCGTCGGGCGCCCCGGCTGGAGGCCTCCCTCGTGCATGGCGTACAGCACACGCCGGTGTACTGGCTTCAGGCCGTCGCGCACGTCCGGCAGCGCGCGACTGACGATGACGCTCATCGCGTAGTCGAGGAAGCTCGAGCGGACCTCCTGGTCGAGCTCGCGCGGCTCGACCCGGCCCGGACCCAGCGGCTCGTTCGTCATGTCAGCCATAAAGCGTGGGGGAAACCCGTTTTCCCCACGAGCCCCCTTCCTGAGAAGCAGACGCGTTTCTCACGGGGTGGCTCCGCGGGGTCAAGCCCCGCCCCGCCGATCCGTGGCGAAAGTTGCCGAAGCCCCTACACATCCAAGTTGCGGACATCGAGGGCGTTCTGCTCGATGAACTCACGCCGCGGCTCCACCTCGTCGCCCATCAACCGCGAGAACCAGAGGTCGGCTGCGGCTGCGTCTTCGACATCGACCCGGATGAGGGTGCGCTTCGCCGGGTCCATCGTCGTCGGCCAGAGCTCCTTTGGGTTCATCTCGCTGAGGCCCTTGAACCGCGTGATCTGCATGCCGTGCTTCGCGAGATCGAGTGCACAGCTCTGGAGCTCCGCGAAGGTCGTTGCCTCCCGCGTCTGCGAGCCGAGCCGCAGCGAGAACGGCGGCAGTCCCGCGACGACGTCTCCGAGCCGGGCGTACGACTTGCGAACCCGGTCGTAGATCGGCGACTCGAACAGCGCCACCGGCACTACGACCATCGAACTGGCGCTCGTCTCCTCCTCGACGACTCGCACCTGAAGCGCGTCGGCGTCGACCGTCGGCTCGAAGGCGTATCCGTTGGCCGGCATGGCGGCGATTGCGGTCACTGCGTCCCGCGGAGTCAGCGCGTCGGTCTCGACGAGCCCGTGGCGCACGACGAAGTCGGCGGGAGCATGGCCGAAGTCGGAGCGGAGGCGTGCAAACCAGCCCTCGAACTCGGCAAGGGCGCGCTGGAAGCGTGCATACCGACCCTCGGTGAGCTGGATCTGCGCGCCGTTCCGGCCCTCGATCTCGAGATCCCCGAATCGCTCGCGCACCAAAAGCTCCTCGAGCTGCGACTCGCGCTCGAGGTACGTATGGCGACCCCCGAGCCGCACCAGGTAGAGGGGCGGCACCGCGATATACACGTGGCCGTGGTCGAAGAGGTCCGGCATGTGACGGTAGAGGAACGTGAGGACGAGCGTTCGGATATGGGCGCCGTCCACGTCGGCGTCGGTCATGACGACAATCCGGTGGTAGCGCAGCTTCGCGAGATCGAATTCCTCGCCGATCCCGGTGCCGATCACCTGCACGAGCAACTGGATCTCGGCGTTTGAGAGCACCTTGTCGATGCGGTTCTTCTCGGAGTTGATGATCTTCCCGCGCAGCGGCAGGATCGCCTGGTTCGACTTGTCCCGCGCCTCCTTCGCGGCGCCTCCCGCCGAGTTGCCTTCGACGATGAACAGCTCGGCGAGCTCGGGATCGCGAACCTGGCAATCGGCGAACTTCTTCGCGATGTCGCCGCCGAACGCGCCCTTCCGGCGCGTGAGGTCGCGGGCCTTGCGTGCTGCCTGGCGGGCGCGGGCGGCGGAGATCGCCTTCTGGATGATCTGCACGCGGTCCTTTGGGTGCTCCTCGAGGAACTGCGCGAGCTTCGCGTTCACGGTCTGCTCCACGAACCCGCGCACCCAGGGGTTGCCGAGCTTCGTCTTCGTCTGGCCTTCGAACTGGGGGTCCTGAAGCTTCACGGAGATGACGGCCGCGAGACCCTCGCGGACGTCCTCACCCTCGAGGTTGTCTTCCTTCTCCTTGAGGAGCGGTCGATCGCCCTCGCGCGCAAAACGGTTCAACGTCCGCGTCAGCGCCGCGTTGAACCCGGAGAGGTGCGAACCCCCCTCGTGCGTGTTGATGTTGTTCGCGAAGGCGTAGACCGACTCGACGTACTTCGTGTTCCACTGCATCGCCACCTCGACCTGGCCTTCCTCGGTCTCGCCTTCGAAGTAGACGATGTTCTTATGAATGGGATCCTTGGCCTCGTTGACGTAAGCGACGAAGTCGCGGATCCCGCCTTCGTAATGGAACTCGACCTGCTTCCCGTCCGCCCGCTCGTCGGTGAGGACGATTCGGAGGCCGCGTGTAAGAAACGCGGTCTCCCGTAGGCGCTGCTCGAGCGTGTCGGGCGAGAACTCGACCTCGTCGAAGACCTCCTGGTCAGGGAGGAACGTGATCGTGGTTCCGGTCTGGCTCTTCGGAACCTTCCCGACCACCTCGAGCTCGGTCGTCGGCTCCCCGCGCGAGAACTCCTGCCGGTACACCTTGCCGTCGCGCTTAACCTCGGCGACGAGCCACTCCGAGAGCGCGTTGACCACGGAGACGCCGACGCCGTGCAGGCCACC
>Ga0075434_100000348_pt1 | contig 33405 bp, 21 predicted proteins | sample RhiMethybrSRZTD3_FD_75298 | JGI IMG/M metagenome (GOLD analysis project Ga0075434, IMG submission 75298) | Populus rhizosphere microbial communities from Tennessee, USA - Rhizosphere MetaG P. TD hybrid SRZTD3 | ecosystem: Host-associated > Plants > Roots > Rhizosphere > Soil | place: USA...
GCGCGGAACGTGAAACCTTCCCGGCAGGTAGCTCATCTCGAGCCACTTCCGGCGGCCGTTGACCGGGACGGAGGACGTCCCGGGACAGTGACGCGCGAGCGATTCCGGCGACGACGAGAGGACACGGATGGCGGCGTCCGGCCAGAGCGACCGCAGCCGTCCCACGGCGACCTGAAGCATCGCGACGTCGCCGACGTTGTTGAGCGCGCGGCTTCCGAATTCAACAAGAATGTTCAACGTCGATCCGTTATCGCGATCGCGAAGCTAGCTCCGTGTCGTCGCTCGGACGGCTGCGGGCGCCGACAGGGCTCCGGCCTGATGCCCCCATTGATGCGCCATCAAGCAGGCGCCGTACTCGATCTGAGGCATACGACCCGTGGGGAAGAAGACCGAGCTCTCCACGCTGAATGCCAGGACGTTGGGGATGTGGTCGGCGAGCCGGGTCTGGCACCTCACGACCACGGCCACGCGGTATTCCCCTCGCGGCAGCGGCAGGTTCGGGATGCGGCACGACACGACCCCTCTCGACGCGAGGGCGATCGGCTCGCTGGAGATCCGCGTGCTCATATGCGCGACGGCGATGCCGAGGTGGTTCCAGATCGACAGCATCAGGTCGGCGCGCTCGGCGCCGATGCGGTTCTCGTATTCGAACTCGAGCGTCATCGGCGCGCCCGCAACCGGGCGCTCCGTGGGAAGTCCCCGGTCGTCGAGCACCCGCGCCGCCGTCAAGCGGACGGTACCGTCGCCGCGCCTCTCGGGATTGTCTTCGAACGCGTGGGCGGCGGTGGCCTGCAGGTGGCCAAGATACTCCCGCAGCACGTCGCCCGTCGGACCGTCGATCGCGACCCTGCCCTTGCGCAGCAGGATCGCTCGGGCGCAAAGCGCCTGCACCGCGGGCATGTTGTGGCTGACGAAAAGAACCGTGCGGCCTTCCTGGGCCACGTCGCCCATCTTCCCCAGGCATTTCTTCTGGAAGTCGGCGTCCCCGACCGCCAGCACCTCGTCGACGAGGAGAATCTCCGGCTCCAGGTGTGCCGCGACCGCGAAAGCCAGGCGCAGGTACATGCCGCTCGAGTAGCGCTTGACGGGAGTGTCGATGAACTGCTCGACCTCCGAGAATGCGACGATCTCGTCGAACTTGCGCTCGATCTCGGCGCGGCGCATGCCCAGGATCGCGCCGTTTAAGTAGATGTTCTCGCGCCCGGTCAGCTCGGGGTGAAAGCCGGTTCCGACCTCGAGGAGCGAGCCGACGCGACCGTGAATCTCGACGAACCCATGCGTCGGATCGGTGATGCGAGCCAGGATCTTCAGCAGCGTGCTCTTCCCCGCGCCGTTTCGGCCGATGATGCCGACCACTTCGCCCGCATGGACGTCGAAGTCGACGTTCTCGAGGGCCCAGATCCAATCCTCCTCGGGCTTGCGTTCGCGGCGCTGGAACATGCGTGCCGGAGCCGTGGCGAGGGAGGCGAGCGAGTCGCGGAGCGTCTTGTACTTCTCGGCTCGAAGACCAACCTTGTATTCCTTCGATAGCCCTTCGACCCGAACGGCGATTCTTCGCATTGTCAGGCTCCCGCTCCGACGACGGACTGGTAGTGGCCGAGAGACTTCGCGAGCCCGTCCGCCAGCCTCACGCCGGGATGAAAGCCGAGCTCCCGCTCCGAAAGCGAGAGGTCCGCCGCCGAGTGCAGCACGTCGCCGGGCCGCGGCGCCTCGTGACGCGGGGGCATGCCGTCGCCGACGACCTCGCGGACGGCCCGCGCCAGATCGGTGACCGAGGTCTGGCGGCCGCCGGCCACGTTGTAGGCCCGTCCGCACGCCGAGGACGGCGCCGCGGCAGCCCGGAGGTTCGCCTCGACGGCGTCGGCCACGTACGTGAAGTCGCGGCTCTGCGATCCGTCTCCGTAGATGACCGGCGCGTCGCCCGAGAGGTACGCCTTGAAGAACCGAGGGATGACGGCGGCATACGGGCCATCGGGATCCTGCCGCGGACCGAAGACGTTGAAGTAGCGCAGGCCCACGAGCTCCAGCCCGTAGCAGCGCGCGAAGTTGGCGGCCAGCTCCTCGTTCATCACTTTCGAGAGGGCGTACGGGGAGAGCGGCGTTCCCTCCTCGCCTTCTTTCTTCGGAAGCCGCGTGCTGTCGCCGTAGACGCTCGAGGACGACGCGTAGACGACCCGCCGGACCCCGGCGTCGCGGGCGCCGGCGAAGACGTTCGCGGTTCCCCCGACGTTGACCGCGATGCTCGTCGCGGGGTCCTTCATCGAGCGCGGCACCGAGCCCAGAGCCGCCTGGTGGAACACCGTCGTGGCGCCCGCGCACGCGTCGCGGCAGACACGGGCGTCCCGGATGTCCGCCTCGACGAACTCGATCGAGCCGGCGCAGTGCTCGAGGTTGGCGCGCTTGCCGCTGGACAGATTGTCGAGCACGCGCACCCTTTTACCCAGGGCCAGCAGAGCGTCGACGAGATGCGATCCGATGAAGCCGGCCGCACCGGTGACGAGCACGAGTTCCCGATCCGTCATGATGTCCTCCTCGACGTCTGCCCGCACCGTTGCACGAATCAGGCCTTGACCACGTTGGGAAGGGACGCCCGGTAAACACCCCGGGTATCGATCACCAGGCTGGCGTGGCGGGCCACGGCCTGGTAGTCCACGTTGGAATGGTCGGTCACGATGACGACCGCGTCCTTGGATTTCAGGACGTCCTCAGTCAGGGGCTCCGAAGTCATCGGCGGCAGGTCGGGCCACGACCGCATGCGCGGCGCCTTGGGCACGTAGGGATCGTGATACGTGACCTCGGCGCCCAGTTTCAGAAGCCCCTCGATGACTTCGAAGGCCGGGCTCTCGCGGGGGTCGTCGATGTCCTTCTTGTAGGCGATGCCGAGCACGAGGATGCGGCTGCCGCGGGGGGCCTTGCGCCGGTCGTTCAACGCCAGAGAGAGCTTGGCAATGACGTACTCGGGCATCCGGACGTTGACCTCGCCGGCGAGCTCGATGAACTTCGGCGTCACGCCGTACTCGCGCGCCTTCCACGAGAGGTAGAAGGGGTCCAGCGGAATGCAGTGGCCGCCCCAACCCGGGCCCGGATTGAATCGCATGAAGCCGAACGGCTTGGTCGCGGCGGCGTCGAGCACGCTCCAGATGTCGATGCCCATCCGGTCGAACACGATCTTCAGCTCGTTGACAAGAGCGATGTTGACCGCGCGGAAGATGTTCTCGACGAGCTTGGCGGCTTCGGCTTCGCGGGAGTTCCCGACGCGCACCGTCCGCACGACCACCTGGTCGTAGAGACTCTGCGCCAGGTCTCCTCCGGTTTGGTCGACGCCGCCGACGATCTTGGGAATCGTCGCCGTCGAGAACTTCCCGTTGCCGGGGTCCTCCCGCTCCGGCGAGAACGCGAGATAGAAATCCCTGCCGCTCTTCAAACCCGACTCTTCCAGGATCCCCTGAACCAGCTCGTCGGTCGTGCCTGGGTAGGTCGTGGATTCCAGGACGACGAGCTGTCCGGGACGCAGTCGCGCCCGCACCTGCTGCACGGTGTTGACCACGTAGCTCATGTCCGGCTCGCGCTGCGGGGTCAAGGGCGTGGGCACGCAGATGATCAGCGCGTCGGGCTCCCCCAGCCTTCGGAAGTCGGCGGTGGCCTGGAAGATCCGATTCCCGATGGCGCGCGTGAGCCGGGTTCCGTCGAGATGACGAATGTAATTGCGGCCCGCGTTCAATGCCTCGACCTTGCCGGAATCGACGTCGAAGCCGAGAACGGAGAATCCCTTCTCGGAAAAGGTCAGGGCCAGAGGCAGGCCGACGTACCCCAGCCCGACGATCCCGATCACTGCGGAGCGGTCTTCGATCTTCTTCTTCAGGTGCGCCGCTGCGTCAATTACTTCGATCGCCAATTCGACTCCTTCCGGCCTCGCGGGATCGGCCCGGCGGGCTTCGCCCCCTTCGGTGTACACACCGATGTGGAGGCTTCCATTACCATGTCGCGCCGGCGACTTCGGTTAAGCGACGGCGCTGCGATCCTCTCCGGCTCCCGTCGGGCGGCTCTCCCGCTTCAGACAGGACCGGTCAAATTCGACTGCCACGCTCTGGCGCAGCATCGATATCGAGACGATGAGTCGCAATCCGGACTGTTCGCGCACGACGCGCCCGCGGTGCCCCTGGAACGGGCCGTCGGCGATCGTCACCAGGTCTCCCGGGACCAGCCGCTCGTAGGGAGCCAGAGACGCGCCCGCCAGCTGGAGCGACCTCAGCTGCCGGAGCTCCCCGTCCAGAAGAGCCTGGTCGCGGACGTCGAGCAGCCTCACGACGAGCCCGCTGCGGAAGACGGCGTCGCGCGCCCCCGCGTTGCACCGAAGGAAGACATAACCGGGAAAGAGAGGGATGAACGAAGCGAAGTCCCGCCCCGAGCGCCGCGTCCGGCGCTCGTACTGGGGCAGGTAGAACGCGACCCCGAGGGGTTCGAGGTGGCGGGCCAGCGCCTTTTCCTGCCGGCTGCGCGTGTGCGCGACCGTCCAGGGAACATCCACCGCCGTCGAATCGAAGAGACTCTGAGGAAAGACCTCAGGCCCCCGTTTCAGCAGAGGCACGCGCTGGCCCTCTCTCCCGAGACTACAGCTATCTCGCTGACGTCACGGGGTTTTTTGTTTTGAAAGCTCAGTATACCATCCCCTGTTCTTTCGTTCAGTCATTTGGCCGGCTGGCCTCCGGCGGGGCCGAAGCCCCCTTCATTCGGGCCGCGAGCATCTCCCCCGCCTGACCCTGGCCTGACTCCTGAAGGATCTGAGCCGCCAGACGGAGCGTGGCAGGGTCCTCGGGGAGCACGCGAACCGTCACTTCGGGACCCAGCGTGGCCAGGGCCGGGACAAGGCTGGCTCGAAGGAAAGCCGGGCTTCGGAACGCCCGGCGGATCGCGGAAGCGGCCTTCGGCCGGTCTGCGGTCGGCAGGGTGCGCCATCCCGCGATGTAGTGCCTCGCGAGTTCGGATGAGGCGAGGTCGAGACCCGGTGCGGCCGCCACGGCGAGCTCGAACGGCCGCATCCAGAGCGCGGTTCCGCCGGTCGCCGGAGCGCTCCGGCCGAGGAGAAGCCGGCCATACGCGGAGCCGGGGCGCCCCTCGATTCCTCGGAGCACGATGCCCCGAATCTCGGGAGGCGTGTCCGCCGACGCACCAGGCGGGGACGCGGCTCGATCGTCGAGAAGCGCCTCGGCCACGACGAGCCCCGCCGCGTCGCTCTCGTCGATCATCTTCGCGGTTTCGAGGATCGCCGGGTGGCGGCGCGCGAGTCCGCGGTCGCGGGCCACGTCGGACCAGGAACGGCGGTCGACGGCGTCCCGCGCCACCGAGGCCAGACAAAGCAGGAAGAGAAGGAGACAGAGCAACGCGAGTCCGCGCCGCGGGCCCGCCCGAAGGTTGACGAATCGCGGCAGCGGAGACGCGCTCATCCCGTCGCCGGATCGGCGCCGCCCGACAAGCGAACGCGAGAAGGATTCACGAGAGGCCGGTCTCCGGCCGGCTAGCTGTGGACGACCCGCGGGCCTGCCTTCGCCTCCTCGACCTCCGGACGTCCTTCACGGGGATACCCGTAGGCGTACTCGTAGCGGTCGTAGGCCGCGCGCTCGGGCTCGAGGGCATTGATCAGAACTCCCACGATCGGAACTCCGCTGCGCCGCAGCCGGTCCCGCGCCCGGATGACGTGCTCGCGGGAAGTCGCTCCTCCGCGCACGCAGAGCACGACGCCGTCAGTCTGCAGCGCGAAGACGAGAGTGTCGGACACGGGCAATACGGGCGGGGAGTCGACGACGACGTGGTCGAAGTTGACCGACGCGAGCTCCAGGAACTTGCGCATCGCTTCGGAGGCCAGCAACCCGGAGGGATTGGGCGCCTCGGGCCCCGAGGGAACGACGAAGACCCCCGGCACCGAGGTCTTCACGATCGCGCGGGAAGGCTCGATGCCTTCCGCCAGCACCGAGACCAGTCCGACACGGTTCGGGACGTGAAAGATCTCGTGCAGGCGGGACTTGTGGAGGTCGGCGTCCACGAGAAGGACGCGTCGACCGAGCTGGCCGAGCACGACGGCCAGATTGACCGCCGTGGCGGTCTTGCCTTCGTGCGGAAACGCCGACGTGATGACGACGGATTTCACGCCACCCGCCCGCGAGAGCATGAGGGCGGTGCGGAACGCGCGATACGCCTCGGCGATCGGCGACCGGGGCTCGTTGTGCGGAGCGAGCTCGATCGCGTCGCGGCCGACCTCGCCGTCCTCCACCGCCGCCTTCGAGCGGAAGATTCGCGCCCGCGCCACTCCCGGCGCCGCGCCGCCCTCGGGAAGCGCGGGAATGACGCCGAGCGGAGGCAGCTGGACCAGCCGCTCGACCTGCTCGGGAGAGCGCAGCGTGCGGTCGAGATACGAAAGGAAGAAGGCGAGGCCCACGCCCAGCCCTCCGCCCAGGAACACGGCGATGAGGAGATTCTTCTTCAGCGAGGGCTCGAAGGGCTTGCCCGGCTCCAGGGCCCGGTCCACGATCCGGACGCTCGTGAGCTGGTCGTCGCGCAGCCGCGAGATGACTTCCGTCTCCCCCTGCTGGCGCAGCAGGTTGTCCAGCAGGGCACGCTTCGTGTCGACCTCGACGCGCAGGTTGCGATACTCCGCGGCGCTGCTGCCCTGTGAAAGCGCCGCCGACTGCTCCGTGCGAGTCATCGTGCGCAGATTCTGCTCGCGGCGCAGCGCCGTCATGTACTCGTTGCGCGCGGCCTGAACCACCTTCGAGGCGCCTTCGGCGATCGCCGCGTTCAGGTTCTTCTTCGTGTCGTCGATCTGGCCTTTGAGCTGCTGCATCGCCGGCCACTCGGGCTTGTAGATGTTGGACTTGTCGAGGTACTCGCGCTCGAGGCGCTGCAGGTCGGCCCGAAGGGTCGACACGTTCCCGCTTGCGGTGGTTTCAGCGATCGTCTCCGGGGGCGCGAGGCGCAGCTCCTCGTACTTGGCTTCCTTCGCGACCCGGTCGGCCACGGCGGAGGCGAGGTCCCGGTTGACGGACTGCAGCTTCTCGAGCGCCGGATTCGCGTTCGGATCGATGGACACGATCTCTTTCTGCCGTCCGTAGGCGAGGAGCTCTTTCTCCTTCTCTTCGATCTCGTTCTTGGCCTGCTCGATCTGGGTGGTCAGGAACTGGCTTGACTGGCCGATCAGCTTAAAGCGGGACTCGACGTTCCAGTCGATGTACGCATCGGCCACGGCGTTGGGGATCGCGGCGGCCAGCCGGGGCGAGGGGGCCGCGGCGGAGATCTCGACCAGGCTGGTGTTGCGCATGATCGTCACGTCCAGCCAATTCTGGATATCCAGAGCCGCGTCGACGATGGCTTCCTCCTTGATGACCGGAGCCTTTCCCTTGCTGTCCGGCCGGTAGCGCTGGTAGTGCTTCGGATTGAACTCCGGGTCCGCCAGGAGGTTCAACCGGCGCACCACGCGCTCGGCGATCTCGCGGCTCTGCATCAGCTGGATCTGGCTCGGCAGAAACTCGGACGCCGTTCCTTCGTTGCCCTGCGAAGAGAAGGGCACCGGACGACTGGCGTCGCGCTCGACGTCGAGCACGGCCTTGGACTTGTAACTGGGGGTTTTCAGAACCGTGGCCAGAACGCCCGCCATGAGCGCCCCGGCGAGGCAGATGAGGATCAGCCGGCGGCGCTTGACGACGACCGCCCAGTAGTCGGCGAGATGGATTTCCTTCTGCGGCGCCGCGCCTTCGGTGCCTTCGTCGTAGCTTTCCAGTTCGGCCATTAGAAGAACGACTCCTTGACGACGATCACGTCATTGGGCTCGATCGGTAGGTCGGGTTCCTGTCCGGAAACGATCTTCTTGAAGTCGACGACCTTCTCCGTATCCTTGCCGTCGGGGCCCTGTCGTTTGACGCGGATCGACTTGGACGCGCGATCGGTCAGGCCCCCGGCCTTGGAGATCACCGACAGGAGCGTCAGGCGGTCGTCGCTGTCGAACTGCAGGGCTCCCGGCGTCTTGACCTCTCCCAGACAGAACACGGTGAAATTGGTGCGCGGAATGACGTTGATGACGTCGGCCGGCTGAATCGGGATGTTCCAGAGGGGCGTCGCGTTCTGAAACAGGTCGTCGGTCTTGATCTCGAGCGTGTCGGAGAGGCCGTTCTCGGCGCGCCGCAGGACGAGGATACGCCGGCCCGCCTTGTCCGAAAGCCCGCCGGCTGCGGTGATCGCGGTCATCAGCGTCCAGCGTCCCGAGATCGACAGCGAGCCCGGATGCATCACGGCGCCCAGCACCGAAACCGGCTTGTTCGCGAATTCCTTCACGACGACCGAGACGTTGGCCCGGTTGACGTACTTGGCCGTCAGTGCCGTCTCGAGCTTCGCGCGGATCTCGGAGGCGGTCATACCGGAGACCGGAACGCCCCCGAGCAGCGGAAGGTCGAGCAGGCCGCCGTCGGAGACCCGGCGGTCGACGTTGAGCTCCGGAAGCTCGAGAACCTTGATCTCGAGGAGGTCCCGGGGTCCGACCACGTAGTCCGCCACGGGCTGCTCCTGGGCCGCCAGCCCGTGGGAGAAAAGCAGGAGAACGCCGATCAGCCCCCACCGCCCCGGCCGTGTCATCGCTCAAGCACCCCCGAGAAGGACAAAAATAGCGTATAGCGGTCGTAACTGCGAATGTTGCCCGGGACGTTGGACGTCGTCTGATTGCGCGTGTACACCCCGGTGACCACGACCGGCTGCCAGGTCAGCACGGAGAACCCTCCTCCGTACAGCGTCTGCTTGTCCCGGCGCTTCACCAGGCCCTGGTCCGGAACCGGCTGCGGACGCGGGTAGTTGTTGGGGCCCGTGAGGCCGAAGCCGCTCAGGAGGACTCGCGGTCCGACCTGGATGTTGATCTTTCCGCCGATCCGCTCCTCGAAAAAGTACGGATTCTCGGTCGAGATGCTGTATGCCACCTGGCGATGGCCAAAGCTCTGCAACTCGAGCCAGGGCAGGGGGAAGAATGAGAGGAAGTAGGAACCGACGCCGGTGGAGTACTTCGGGAAGAGGACGCTGTCCGAGCCCCTTCCCTCGCGCAGGCCCCCGACGACGTTGATGAAGAGCCGCGGCCGCTTGAACGAGAGCGTCCCGAGATAGGCATTGCTAGTGTTGTTTCGCAGGTTTGGCTCGATTTGGAAATCCGCCCACGTCCCTTCGACCACGCCGGCCACCTCCCACTCCTGGGAGATCCGATATCGAAGCCCCCCTCGTCCTGCCCAGGCCGTGCGATTGTTGCGCTCGACCCCGATTTCCTGCTCCGGAGGTCCCTGGATCTGCTCGTAGCGCGAGCGGTTGATCTCGCCCGAGCCGAACACCGACCAGTGCGCACCCAGCTCGACCTCCATCCGAACCACTCCGTCTTCCGACTTCGTGAAAACCGGCGACTCGATCTCGGTGCTGTAGAGGTGGTACCGCTCGGAGTATCGGGCGTCCACCTCGGTCGTGACCCGATTGAAGAACCCGTAGAGCGTCCCCGTGTAGTTTCCACCGAACTGATCGCGTTGCTTCAGGGTCGCGTACCAGGTGTATTCCGGGAAGGCGTCCGCGACCAGCACGAACTTGGCGCCCATCGGCAGCAGGAAACGCGAGCCGGCGGAGAACGTCGCGGTCCAGTCGCCGACGACGTCGGTCGAAGTTCCGAAAACGTTGCTGTCGTAGCCGGCGTTGTGGACCGCGAACCCCGGCAGCAGACGGACCGGTCCGAGGTGGTACCGGGAGCGAGCGATGTCGTTGGCCACGAGCTCCCGATCGGGGATCGTTCGCTCCAGGGGAACCGAGTCCGACGTCAGCGCCGGACCGCCGCCCTGGGCAAAAATCGGGAGAGCCGCCAGTCCCAGGACCGCGACCGCCCAGAACAGGCGCAGAGAGGGCAACCGGAGGCCGGAAGGCGCCGCGGCGAATCCCTTCACGGCGTACCCAGGATCTTCTTCGAGTACTCGTCCACGAGCGGCCCGGTCACCCGGGGGATCGCGCGCCGCATGTAGCCGCGGGCCTCGTCCGTCCTGCCGGTTTCGTACAGCACGACGGCGGCGTAGAACATCGACGGAGCCTCGCTTTCGACGAAGGGCGTCACCAGCGTCACCTGCGCGGCGCCTTCACTGTACGCTCGCGACAGGCACGCCGCCTCCAGCAGCGCCAGCCGCAGCTCTCGATTGGTGGGATCCGCCGTCAATGCTTCCGACAACGCTTTCTGCGCGTCTGCTGCGCGGCCGGAGGCGATCATCCGGCGGCTCTCCGCCAGAACGTCCTTGCTGCGGGCCGCGGCCGCCGCGGGATCGGATGTCTGCAAGGACCGGGCCGCCTTCGACCCGGAAGAGCCTCCCGACTCGGGCGCCGGCGCGGGCGCCGGCGCCGATGACGCCGAGGCGCGGCTCTGTCGCTGGGCCGCCAGCTTCTGCTGCGCCTTCACGACGTCGGGGCGCGAGGCGAGACTCTGGGGCACGCGAGCGGCGGCCGCCTCCGCGCCCGCCCAGTCTCCGGCGTCGGCCAGAACGACGAGCCGGTCAGCGTAGAGCTCGGGATGCTTCTCGAACTCGGACGGCGTGAGGACTGAGAGGTCGGCGCGCGCCAGAGCGAGCTCTCCCCTCTGCACGCGCGCCCTCGCCCTAAGGCCCGCGGCCTCCTGGTTGAACTGGTCGATCGAGAGCGCCTTGTCGGCCCACTTCTCGGCGTCCTTCCAGTCCGATCTCGCCACCGCTTCCCTCGCCAGGGCCAGCGGCCAGGTCACGGAAGAAGGATCGCGCTGCGCCGCGGCTTCCAGCGCCTTCCGGCTCTCGGCCGGAGGGAGCTTGGCGATCTTCTGCTCTTCGGTCTCGACGAGGTTGGCGAGCGTCGGCACCGACTGAAGCGTCGACGGCGTCACGCGCTTGATCAGTAAGCTCCGAAAGTCCGCCTGCAGCTGCGGCGGCAGGCCCTTCGGCGGATACGAAGGGAATCGCCGCTCGACGTCCATGAACCGCGAGATCGTGGCGTCGGTGTCGGCCGGGCGTGAGGCGGCGTTCTGGGAGAGCGCGAGACGGATGAGGCACTCCTGCAGGGTCGCCGGTCGGTCGAGCGAGCCGAACGCCGCGATGCGGAACTGGTCGATGGCCTCCAGGTACCTCCTCTCGTCGAAGAGGTTCACGCCCGCGTCGAGGCGAGCCTTGTTGAATTCGGCGGGGTCATCTCCGGCGGCGGAGAGGACGCCGGAGACCGCGACGGACCCGAGTGCGAGTAGGATGAGCCGGTGAAGGTTCTTCAACGCTGGACCTCGCTGACCCGCGAAGCCGTCGTCCCGATGGACACTGATTTCAGGGACCGGTTCGCGTTTCTCATGCTTCTGGCCTTCATCCTCGTGGCTCCGTGGTTGGGAAGCACCAATCTGCCGGATTGGATCGCCGGAACATCGGCCCCGATGGGCCGCCTGATCGTTCCGGCCTTCGGCTTCGCGATCGGCGCCGTGGCCTTTTCCTCCCGTTCCTCGTTTCGGTCTCTCCGTCCCCTCGCTCTGCCTTTCGCGGCCCTCCTCGGTTTGACGATACTCGGAGTCCTGCAGCTTGTCCCACTGCCCGATGCCGCCCTCGCGCAGATTGCTCCCGTGAATCTTCAAATTTACCACGAAACGGCTGAGCTTTTAGGCCTTTACGGCGTTTCGGCCCCCGCCGCGAGGCTCTCGCTGGCGGCCGACGAAACCGCCGCAACTGTTCTGAGACTGGGCGGTTATGCGATCCTCGTCGCCGCCACGGCACATCTACTTCGGACCCGGCCGAGGCGCCGATTCTTCATTGGAACCTTAATCGCCGCCGCCTGCCTCCAGGTCCTCGCGGCCGGGATCCTGCTGATTTCGGGCCGGCCCTTCCGGGGAGCCTTCCGTTCCCCGGAAGACTTCAGCGACTATCTTCTGATCCTTCTTCCGGTGGGCTTCTCCGCGCTCTGGGCGGAGGTCCTGACCAACGCCGACCGCGGACGGGGAACGGCCGACCGCGGCGATCGACTCGCGATGCGGCTTTCGCCTCTGGTCCTCCGCGTCCTGGCGTGCGCGACGATCGCCGCCGGAATGGCGCTGACCGGATCTCCCGTCAACCTGGTGGCCGGCGCCCTCGCGATCGTGCTGCTGCTGGCGCTGGCGGCGCGAAAGCCTCCAGACGTGCGCCGGGCGCTCGCCGTGGCCGCGATCGCTTTCGTCGCCCCGCTCCTGCTGGTCGCGCGCGCGCACGCGCTTCCCATCACATCCCTGACGGCGGACTTGAGCTCCGGACGAAGTCTCGCGATCTGGCGCTCCGCTCTCGACACGTGGAGGAGCTTCCCGATCTTCGGGTCGGGGCTCGGCGCCTTCCGGGACGCTTTCCGCCGGACCCAGCCGGCAGAGCTGACGGGTCTCGTGGACAGCGCGCAATCCAATCCGCTGCAGATCCTCGTGACGGGCGGCGTGGTCGGAGCCTTCTTCGTCGTCGTCGGATTCGTCGCGCTGCTCGTGGTTCTTCTGCGCCGATGGAAAGCGCAGAGGCATCGCGAAGAGCGCGCTCTCACGCTCGCAGGCGTCGGCGCCCTTCTGGCGATCCTCCTGGACGGCCTCGTGGAGTTCAACCTGGGAGCGGCGGCTGTGCCGGCGACCGCGGCTTGCATCATCGGTCTCGCCCTCGCCGCGGGCGATGGGAGCCCCCGCGAGCAGCCGGCCGCTCCGCGGGCGCAGTGAAGCGATTGGATACCCGCGAAGCATGAGCTCGCTGGCCTCCACGGCTGTCGTTCTGGACGGCACCGCGGTCGCGCGGGTCGTGCGTCAGCGGGTCGCCGAGGCGACGGCCGCGGCCCGCCGGGATCCTCCCCCGGGCCTTCGGGTGCTCCTCGTCGGCGACAACCCCGCTTCGCTCTCGTACGTGGGCGCGAAGACTCGCGCCGCGCTCGAGGCCGGAATCCGGGCCGAAACCGTCCGGCTGCCGGCGGAGATCGCGCCCGAGGCCCTGCTTTCCGAAGTCGAGCGAGCCAATTCCGACGCGACCATTCACGGGATCCTGATCCAGCTTCCCCTGCCGCCGGGACACGTGCAGTCCCGCGTGCTCGACGCCGTCGACCCCGGAAAAGACGTCGACGGGTTTCATCCCGAGAACGTCGGGCTCCTGCATCAGGGACGCCCGCGCTTTGTCCCTTGCACCCCCGCCGGAATCCTCGAGCTCCTGGATGCCTACGAGATTCCGCTGTCCGGGCGGCGCGCCGTCGTCCTGGGGCGAAGCGACATCGTCGGCAAACCCGTCGCCGCCCTGCTGACGGCGCGCGACGCGACGGTCACGGTCTGCCACTCGAAGACGAAGGACATCGCCTCGATCTGCCGCGAGGCCGACGTCCTGATCGCCGCGATCGGGAAGCCCGGTTTCGTCACGCGCGAGTTCGTCCGGCCCGGAGCTGCGGTCGTCGACGTCGGGATCAACCGGCTCGAGTCGCTGGAGTCGGCCCCCGCCCATCTGCGGCGCTCCGAGAGGATCCGGAAGGCGCTCGAAGAGAAGGGGCGGATCTTAGTCGGGGACGTCGACTACGACGACGTATCGACGGTCGCGGGCTGGTTGACCCCGGTGCCGGGAGGCGTCGGTCCTCTCACGGTTGCGATGCTCCTGCAAAACACCGCTAAGGCCGCCGGCGTGCCTCTCCAGAAAAAGTAAGGCGAAAACCGATTCTTATCTAATTTCGTTCGGCTCCCCGATCCGCGAAAGATCGAGGATCGCCACACGTTCATCCCGATAGACGCCGGCGGTGTCGAGAAGCTGGAGGACCTCCAGGTCCTTCCCGTCGGCGCGCGCGCGGAGAGCTTCGATCTCTCGATCGAAGGGCGCGAAGTAGGTCGCATCCCGACGCCGTGCCATGTCGAGGTCGACGAGGAAGTGCGTGACGCCGAACTGGTCCCGCAGACGCCGAAGCGGAACGGGGTCGGTGGAGTAGAACGCCTGGATCGCCGCCGACGCCCGCCTTCGCATCTCCAGCGTGAACGCCGCGTGTTGAGCCTGATGGATCTCGAAGTTCACGAGACTGCGCCGGCGTGAAACCCAGGGAATGTTGTCGACCACGCCGGACGGCCAGCCGGCGACCAGAGCGCCCGGCGGCAGACCGTGCACGAAAGCGTAGGGGGGATCGGACGGGCCGGCGACGATGTCGAGGCCCTCGTCGGAGGACCCGTGCGCGCCCAGCAGGACGAGCACCAGGATCCCCGGGAGCGCTCCGACGAGGCTGCGCCATACGCGCGGACGGCCTTGCGGAATCCAGCCCAGCGCGCCGGTGCCCAGGACGACGGCGGCGAGAGGCGGCAGAGTGTAGAGAGAGAACCGCTGCGGCAGGTAGAAATACGGATAGCCGACGCGCGCGAGCAGGTACCCGACGGCGCCCGCCACGCCCACGAGCAGCAGCCGGCGCGCCTCCGGCCGGCGCGCGGCCAGCCGCAGCCAGCCGACCGCGGAGATCACGAGGGCGCCGAAGAGGATCGCTCGAAGTCGCCACGGAGAACCGCCGGCCGACCAGCGGCGCAGCGACGGAACCAGCGGCGTGCCCGCGCCCGCCATCGAGTCCTCGAGATCCCGCACTGCGGTTCGAAGAAAACCGCGAAACGGAGGCCGGTCGCTCGAGTGATATCTCCCGCCGACGCCGGCCTCCGGAAATTCCGGTGCGTTGGAACGCGTGATGAGGGGTCCGAAGGGACGAGCGCCGACGGCCATCGGCAGCGTCACCAGCCCGCAGGCCAGCCCGACGGCGGCGAGGATACCGACGCGTTTGGCGAGAGACCATTCGCTTGCATCGCCGCGATCCGCGCGGAGCGGAAAGAACAAGAGCAGGCCCAGGCAGATGGCGGCGATCGCGCCCCCCGGCGGATAGAAGGCCGTTCCGAGGATCGCGAGCGCAGCCAACATTCGGTTGCTGCCCCGGAGCAGCGCGACCATGGTTCCGGCCACGACCGGGTATCCAAACGCGCGAGGGACGGCGCCGACGATGCAGGAAAGGTAGACGGCGCTCCCCAAGCACAGCGCGAGAGCGACCCACGCCGCCGCCGCTCCGCCGAGACGGAACGCGACGAACCCGACGCAAAGCAGAGTGACGAGAAGGAGCCCGTAGGGCAGGAACCGGCTCAGAAAGCTCACGCCATGGAGTTTTCCGCCGAGGGTGAAGAGAAGCCGGAAAGCGATCGGGAATCGGCACGCCAGGAAGTAATCGCCCGGATAGTCGCCCGCGAAGGCCGAGGCGTCTTCGTAGCGGAGGAACTCGTATATCTGGCCTCGAACGTCGTTGTTGAAGTACGCGGGGTTCGAGGACCGGCGAACGTGCGCGGTGAGCGCGCCTCCGAAAACGATTGCGAGCGAGCCGAAGAAGAGCGCCGCGAGCAGAACGCGCGCGGGCCACGAAAGCCCGGAGCGAGCGCCGCTGTGGCCGTCCGGGCTCGAGGTCACGCGGAAATAGTAGACCAGCCGACTTTCCCCGGTCCGCCTGCTTGACGCTGGGCCAACCTCCTGAGACCATCCGGCCTCACCCCAATGCGCATTCTCTTGACCGGCAGCCGCGGCTACATCGGGACCGTCATGTCCCCGTTTCTGGCTTCCGCGGGCCACGACGTGACGGGCCTGGACACCGACTTCTACGAGGGCAGCACGTTTCTCGGACCTCTGCCCGAAATCTCGTCGATCGAAAAAGACATCCGCGACGTCACGCCCTCGGACCTCGAACGATTCGACGCCGTCATTCACCTCGCCGCTCTCTCGAACGATCCGCTCGGCGATCTCAACCCGGAGACCACCTACGCGATCAACCACGTCGGAGCGGTCCACCTCGCCCGCACGGCGCGGGAAGCCGGCGTCTCGCGCTTCCTCTTCTCTTCTTCGTGCAGCAACTACGGCGCGGCGGGAGACTCGATGGTCAACGAGAGCTCGCCGTTAAACCCCGTGACTCCCTACGGAGTCTCGAAGGTCCGCGCCGAGCAGGACATCGGCGCCCTCGCGGATCACCGGTTCAGTCCCACGTTCCTCCGTCCGACGACGGCGTACGGTGTCTCGCCGCGCCATCGGTTCGACATCGTGCTCAACAACCTCACCGCGTGGGCCGTGACCACGGGACGCATCCACTTGAAGTCCGACGGGACCCCCTGGCGGCCCCTCGTCCACATCGAAGACATCTCGAGGGCGTTCCTTGCCGTTCTCGAAGCCCCGCGCGAGGCGATCCACAACGAGGTCTTCAACGTCGGCCGGACCGACGAGAACTACCAGATCCGGCAGATCGCCGAGATCGTGGGCGAGACCGTGCCCGGCTGCACGATCGAGTTCGCGGCCGGCGCCGGGCCCGACACGCGGTCCTATCGCGTGGACTTCGGCAAGATCGCCCGGCAGGTGCCGGCGTTTCGCCCCCGCTGGACCGTGCGCGAGGGCGCGCGGGAGCTCTACGAGGCGTATCGAAAGACCGACCTGAAGCTCGAAGAGTTCGAAGGCCCCCGCTATCGCCGGATCGACTGTCTGCGCCAGCTGCTCACATCCGGACGCCTCGACTCCAGTCTTCACTGGGCCTCGTAAGCGGCGCTCGAGCAGCAGAACCTCCCGCCTCCTCCGGCGTATCCGGAACCGGGAGGGAAGACATGACCCACGCATCCCGTCGCATCGCGCCACGCCGACACGCTTGCGCGCTCGCTCTCGCCCTGCTGCCCGCCGGCCTGGCATCCGCACAGACGGTCACGGGTCGATGGCTCCTCGACTTCGAGCCCGACGGCTCTCTCCAGCTGACACTGAAGCAGCGGGAGTTCGGCCACGGCAACATGTGGCAGAGCTCGGATGAGTACCGGCTCGAAGATTTCAAAGGACTCACGAGACCTCAGGGCTCGGCCGAGGTCCCGGTCACGTTCGACATGGTGCGGGATGCGGGAACGGTCCACTTCGAGGGCCAACTGAGTTCCTCCGGCGGCGCCGGCCGCTTCACGTTCACCGGCAACCCCGCGTTCGCCGACGAGCTCCAGAAGCGCGGAAGCGGGAAGCCGCATCGCGACGAGCTCTTCTCCCTGGCCGTGCACGACGTCTCGCTCAAGCTCATCTCGGAGCTGGACGGTCTCGGCTATCACCGCGTGCCCTACGAAGACCTGCTGTCGATGCGGATCCACGGGGCCGGGCCCAACTTCATCCGCGCTCTCAAGGACCTGGGTTACACCGGACTCTCCCCCGACGATCTGGTCTCCATGCGGATCCACGGCGCGGACCCGGAATTCATCGAGGAGCTCAAGAAGCTGGGCTACTCGGACCTCTCCGCCGACGACCTGGTCTCCATGCGCATCCATGGAGCCACGCCCGAGTTCGCGTCCGCGATGAAGGCGCTCGGCTACGGCCGTCTCGATCCCGACGAGCTCATGTCGATGCGGATCCACGGCGTCACGCCCGAGTTCGCCCGCGACATCAAGGCCCTGGGTTTCTCGGACGTCTCTCCCGACGACCTCGTCTCGATGCGCATTCACGGCGTCTCGGTCGAGTTCGCAAAGAAGATCAAGGCGCGCGATCCGCAGGTCACGGTGGACGATCTCGTGAGCATGCGGATCCACGGACGCAGCTGAGCGGGAGCGCGCCCTGTCCGGTTCCGAACACCCGCGTCCCGCGACCAGCCAGAACGCCGTCGCGGCCGCGCGCTTCAGGCCCGTGTTTTCAGGAAGTTAGACGCGCAACCGACTGGCACGCTTCTCGCCCTTACATCCACGCCGTGGACATCATTCGCGAGGACCTCTCGCAGAAGCGCAAGAAGAAGCGGATCGTTCTCGCCGCCGCCGGAGCGGGCGCGATCCTGCTGATCACGCTCGGCCTTTCGCGCCTCAAGCCGGCGGCCCCGACCGTCGAAAAGAGCACCGTGTGGATGGACACCGTCAAGCGTGGGCCGATGGTCCGCCAGGTGCGCGGCCCCGGAACTCTCGTGCCGGTCGAGATCCGGTGGATCTCCTCGGACACGGACGGCCGCGTCGAGCGGCAGGTGATCCTGCCGGGCACTCCGGTCAAACCGGACTCGGTGCTCCTCGAGATGTCGAACCCGTCTCTCGAGCGTGAGGCTCTGGACGCCGAATCAAAGCTGCGCGAGGCCGAGGCGGAACTGGCGAACGTGAAGGCCAAGGCCGGCCGCGACGTCATGGACCAGGAGGCCACGGCCGCTTCGGTCCGCTCCGACTATCACCAGGCGCAGCTCCAGGCCGAAACCAACGAGGGCCTCTACAAGGAAGGCCTCGTGGCCGGCCTGACGCTGAAGCTCTCCAAGGTCCGGGCCGAGGAGATGGAGACGCGCAACGCGATCGAGGAGAAGCGCCTCGCGGTCGTCGCAGACTCCGCCAAGGCGATGGTACGAGTGCAGGAGGCGCACGTCGAACAGCTCAAGGCCCTCGCCGCGCTGAAGCAGTCGCAGAAGGAGAACTTGAAAGTCCGCGCGGGCATCTCGGGCGTCCTCCAGGAGCTCCCGGTGCAGGTCGGCCAGCTGGTCGCTCCGGGCACGACGCTGGCCAAGGTGGCCGAGCCGAAGAAGCTGAAGGCGCAGCTGAAGATCGCCGAGACGCAGGCCAAGGACGTGACGATCGGCCAACCGGCCTCGATCGACACGCGCAACGGCATCGTCGAAGGAAAAGTCGTGCGCATCGATCCGGCCGTCCTGAACGGAACCGTCACCGTCGACGTCGCGCTCGAGGGAGATCTCCCGATGGGCGCGCGCCCGGACCTTTCGGTGGACGGCGTCATCACGCTGGACCGCCTGAAGGACGTTCTGTACGTGGGCCGGCCCGCCTTCGGCCAGGAGAAGAGTCTCGTCGGCCTCTTCCGCCTGAACGAGGACGGCGACGAAGCCACGCGCGTGAAGGTCAAGCTTGGAAAGAGCTCGGTCAACACGGTCGAGATCCTCGAAGGCTTGAAGCCCGGCGACAAGGTGATTCTCTCGGACATGAGTGCGTGGGACGCGTACGACAGAGTGCGATTGAAGTGAGGAACGAGGCATGAGCGCAATCCGCAATGGTCATCCCGTCATCAAGCTCGACGGAGTCACGAAGGTCTTCTTCACCGACGAGGTCGAGACCCATGCGCTGTCGGGAGTGCACCTGGAGATCCAGCACGGCGAGTACGTCTCGATCGCGGGCCCCTCGGGATGCGGCAAGTCGACGCTGCTGTCGCTCCTGGGTCTGCTCGACACGCCGACCGAAGGCAAGTACGCGCTGAACGGAAAGCCGGCGGAGTCGCTGACGCTCTCCGAGCGCGCGCGTATCCGCAACCGCGAGATCGGGTTCATCTTCCAGAGCTTCAATCTGATCGGCGACCTGTCGGTCTACGAGAACGTCGAGCTCCCGCTGACCTACCGCGGCATGCCCGCCCACGAGCGCAAGAAGCGTGTGCACGAATCGCTCGAGAAAGTCGGCATGGCGCACCGCATGAAGCACTTCCCGTCGCAGCTGTCGGGAGGCCAGCAGCAGCGCGTGGCTGTGGCTCGGGCCATCGCCGGCTCCCCGCTGATTCTCCTGGCCGACGAGCCCACCGGAAACCTCGACTCGGTCAACGGAGAGGCGGTCATGGGCCTGCTCCAGGACCTGCACCGCGCCGGCGCCACGATCTGCATGGTCACGCACGATCCGCGATTCGCCAAGCACGCCCAGCGCACGATCCACCTCTTCGACGGCCGCGTGGTCGAGGAAGAGAAGGGCGAAGAGCGCGCGCACTCGGAAGAGGAGCTCAAGGAGAGCGGCTACCGCGTCAGCTAGCCGGGGAACCGCGATGACGACCCTTCGCCAGGACCTCCGCTACGCCCTTCGCTGGCTGACCAAGAATCCCGGGTTCACGGCCGTCGCGATCGCGACGCTGGCCCTCGGAATCGGCGCGAACACCGCGATCTTCAGTGTCGTGCGGGGCATCCTCCTGCGCCCCCTCCCCTACACCGAGCCCGAGCGGATCGTGCAGGTGTGGGAGAAGTCCGAGCGCCAGGGCCAGCTCCGCGAAGAGATCCCGTTCGCGCCGCCGGTTGCTCGCGACTGGCGCGATCAGAACCGCACGATGGAGACGATGGCGGCCTACTCCGACTGGACGTTCAACTCCAGCGGGGGCGAGGCCCCCGAACGGCTCCGGGCGGCGCTGGTTTCGGCCGACTTCTTCAAGCTGCTGGGCGTGCGGCCGCTGGTCGGCCGCACGTTCGCAGCCGGCGAAGACGCCGCGGGCAAAGACGCTCTCGCGGTCATCGCGTCGAACCTCTGGACGCGGCGCTTCGGCCGGGATCCCCGCGTCGTCGGCTCCGCGATCACTCTCGACGGCTCGGTGTTCACCATCATCGGCGTCGTGCCGGCGGGGCTCCCCCTCTATAACCTGGACCCGGGCACCGAGGTCTACGTCCCGACCTCGCGCGGCTTCGCCCTCGACAACCGCCAGGGCCACTACCTGGGTCTCGTCGGACGCCTGCGCCCGGGCGTCACACTGGAGACTGCGCGTGCCGACTTCGAGGCCCTGGCCGCGAGACTCGAGCGCGAGCACCCCGACAGCGACAAGGGCTTCGGCGCGCGGCTCGTGCCGGCGCAGGAGCAGATGGTCGGGTCGGTGCGACCCGCCCTCTACGCTCTGCTCGGCGCCGTCGTGGTGGTGCTGCTGATCGCCGCGGGCAACGTCGCCAACATGCTCCTCGCGCGCGCCTCCTCCCGGGAGAAGGAGATCGCCGTGCGAGCCGCGCTGGGCGCGGGACGCGGACGGCTCCTTCGACAGCTCCTGACAGAGAGCGTGCTGCTTTCACTGGGCGGCTGCGCCGCCGGGATCCTGCTCGCCCTGTGGGGCGTGGACCTGCTCAAGGCTCTGGCGCCCCCGGACATCCCGCGGCTCTCGGAGGTGAAGCTGGACCTGCCGGTCGCTCTCTTCGCGGTCGGCTCGGCGCTGGTGACCGGGCTGGCTTTCGGCATGGCGCCGGCGTGGCAGGTCACGCGAGCGGCGCTCTCCGAGATGCTCCGCGACCGCTCGTCCGCCTCCCAGCGCGGGAGTGGCCGGGTGCGCCGGATCCTCGTCGGGGCCGAGGTCGCCCTGTCGCTGGTCCTGGTCGTCGGCGCCGCGCTCCTGGTCCAGAGCTTCTCGCGGCTGAAGCACGCCCGCCTCGGCTTCGACACGAAGGACGTCTTCACGTTCCAGCTGGATCTGCCCGAGGCCCGCTACGGCAAGGATCCCGACGTGGTCGCGTTTCACGACCGGCTGCTCGAGAAGGTGCGCGCGCTTCCGGGCGTCGATGGAGTGGCCACGGTCACGGGCCTGCCGCTCACGCAGGACCGGACGATGCTGCTGGCCTTCCAGATCGAGGGCCGGACGACCGAGCCCGGCAAGGTGATGTCGGCCCGCTACAACTCGGTCAGCCCGGATTACTTCTCGCTCCTGCGCATCCCTATCCTTCGGGGCCGCGGCTTCACCAACGCGGACGCTTCCGGCGCTCCGCGCGTGGCCGTCGTCAGTGAGGCGATGGCGAACACGTACTTCCCGGGCGAGGACGCTCTGGGGAAGAGAATCACGCTCGCCGGCCGCGACGCGAAGCCCGAAGACTGGGCCACGATCGTCGGAATCGCCGCGGGCACGCGGGACACGAGCCCGGATCGCGCGCCCGGACCGCAGATGTACATGCCGTTCGCGCAGCGGCCGACCGGCGGCATCGCGGCCCTCGTCCGTACGCGCCGCGATTCACGCAGCCTGTCCGCGGAGGTTCGCACGGCCGTCGCGGCGCTGGATTCCGAACAGCCGGTCTACTCGCTCCAGACGCTCGACGCGGTCGTCGCGGACTCACTGGGCCAGCCCCGTTTCCGGACGTTCCTGCTGACGCTCTTCGGCTTCGTCGCGATGGCGCTGGCATCGATCGGCATCTACGGCGTCATGGCATACACCGTGGCGCAGCGCACGCAGGAAATCGGCATCCGCATGGCGCTGGGCGCCGCCCGGGTCGACGTCCTGCGGCTCGTGCTCCGCGAGGTCCTCGGCCTGACGGGCATCGCAATCGCCGCCGGAGTCGCCGGCGCCTTCCTGGCCTCCCGCTCGCTGGAATCGTTGCTCTACGGCGTGCGGCCGGCGGACCCCGTCACGTACGCCGGCGTCGCGGCGCTCCTCTTCGGCGTCGCCCTCCTCGCGGCTTCCATCCCGGCGCGCCGCGCGACGCGCATCGATCCCACTAAGGCGCTGCGGCAGGAGTAGAGATGCCGGCCCCGGGAGCCGAACGATGACGATCTTCCGGGACCTGCGCGTGGCCCTCCGCGCCCTGCGGCGTTCTCCCGGCTTCTCCGCCGCCGCCGTCCTCGTCCTCGCCCTCGGGATCGGCGCCAACACGGCGATCTTCTCGGTGGTTCGCGCCGTGCTGCTCCAGCCCCTGCCGTACCGCGAGCCCGGCCGGCTCGTCTGGGTGTGGGCCACGCGGGTGGATCGGGACAAGGCCTTCTACTCGATCCCGAACTTCCAGGACACACGGGCTGCGCTCCGCGGCTTCGAGGAGCTCGCCGGCTTCACGCCGTGGGGACCGACGCTCACCGGCGAAGGCGAGCCCGAGCGGCTCTCCGCAGTTCGAGTGACGGGCAACGCCTTCTCCACCCTCGGGACGTCCGCGATCCTGGGGCGAGCTCTCGGGCATTCCGACGCGGAGCCCGAGGCCGCGCGCGTCGCCGTGATCTCCCACGGACTGTGGAAGCGCCGGTTCGGGGCCGACCCGGGAGTCCTTGGCCGCACGCTCGTTCTCAACGGCGAATCGTTCGCGGTCGTCGGCGTGCTGCCGCCCCGGTTCCTTTTTCCGGGTGCCGACGACGCCGAAGTCGCCGTCCCGGTCTCGCTGGCCGGCGACCCGCGACACACGGAGCGCGGCTCCAACTTCCTCCGCGTGTTCGGACGGGTCCAGCCCGGGGTGGAACCGCCGCAGGTCGCGTCCGAGCTCGCCGCGATCACCGAAACCCTCCGTCAGAGATACCCCGCCGAGAACGGAAAGCTCACGCGGCCTCGCGTCCTTCGGCTGACCGACGAGATCGTCGGAGGATCGCGCCCGACGCTGTGGATCCTTTCCGGCGCGGTCGTCCTTCTTCTTCTCGTCGCGTGCGCCAACCTCGCCGCCCTCACGCTCGTCCGAGGCCACGGACGCCGCCACGAGATGGCGATCCGCAAGGCTCTCGGCGCCAGCCGCGGGCGGCTCGTGACGCCGGTCTTCCTCGAAGCCGCGGTCCTCGCGGCCGCCGGTGGAGCGGCCGCCGTCGCTCTGGCTCCGTTCGCGGTCAAGGCGCTGCTCGCTCTGGCTCCGACGAGCCTGCCTCGAGCCGGCGACGCAGCGATCGACGCCGGCGTGCTCGCGTTCACGGCCGCCGCGGCAATGGCGTGCGCGCTGTTGTGCTCGCTCGCGCCGGCCGCCCTGGCCGCAAACGTCCCCGCCATCGGCAACCTCGGTCGCTACGGAGACACTGTCGGCCGCCGCATCGGTCCGCGCCGGGCGTTCGTTCTCGCCCAAGTCGCACTTTCCCTGACGCTGCTTTCGGCCGCGGGGCTCCTGTCGAAGAGCTTCGCGCGCCTGCTCGCCGTGGATCCGGGCTTTTCGCCGGAGAACGTCCTGGCCGTCCGCGCCACGCTCTCGAAGACGACCTACCCCGACCCCGAATCCGCGAGGCGTTTCTTTCAAAACGTCCGGTTGCGGCTGGAGAGCCTCCCGGGCGTCGCATCGGCCGGCGCGACCTCCGTGCTGCCGCTCTCAGCCATGAACGCGCGCATGGATTTTTCCATCGCGGGCCGGCCGGAGTCGGATCCGTCCCGCAAGCCCGGCGCACAAAACCGCTGGGTGGATCCCGGATTCTTCACGACGCTCGGCATCCCCGTGCGCCGCGGCCGCGACTTCACGGACAGGGACAATGCCTCGGCTCCCGGAGTGGTGATCCTCGACGAGGCCCTCGCGCGGGCTCTCTTCCCAGGTGTGGATCCCGTGGGATCGCGACTGATCCTCGAGGACGCGGTCAGCGAAACCCGGGAGGCGGAGATCGTCGGCGTCGTCGGATCGGTCAAGCACTTCTCGCTCGAGGAGGACGCACCCGGAACGCTGTACGCGCCGATCGCCCAGATTCCGGCCAACATGCTGTCGAACCTCCTCAACAACGCCAACCTCGTGACCCGGACTTCGATCGACCCCCTCGCGGCCGCGCCGGAGGTCCGGCGGGCGATCCGCGAGGTCGATCCCGACGTGCCGACCGGAAGCGTGCGCACGATGGGCGATGTGCGCGGTGCGGCACTCGCGGGCCGAAGGTTCCTGGCTCTGCTCTTCGCTCTGTTCGCCGTCTTCGCCGCCGTCCTCGCCGGGATCGGGCTCTACGGGACGCTGGCCGAGATGGTCGCGCAGGAGCTTCGCGCGATCGGGATCCGGATGGCGCTCGGCGCCTCCCGCGCCGACATCCTGCGGCACGTCGCCGGACGTGGCGTCGCCCTGACGGCCGCCGGCATCGCGGCGGGCCTCGCCCTGGCCATTCCGGTGTCGCGGCTGCTTTCCTCGTCGCTCTTCGCCGTCTCGCCCGCGGATCCGCAGGCGTACGGTTTCGCCGCGATCCTCCTCCTGGCGATCGCCGCCGCCGCCTGCGCTCTTCCCGCCCGCCGCGCCACCCGCGTGGATCCCGCGGCGGCGCTGAGGCCCGAATGATCCAGGACCTGCGATACGCGCTGCGCGGACTCGCGCGCTCGCCGGGCTTCACCGTCGCGGCCTTGCTGACCCTCGCGCTCGGGATCGGCGCCAACACGGCCATGTTCTCGATCGTCCATGCCGTCCTCCTTCGGCCCCTCCAGGTGGCCGACCCGGAACGGCTCGTCGACCTCGGACAGACCAAGGGCGAGTGGCACACGGGAGTCTCGCCGGCCAACTTCGCGGACTGGCGGCGCCGCGCCCGCACGCTGGAGGGCATGTCCGCCTACAGCGCCGCGGGTGTGAACCTGCGTTCCGCGGAGGACGCCGAACGCGTCCGCGTGGCGTTCGTGTCGCCGAGCCTGCTCCCGCTCCTGGGCATCCGCACGGCCGCCGGGCGGGGCTTTGCCCAGGAGGAGGAAGAGCCCGGCCGGGACCGCGTCGTTCTCCTCTCGGATCGATACTGGCGCTCCCGCTTCGCCGCCGATCCGTCGGTGGTTGGACGCTCGATCCAGATCAACGGTGCGCCCCACGCGGTCGTCGGCATTCTTCCGGCGGACCTCGAGTTCCCTCCCCTGCGTCGATCCGACATCTGGGCGCCGCTCGCTCTGACCGCGCAGGATCTCCAGAGCCGCGGATCCAAGTGGCTCTCCGTCATCGGGCGCATCCGGCCGAACGCGACGCTCGCCGCCGCGCGCGCCGAGATGGATGCCATCAGCCGCGACCTCGACGAGGCGTATCCCGACTTCAACAAAGGCTGGCGTGCCGAACTGCTGCCGCTCGCGCCGGACATCGTCCGCGAGTCGCGTCCCATGCTCCTCCTGCTGGCCGGCGCCGCCGGGTTCGTGCTGCTGATCGCCTGCGCGAACGTCGGTAACCTGCTGCTCGCGCGCGCCAACCGCCGGAACCGGGAGATCGCCGTGCGCGTCGCGCTGGGAGCCGGCCGGCGTCGCCTGATCCGTCAGCTCCTGACGGAGAGCCTGGTGCTCTCCCTGGGAGGAGCGGTCCTCGGCGTCCTCGGCGCGGTCTGGATCGTCGCGTCGCTTTCGGGCGAGATATCGAAAGTCCTTCCCCGTTCCCCCGGCGGCATCGAACCGGCCGTCCTCGGATTTTCTCTGGCTCTTGCCGTCGCCGCGAGCGTGATTTTCGGGCTTGCCCCAGCGTGGCAGGCCACTCGGCGTGAAGTCGAGGGCGTCCTTCGGGGAGCCGGCAGCCGAACCGCCGGCGCACACCGCACGACGGCGGCCTTCGTCGCGGCGGAAGTGGCGCTCTGCCTGATGTTGCTGACCGGAGCGGGACTGCTGCTGCGGAGCCTCGCGAAGCTGTCCGAAGTCGCTCCCGGATTCGACAGCCGGAATCTCCTCGCGATGAACCTGAACCTCCCCACCGCCCAATACCCCGAGCCCGACCAGTGGACCCGGTTTTTCGAGCGGGTTCGCGCTCAGACGGAGGCGCTCCCGGGCGTGGAGTCGGCGACTTTCATCAGCCATCTTCCGGTCACCAACGACAGTTTCGACAACGGATTTACGGTCGAAGGTCGTCCGATGCCGCGTGGCGACGAGTACTCGGCCGAGATGCGATGGGTCGCTCCCGGCTACTTCGAAGCCCTGAGGATTCCCCGCAAGTCGGGACGATTCCTCTCCGAAAGCGACCGCGCCGGCGCGCCGTTGTCCGTCGTCGTGAACGAGGCCTTCGCGCGCGACTACTTTCCGGGCGAAGACCCGATCGGACGCCATCTCCGGATCGGGTTCTGCCGCGACTCCGCAAACTGTCCGCCCTCCTTCGAGATCGTCGGCGTGGTCGGCGACGTGCACGAGCGGGCGCTCGATGCACCGGCGTCTCCGCAGATGTACGTCCCGGAAGCGCAGCTGCCGATGTCTTACACGAGCCTGCTCGTGCGCACGCGCGTTCCGGCATCTGCCATGGTCGCCAGCGTGCGCCGGACCGTTCGGGCCATGGACCCGTCAGTGGCGGTCTGGGGAGTGCGCGCGATGGACGAGATCCTCGACGAGTCGGCCGGCGGCCGCCGTCTGATCGTCCGGTTGCTCGGGGCGTTCGCCGCGCTGGCACTGGTGCTGGCCGCCGTGGGCGTGGGCGGCGTCATGGCGTACTCGGTCAGCGAACGCGTCCGCGAGATCGCGATCCGGATGGCCCTGGGTGCGCGAAGCCGCGACGTGATGGCCGCGGTCCTGCGGCGAGCGGTCCGCATGACCGTGCTCGGCGTTCTCCTCGGCCTCGCCGGAGCGCTGGCCGCGACACGGCTGATGCGGGCCCTTCTCTTCGAGGTCAGCGCCACCGACCCCTGGATTCTTTCCGGCGCCGCGGCGCTGCTGCTCGCGGTGGCCGTGGCCGCCGCGTACCTGCCGGCCCGTCGGGCGGCGGGAGTCGATCCGCTCACGGCCCTGAGAGCCGACTAGGAGGACGCATGGGAGCTCTCGGCCAGGATCTGCGCTTCGCCCTGCGCCGCCTCGCGGCGAACCCGGGATTCACCGCAGTGGCCGTCGCGACCCTCGCGCTCGGCATCGGCGCCAACACCGCGATCTTCAGCGTCGTCGACGGCATCCTGCTGCGGCCCCTTCCGTATCCGGATCCCGCCCGACTCCTGACGCTGCCGCACAACCTCTCCGCGCCCGAGCTCACGGACGCCGCGTCGATGACCCGCTCCTTCGAGAGCATGGGCGGCGCCGCTCTGAACCCGTTCGATCTGCAGACCGGCTCCGAGCCGGTCCAGGGGATGTCCGCCATGACGAGCGGCGCCCTGTTCGAAACGCTCGGCGCGAAGGCCGCGCTGGGCCGCGGGTTGTCGCGGGACGACGACCGGCCGGGCGGAGAACGGGTCGTGGTTCTCGGACACGCGCTGTGGCAGAGAGAGCTCGGAGGTGATCCGGCCGTCGTCGGGAAATCGATTCTCCTCGGCGGCGCGCCCTGGACCGTGGTCGGTGTCATGGGACCCGGCTTCGCCCTGGCGGAACAGAAGGCGGACCTGTACGTCCCGTTGTGGGTGGCCTATCCCCTCGCCGCTCCCGAGCGCGGCGTCCATTTCCTGCGCCCGGTCTTCCGGCTCAAGCCGGGCGTCTCGACCGCCGCCGCGCGGGCCGACCTCGCCGCCGCGTTCCGGGAACTTGCCCGCCTGCATCCGGATTCCGACAAGGGACTCGATCCCGATCTCACGCCCCTGCTCGAAAGCGTCGTCGGCGACAGCCGCCGCGCGCTGGCCATCCTCGTCGCCGCCGTCGGGCTCGTGCTGCTGATCGCCTGCGCGAACCTCGCCAACCTCCAGATGACCAACGTCCTGTCGCGGGCGCCGGAGCTCTCGGTGCGGGTCGCCCTGGGAGCGTCGCGTCGCCGCATCGTCGCTCAGATCCTGACGGAGAGCGCCGTCCTCTCCTTGATTGGCGGAGCTCTCGGTTTTCTCGTCGGCGGCTGGGGCGTCGACGCGCTCATGGCCCGCTTCCCCGACGCGCTGCCGCGCCTCTCGAACGTGGGCTCGAACGGACGCGTCGCGGCGTTTGCCTTCGCCGCGTCCCTTCTGACCAGCGTCGTCTTCGGAATTGCTCCCGCCTGGCAGGCCTCCGGTCGCCGCTTCGGCAGCCTTCTCGGCGGCGCCCGCTCGTCGGGGCTTCGCGACACCGGCCAGACCCGCGGGACGCTCGTCGTCACCGAGATCGCGCTCGCCCTCGTTCTGCTGATCGGTGCAGGTCTCCTGCTCCGCGTCCTCTGGCGCCTCCAGCAGATCCCGCCCGGCTTCGAAGCCGAGGGAGTTCTCGCCGCGCACATCGACCTTCCCGCGTCCCGTTACGAGAAAAAGGAAGAGCAGTCGGTCTTCCGCCGCCGGCTGCTCGAGTCCCTTTCCGGGGAGCCGGGCGTGCGCGCGGCGCTGATCAGCGAGATCCCGATGTCGGGGGATGCGCTGAATCACGACTTCGCCATCGACGGCGGGCCGGCGCTCGCGCCGGGCGATGAGCCCTCCGTCTACAGCCGCAGCGTCATGGGCGACTACTTCGGCACGATGCGCATCCCGCTGAAGGCGGGCCGTCTCCTCGAGGAGTCCGACCGCGAGAACGCGCCTCGGGTCGGCGTCGTCAACGAGGCCCTCGGCCGGCGTTACTTTCCGAATTCCAGCCCCCTCGGCCGCCGTGTGCGCTGGGCGAGGCAGCAGGAGGTTCACTGGATCACGATCGTCGGCGTGGTCGGCGACGTGCGCCACTTCGGCCTCGCCGAGGGAGACGAGCCCGCGGTCTACACGCCCTACGTTCAGGGGGACCAGGACTGGAAACGCTGGTCCGAGCTGGTCGTGCGTGGTCCGGCAACCTCGGCCGGCCTCGCCGAGACCGTTCGGCGCAAAGTCCGAGCCGTCGATCCGCTCCTCCCGATCGCCCGCGTCCGGTGGATGAACCAGGTCGTGGACGACTCCCTGACGCGGCAGCGATTCGGAGCCGAGCTCCTGTCGATCTTCGCCGCTTCGGCTCTCGGGCTCGCGTGCGTCGGAATCTTCGGCGTGATGTGGAGCGCGGTGCGGCGGCGGCGCGCCGAGATCGGCGTCCGCATGGCTCTCGGCGCGGCGCCGGGGCGCGTGGTCCGGGAGATCCTCGCCGACGGCCTACGGTTGATCGGCCTGGGCATCGCGATCGGCCTCGCCGCGGCGTTCGCTCTGACGCGTCTGATGACGAGCATGCTGGTCGGCGTCCCGCCGACTGACCCCGCGACGTTCACGGCCGTGGCCCTGATGCTCGCCGCCGCGGCCCTCCTGGCCTGCTGGGTTCCGGCGGTCTTCGCCGCCCGCACCGATCCCATGGCCGCGCTGCGGTCGGAGTGATAACGATGTCGACACTCTTCCAGGACCTGCGATTCGCCGCCCGATGGCTCCGGAAGAATCCGGCGTTCACCACCGTAGCCGTGCTGACGCTGGCGCTCGGCATCGGCGCCAACACCGCCCTCTTCAGTGTCGTGGACGCGGTCCTGCTGAAGACGATGCCGGTGAAGGATCCGGAGCGGCTCGTGCTCCTGGAATGGGAGGCCGGCCGCGCCTTCCGGACGAGCGGACGCCGCGGCTCCGGCACCCCGCACCCCGAGGGAATCATCGGAGGCTCGATCTTCCGATACGACACCGTCGAGAGGATGCGCGAGTCATGGCGGCAGCAGGCGGAGAGCAGTCCGCTCTCCGATCTCTTCGCGTTCGCGCCTCTCTACGACGTCACCGCGGCCGTGGAAGGAAACGCCGAGGTCGTGTGCGGTGAGGTCGTCTCGGGCGACTATCACGCCGGACTCGGCGTGCCGTTCGCCCTGGGGCGGGGAATCACGGCAGCGGATGACGAGGCGGACGCCCCTCCCGTCGTGGTCCTCAGCCACTCCTGCTGGAAGGAGCGCCTGGGAGGAAACCCGGAGATCCTCGGCCGGACTCTCGAGCTGAACCAGACGGCGTTCACGATCGTCGGCGTGACGGCGCCGGGATTCCGCGGCGCGCTGCAGGTGGACTACCAACCGGACGTCACCGTCCCCCTGCACTTCGAGCCGGCGCTGCTCGGCGAGGACACGGGCATGGACCACGACGGCAAGCCCGGGATCTGGTGGATCAACGTCATGGGCCGGCTGAAGCCCGGCGCCACTCGCGAGCAGGCGGCCCGGAGCCTGAACGGGACGTTCGAGGCGGAGGCGCTGGAGATCATGCCGCCTCCGCGGCGCGACGGGGAGCCGGCACGTCTGGAGCCGAAGGACTATCCACGTCTGGTCGCGAAGCCCGGCGGACGGGGACTCCGGGAACACCGGCAGTCCTTCGCGCGGCCGATCTACGGCCTCTTTCTCGTCGTCGCGGCCGTTCTCCTGATCGCCTGCGCGAACCTCGCGAACCTTCTCCTCTCCCGCGCGGCCCTGCGCCGCCCCGAGATCGGCGCACGGCTCGCCCTCGGCGCGGGTCGCGGGCGGCTCGTCCGGCAGCTCGTGACCGAGGCCGTGCTCCTCGCCGTCCTCGGCGGCGCGGCCGGGACGCTGTTGGCGGTCTGGGGCAAGACCGCGCTCGTCGGCCTGGCCGCCGGCGACAGCCGGTTCATGCTCGATCTCGATCCCGGCCTCAACCTGCGCATGCTCGGGTTCACGCTCGGGATCTCGCTCCTGACCGGAATTCTCTTCGGACTCGCTCCCGCGTGGCGAACGACGAATCTGGATCTGGCGACGACGCTGAGGCAGAACCGCCGAACGACCACGACGGGCTCGCGCCTGAGGAACACGCTGGTCGCCTTGCAGGTCGCACTGTCGGTGCTCTTGCTCGCCGGGGCGGGCCTGTTCCTGCAGACGCTCTACAACCTGGAGCGGGTGAAGCTCGGCTTCAACCAGGAGAAGCTCCTCGTCTTCACGCTGCAGCCTCGGCAGGCCGGGTACAAGGACGAGCGTCTGCTGGACTTCTACCGCCGGCTCTTCGTCCGGCTCGACGCGCTGCCCGGAGTGCGCGCGGCGACGTTCAGCCGCGTGCCCCTGATTGCCGACTACACGTGGGACACGTCTGTCCTCCTTCCCGGAGAGACGCCGGCGACGGCCGTCCGTCACTACTCCAATCTGCAGACGGTCCGCGAAAACTTCTTCGAAGCGCTGGAGATCCCCCGCATTCTCGGCCGCGGCTTCTCCGAGAAGGACGACGCGCGGGCTCCTCGGGTCGCGATCGTCAACCAGGCCTTCGCCGGAAAGTACTTCCCGGGCCAGAGTCCGCTCGGCCAGCGTGTCCGGGATTCGGACGAGGCGCTGGAGCTGGAGATCGTCGGCGTCATCGGCGACACCAAGTACGACAGCCAGCGCAAGGAGATCGAGCCTCTGCTCTTCACGCCCTGGCGGCAGCAGGGCGATTCGATCGGCGAGATGCGCTTCGCCCTGCGCACCGCGAGCGATCCCGTGGCCCTCTCGGAGACGGTGCGCCGCGCCGTGCGCGAGCTCGACCTGAATCTGCCGGTCACCGAGGTCGGTACGCAGGAGGCGAGGTCCCGGGAGAACCTCTCCCGCGAGCGTCTCTACGCGCGGCTCCTGACGTTCTTCGGGGCGATCGCACTGGCCCTCGCGGCGATCGGACTGTCCGGTGTGCTCGGTTATTCGGTCGCGCAGCGCACGAGCGAGATCGGAATCCGCATGGCGCTCGGCGCCCGACGGCCCCAGGTCGTGCGGATGATCGTTCTCCAGGGTTTGCGGCCGACGCTGGCCGGGCTGATCCTCGGCCTCGGCGCGTCCCTCGCAGCGGGCCGCCTGATCGCCAATCTCGTATACGGCGTCGGGACGTCCGATCCCGCCACTCTCGCCGTAGTCGCGACGCTCCTGCTGGCCGCCGCCGCCCTGGCGGCTTTTCTACCCGCGCGGAGGGCCGCCCGTGTCGACCCGATCGTGGCGCTGAGAACGGAGTAATGCCATGTCCACGCTGATCCAGGACCTTCGCTACGCCCTCCGCACTCTCGTGCGAACGCCCGGCTTCACGGCGATCGCCGTGGCGACGTTGGCCCTGGGCATCGGCGCCAACACCGCGATCTTTTCGGTCGTGCACGCCGTCCTGCTTCGCCGGCTTCCCTACCCCGAGCCGGACCGTCTCGTCGTGATCCGCGAGCAGCAGAAACGTCTCGGGAAGATGGGTGTGGCCTGGCCCAACTTCCTGGACGTGCGCGCCCAGAGCCACGCGCTCTCCGGGCTCGCGGGATATCGCACCGACGAGATGACGCTCAACGACGCCCGCGAGCCGGCGATGGTTCGCGTCGGCGAGGTTTCGGCGGCGCTCTTCCCGCTGCTGGGCGCGAAGGCGCAGCTCGGGCGCGTCCTCGCGGAATCCGACGACCGGCCCGACGCCGCCCCGGCGGTCGTCCTGAGCGACGAGCTCTGGCGAAGCCGCTTCGGCTCGGACCGGGAAGTCGTCGAAAAGATCGTGAAGCTGGACGCGGTGGCCTACACGGTGGTGGGCGTCCTTCCGCGCGGCTTCGCCTTCTTCTCCCGCCGCGCGGATCTCTATCGGCCGATCGGCCTCCACGGAGCCGATCCCGTCTGGCTCAATCGGGGCAACCACACCGGGATGCGCGTGCTCGCCCGCCTCGCGCCCGGCGTGACGGAGGCCGGCGCCCGCAGCGAAATCGCCGGGATCATGCGTCAACTCGAGCAGCAGTACCCCGACTCCAACGCCGGCCAGGAAGCCACGGTCACACCCCTTTCCGAAGAGATGTTCCGGGACTATCAGCCGGCGCTCTGGACGCTTCTCGCGGCCGTCGGCGTGGTGCTGCTGATCGCGTGCGTCAACGTCGCCCACCTCCAGCTCGCGCGTTCGGCGGGGCGCCAGAAAGAGCTGGCGATCCGCGCCGCGCTCGGCGCGGGTCGGGGCCGCATCGTGCGGCAGCTCGTGACGGAGAGCGTCCTGATCTCCGCGATCGGCGGCGCCCTCGGATTGCTCGTCGCTTCCTGGGCGATCGGTCCCCTCGTGCGGCTCGCGCCGACGGCGATCCCGCGCCTCGCGGAGACGCGCATCGATCCGGGGGTCCTGCTGTTTACGCTCCTGATTTCCCTGGCGACCGGAATCCTCTTCGGACTCACGCCCGCAATCTCCGCATCGCGGCCGGACCCGCAGGCCGCCCTGGTCGAGGGAGGTCGGGGCTCGACGTCGGGCCGCTCGCGCCAGCGCTTCCGCACGGGACTATTCGTTTCGGAAGTCGCGCTCGCGTTCGTTCTGGTCATCGGTTCCGGGCTTCTGATCCGCAGTCTTCTTCAGGTCCAGTCCGTCTCGCCCGGCTTCGAGCCCGAGCACGTCCTGGCCCTCGACGTCTCCCTGCCGGAAGCGCGGTA
>Ga0075434_100000349_pt1 | contig 33394 bp, 39 predicted proteins | sample RhiMethybrSRZTD3_FD_75298 | JGI IMG/M metagenome (GOLD analysis project Ga0075434, IMG submission 75298) | Populus rhizosphere microbial communities from Tennessee, USA - Rhizosphere MetaG P. TD hybrid SRZTD3 | ecosystem: Host-associated > Plants > Roots > Rhizosphere > Soil | place: USA...
ATGCCGGACACCGGCGCCTACCTGCTCTCCCTGTTTGCGGCCCTGGGAGCGGGCGCGCTCCTCGGCTGGCTCGTGAGCGCCGCGGTGTTCGCGCCGTTGCGCCGGAGCGGTGCCGACGAGCTGCGACCGCTCATCGCCACCATCGGCGTGTCGGTGCTGCTCGAGAACGGCCAGCTCGCGCTCTTCGGCCCGATCCCGTACCAGTTCGACTCGCCGCTCGGCCGCCAGACGATCAGGATGGGTTCGATTTTCTTCAGTGCACAAAGTGCATTGGTCGTGATCGTCTCGGTGGCCGCGATTGCCGCGCTCTACGCCTTCATGCGCTTCAGCTTCATGGGCAAGGCGCTGCGCGCCGTGGCGCAGGACCGCGAGACCGCGGGCCTCATGGGCATCAACGAGAACCTGGTGATCGCGCTCACCATCGTGATCGCCTCGGCGCTCGCCGGCGTCGCCGGGGCCCTGCTGGGTCCGGTGGTGGTGCTCACGCCCTTCACCGGCGGCTCGCTCATCGTCAAGGCGTTTGCCTGCGTCATCATCGGCGGCTTCGGCAACATGGAAGGCACCATCATCGCGGGGCTTCTCGTCGGCATCATCGAGGCTTTCACGGTCCAATACCTCGGATCGGGCCTCATCGACCTGGTCGTGTTCGCGATGCTCCTCCTGATGCTGGTGATCCGGCCGACCGGGCTCATCGCCGAACGCAAGGAAGAAAACGTTTGACCTCGGGTTTGACAGGCAGGAACAGGATCGCGTTCCTGATCGCCGCTGTCATGATCGCCGCCGCCCCATGGCTGCTCGGTTCCGCGTACTGGCGCGGCATTCTGGTGCTGTGCGCGATGAACGTGCTGCTTGCGCTGTCGCTCAACCTGGTGATGGGCTACACCGGCCAGTTGAACCTGGGCCAGTCGGCGTTCTTCGGCATCGGCGCCTATGTCTCGACCATCCTGATCAAGACTTATGGCTGGAACTTCTGGCTCGCCGCCGGCGCGGCGGTCGCCGCGGCGGGGCTCGTCGGTGTGGCGCTCGCCGCGTTTGCGGTGCGGCTGCGCGGGCACTACCTGGCGATTGCCTCGCTCGGCTTCGCCGTCATCACGTATCAGGTGCTGGTCAACTGGGAGAGCATGACGCAGGGCGTGCGCGGCATCTACGGCATCCTGGCGCCGGTGCCGGACACCGTGGCGCTCTTCTATCTCGTCGCCGGCCTCGGCCTGGTGGTGTACTTCCTCCTCGACAACCTGGTGCGCTCCCCGGTCGGCGACACGCTGCGCGCGATCCGCGAGGACGAGGTGTCGGCGGCCGCGCTCGGTGTCAACGCCGCCGTCTGGAAGGCCTTCGCTTTCGGCCTGGGCGCCGCGATCGCCGGCCTTGCGGGATGCTTCTATCCGGGCTTCGTCGGGACCCTTGTTCCCGACGCCTTCGGCATCGTCGAGTCGTTCACCATGATGGCGATGGTGATCGTCGGCGGCATGGGCACGATGATCGGGCCCGTGATCGGCGCCGTGGTGCTCACCTTCCTGCCCGAGGTATTGCGCGACTTCGGCGAGCTGCGCCTCATGATCTACGGCGTCGCCCTTACCCTGGTGGTGCTTTTCATGCCGGGTGGGATGGTCCAGGCATGGGCTTCCTTGAAGAACAAGATCGCATGAACGCCTTCCTCCGAGCGGAAAGGCTGCACAAGAGCTTCGGGGGTGTGCGCGCCGTGCACGACGTTTCGGTCGACGTCCCGCAGGGATCCATCTTTGCGCTGATCGGTCCCAACGGCGCCGGCAAGTCGACGCTGCTGAACCTGCTCTCCGGCATCTACCAGCCGGATTCAGGTTTTCTTCAATTGAAGGAAGCGAATCTCGTGGGCTTGCCCGCGCACGCGCGCGTCCGCCTCGGCATCGCCCGCACCTTCCAGAAGATCCGCCTCTTCAAGCAGCTCACCTTGCTCGAGAACGTCCTCGCGGGATTCCACATCCACCAGGACCTGCCGCTGTGGAAGTGCTTCCTTCCCGGTGCGACGGGGCGGTTCCGCGACGAAGCGATGGAGCTCCTGTCTTTTGTCGGTCTTGGAAACAGGGCAACGGATCGGGCGGGGGCACTTCCGTACGGCCAGCAGCGCATGCTCGAGATCGCCCGGGCGCTCGCCACGCGACCGAAGCTCTTCATGCTGGACGAGCCTGCCGCCGGCCTGAACGCCGCGGAGGTGGGGTTCCTTCTGAAAAGACTGGAGAACATCAACAAGGAACGAAACGTGACCGTCGTCGTGGTCGAGCACAACATGGACCTGGTGATGAACGTGGCGCAGCGCGTACTCGTCATGGACCATGGCTTGCGGCTCGTCGAAGGCACGCCGCGCGAGGTGCAGGCGAACCCGCGCGTGATCGAGGCCTATCTCGGAGGCGAGTTTGCTGCTTGAAGTGGAGAGCCTGGAGCTCGCGTACGGCGAGATCGCCGCGGTGAGCGGCGTGTCGTTCCAGGTCGCCGAAGGCGAGATCGTGACCCTGATCGGCGCCAACGGCGCGGGCAAGAGCACCACCATGCGCGGCGTTGCGGGCTCGATGTCCTCCAGGAAGGGAAAGATTCTCTTCGATGGGGTCGACGTGACCCGGCTGCCGGCGCACGCGCGCACGGCGGCCGGCATCGCGCTCGTGCCCGAGGGCCGGCGCGTGTTCCCGGCGCTCACCGTGCGCGAGAACCTCGAGATGGGCGGCTTCAAGTACCGCAAGGACCGGAAGAAAGTGGATGCGCTGATCGAACGCGCCATGGGCAGCTTTCCGCGCCTGCGCGAGCGCGCCTCGCAGCCCGCCGGCACGCTTTCGGGGGGCGAGCAGCAGATGCTCGCGCTTTCGCGCGCCCTCATGTCCGAGCCGCGCCTGCTCTGCATGGACGAGCCCTCGCTCGGCCTGGCGCCCATCGTCGTGCAGGAGATCTTCAGGAGCATCCGCGCAGTGAACGCCGCCGGCACCAGCATCCTCCTCGTCGAGCAGAACGCGCGCTACGCCCTCGAGACCGCGAGCCGGGGCTACGTGCTGCAGACCGGCGCGATCATTGCTTCGGGCGCCTGCGCGGACCTCAAGCGGGATGAACGCGTAAAGGAAGCTTACCTCGGGAGAAAATGATGAATTCGCTTCAGGGCAAAGCTGCGATCGTCACCGGCGCCGGGGGCGGCATCGGCCGCGCCATTTCCATCGCCTTCGCGCAGGCCGGCGCCAAAGTCGCCTGTGTCGATTTGAATTTGGACAAAGCCGAGGAAACCGCCAGGCTGGGAGGGGAGGACAGCGTCGCGATCAGGTGCGACGTGTCTTCCGAATCCGACACCAAGGCCGCTGTCGAGCGCGCGGCAAACGGTTTCGGGCGCGTCGATATCCTGCTGAACGGCGCGGCAATGACCGACCCGAGCGCGACGGTGCTCGAGCTCGACCTCGCGGCGTGGAACAAGGTCTTCGCCACGAACGTCGGCGGCGCCTTTTTGATGAGCCGCTGGGCGATCCCGCACATGGCGGCGGCAGGCGGCGGCTCGATCATCCACATCGCGTCGCAGCTTGGCACGGTCGGCACCCCCGGCCGGGTGGCCTATTGCTCCACCAAGGGCGCGCTCATCACCATGGCCAAGGCCATGGCCGCCGACCACGCCGCGCAGAAAATCCGCGTGAACGCGCTTTCACCCGGCGCGGTGGAAACCGACCGCATGCTGCGCTTCGGCTCGATGGACAAGGCGCGTGCGGCGCTCGGCCCCAAGCACCTGATGCAGCGGCTAGGCCAGCCGCGTGAGATCGCTCAGGCGGCGCTCTTTCTCGCCTCCGACGCCTCGAGCTTCATGACCGGCTCCAACCTTCTCGTCGACGGCGGCTACAACGCCATCTGAGCTCGGCTATCTCGCGCTGCTGATCGGCACGCTGCTGGAGGGCGAGACCATCGTCTTCCTGGCCGGCCTCGCCGCGCACCACGGCTATCTCTCGTTTCCCGCGGTCGTGGCGATCTCGGTCGTCGGCGGCTCGATCGCCGACCAGATCCTGTTCTTCGTCGGCCGGCGCTACAGCGAGCGCGTGTTCGCGCGGTTTCCCGGCGTCGCGGCCCGTGTGCCGCGAGTGCAGGCGCTGGTCAGGCGCTGGGACCTGCTCGCCATCATCGTCGCGCGTTTCCTCTATGGCTTGCGCTTCGCCGCGCCCATCGTGATCGGAAGCTGCGGCATCCATCCGTGGCGCCTTGCCTTCCTGGATCTGATCGGCGGTGTGATCTGGGCCTTGGTGGTCGCCGGCCTGGGCTACTTCGCCGGCGAGGCGATTCAACTTTGGGCCTGGCGTTTCGACCTGTCCGACGTCCTGTTCCTGATGGCGATCGTCCTCGTCGCCGGCACCGCCTGGAACGTCATCCGCGCCAGCCGGGCGCGCTAGAAGCTAAACGACACGCCCGCCACGAGGTGGTGCGTGTCGAGGTCGAACTTGGTCGGCACGCGCGCGCCGGTGATGGTGCCGGTGAGAACCGGCTCGGAATGGACGTGCGTGAACCGGTATTCCCCGAAAAGCGCCGCGGTGGGGCTGAGCTGCCACCAAAGGCCCGTGCCGACCTTGTACCCGGTCGTCGTATCGGTGGCAGGCTCGTTGGTCAGCTCGCCGTTCTCCCTGTTCGTGACCTTGATCCTGAAGACGGCCGGGCCGGCGGTTGCGTACGCTTGGGCCCTTCCCCTGGCGTATCCGGGGCTCGCAAGGAATCCGTAGCGCACACGGACCAAATCCAGGGCGACCACGTCGGCCGAGAAGTCGATCGCCCTGAGGGTCGCGGGAGCGGTTGTTCCGGAGATCGTGAGATTTACGGTCTGAGTCGGCACGTCGGCCTTAAAGCGAAAAACGTCTATGCCCACGCCGTACCAGGGAGCCGAATCGAACCAGTAGCCGGCACGCGCGCCGAAGACTCCGGACTGGTCCCACTTCACGTCGTGGAAGGTGTGGTTCGCCGGCCCGGTCGGCGAGCCGATCACCATGAGGATGTCGCTGCGCGGCGTATAGGCGACCCCGCCGTACAAGTCAGCGAACCATTCCGCGCGGGCGTGATTCGCAACTGCGGAGAGCAGAATGCAGACCGCCGCCAGCCGAATTGTTTTCCCCTTGCGCATCGGTCCGTGTCAGTGCGGGAACGGATAACAGGCTATTCCGGCTCGATGCCGGCCGCCTTGAGCACGGCCGCCATGCGCGGCCCCTCCGCTTTCGCCCGCTCGAACACATAGCCGGGCGTGCTGTGCTCGGGGGAGACGCCGAGGCTCGCGTACTTCTCGAGCACGTCGGGCAGCTTCACGATGCGACCGAACTCGGCGTTCAGGCGGCCGACGATCGCCGCGGGCGTTCCCTTCGGCGAGAGCACCGCCCACCACACCGCCGAGTCGTACCCCGGCACGCCGGCCTCGATCATCGTCGGCACGTCGGGCAGCACCGCCGCGCGCTCGCGCGTGGTCACGGCGAGCGGACGCAGCCTGCCCGCGCGGATGTGCGGCAGCGCCGGGACCATGTCGGAGAACACCATCTGCACCTGCCCCGCGACGAGGTCGGACACCGACTGCACCGTGCCCTTGTACGGCACGTGGATGATGTCGACGCCGGTCGCGGCCTTGAACATCTCGCCCGAGATATGCGACTGGATGCCCTTGCCCCCCGAGCCGAAGTTGAGCCTGCCCGGCTGCGCCTTCGCAAGCGCGATCAGCTCGCGCACGCTCTTCGCCGGCACCGACGGATGCACCACCAGCACCTGCCCCGCGCTCGCGATCATCGAGATCGGCGCGAAGTCCGTGAACACGTCGAAGGCTTGGTGCTTGTACAGGTAGAGGTTGTTCACGAGCGTGCTCGAGCTCGTGATCACGATGGTGTAGCCGTCGGGCGGCTGCTTCGCCGCGTACTCGTGGCCGATGGCGGCGGCCGCGCCCGGGCGGTTTTCAATCGTGACCGGCTGGCCGAGGCCCTCGGCGAGCTTCGCGCCCAGCAGGCGGCACAGCACGTCGCTCGACCCGCCCGGCGGGAAGGGCGCCACGAACTTGATCGGCCGGTTCGGATAGGGCTGCGCGTGCGCGATGCCGGCAAACGCGGCGATTGCTACTGCGAGGACCAGGCTTCGTCTCATGGCGATCGAGTCCAACGAGTTAGATGGGTGTCGCGAGCAGCGACGGAATCAGGCCGGTGTCCGCGACAACAGTCACCGACTTGAGGCGTGCCGCGCCGCCTTCCACAAACGCTTCGACGCGGTAACGCCCCACGCTGAACAGCCGAGACGCACCCTCGAGCTCCGTCTGAAAGAGGCTGTAGGAGACGTCGAGACGCCAGGTCGATCCGTCATTCCCAGTGAAGCGCAAAGGCCCGAGGACGTGCCGGTCATAGTGCAGGTTGTAGAGGTTGACGTGCCGGTACGACTCGACCCGGTCGCGCAGCATGTTCTTGTTGTCGCACCACATGAGGATGTTGGGCAGGCCCTGCTCGACGTTCTCGCGCGTGACGACCTTGTAGTCGCAGGCCTCGTCGAACAGGGCCACCCAGTCCTCGAGCCGATCCTCGTCGATGGCCATGGCGTACTCCGCCATCAGCGCGGTAAGCGCTTCGCGCACGTCGGCCGGGACGTTCAACGGATCGCGCCCTCAGGCTCGACGCCCATCAGTTCGGCCCAGTAGGACCAGAAGCCGCGGATGGGGCTCTCGGTGACGCGGTGGGCGAGGTCGCGCAGCGCGCCGCGGCCGCCCATCTCGACGACGGCGCTCGCCTCGCCGGCGCTGCGCGTCGCCTTCTGCACCACCTCGATCGCCTCCCCGTCCTCCATGCTGACGAAGCCGGCGGGGCCGACCAGGTTCGACGACATGAGCCGGTGGCGCGTCATGGCTTCGTCGTCGTCGGCATAGCCGAACACCGTCTGGAACACCTCGTGGGCGCCGACGCCCTTGGGCCGGATCTGGCGCGTGGCGATCGTGTTGTTGATCTGGATGAGGAGCGCGTTCGGGAACAGGGTCGGCGCCGCGAGATTCATGCTATCGGGGAACTCATTGGCAAAAGACAACAATTTTTTGTCTCTGAGCTGCATTCGATCCAACCGTGCCGCGGTATCGGCGTACGCGGCTTTCGCGTCTTCCTGCGTGTCGGTCGCGGCGTACGCATGATTCATGTTGTGGCGGTGGCGCCCATCCATCTTCACGCCGCCCTTCTGCGTGGCGCGGTCGACGCCGTAGGTGACGAAGAACTCGTGCAGCAGGCTCGCGTGGTAGGTGTCGCGCAGGTTCTCCGCGTAAAGCTTCCAGTTCCCATGGATGAGCTGGCGCGAATAGCCGAGGATTCGGATCGGGCGATTGAGGAAGCGCCTGACCATCCCGGTGCCGAACTCGCCGAGGTACTGCTCGAGCGGCTCGGCCTTTTCGGGCTGGAACGTACCGAAGAGCATCCCGGCGCAGCTCTCCACCTTCATTTTTCTCGGGGAATTGGACTTCAGGTCGAAATCCTCCGGCATGCCGCCTTCGCCCTTGAGTCCCTTGCGGAAGGGCAGGCCGGTGAGCTCGCCCGCGGTCGAATAGCACCAGCGGTGATAGAGGCAGACGTGGCGATCCGCGTTGCCGCGCAGCGTGCGTACGATCATCGCGCCGCGGTGCGAGCAGCGGTTCACGAACGCGTGGCTGCTTCCGTCCTTGTGGCGCGACACGACGACCGGGGTATCGCCGACCCAGGTGGTGCGAAAGTCGCCCGGGTTCGGCATCTCGGCCTCGAGGCAGAGATAGCTCCACGCCGGGCCGCGGAAGATGCGCTCCATCTCGAGCGCGTAGAGCTCTTCGTCGTGATGGAGGCGAAACGGGACCCGCGAATAGTCGTTTCGCGGCCAGCGCACTTCGGAAGTCATAGACCTAGTCCACCTTGACGTTGAGCTCCTTCACGATCTTGCCCCAGTAGGCATGGTCAGAGGCGAGCTCTTTCGAGAGGTACTCCGCCGAGGTGCCGGTCGGCGTCAGGCCGAACTCGCGCAGCCGGTTCTGCACCTCCTGCGTCTTCACGATCTTCACGATCTCGCTGTTCAGCCGGGCGACGATCGGGTCGGGCGTGCCGGCGGGCGCGAAGATGCCGTGCCAGGAGTTGCCGGTGGCGCCGTTCGGATCGAGGTCGGCACGGAACTCGGTGAGCGTCGGCAGGTCGGGCAGGGCCGGGATGCGCTCCGGGCCCGAGGTGGCGATCGCCTTGATCTTGCCCGCCTTGATGTTCGGGATGGCGGTAGTCGAGGCTTCGAGGAACATGTCGACCACGCCGGCGATCACGTCCGGACCCGGCACCGTCTTGTAAGGCACGTGCACGAGCTGGATGCCGACGCGGTTCGCGATCGTCTCCATGCCCACGTGCGGGTGCGAACCGGTGCCGTTCGAGGCGTAGTTGATCTTGCCGGGATTCTTCTTGGCGTAGTCGACCAGCTCCTTCATGTTGTTGAAAGGCGCCTTGTTCGTCGCGACGATGATGTGCGGCACCTGGAGGATCTCCACGACGGCCTTGAAGTCCTTCAGCGAGTTGAACTTGGCGCTCGGGTACACGTGCGGCACGATCGCCATCACGCCCTTGACCGTGAAGAGCAGGTTGTAGCCGTCGGGCGGCATGGTCGCGGCCACTTCCGCGCCGATCATTCCGCCGGCGCCCGGCCGGTTGTCGATGATCACCGGTCGCCCGAGCGCCGGGCTGAGCCGTTCTGCGATGAGACGCGCCACGATGTCCGGCGAGACGCCGGCGGCGTAGGGAAGGATCACCCTTACCGGGCGGTCCGGATAGCCGGCCTGTCCCCATGCGCTCGACGTGATCACGCAGGCAGTGAGTGCCGCGGCGGCAAACAAAACGCTTCTACGCTTCATGGGACTCTCCTCCAGGGCTGTGGTCGGTAGGTTAGCCCAGACCGGAACGATATTGGTCGAAACACGGATGGCCGCGCACCGTTGACCGCCCTGTCGCGGCGGCGTAGCGTGCCATCGGGAGGTGGACCATGCGCTTCGCTGCGTGGATCCGTGGTTCGTTCGCGCTCGTCTTTTTTGCGGTTGCGCACCGGCAATCCGAGACCACCGGGCAGCTGATCCAGGCCGGGGGCATCAAGGTCGAATAGAGCGGGCGCGCGATTTGCATCGCTTCCGGACCTCTCCTGAAAGGATCCGGAAATGAACGCTTCGGACATTTCGACGCTTGCCCACCAGCTTTTTGCGGCGCAAGGCGCCAAGGCCATCGCGGAAGCCGCGCAGAAGGCCGAGTCCTGCCGGCAGGCCGGAGATAGCGAGCAGGCGAACGTGTGGGAGCGTGTGGAAGGGGTCTTGCGCGAGCTGCGCGGTCCGCACCAGAGCTGATCTTCAGGGAGTGGAGTGCGCCTGCATCCACTCGATGAAATCGTCGGCGGCCGCCGCCAAATCGAAGCGCGGCGCCCAGCCGAGATCCTCGACCAGCCGACGGTTGGAGAACCGGGTGCGCGTGCCTGGAGCGAGCGGCACGACGTTGCAGCCTTCGCTCGATTCGCGCCAGCGGAACTTCGGGAAGCGCTTCTCGAGCAGCCCGCACCATTGCGGCAGCGCCCACGCCGCGCCGGTGCCGAGGTGGTACAGCCGATGCGAAGGCGACTCCGCGTCGAGGAGCGCGATGAGCGCGCTCGCCACCTCGGGGCCGTAGATGTAGTCGGTGGGTCCGAGCGGCGGAAACACTGCCTCGCCGCCTGCGGCCGCGATGCGCGCAATGACGGTCGGCGGGGAGAGGCGATCGCGCACGCCGGTCTCGTGCTCCCAGCGGCCGAAGGCCATGGCCAAGCGCCCGATGCGCACGTCGAGGCCCCACAGGGCCGCGAGGCGCAGGCAGCTTCGCTCGGCCGCGTACTTGGTGATCCCGTACATCGATTCGGGAACCGGGCGGTGACGCTCCTCGTCGAGCGGCTCGGCCACCCCGATTCCCGCCGCGCCGTAGAGAGCCCCAGTGCTCGCGTGAACGAAACGCTCGACTCCGAAATTTCTTGCTTCCTGAAGAAGGTTGAGCGTGCCGATGAGGTTCACCTCGGCGATGCGCCGCGGCTCGCGCGCGTCGCGCTCGGGGCCCGCCGTGATGGCGGACATGTGAACGACTTGCTTGATCTTGTTCTCCCGAAAAAGTCTTTCGAGTGAAATGCGATCGGTGACGTCGCCCTGAACGAAAACGGCCTTGGCGAAATCTCGCGGAGGCGCGCGCAAGTCGAAGATCAGCAGCTCGCCGCCGCGCTCGAGGAGCTGCTCGGCGACGTTCAGGCCGACGAACCCCGCGCCGCCGGTGAGCAGGATCATGGGCCTACGCTGTCCATGACGAGCATGTGGGTGTTACCAATGGTAACAACCCGATCGGACTTATGGAGCGCGGACGCTGTCTACCCATCAGGATGATTAGGCGCAAAGGAGCGCGGCTCTTCACGGTTTGCCTGCTGGCATTCGGTCTCAGCGGCATCGCTTACGCGCGCGGTGGGCATTCAGGCTCGGGTGGTTTTCACGGCTCGGGCGGCTTCCACCACTTCAGCGGCGCCCATGGATTCCACCACTTCGGCGGCCCTCATTTTCACAACCACGCGTTTATCGGCGGCGGGGTCGTCCTTGCGCCTTCTTTTTTCTACCCACCGCCCGTTTACGCAGATCCGCCGCCGGCGGTGCTATATGTCGAGCCTCCTCCGGCGAATTCGACGCCGGAACCCGGCTACTGGTACTACTGCCCGGACTCGAACCAGTATTACCCCTACGCCCAGCAGTGTCCGAGCGGTTGGCAGCCGGTCGCGCCGCAGCCACCTCCGTCGTAACAATTACTTCTTGTAGCCGAGGATCCCGGAAGAGAGCGAGCGCGGGTCGCGCTTTGCGGCGCGGCCCTCGTCGACCAGCGTGAAGAACTCGAAGAGCGCCCGGTTGAAGGCCTCGGGCTCCTCGATGTTGATGGTGTGGCCCGAGCGCGGCAGCACCACCAGGCCGCAATTCGGAATGCTGCGCTTCATGAGGAGCGCGGGCTCGAGACAGGGGTCGTCCTCGTCGCCGGTGACGACGAGCGCCGGGACGTTGATCCGCTTCATGTCCTCGACCAGCTCGTAGAGCGAGGGCCGGCGCATCTGCACGCCGCGCATGGTGAGCGCCTGGCCGCGCGGCGAGTGCTCGGCGAGCTGCGCCGCGAACTCGGCCCAGCCGCGCGGGTCCTTGTTCTGGAACTGCACCCGGGTGGGGCCGAGGGCGTACCTCTTCGCCGCTTCGGCCCAATTGGCCTCGAAGGAAGCCGCGGCGCCCTCGCACTCGGCGCGGAACTTCTCCTTCTTGTCGGGCTCGGCGCCGTAGCCGCAGCCCGCGATGACGAGCGAGCGCGCGCGTTGCGGATAAGTGATGCCGAAATGCAGCGCGGCGAAGCCGCCCATCGAGAGGCCCACGACGTGGGCGCGGTCGATCTTCAGGTGGTCGAGGATCGCCAGCGCGTCGCCGCGCGCGATCGCCTGAGAATAGCGCTCGGCGTCGTCAGGGATGTCGGAAGGCGGGAAGCCGCGGGCGGCGTACGTGATGCAGCGGAAGTAGCGCGAGAAGAACCGCACCTGAGGCTCCCAGCTGCGGTGGTCGCCCGCGAACTCGTGGATGAAGATGAGCGGCGTGCCGGTGCCGGTCTCCTCGTAGTAGAGTCGGGTGCCGTCCCTGGCGTTCGCTTGTGGCATCGGAATTCTTCCTAGGCTAATACCGCGGTGAGGTCGATCTCGATGCGGCAGCCGGGCACCAGCAGCCCGCTTACCTGCACCGTGGTGCGCGGCGGCGGTGAAGGGAAGAACTCCTTCCACACCTGGTCGAAGTAGTAGAAGTCGTCGAGCTCGGTCAGGAAGACCTGCGACTTGACCACGTCCTTGAGATCGCAACCCGCGGCATGGAAGACGCTGCGCAGATTCTCGAGCACGTAGCGCGTCTGCTTCTGGATATGCGAGCCGTAGTAGGGGAATGCGGGATCCTGCCGCGCCTCAGGGGGAACTCCGGTCTTGTAATCGGAGGCGATCTGGCCGGCCGCGTACAGCGTCTCGCCGGCGAGAATGCCCTGGCAGTAATGGGCCATGGGCGTCGGCGTCGATTTGCCTTTGACGACTTCCCTCTTTGTTCTTGCCTGGACACCCCAGAGATCAATCTCGACCTTGCAGCCCGGGACGAGGAGCTTCCCGATCTGCACCGTGGTGCGCGGCGGCGGCGAAGGGAAAAACTCCTTCCACACCTGGTCGAAGTAATAGAAGTCGTTCAGGTCGGTGAGGAAGACCTGCGACTTCACTACGTCCTTGAAGCTGCAGTCCCCGGCTTCGAACACGCTGCGCAGGTTCTCGAGCACATAGCGCGCCTGCTTCTGGATGTTCGACCCGTAATAGGGGAACGCGGGATCCTGCTGCGCCTCGGATGGCACGCCGGTCCGGTAGTCGGAAGCAATCTGGCCGGCCGCGTACAGCGTCTCGCCGGCGAGAATGCCCTGGCAGTAATGGGCCATGGGCGTCGGGGTCGACTTGCCTTTGAGGACTTCCCGCCTTATTTTTGGTTGAACGGCCCAGAGGTCGATTTCGACTTTGCAGCCTGGCACGAGCAGGCCGCTCACCTGGACCGTGGTGCGTGGCGGCGGCGAGGGGAAGAGCTCCTTCCAGACCTGGTCGAAGTGGTAGAAGTCGTCCAGGTCGGTGAGGAACACCTGGGACTTCACCACGTCCTTCAGGTCGCATCCTCCGGCCTGCAGCACTTTCCGCAGGTTGCCGAGGATGTAGCGCGCCTGCTTCTCGATGTCCGAGCCGTAATAGGGAAACGCCGGATCCTGGCGCGCTTCCGGCGGCACGCCGGTTTTGTAGTCGGACGCGATCTGGCCGGCGGCGTACAGCGTTTCCCCCGCGAGCACGCCCTCGCAGTAGTGCGCCATCGGTGCCGGCGTGCCTGAGCCCTTGATCACCTCGCGTACCATGTGCGTCGAGACTTATCATAAGGCGGGAGGGCCATAAAGCGATGACGGCGAAACAATGGAGCGGCGCCGCAATCGAGGATGCGCTCGCGGCGCAAGGCATCGCCCTGGCGCCTGGGCGCGCCGAGCGCATCGCGCGGGCGCAGGAGGCCCTGCTCGGCGCGTCCGCGGCCGACCCGCTGCTCGCCATGCTCGAGTTCCAGGCCGACCCTTCGGGGTTTCTTCTCGCGCTGAGGAAGCAGGAGTGAGCGACCCGGCGCTTCTTTCGCTTGCGCAGGCGCGCGAGGTTCCTCCCGGCGAGCTGGTGCAGGCCTGCCGCGCCCGCATCGCGGAGTGGCAGCCGCGGCTCAACGCCTTCGTCGAGCTGGAAGAGAGCCGGACGACGGGCGTTCCGCTCGCGCACAAGGACATGTTCTACCGCGCCGGCCGGGAAGCGGCCTGCGGCTCGAAGATCCTGCGCGGCTGGATCCCGGGCGAGACCTCGGCGGCGCTGGAGCGCCTCGACGCCGCGGGCTTCGCCGACCTGGGCCGGCTCAACATGTCCGAGTTTGCCTACGGGCCCACGGGTCACAACGAGCACTTCGGCGACTGCCGCAATCCGTGGAATCCGGAGTGCGTTACCGGCGGCTCTTCCAGCGGCTCGGGCGCCGCGGTGGCGGCGCGGCTCGTGTTCGGCGCGCTCGGCTCGGACACCGGGGGCTCGGTGCGGCTACCCGCGGCGGCCTGCGGCATCACCGGCCTCAAGACCACCTGGGGCCGCGTGTCGCGCCATGGCGCGATGCCGCTTTCGCCTTCGCTCGATACCGTCGGCCCGCTCGCGCGAAGCGCAGAGGATTGCGCCATCCTGCTGCAAGCGATCGCGGGCTTCGACGCCAGGGATCCGCAGAGCTCGCGCGAGGCGGTGGACGACTACTTGCAAGATCAACGCAAGAGTCGAATTGCGATCTCGTCCGACTGGATCGAACGCAACGCCGAGCCGGAAGTCGCCGCCGCGGTGCTCGCGGCCGTGAAGACGCTCGAGCGCAATCCGATCGAAGTCGAGCCGCCCGACTTCGACACGCTTTCGGCGCATTGCCTGGTGGTGATGCAGGCGGAGGCGTCGGCACAGCACGCGAGGTGGATGCGTGAGCGTCCGGGCGACTACTCCTCGTCTGTGCGCGCGCGCCTCGAATCCGGTTTCGCCATTCCGGCGAGCCAGTACCTGGAGGTGCTGCGCCTGCGCCGCGCCGCGCTCGAGCGCTTCTGCGCGCAGACGCTCGGCGCCGCCGATGTCTACGCGCTGCCCGGCATCGCGATTCGAGTCCCGACGCGCGAGGAGACCGGGCCTAAAGGCGGCGAGCGCATGCCGCGCCTGCTCGCGGACCTCACCCGCCTCACTCGCTGGGTCAACTATCTTGGCCTGCCGGCGCTTGCGGTCCCATGCGGCTTCGATACGCGCGGCCTGCCGCTCTCGCTGCAGCTCGTCGGCCGGCCTTTCGCCGAGGCCACCTTGCTCGCCGCCGCACGCGCCTACCAGCGCGCGACCGACTGGCACCGCCGAGCGCCCGTCTGATGGCCGTTCGCGTCGTGCGCCTGGGCACGCCGAGGACGCCGGGCGAAGGCATGCGCCTGGGCACGGTCCGGCGCCCGCCGCGCGGAGTGAAGAAGGCGGACTTCGCCCGGCGCGACTACTACGATCTCTGGCTTCCGCTTCTTTCTCCTAGCCAAGTCATCGTCACGCGCGCGATGTCGCAGCCGTGGACCGACGCCCGCTGGGCGAAGTTCGAGCGCGACTATCGCGCCGAGATGCGCCGGCCGGTGCCGAGGGAGCTCATCGCCCTTCTTGCGCAGATGTCGCGGCACGTGAATTTTTCGGTCGGTTGCTACTGCGAGCGCAAGGACCGCTGTCATCGCTCGATCCTTCGGAAGCTCCTCGAGGAGGAAGGAGCGAAGATCGAAAGCAATGCATTCGACTGAAACCCCCTCGGAGTGGGTGCTGCGCTGGGCGCAGCTCGTCGAGCGCGGGCCAGTGCTCGACGTGGCCTGCGGCGCGGGGCGGCACGCCACTCTCTTCGCCGAGCGCGGCTTCGAAGTGTACGCGCTGGACCGCGACGACCAGGTGCTCCCCGGTTCGATCCATTTCGTGAGAGCTGACCTGGAAGACGGCAGTCCATGGCCGTTGCACGGGAAGCGCTTCGCCGCGATCGTGGTTACAAATTATCTTCACCGGCCACTTTTCCCGCGCCTCGTCGAGAGCCTGGAGCCGGGCGCGGTGCTCATCTACGAGACCTTCATGCTGGGCAACGAGCGCTACGGCAGGCCGTCGAATCCGAACTTTTTGCTGCGGCCGGGGGAGCTGCTCGAGGCATTTGCCACGCTCGGCGTCGTGGCGTTCGAGCAGGGAACGGTGGAGCGGCCGAAGAAGGCGGTGGTGCAGCGCATCTGCGTCATCCGGGAACCGGCCGGAAGCGTTAGAATCCCCGCATGATTACCGGCAGCCTGGTTGCCATCGTCACCCCGATGAAGTCGGGGGGAGGGCAGGACGGACACCTCGACTTCGGGGCCTTCAAGCGGCTGATCGACTGGCATGTCGAGGAGGGGACCGACGGCATCGTGGTGGTGGGCACCACCGGCGAGTCGCCGACGGTCAACGTCGACGAGCACAAGGAGCTGATCCGGGTCGCGGTCCAGCATTCGCGCGGGCGCATCCCGATCATCGCCGGCACCGGCGGCAACTCGACCGTCGAGGCGATCGAGCTGACCGAGTCGGCGAAGAAGGCCGGCGCCACCGCCTCGCTTTCGGTGGTGCCCTACTACAACAAGCCGACGCAGGAAGGCATGTACCGGCACTTCCGCAAGATCGCGGAGACGGTCGACCTGCCGATGATCCTGTACAACGTGCCCACGCGCACCGTCGCCGACATGCAGAACGACACGGTGCTGCGCCTCTCGCAGGTGCCGGGCATCATCGGCATCAAGGACGCCAGCGCGAACATCGAGCGCGGCACCGACCTCATCCGCCGCATGCCGAGGAACTTCGCCATCTACAGCGGCGAGGACGTCACCTCGCTCGCGCTGATCCTGCTCGGCGGCCACGGCGTGATCTCGGTCACCGCCAACGTGGCGCCGAAGCTGATGCACCAGATGTGCGCCGCCGCCCTGGTGGGCGACGTGAAGAAGGCGCGCGATATCAACCTCAAGCTGCTCATGCTGCACCAGCGGCTGTTTGTCGAGACCAGCCCGGCGCCGGTGAAGTGGGCGATGGCCGAGATGGGCCTGATCGAGAACGGCCTGCGCCTTCCGCTGGTGCCGATGTCGGAGAAGAACCAGAGCGCCGTGCGCGAGGCGCTGCACGAGGCTGGAATCGCACTTCCCGGCCTGCGGGTCGTGGAAGGACGCGCATAACATGTTCAGGGGCCGCGCCTAGGATGCGCCGGCTGGCGCTCGTCGCCGCGCTCGCCCTCGCGGGCTGCAGCACCTCGATGTTCGACAGCAACGTCGACTACAAGACGGCGTCGCAGCTACCGAATCTCGAGATTCCTCCCGACCTGACCGCGCCGCAGCGCGACGGCCGATTCCAGCTGCCCGAGCAGAAAACGGCGACGGCCTCGGGCTACCAGCAGGAGCGCAAGGAGCAGGGACGCACCGGCGCCGCCGGCGTGCTTCCGCAGGTGGAAAACGTCCGCCTCGAGCGCCTCGGCGCTGAGCGCTGGCTGGTCGTGCAGGAGCCGCCCGACAGGGTCTGGTCGACGGTGCGCGAGTTCTGGCTGGAGCGCGGCTTCCTGATCAAGCAGGAATCGCCCGAGGCGGGCGTGATGGAGACCGACTGGGCCGAGAACCGCGCCAACCTTCCACAGGACGGCATTCGGGGCCTCCTCGGGCGCTTCGCCGACAGCGTCTATTCGACCTCGCTGCGCGATAAGTTCCGCACGCGCCTGGAGCGCACGCCCGACGGCAATGGCACCGAGATCTACATCAGCCACCGCGGCATGGAAGAGGTCTACACGATCTCGCAGAACCGCGGCGAGGGCCAGACCGGCCAGACCTATTGGCAGCCACGCGCGGCCGATCCCGGGCTCGAGGCCGAGTTCCTGCGGCGCCTGATGGTGCGCCTGGGGTCGACCGAGGAGCGCGCCAAGCTGGCCGCGGCCGCCGCGCCTTCGCCCGACCGCGCTGCGATCGTGAAGTCGAGCGACGGGACGCAGGCGCTGCAGGTGAACGAGCCGTTCGACCGGGCGTGGCGGCGCGTGGGCCTCGCGCTCGACCGCGTCGGCTTCACGGTCGAGGACCGCGACCGCCAGAACGGCATCTACTTCGTGCGCTACGCCGATCCCGAGAGCGAGATGGCGCAGAAGAACAACGAGAAGGGCCTGTTCTCCCGCATCTTCGGCTCGAGCGACTCGAAAGTGAAGGCCGAGCAATACCGCGTGCAGGTGCGGCCGGAGAAGGAGAAGGAAGCGAGCACGGTGAACGTCCTGAACAAGGAAGGCGGCGCCGAGACCAACCCCACCGCGCAGCGCATCCTCGTGCTGCTCCACGAACAGCTGAAATAGCGTTGCTGCGTTTCGCTTCGCTCGCGAGCGGCAGCCGGGGAAACTGCCTGGTCGTGGAGGCGGGCGAAGGCGCCTCGCTCACCCGCGTGCTCCTCGACTGCGGGCTCAACCTCACGGATTGCGAGCGGCGGCTCGCGCGGCTCGGCCTCGCGCCGCGCGACATCGACGGCATGCTCGTGACCCACGAGCACGGCGACCACGCGCACGGCGTGTTCGACTTCGCCGCCGCCCACGACATCGTGGTCTACCTGACCTACGGCACCATGCTCGCGATGAAGGCCGAGGGCAAGGTGATCGAGGGCGTGCGCATGGTGTTCGTCAACGGCAGGCAGAGCGAAGCGCTCGGCGGCATGCAGGTGATCCCGTTCACCGTGCCGCACGACGCGCGCGAGCCGGTGCAGTTCGTGCTCTCCGACGGCGAGCGCAAGCTCGGGGTGCTGACCGACATCGGCACGCCGACCGCGCATGTCGCGCAGATGCTCTCGGGGCTCGATGCGCTGGTCCTGGAGTGCAATTACGACCGCGACATGCTGTGGAACGGCGCCTACCCGAAGTGGCTCAAGCAGCGTATCGCCGGCCCCTTCGGGCACCTCGACAACGAGGACTCGGCGCGGCTCATCGGCGCGCTCGACTGCTCGAGGCTCAAGCACGTCGTCGGCGCGCACCTCTCGCAGCAGAACAACCGTCCGGAGATCGTGCGCACTGCGCTCGCGCGCGCGCTGAACTGCGAGGAGAGCTGGATCGGCCTCGCCACGCAGGACGAGGGCTTCGGCTGGCGCAGCCTGTGAAAGGCTGAAGGTAGGGTGAAACAAAAGGGGTCAGAACAAATTGTTCTGCCCCTTTTTCCAGTGCGTTACTTCTTCTCGTCCTTCTTCTCTTCCATTGGCGCGGCGGGCGTCGCGGGCGCCGACGACGACCCGGAGGTCGACGGGCTGCTCGAGGGCGAGCTGGGCGCGGCGGACGACGACGACGGCGACGAGGACGAAGGTGACGAAGGCGCCGAGGACGAAGGTGCCATGCCCGGGGAGCCCGAGCTCGGGGCCTTCTTCGAAGCCGATTGCTCGCCGCATGCGGCGAGGGCAAGCGCGGCGGCGACCGCGATCAGCAGAGTTTTGGTCATTGCGGGTCCTTAAAGGGTTGGGGGCGCAATTTTAGGCTGCCCCGGATGAAATTTCACCCCTGAATTCGTCCCTGGACCGCTGGTTCGACTGTCAGAGCCCCAGGGTGCTGCTGGAAACCGCCGGGAACGAGGCGGCCCAGATCTCGTCGAAGCGTGCCCGCATCGCGAGCGCCTCGGTCTCGTCCCCGAGGCCGATGGCGCCGCGCCAGCGCGCCGCCACCGGCCGGCGCACGTAGTCGATCGAGTCGAGCACCAGGAAGGCATCCTGCAGCTCGCGGATCTCCTCCTGGGTGCGGTTGATCTGGATCGCGTGGCTGTAGCGCGCGAGCAGGCCCATCATGCGCGGGCACTCGCGCTGGAGGTGCTGCGGCTCATGCAGCACCAGGTAGAGCCGGCGCGTGCGGCTCGCGCGCAGAAAGCCCTCCAGGCGCGCGAGGCGCGCGACGTCGTTCAGCCGCAGGCCCGCGCCGTCCGGGTCGAACATGCGCAGCTCCCGGCCCGGGCGCTCGAGCAGGCGATCGACCGCGGCCTGGAAGCCCTCGCGAGTATCGAAGCTTTCGTACACCGCGTCAGCCATCGTGCTCCTCGCTTGTGTAATGCGCGTACCCTGCGCGGCACCATTCTGCGATCAGGCCCGCGAGCGGCGCAAGGAACGCTCTGTCGGCCCGGCGCCGGTCGGCGAGCTCGCGCAGGAGCCGCGGGTGGCGCACCGAGAGCGCCTCGCCGTTCACGAAGAAGCGCTCGCCGTAGTAGAGGAGCGAGGTCTTCGGATCGAGGCGAACCGTGGCGCCGCGCCCCGCGCCGGGCCGGAACACCACGTGGGGCTTGGGCGAGCTGAGGTAGCGGCCGAGGAAATCGATCACGTCGCCGCGCGACCAGCGGATGCGCGCGAGCGCTTTTTCGCTGAACCGGAGGAGCTCGCGCGGGATGCGCGCCGGCCGCGCTGCCGGGGCAAGCCGCGGGTCGCGGTACGCCGCATCGGGGAGGCCGCGCTCGTGCAGCCAGTCGAGAAACGCGGCGCCGAGCTCGGCGCCGCGCGGCGCGCGAAAGCCGATCGAGTAGGTGTAGCACTCGTCGAGCGCCACGCCGTCGTGCTCGATCCCTGGCGGAAGGTAGAGCAGGTCGCCGGGGTGCGCAATGTATTCTTTTTGTACGACGCGCCACCTGCGCCGGCCCGGCCCCTGCAGCAGGAACACGTCATAGGAGTCGACGTGCGGCCCGACCCCGCCGCCGGGCGTCGCGTAGCTCACCATCACGTCGTCGAGACGCGCCTGCGGAATGAACGCGAAGCGCCGCAGCAGCGCGTCGGCGGCGGCCACGTGCAGGTTGACGCCGGAGACGAGCAGCGTCGAGCGCCCTTTCTCGAGCCTGACCTTGTCGAAAGGTCCGTGGCGCGTTTCCCGCCGTTTGCCACGGCGTTCCACGATCCGGGATTCGACGTCGTCGTGCGCCGCAAGCCGAGCGAGCGCGCGCTTGCCGATCACGCCGCCGAAGCCTGGCAGCGCCTGCGGCACGAAAAGCGGGCGTTTTTGCCAATAACGACGCAGAAACGCGCGTGGCGAAAGTCCTCCCAGCAACTCGAGTGTCATCGACGCGGAATTATATGTAGCGCGCGAACTACACACCGCGCGCGCCACTTGTCAAAGCGAAAATGATTTGGCATAGAATCGGCGCACCATGCTGGAACCCGGACAGCCGGCGCCGGAATTCGAACTGCCCGATGCGGACATGCAGACGGTGGACCTGTCCACGTTCAAGGGGAAGAAGAACGTGGTGCTCTACTTCTATCCGAAGGACGGCACGCCCGGTTGCACGTTGGTCACCACCGACTTCTCCGACCACGAGGAGCAGTTCGTCAAGCACGACTGCGTGGTGCTCGGCGTGTCGCGCGACGACTGCCTGACGCACGCCGACTTCCGCGACCGCAACGGCGTCACCATCGGCCTGCTCTCCGACACCGAGGGCGAGGTGTGCCGCAAGTACGGCGTGATCCAGGACAAGCAGACCGAGGACGGCGTGCGCCGCGAGTGCCTGGTGCGCTCCACCTTCGTCATCGACAAGAAAGGCGTCATCCGCCACGCGGAATACGGCGTCAATCCCCGCGGCCACGCCGCGGAAGTCTTCGACCTGGTGAAAAGACTGCGGTCCTGATGCACGTTGGCCGGGACACGGTCGTCTCGCTGAAGATCCAGATGTACGACGCGCAGGGCGGCCTGCTGCACGCGCCCGAGGACCAGCATACCTACCTGCACGGCGGCTACGGCGGGCTGCTCGAGGCGCTCGAGCGCTCGATCGAGGGCAAAGGGCCGGGCGAGCAGGTGCGCGTGCAGCTCGAACCCGAGCAGGCCTTCGGCGAATACGACGCGGAGCTGTTGCGCGTCGAGGAGGCCGAGCGCTACGGCGAGGGACTCGAGGTCGGCATGGAGATCGAGGAGGACGAGCACCTGTACACCGTGACCGACGTGGCCGCGGGCAAAGTGGTGCTCGACGGCAACCACCCGCTCGCAGGAATCGCTTTACGGTTTTCGTGCGAAGTAATTAGCGTTCGGGCCGCCAGGCCCGAGGAAATCGAGCGCGGGGTATCATTGCCCTAGGGAAGGGGGCAATGCCGCGCACTGCCGCAACGATTCTGCTGCTCGCTTTTCTCGCGCCGCCTTGGCTCGCGTGCGCGCGCGCGTCCGAGATCACGGAGCGCGTGCTCAAAGTCCCGGTGAAGTTCGACGACATGTACCGCAAGACCATCGCGCGCGAGATCACGGTTACGGTCTTCGAGGAGCGCGGGCGCGCGCCGTATCCTTTGCTCGTCCTGAACCATGGACGCGCAATCAACCAGGCCGGTCGCCAGCGCTACGGGCGCGTGCGCCTTTCGGAAGCTTCGAAGTATTTCGCCTCCCTCGGGTATGCGGTCTGGGTGCCGACGCGGATCGGCTACGGCGTAAGCGGAACGGACGAAGACCCGGAATATAGCGGAGAGTGCGGCAACAAGGACTACCCGCCGGCGTACGCCGCCGCGACCGAGCAGGTGCTCCAGGTCATCGATTACGCCAGACGGCAGCCCCAGATCGACGGCTCGCGCATCGTTGCCGTTGGCCAGTCGTTCGGCGGCACGACCAGCATCGCGCTCGCGGCGCGCGGTCTGCCGGGGCTCCTCGCCACGGTCAACTTCGCCGGCGGCGGCGGCGGCAATCCCGACACGCGGCCCGGCAATCCGTGCGAGCCGTACAAGCTGGCCGAGATGTTCGCCGGCTACGGCAGGAGTTCGCGCATTCCGACGTTGTGGATCTACACCGAGAACGACCGCTACGCCGGCCCCAGGTACACGAAAAGCTGGTACGAGGCTTTCCGCGCCCAGGGCGGAGCCGGCGAGTTCGTGCTTCTCCCTCCATTTGGCGAGGACGGGCACTCGCTGTTCTCGCGGGGAATGCCGCTCTGGAAACCGATCGTCGAGCGGTTTCTGGTTGCCCAGGTTCCGACCAAGGAGATGAAAGCGCAATGAGAGCCCCGTTGCTCGCCGCGGCGCTGACCGTGGTTGCGATCGCTTCGATGCCGGCGTACGCGCAGAGTTATCCGAATCGCCCGATCCGCGTGATCGTGCCGCAGCCGCCCGGCGGCGGCTTCGATCTGGTCGCGCGCGTGATCGCCGAGCCGCTGGCAAGAGTGATGGGCAATCCGGTGGTGGTCGACAACCGTCCGGGGGCGGGCATGCTGCTCGGCACCGAAGCGGCGGCCAAGGCCGACGCCGACGGCTACACCATCCTGCTCGGCGCGAAGCCCAACCTCGCGTTCAACGCCGGCCTCTACGACAGGCTGCCGTACGACCCGCGCACCGATTTCGTGCCGGTGGGCATCGCTACTTTCAATCCGTACACGCTGGTCGCGCGCAACGATCTGCCCTTTGCTTCTTTAAATGAAATTCTTGCTTATGCAAAGGCGAATCCAGGCAAGCTGACTTACGCGAGCGCGGGCAACGGCACCGGCCAGCACATCACCGCCGCGGTGACGTTTCACCTCGCCGGGGTGCAGGTGACCCATGTGCCGTACAAGGGCGCGGCGCCGGCCTACCAGGACCTGCTGCCGGGACGCGTGGATCTCTTCTTCGACAACTCGGCCACCGCGCAGCCGCAGATCGAGGCGCGGCGCGTGAAGCCCATCGCGGTGTCGGGCACGGAGCGCCTCGCCGCGCTTCCCGACGTGCCGACGGTGCGCGAGAGCGGGCTCGATTTCGACAACGAGACCTGGATCGGCTATTTCGTGCGCGCCGGCACGCCGGCGCCCATCGTCGCGCGGCTGCGCGCCGATTTCGACAAGGTGCTCGCGATGCCCGAGATCACCGCGGGACTGGAGAAGCGCGGCTACCGCACGCCGCGCCTGTCGGGCAAGGACACGGAAGCCATGGTCGCGAGGGATATCGACAAATGGACGCAGTTGATCCGCAGCGCGGGCATCCGCGCGTCCGACTGAGGTCGCAACTGCAGTAATTTGTCACGCTGCGGCCTGCCGATTCTGCAAAAGTGCTCGCCGGAAACGCTTCTGCCTTGACGAAAGGGGGCGAGCGCACGGTACGCTTTCGGCAAAGGACACAGAAGCCATGGTCGCAAGAGACCTCGACAAATGGACACGGCTGATCTGCACCGCGAGCATCCGCGCGCCCGACTAAGCGAAATTCCGCGCGCCCATCCCGGCGAGCACCGCCGCGCCGCGATCACGCATCGGCGCGCCTCGGCGGCGCACGCCGGGCTGCGCTATGTCACCGACGACCAGGGCGGCATCACGCGAAAGCGCGTCGGCACCGGCTGGGCCTACTACCTGCCCGACGGCGCGCGCATCACCGACCGGCGCGAGCGGAGGCGGATCAATTCGCTCGCGATTCCGCCGGCGTGGACGCAGGTCTGGATCTGCCCCGATCCCGCGGGCCACATCCAGGCCACGGCGCGCGACGCGCGCGGCCGCAAGCAGTACCGCTACCATCCGGCCTACCGCGACGCGCGCGACCACTCCAAGTTCCGCCACATGCTCGAGTTCAGCGAGGTACTGCCGACCTTGCGCGAGCGCATCGAGCACGACCTGCGCGCGCCCGACCACTCCAGGCGCCAGCTCCTCGCCACGGTGGTGCGCTTGCTCGACCGCACCCTGATCCGCGTCGGCAACGACGAGTATGCGCGCGAGAACAAGTCCTTCGGCCTGACCACGCTGCGCCGCCGCCACGTGAGCGTCAACGGCGAGACCGTGCGCTTCACCTTCCGCGGCAAGAGCCGCGTCGAGCACAGCATCATGCTCGAGGACCTGCGCCTCGCGCGCATCATCCAGCGCTGCCAGGACTTGCCGGGACACGAGCTGTTCCAGTACCTCGACGCGGAAAAGAAGCGCCAGGCGATCTCTTCCGACGACGTGAACGCCTACCTGCGCGAGCTCACCGGGCGCGACGTGACGGCGAAGGACTTTCGGACCTGGGGCGGCACCATGCTCGCGGCGGTGGAGCTGCGCGCGATGGGACCGGCCGCGAGCCGGCGCGAGGCCGACCGCAACATCCTGCGCGCCATCGACGCCGTGGCCGAGCGGCTCGGCAACACGCGGGCCGTGTGCCGCAAGTACTACGTGCATCCCGAGCTGCTGCGCGCCTACCTGATGGGCGACACGGTGCCGCTGCCCGAGGTGCCGGGGCGGCAGCGCGACCGGCGGCGCCACCGCGAGGCCGCGTCGCTGCGCCGCGACGAGATCATCGTGCTGAAGTTCCTGCAGGAGCGGATCCGCGAGCCGTCATGAAGGGCTGCGAGCTGTGCGCGCCGAAAGAGGTGCTGTTCGAGAGCGACTTCGCTTATGTGTGTGAAGAGGCGAACCCGCTCAGCAAGGGGCACGTCATCGTAGTGCCGAAGCGCCACGTGGCCGATTTCTTCGACATGAGCGGCGCCGAGCAGGGCTCCGTCATCGCCCTGCTCAATCGGGCACAAAAAATGATCCGGGAACAATACAAGCCGGACGGCTACAACATCGGCGTGAACGTCGGCGCGGCCGCGGGCCAGTCTCGCATGCACGTCCACGTGCACCTCATCCCGCGCTACGTGGGTGATGTTCCGGATCCACGCGGCGGCATCCGCTGCGTGCTGGCTAAGAAGAAATAAAGGGGTCAGACCCCTTTTCCTTCAGCCACTGGTTCCAGACGCGCCGCGCCGCATCGGCGAGCTCGCCGGCGGTGAGCCCCACGGGGCCGGCGCCAGTCGCCGCGAGCTCGTCGGCGGCCGCGCCGTGGAGGTGCGTGCCGAGCACCAGCGCCGATTCGCCGGAGAGGCGCTGCGCGAGGAGCGCGCCGAGGATTCCGGAGAGCACGTCGCCCATCCCGGCGCTCGCCATGCCGGGGTTGCCGGTGGTGTTGATGAAGAGATGACCGTCGCGCGCGACCAGCACGCTGCCGTTGCCCTTGAGCACCACGTGCGCGTTGTAGCGCTGTGAGATCGCGCGTGCCGCAGCGATGCGGTCGTTTTGTACTTCAGAAACACTTGACTTCAAAAGTCTCGCTGCTTCTGCAGGATGCGGCGTAAGCAGCGTATCGGCGCTGCGCCGCCCGCAGGCATTCCGCAGATCAGCGTCCTCAGCAAGGAGGTTCAGCGCGTCGGCGTCGACCACGCACGGCCAGTCGCTCGCGAGCACCGCGCCGACCAGCGTCGCCGCATGCTCGGTGCGCCCGAGGCCGGGTCCCGCGACGACCGCGTCGAGGTCCTGGCCGAGCACGTCGTCGACATGACGCAGCATCAGCTCCGGCGCGCCGAAGTCGACCGCGATGTGCTCGAGCAGCCCGACATAGACCCTGCCTGAACCGAGCTTCAGGGCTGCCCGGCCGGCGAGCAGCGCGGCACCGCTCATTCCCTTGGCGCCGCCGACGATGCCGAGCGAGCCGGCGTTTCCCTTGTGAAAATTGCGCGGCCGCGGCTTGACCGCGTTCTGGAAGAGCGTGCGGTCGGCCACCCACGCATTGGGCTTGGCCTTCGAGAAGTCGATGTCGAGCGATGCGACCCGGATCTCGCCGCAGTGGTCCGGACCGTCGAGGGTGAGTAGGCCGGGCTTCAGTGCGAGGAACGTGATCGTGTGCGTCGCGCGCACCGCGCAGCCGAGCACTTGGCCGGTGTCCGACTGAATCCCGCTCGGTACGTCGAGCGCGAGCACGGGACAATCCTGGCGGTTCGCGTACTGGATGAGCTCGGCGTATTCCCCGGCGATCGGCCGCGCGAGTCCGATGCCGAAGAGGCCGTCGATTACGAGGCCCCAGGCCTTGTCGAGCGGCAATTCGCGCGGATGGCTCACCACCTTGACGCGGAAGAAGCTCTCCTCGAGCCGCGCCGCCGCGATCCGCGCGTCGCCGCCGTTGTTCCCGGGCCCGGCGAGCACGAGGATGTCTTTCTTACTTTCTTTTACCAAAGAAGCAGCGAGATCCGCCGCCGCCCGTCCGGCACGCTCCATGAGCGGCGGAGCGGCATTGCCCATCTCGCTTTCGATCCGGCGAATGTCGTTGGTGAGGTAGATGCTTCCGCTCGGCGCCACGGATTGATCCCTTTGACCCGTATTCAAAGCCCAGACCCCTTGCGCTAGTGTTTTGAGGCGCTCAAGCAATTCTAAGCGTGCGGTGAGGGCCGGCGCTTCGAAGAAAAAAGCACGTGGTGGGAGGGACGACCATGGGTTGCAAGGAGAGGATCGTGGGCTGGGCGGTTTGTCTCGGCCTGTCTTTCGCGCTGCTGGTCGGGTGCAGCGGCGGCGGGGGCGGCGACGCGCCACCCAGCGGAGCCGGCGCGACTGCGCCCGCAGGCGCTCCATCTGCGGGCGGGGGCGGCCTCGGCGGCGTGCCATCCGCCGGAAGTGGCGTCGCCTCCGGCGGTGGTGGCGCGGCCGCCATCGTCGGCGCTCAAGAAGCGTATATCAAGGCTTCCAACAGCGGGTTCGGCGACCTTTTCGGCGCGGCGATCGCCTTGAGCGCCGACGGCAATACGCTTGCGGTCGCCGCCGTGGGCGAGAGCAGCGCCGCCGGCGTCAACGGCGACCAGACCGACAATACGCTGGGGGCCGCCGGCGCGGTCTATGTCCTGGTGCGGAGCGGTGCCACTTGGGTGCAGCAGGCTTATATCAAGGCATCGAATCCGGATGCGGGAGACGAGTTCGGTACCTCCGTCGCGCTGAGCGCGGATGGCGATACGCTCGTCGTTGGCGCGCCGGGCGAGTCGAGCGCGGGGGGCGGCAACCAGGCGGACAACGCGGCTCCGGCCGCCGGCGCGGCCTACGTCTTCATCCGCAGCGGCACGACCTGGACGCAGCAGGCCTACATCAAGGCTTCCAATCCGCAGGTGGCCGCAGAATTCGGCATCTCCGTTGCGCTGAGCGGCGATGGCGACATGCTCGCCGTAGGCGCGCAGGGCGAGTCGGGCGCGGCGACGGGCATCGACGGCAATCAGGCGAACAATACGGCGCCATTTGCCGGCGCGGTGTACATGTTCGTGCGCAGCGGCGGCACCTGGACGCAGCAGACCTATGTCAAGGCATCGAACGCCAGCGCGAACGACCTGTTCGGCGCGGCGGTCGCGCTAAGCGCCGACGGGGGGACGCTGGCCGTGGGGGCGCTCGGCGAGGCAAGCGCGGCCACCGGCATTGCCGGAGACCAGGCCAACAATGCGGCGCCCGATGCCGGAGCAGCCTATGTCTTCGTTCGCAGCGGGACATCGTGGGTGCAGCAAGCCTACGTCAAGGCATCGAATGCGGGTGAAGGCGACTTCTTCGGAGTCTCGCTTTCGCTCAGCGCGGATGGCAACACGCTGGCCGTCGGTGCTCCGCGGGAGGACAGTGCTTCGAGCGGCATCAACGGCGAGCCGCTCGACGATACGGCCGTCGACGCCGGCGCGGCCTACGTCTTTGTCCGGAGCGCGTCGACGTGGAGCCAGCAGTCTTATGTCAAAGCTTCGAACACCGGGGTGACCGACAGTGGCGGCTTCGGGGAGCTCTTCGGCGCCGCCGTGGCCTTGAGTCAGGACGGCAACGTGCTGGCGGTCGGCGCGCCCCTCGAATCGGGCGATGCTACCGGGATCGGCGGTGACCACAGCGGCGACACCTTCCTTTCCGGAGCGACCTATGTGTTCTCGCGCGCAGGCTCGACCTGGGCGCAGGACGCCTACGTCAAGGCCTCGAACACTGCATTAGGCAGTTTGTTCGGCTTCCACGTCGCCCTGAATGGCGCGGGCAGCGAGCTTGCCGTAGGCGCTCTCGGCGAGGCCGGCGCCGCGACCGGAATCAACGGCGACCAGACCGCCAACCCGGCGTTTGCTTTCTCCGGCGCGGCTTACGTGTTCAGGTAGAACACGCTATTTCTTGGTAACCCCGATCAGCGCATCGGGGAGCCAGGTCGCGGTCTCCGGAAAGAGCGTGATGATCGCGATGCACAGCACCATCATGAGGAAGAAGGGCGCCGAGGCGAGGGCGACGTAGTTGCTGTCGCGGCCGGTCATCGTCTGCAGCACGAAGATATTGAAGCCGAGCGGCGGGGTGAGCTCGGCGATCTCCACCAGCAGCACGATGAAGATGCCGAACCAGACGAGGTCGAAGCCGGCCTTCTCGACCATCGGGATGACCACCGAGGTCGTGAGCACGATCATCGAAACGCCGTCGAGCGCGGTGCCGAGCAGGATGTAGATGCCGGCGAGGATCGCGATCAGGGTGTACTTGTGCGGCTCGAGCGAGGCCACCCATTCAGCTAGCACGCGCGGGATGCCGGTGAAGGCCATGCACGAGGAGAGGAAGCTCGCCCCGGCGAGGATGAACATGATCATGCAGGAAAGCCGCGTCGCCCCGATCAGGCTCGCCCAGAAGCTCTGCCGGTCGAGGCCGCCCGACCACCAGGCGATGACGAGGGCGCCCAGCACGCCGTAGGCGGCGGCCTCGGTCGCGGTGGCCCAGCTCATGGCCATGACGATCACGACGAAGACGATGAGGGCGAGGCAGGGAACGAGCAGCCGGGTCTTGGCGAGCTTCTGGGCAAAGGTCAGTCTCGCGTCCTCGCGCGGCGTCTTGGCCGGGTTGGCGAGCGCCCAGGCGATGATGTAGCCGGAGAAGAGCGCGGTCAGGATGAAGCCGGGGATGAAGCCGGCGAGGAACACCTTGATGATCGAGACCTCGGCCGCCACCGCGTAGACCACCATGATGATGGAAGGCGGCAGCAGGATGCCGAGCGTGCCGGCTGCCGCCAGCGAGCCGAGGCAGGTCTTTTCGTCGTAGCCGCGGCGCTTGAGCTCCGGCAGCGCTACCTTGGCGATGGTCGCGCAGGTCGCCGCCGAGGAGCCCGAGACCGTGCCGAAGATCGCGCAACCGAGGATGTTCACGTGCATCAGGCGACCCGGCAGCCATCTGAGCCACGGCGCGAGTCCTTCGAACATTTCCTCGGAAAGCCGGGTGCGGTAGAGGATCTCGCCCATCCACACGAAAAGCGGCAGCGCGGCGAGCGTGTCGGAGGCGGTGGTGCGCCAGAACGCCTGGAACAGGCTCGGCGCCGGATCCGAGTTGGTGAAGAACTGGAATCCGACCCAGGCCACCGCGGCGAGCGAGATGGCGATCCAGACCCCGCCCACCAGGAGCACGATCAGGATGACGAAGAGGACCAGGCCCGCTTCGAGCGGCGTCATGGCTATACCGTTTCCGAGAAATCGCCTGCGGCGCGCCGCGCTTCCTCCTCGGCCTGGTAGCTCGGCTTCTGCCGTCGGAGGACGCGCACGGTCTCGTCGAAGAGCGCGACGAGGAACACGCCGACACCCAGCACGAGGCTTACCTGCGGCAGCCACTCGGGAATCACGAGCAGGCCCTGCGTCATGTACTTGTCGCGCCAGTTGCCATAGACGTAATCGGTGATGGCCCACAGCATGTAGGCGGTGGCGCAGAGGGCGACGCCGAGGGCGAAGAGCTCGGCGTAGCGGCGGCGGCGAGCGCCGAGGCCCTCGACCCACAGGCCGACGCGCACGAGCTCGCCGTGCCGGAAGGTATGGCCGAGCGCGAGGAACGCGGCCGCGGCGCAGAGCCACCCGGTGATGTCGTCGGCGCCGCGGATCAGGATGCCGAAGCTGCGGCCGACGGCCTGCGCCAGCATGACGACGCCGATCAGGACGAGGCAGACCGCCGCGGCGATCGCCGCGGCGGCGTACAGGCGGTCGAGGAACCGCCTCAAGACACCGAAGACACTACTTGGTGCCGCGGTAGGCTTTGATGATCGATTGACCCTCGGCGCCGGACTTCTTCAGCCATTCGTCGAGGATCTGCTGTCCGACTTTGGCGTACGCCGCCTTCATGGCGGCGTCGGGCTCGTGGATGTTCATGCCGTTCTTGACCAGCAATTCGTTAGCCTCCCGGGTGCGGACTTTCGACATGGCCCAGCCGCGAGTCTCGGCCGTGGACGCAACTCGCACGATGGCCGCCTGGTCCGCGGCCGACAGGCGCGAGAAGGCGCGGGCGTTCACGACAACGGCGTTCTTCGGATGGAATGCGCTCGTGTCGTAGTAGTTCTTGACGTACTCCCAGGCCTTGGTCGCGGTGCCGGTGGCCGAGGAGGTGATCATCGCCTGGATGCCGCCGGTGGCGAACATCTGCGGGACGTCGGGTACTTGCACCACCGTCGGGTTCGCGCCAAGCAGCTCGGCAAGGCGTGCGGTGAGCGGGCTGTAGGTGCGGAACTTGGTGCCCTTGAGGTCGGCGACGCTCTTCAGCGGCTCCTTCGTGTAGATGCCCTGGCCGGGCCACGCCACCGAGTAGAGCAGCTTCAGGCCGCGCCCCTGCAGCTTCTTCTCGAGCAGCGGCTTCTGCGCCTGGTAGAACTTCCACGCGTCGTCGTAGCCGGCGGCGACGAACGGGATGTTGTCGGCCTCGAACACCGGGTCCTCGTTGCCGAACTGCGAGAGCAGGAACTCGGCGATGTTGACCTGGCCGGTCGACACGGCGCGCAGCATGTCGGGATGCTTGATGAGCGAGCCGTTCGAGTGCACCAGGATGTCGAGCCGGCCCTCGGTGGCTTTCTTCACGTCCTCGGCGAAGGACTTGACGTTGCGGGTGTGGAACTCGCCCTCGGAATAGGGCGTCGGCATGTCCCACTTGGTCTGCGCCTGCGCCGTGCCGAATACGGCGGCGGCCGCGGCGAGCGTTGCGATGCGGGCGATCATTTATCCTCCTCCGTTGGAGCCGAATCTTAGCCTAGACTGCCGCCATGCCCGATCTCTCCCCGCGCCTCGACGAGCTGGCACGCGCCGGGCTGGCGCGGCGTCGCCGCACGGTCGAGAGCGCGGACGGGCCGCACCTCTTGGTCGATGGCCACCGCTACCTCGCGTTCTGCAGCAACGACTACCTCGGTCTTGCGCACCATCCGGCGCTCATCGAGGCGGCGTGCCGCGGGGCCGAGCGCTACGGCGTCGGAGCCGGCGCCTCGGCGCTGATCAGCGGCCACACCGAAGCGCATGAAGCGCTCGAGGCGCGGCTTGCACGATTTGTCCGGCTGCCGCGCGCGCTGCATTTCGGCGCCGGGTACCTCGCGAACCTCGGCCTCGTCGCCGCGCTTGCCGGGCGCGGTGGCACGGTGTTCTCCGACGAGCTCAACCACGCCTGCCTCGTCGACGGCGCGCGGCTTTCGCGCGCCGAAGTGCAGGTATACCCGCACCTGGATGTCGCCGCGCTTGGGCGCCTGCTCGAAAGCTGCACCACGGCGGAAAAGCTGGTCGCGACCGACGCGGTGTTCAGCATGGACGGCGACCTCGCGCCCCTGCCCGAGCTGCTCGAGCTGTGCGAGCGGCACGACGCCTGGCTGGTGGTGGACGATGCGCACGGCTTCGGCGTGCTGGGCGAGCGCGGCCGCGGAGCGCTCTCGCAGTTCGGGATCGCCTCGCCGCGCATCGCCTACATGGGCACGCTCGGCAAGGCCGCCGGGGTCCACGGCGCCTTCGTCGCCGGCGACGAAGCGCTGATCGAATGGCTGGTGCAGCGCGCTCGCACCTATGTGTTCACCACCGCGAGCCCGCCGCTTCTCGCCTGTGCGCTGATGGCGAGCCTCGAGCTCATCGAGCAAGAGGAATCGCGCCGGAACCATCTCAGGGCTCTCGTCGGTCGATTGAGGCAAAGGCTCGAAGACCTGCCGTGGCGCCTTCGCGCCTCGGACACGCCGATCCAGCCGCTCATCGTCGGCGACAACCGCGCGGCGCTCGATCTCGCCGAGGGGCTGCGCAGCCGCGGCATCTGGGTCCCGGCGATCCGCCCGCCGACCGTGCCGGCTGGAACGGCGCGCCTGCGAATCGCCCTTTCCGCAGCGCACAGTGTCGAGCATGTCGACGAGCTCGCGGCCGCGCTGCACGAATTGGCGAAAAGTCGGTGAAACGCGGGTGAAAAGCCGCGACCTCCTCGAGCGCAGCCGCCAGGCGGTCTGGCATCCCTGCACCCAGATGAAGGCGCACGAGCGCTTTCCGCCGGTGCCGGTCGAGCGCGCCGCAGGCGTATGGCTCTACGACTTCGACGGCCGCCGCTATCTCGACGCAGTGAGCTCCTGGTGGGTCAACATCCTCGGCCACGCCCATCCGCGCATCAACGCCGCGGTCCGCGACCAGCTCGAGCGGCTCGAGCACGTGATGCTGGCGGGCTTCACCCACGCTCCGGTCGTGGAGCTGTCGGAGCGCTTGAGCTCGCTTACTTCCTCTCTTTCCCATGAACGCCTCGGCCACTGCTTCTATGCCTCCGACGGCGCTTCGGCGGTCGAGATCGCGCTCAAGATGAGCTTTCATTACTGGAAAAACGCGGGCCGGCCGGAGAAGCAGAACTTCGTCGCACTCGCGGGCGGCTACCACGGCGAGACGCTGGGCGCGCTTTCGGTCACCGACGCGCCGCTCTTTCGAGACGCCTATGCTCCCCTGCTGCGCCGCGGCGCCACCGTGCCGAGCCCCGACTGGCGTGCAGCCGCACCCGGTGAATCGGCCGCTGAATACGCGATCCGCCGTGCATCCGATCTGGAGCGGTATCTGGAGGAAAAGCATGGCGAGACGGCAGCATTGATCCTCGAGCCGCTCGTGCAATGCGCCGCCGGCATGGCCATGTACCACCCGGAGTATCTGCGCCGGGCGAAGCGCCTGTGCGAGCGCTACGAGGTCCACCTCATCGCCGACGAGATCGCCGTCGGCTGCGGCCGCACCGGCACCTTCCTCGCCTGCGAGCAGGGCCCGGTCCGGCCCGATTTCCTGTGCCTTTCCAAGGGCCTGTCCGGAGGCTACCTGCCGCTTTCGGTGGTGCTCACGAGCAACGCGGTCTACGAGGCGTTCTACGACGACGAGGTCGCGCGCGGCTTCCTGCACTCCCATTCCTATACCGGCAACCCGCTCGCCTGCCGCGCCGCCCTTGCGGCACTTTCGGTTTTGGAAGATGACCGGGTTCTGCACTCGAACCGAGAGAAAGCCCGTTTGCTCATGGCAAAGGGAAAGAAAATCGCTTCGCATCCGCGTGTCCGGCACTGGCGCAATACCGGGATGATCTGGGCCTTCGACGTCGAAACCGACGACCCGGCGTTCGCGCGCCGCTTCCATGCCGCCGCGCTCGATCGCGAGCTCCTGCTGCGGCCGCTCGGCCGCACGGTGTACTTCATGCCGCCGTACGTGATCGAGCCGGACGAGATCGATCTCCTGGTCGATCGCACGGCGGCGCTGCTCGACCAGCTCGAGTGACGGCCGGGTTCTTCGTCGCCGGGACCGATACCGGCGTCGGCAAGACGCTCGTCGCCGCCACGCTCCTGCGTCGTTTCGGCGCGCTCGGCCTGCGCGCGGCGGGCATGAAGCCGATCGCCGCCGGCTGCGAGC
>Ga0075434_100000352_pt1 | contig 33380 bp, 33 predicted proteins | sample RhiMethybrSRZTD3_FD_75298 | JGI IMG/M metagenome (GOLD analysis project Ga0075434, IMG submission 75298) | Populus rhizosphere microbial communities from Tennessee, USA - Rhizosphere MetaG P. TD hybrid SRZTD3 | ecosystem: Host-associated > Plants > Roots > Rhizosphere > Soil | place: USA...
TCGAGCACGTGAAGTCGCTCGACGATGCCAGGGACCAAGCGCTCCTGGGGCGGCTCCTGGGCTTTGCCCGCGATCTAGCGCGCGCCGAAGGAATCGCCCAACGGGGCTACCGGGTCGTGGTGAACACCAACGCGGACGGGGGCCAGACCGTCTTCCATTTGCATCTGCATGTGCTGGGCGGACGCTCCATGACCTGGCCGCCGGGATAGGCCTTGCGTCGCCCCACGGACGGCCGCTAACTTGAGCGGTCTCCCGTAGTTAGCACGTTCGCACGAGCTCCACAACTTCTGGGAAAGGGCTGCGTTACACGATGCCGGAAGTGGTCATTCACGATGACGAGAGTTTCGAACGCGCACTGAAGCGTTTCAAGAAGAAGTGCGAAAAGGCCGGAATCCTCTCGGATTTGCGCAAACACCGTCACTACGAAAAGCCGAGCGAGCGCCGCAAGCGGAAAATGAATGCGGCGCGGCGCAAGAACCGGCGCCCGCGCCACGCCTGACATGGCGAGCCTCGGCGAGCGGCTGCGAGCCGCCCTGAACGAGGCGCGTAAATCCCGCGATCAGGCGCGCACCCTCCTGTTTTCCACGCTGCTCGCCGATTTCAAAAACCGCGAACTCGAGCTCCAACACCCGCTTACCGATGATGAATCGGTAGAGGTCGTGCGCCGGGGCATCAAGAAACGGCGGGAAGCGGCGGAACAGTTCACCGCGGTCGGCCGCGCCGACCGGGCCGCGATCGAACAGGGCGAGGTCAGCGCGCTGGAGTCGTTCCTTCCTCCACAGGTGCCGCCCGAGGAGATTCGCGCCGCCGTGCGGGCGGCGATCGCCGAAGGGGCCAGCGACATCGGCAAGGTGATGGGACGGATCATGCCCACCTTCAAGGGACGCGCGGATGGGAAGCTGATCAACCAGATCGCGCGCGAGGAGCTGTCGGCCGGCGTATGAGTGAAGGAGGTGGAATCCCCACCGCCGTGCTGGACACGCTGGAATATCCCGCTGCCCTGGAGCGGGTCGCCGCGCATACGGCGGGCTCCCTCGGGGCCGCCCGATTGCGGAGTCGCGCTCCGCTCTTCGAACTCGCCGCCATCCGCGATGCGCTGGCCCAGGTGACCGAGCTCGCCGCCCAACTCCTGACCGATGACGCCATCCGTGCCGAGCCGGTGCCCGATGTCGCGGAGACGCTCGCGGTGCTCCGGATTCCCGGCAGCGCGCTCGAAGCGCCGGCCCTGGCCGAGCTCGGTGTGACGCTGGCGGCGATCCGGACCATCGGCGCGTTGCTCGGGCGGCTGGAACGTGACGCGCCGCGTACCGCCGCCCTGAAGACGCCGCCGCTCCCTAAACAGCTCGAAACGCGGGTCACCGAATCGATCGCGCCCGACGGCACGGTCCTGGACGGAGCGTCTCGCGACCTGGCGCGCGCTCGGCGGGCCGTGCGCGACACGCGGCAGAAGCTCGTGGCGCGGCTGGAGCGTCTGCTCGGCGGCCTCGATCTGCAGGATCGGGCCCCCGACGCGGCGGTCACGGTGCGGGGCGGCCGCTACGTCATTCCGGTGCGGAGCACGGCCCGCAGTCGCGTCGGTGGCATCGTGCACGACGAATCGGCGACGCGGGCCACGGTGTTCGTCGAGCCGCCTGAGGTCATCGAGATCGGGAACGAGCTGCGGGCCTGCGAAGCCGAGGAGCAGCGCGAGGTCCTCCGCGTACTGCGCGAGCTCACCGATTTAATGCGTCCCCATCGCGACGCCATCGCCGCGGGATGGGAGATGTGCATCGCGTTCGATGATTTGTGCGCCCGGGCCCAGTATGCCAACCAGGTGAACGGATTCGCACCCGAGATCGGTGGCGGTCCGATCAAGATCCGTGGTGGACGGCATCCGCTGCTCGTCGGTGGCGACGTCGTCGTCGTGCCGTTCGATCTCGAGCTCGCGCCGGACGAGTGGACGGTGCTCATTTCCGGCCCCAACACGGGCGGGAAGACGGTACTCATCAAGGCGGTGGGGCTGCTCTGCCTGCTCACGCAGAGCGGCATCGTTCCACCGATCGGACCGCACTCGCGGCTCCCCGTCTTCACACAGATCTTCGCTGATATCGGCGACCGGCAATCGATCGCCGCCAGCCTGTCGACCTTCTCGGCCCACGTCGCCATGCTGCGGGACATCCTGGCGCACGCCGGCGCGCAGTCGCTCGTGCTGCTGGATGAGATCGGCAGCGGGACCGATCCGGCCGAGGGGGCCGCCCTCGCCGCGGCAACGCTGCGGAGTCTTACCCGCCGGCATGCCGTGACGCTGGCCACGACTCACCTCGGTGCCTTGAAGCGGCTCGCGACGGAATCGGTGGGTGTCGTCAATGCCTCGCTGCAGTTCGACGCCGACCAGCTCGCTCCGACCTATCGGCTGTTGAAAGGGGTGCCCGGCCGGTCCTACGGGCTGGCGATCGCGCGCCGGCTTGGTGTCGCGGGCGACGTGCTCGCTGATGCCGAGCGGGCGGTTCCGGACACGGAGCGGTCGCTCGACGCGCTGTTGGCCGACGTCGAATCCCGGGCGAAGACGCTAGGCGACCGCGAGCGCGCGCTGGAAGAAGCGGAGCGCTCGTCTCGCACCGACGCGGGCGTGCTCGAGGCCCGCGCGGCGACGCTCGGGGAGCGGGAACGCGAAGCGGCCAAACGAGAACGCACGCAAGATGCCCGCGCGCGCGAGCAGGCGAGGGCATACCTGCTCGAAGCTCGCAAAACGGTCGAGGCCGCGTTGGGGCAGGCGCGGGCGGCCGTCGACGAAGCCACCGCGCGGGAGGCCCGCCGCATGCTGGAGCGGGCGATTGCGGAGACGAAAGACGACGGATGGACCGATGGGCAAATGGCCGGATCGAAAGCGGCGCGAGTCGGCGATCGAGTTCGCACCGGAGACGGGACGGTCGGTATCGTTCGAGAGCTGCGTGGGGACGGCGGAGTCGTGATCGAAGCCGGCGCCGTCCGGATTGTCGCGCGCCCCGAAATGATCGCGGAAGTTGTAGGGGGAGAAGCTCCCCGGGTGACAGCGCCGTCCGACCCGCCACCCACTCGCCCATCCGGCGACGCCGTCAGTGAGGTCAGGCTGCGTGGTCTACGCGTGGACGAAGCCGAAGCCGCGCTGACGCACGCGCTCGATGCGGCGGTGCTCGCGGATTTGCCCTATCTGCGGATCATTCACGGAAAGGGAACCGGCGCGCTGCGCGAGCTGGTGCAGCGCGTCCTCGAGTCCGATCCGCGCGTTGCGCGGTGGGGATTCCCCCCTGCCAACCAGGGCGGGTCCGGCGTCACGGTGGTGGAGTTCCGCGCGTGAGCCTGATCCCCGACGATGTCATCGAGCAGGTCCGCGACGCGGCGGATCTGGTCGGCATCATCGGCGAGTCGGTCGAGCTCAAGCGAACGGGATCGGACTTCCGCGGTCCGTGTCCGTTCCACGGCGGGACCCATCGCAACTTCGTGGTGATTCCCAAGAAGGGCATGTTCCACTGTTTTGTCTGCCACGAGTCGGGGGACGTCTTCACGTTCTTCATGAAGCGTCTGGGGATGGACTACCCGACCGCCGTGCGGGAAGTCGCCCGGCGCGTGGGGATCACCATCCCGGAGCGCGGGCCCGCGGGTCCTGATCCGCGAGAGCCGTTGTTCGCGGCCGTGGCGGCCGCGCATGACTGGTTCGCTCACCAGCTGCATGATCTGCCCGAAGCCGAGATCGCGCGTTCGTATCTCCTCTCGCGCGAATTGACGCTCGACCAGGCGACCGAGCTCAGCCTAGGTTATGCACCGCGTGGCGCCGCGTTCGGTGAAGCGATGAAGACCCTCGGCGTCAAAGACGAAGTGTTGCTCGAGGCGGGGTTGCTGCGTCGCCGCGATGATCAGACCCTGGTCCCGCGATTCCGGGGCCGGCTCTTGTTTCCCATCCACGACCTGCATGGTCGCGTGGTGGGATTCGGCGGGCGCATCCTCGGGGAAGGGGAGCCCAAGTACCTGAACTCCCCGGAGACTCCGATCTTCCACAAGGGCAAGCTGCTCTATCATCTGCACACGGCCCGCCTCGCCATGCGAAAGGCGGAGCGCGCGATCCTGGTCGAAGGCTACTTCGACGTCATCCGGCTCGCGCTGGCCGGCGTCGAGGAAGCCGTGGCGCCGATGGGCACGGGCCTCACGGCGGATCAGGCGGAGCTGCTGCACCGCTACGCGCCGCAGGTCGTGTTGTGCTACGACTCGGATCAGGCGGGTCTGCGTGCGACGTTTCGAGCTGGAGACGAACTGCTACGACAAGGTGTTCGAGTAACCGTTGCATCCTTCCCACCGGGAGAGGATCCGGATTCGGTTGTTCAAAATGGTGGTGGCGCAGCGTTCCAGGCTTTCCTCAACGATGCAATCGATATCATTGAGAGAAAAATCCGTATTCTGGAACACAAGAAGGTATTTGAAACAATCTCAGGTCGTCGACTAGCCCTCGATCGTTTGCTGCCTACGATCCGGGCTGCTCGTGACCCCTCTACGCGATCTCTCTACATAAAGCGTGTCGCATTGGCCACTGGGATTCGTGAAGACGCTCTTGACCGCGAGGTTCGTGAAGGGCCTGGTGGAGAACAAGCCCACCGTGAAGCCGAAGCTGTGGCCCTAAACGAGGCTCTGAAGGCAAACATCTATGTCCCCAGCAATGGAGAGAAGGCTCTTCTCCAGGTCATGGTCCAAGGTGAACCATGGCTATCGAGAGTGTTCGAGCAAGTGGAGGCGGATGATTTCGAATACCCGGATTATCGGACGATCTATGAGGCGTTGTCAGATCGTACACCAGATCTTTTGGATGATAAGGCAGCCCGGGTTTATGAGTCCATAAGAGAAGGTGGACTGGCTGGCGAATCACCGGACGCGCTCTTTGATTGGGCCCTGAAGTGGATTCAAAAACGCCGTCTCAGAAGGATCATAGATCGTCTGGATCGGGAGATTCCGCTTGCTCACGATCAGGACCAAAAGACGCAACTGGTCTTGGAAAAACAACGAGTGGCGGCAGAGGCTAACCGCTTGATCCCTAGTTACAAGATCGCTTCCAGGAGGAGTGGTGCACCCGGATCTTGAGGCGTTACTGGTCCTGCAGGAAAAGGACCGGTTGGTTACTGGCACCGAGCAGGCGCTCGCGGCGTTGGAGCCCGAACAACAGAGCCTGAACGAGCAGATGGCCGTGTCGGAGCGGGCCCTGCAGGCCGCCCGGCGCTCGGTGGAGGATGCGCTCAGGCGCCGTGACGAGCTGGAAGGCAAGATCGCCAATTACCGGTCGATGCAGGAGCAGCGGCGACAGCGACTGGAATGGGTGCGCGGCGCCAAGGAAGCGTCGACCATCATGGCGGAGCTCGATCTGGCGCGCTCGGTGCTCGCCAAGGAAGAGGCCGAGTTCATGCGTTCGGGGGACGCCGTCCACGAGGCCGAGCGGAAGGTGGCGGAGGCGGAAAAGGCCCTGGCCGCCGTGGGCGAGTCGCAAGCCCCCCATCGCCAGGCGTTGCAAGGTCGCCGGGAGGCGATCCTGGCCGAGCTCCAACAGGCGCAGAGTGTGCGGCGTGAGGCGGCGCGGAGCGTGAACGGCGCGCTGCTGGTGCGCTACGAGCGCATCCGCCGCGGCAAGGCGCCCCTCGCCCTGTACGCCTTGCACGCGGACGCGTGTGGACACTGTTTCACGGCGGTTCCGACCCAACGGCGGGTGCTGATTCAGCGCGGGGCGTCGATCGAAACCTGCGAAGGGTGCGGCGTGCTGTTATACGGGTCCGAATGATTACGCCGCGCTGGACGATCTCGCGGACCCCCGACCCCGGGCAGGTGCAGGCGCTGACGTCGGCCCTCTCGATCCCGTCGACGCTGGCGGCCCTGCTCGTTCAGCGCGGCTATGACTCCGCCGGCGATGCCCGGGCGTTCCTGCGTCCCACGCTCGACGACCTCGCGGGCCCGCTCGCCTGGGCGGGGATGCGCGAAGCGGTCGCGCTGGTGACGGAGACGGTCCGGCGCGGCGACCCGATCCTGATTCACGGCGACTACGACGTCGACGGTCAGTGCGCGGCCGCGCTGCTCACCCGGCTGTTGCGCGCCGCCGGCGCCGATGCGCACGCCTTTGTGCCGCACCGCCTGCGCGACGGCTACGATTTCGGCCCCGCCGGGCTGGAGCGGGCCAAGGCGGTCGGCGCGCGTCTCATCATCACGTGCGATTGCGGGATTACCGCGGTCGAGCCCGTGCGCGCCGCACGCGCCGCCGGAATCGGGGTGATCGTGACGGATCACCACTTGCCGGGGGACGAATTGCCGCCCGCGAACGCCGTGCTCGATCCCCGGCGGCCCGACTGTCCCTCCACCGACAAGAACCTCTGCGGTGCCGGCGTCGCGTTCAAGCTGGCCCAGGCCGTGGCGCCGAGTCTCGGGCTGTCGGAGCACGTTCCCTGGCATCTGCTCGACTACGTCGCCCTCGCGACCGTGGCGGATGTCGTCCCGCTCACGGGGGAGAACCGCATCCTGGTCCGCCACGGGCTGAAGCTGCTGGCCGACAGCCGTTGGGCCGGTCTCGCGGCGCTCGTCGAAACGGCGGGTCTTGCGGGCCGTCCGCTGAAGGCCGGTCACGTCGGCTTTATCCTGGCGCCGCGCCTCAACGCCGCCGGCCGCATCGGCGACGCCGGCGACGGCCTGCGACTGCTGCTCACGGACGACTCCGAGGAAGCGGCCCGCACCGCCCGCGAGCTCGAAACGCTCAACGCGCGGCGGCAGGAAATGGATCAGCAGATCCTCATCGAGGCGGAGACACAGCTCACGAGCGGCCTCGGCCCGGATGACCGGGCCATCGTGCTCGCCTCTGATTCCTGGCATCCCGGCGTCATCGGCATCGTGGCCAGTCGTATCGTGGAGCGGTATGCCCGTCCCACGTTCCTCATCGCCTGGGATGGCGACGTGGGCCGCGGCTCCGGACGGAGCGTGTCGAGGTTCGATCTGCACGCGGCGTTGAAGCGGGTCGGGTATTGCCTCGAGCGCTTCGGCGGCCACACCATGGCCGCCGGGCTCACGGTGCGGCGCGACCGGTTCGAAGAGTTTCGTATTGCGTTTCTCGCGGTGGCGCGCGAGCTTCTCGCCCCCGAAGATCTCGTGCCGGCGCAGCGTGTGGACCTGGAGCTGCCGCTCGCCGACTTGAGCGACGATCTGGAGCGGCTCATGCGGCACCTGGAGCCGTGCGGCATGGGGAACCCGGCCCCGGTATTCGGGGTCCGAGGGGCACGCGCCGTAGGACCGAAACGCGTCGGGACCAACCACCTGCGGTTCGTGTTGGACGACGGCTCCGGCGCGCTCCCCGCGATTGGATTCCAAGTGGCTGACCGGGTGCCCGAAGAGTGGCTGGCCCGGCCGCTCGATGTCGCGTTCAAACTCGAGCGGGACGAGTGGCAGGGGCGCTCGACGCTGCAGGCCCGCGTCGCGACCATCGCCCCGAGTGCAGGGATGGAGGCGGCGTGATCACGATCATCGGCGGGGAGTTCAAGAACCGGCGCCTCAAGACGCCCACGGGGGACAAGGTGCGTCCCACGGCGAGTCGCGTGCGCGAGGCGTGGTTCAGCATCCTGCAGCGCTCGTTGCGCGGGGCGCGGGTGCTCGATCTCTACGCCGGCTCCGGCGCGCTGGGGCTCGAAGCGCTGTCCCGGGGGGCGGCCAGCGCCGACTTCGTCGAGGTGCATCGCAATGCGCTCGCGGCGCTCAAGGCCAATCTCAAGACGTTGAAGGTCGAAGGCCGGGCGACGATCCACAAGGTAGACGCCCTCAAGTTCGCGTTACAGCTCCAGTCGGGGCAGTATGACGTGGCGTTCGCCGATCCACCGTACGCCAACGCCAACGACCAGACGGCGCGGCTCGTCGCCATTTTCCGTCTGGTGCCGTTCGCGCGCGTGTTCTCCATCGAGCACGCCGCCGATGCGCCGATTCCCGGAGATGACACCCGCCATTACGGCGACACCGCCATCACGTTCATCTACGCGCCGTGAGCGCCCGCATCGGGGTGTATCCCGGCTCGTTCGATCCGGTCACGCGCGGGCATGAGGACCTGATTCGCCGGTCGCTCGCGTTCGTCGACCGGGTCATCGTCGCCGTCGCCGTCAATGTCGCCAAGCAACCGCTGTTCACGCTCGAGGAGCGCGTCAGCCTGCTGCGCGAGACGATGCGCCTTCCGGAAGTGGAGATCCGCTCGTTCGACGGGCTGTTGGTCGACTTCACGCGGTCGGTCGGCGCCGTGGTGATCGTGCGCGGCCTCCGGGCGGTGAGCGACTTCGAGTACGAATTCCAGATGGCCCTCATGAACCGGACCCTGGCCCCAACGCTCGAGACCGTCTTCCTCGTGCCGGCCTTCGATCTCACGTATCTCAGCTCCAGCCTGGTGCGCGAGGTGGCCCGCTTCGGCGGTGACGTGTCGTCCCTGGTCCAGCCCGTCGTGCAGCAGGCGCTCCGCAAGAAATTCGGCCGGTGACCTTTCGCGACCGCGTCTATGAAGAGGCGCGGCGCGCGAAGCGGCGGCGGGTGATGCTGCCGGAGGGCGGCGACCCGCGCGTGCAGGCCGCCGCCCGGCGGATCAACGAGCTGGGCAGCGGCGTGGCCGAGGTCCTCCAGCCCGGCCCGGCCGATGATCCTCGGCTATCCGAGTGCGTCGCCCTGTTACGACGCCGGCGGCCGGATCGGTTCGCGACCGACGCGGCCGCCCGCGAGGCGTTGGCCCATCCACTCACCTTCGGCGCGTGTCTGGTCGGCCTCGGCGCGGCCGACGCGATGGTGGGCGGTGCGGTGCATCCCAGCGGGGACACGATTCGGGCGGCGCTCTGGGCCGTAGGCACCGCACCGGGTATCACGACCGTCAGCGGGACCTTCTACATGGCGCAGGCCGATCGCGTGCTCAGCTTCACCGATTGCGCGGTCGTGCCGCAGCCGACGCCGGAGCAGCTGGCGCACAGCGCGCTGGCGGCGGTCCGGGATCGGCGGCGCATCGTCGGCGACGAGCCGGTGGTCGCGTTTCTTTCTTACAGCACGAAAGGGAGCGCGGCGGGGCCGCTCGTGGATCACGTGCGTGCCGCGGTCGACCTGTTCCGGCGCCTCGCGCCCGATATCCGCTGTGACGGTGAGCTGCAGGGCGACGCGGCGTTGGTGCCCGAAGTGGCGGAGCGCAAGGCGCCCGGCTCTCGCGTGGCGGGGCGCGCCAACATTCTCGTCTTTCCCGACCTTGACAGTGGCAACATCGCGTACAAACTGGTGCAACGGCTGGGAGGATGGGAGGCGGTTGGGCCGATCCTTCAGGGGCTCGCGCGCCCCATCGCCGATCTGTCGCGCGGCGCAACGGTGGACGATATTGTGGACACGGCGGCGGTCGCCGTCCTCCAAGCCAAGGAGTAAGGATGGGGTTCTCGCTGAACAAAGACCAGCGCGGCATCGTGATCGTGGGCGTCGACGGCCAGCTGATCGTCGGCAATCGGCAGGAGTTGAAGCAGAAAGTGCTGGATTCCCTCGAAGGCGGCACGCGCCGCTTCGTGATCGACTTCACGAAGACCGGCTATATCGATTCGTCCGGGCTCGGCGTGCTCGTGTCCCTGTCCAAGAAAGTGCGCGAGCAGGGCGGGGAGCTGCGATTAGCGGGCCTCAACGAGGACCTGCAAACCTTGTTCGAGCTCACCAAGCTCGACACGCTGTTCGCCATCGCCAAGACACCGGCGGAGGCACTGGCCGCTTTCTAGACCGTCTGTGACTGACCCGCTGCAGGTCGTCGTGCACCGGCCGGGAGCCGCCCTCTCCCTCACCATGCCGAGTGACCTCGCGCTCGTGGGGGATGCCGTCGAGCTCGTGGCCCGTCATTGTGACGTCGGGATTCTCTCACCCCGGCGCCTGCAGTTCAATCTCCGCACCGCCCTCGCCGAAGCCCTGGCCAACGCCATCGCCTACGGCAATCGCCATGACGTGAGCAAATCCGTTCGGGTGGAGATCGCCTGCCGGCTTGAAGGCGTCCGCATCGTGGTCGCCGACGACGGCGCGGGCTTCGACCCGTCCAGTGTGCCGGACCCGACGGCGCGCGAGAATCGCGAGCGGGAAAACGGGCGGGGACTGTTCGTGTTGCGGCACCTGGTGGATCGGGTCGAATTCAACGAGCGGGGAAATTCGATTTGTCTCGAGCTGCGGGCGGGATGACGAAGTTGGAGCGCCTGGTGCCGGCGCTCGAGCAGCTGGCCGGGGTGCCGCTCCGCGTGTGGCGGACCGACGCGGCGGGGGTTCGCGCCGTGGCTGGCACGCCCGTGACCTGGACGCCCGAGCTGCCGCGCCGTGGGGGGGATGGCAGCGGCCGCCGTCTGGAGACCCCCGCTGGCCCCGCATGGTTCGAGCCGGTACGGGGGGCCGACGATCTGTGGCTCGAGGCTCCCTACGACGATCGCGTCAACGGCATCCGCGCCAACGTGGCGGAAGCCGTCGACTGCCTCGCGGAGGCGGAGCGGGAAGCCGCCCAGGTCGCCGCGGAGCTGTCGGATCGTTACGAGGAGATCGATCTGGTCTACACGATCAGCGAGATCCTCGGACATACGATCCGGCTCGATGAGGCCGCGCGCCGCATCCTTCAGGAAGTGGCCACTGTCGTCGGCGCCCGCCGGGCGACGCTGTTCGTCCTGGATCCCGAACGCCATCTGCTCCGTCTCGTGGCCGCCAAGGGGATGCTGACCAACGAAGTGGACCCGATCGAGCTGGACGATCCGGTCTCGGTCACCGCCCGGGCCTACCGGGAGATGCGCATTCAGAGCAACCCACCGGCGGGAGCCGCCATGCCCGGGAGCGCCGAACGAAACTATCGTGGGCGCGCCTTCCTGTCGGTCCCCGTGATGTACGGGGCCCCTGGCGATCAAGCGAGGCCGATCGGAGTCATCAACCTCACCGATCGCACCGGACCGGACACGTTCTCGGCCGGCGATCGCAAGCTCGTGGCGGCGATCGCGAATCAGGTGGGCGCGGCCATCGAGAATGCCCGATTGGTGACGCGGGATCTGGGGCAGCAACGGGTGCGCCGCGAGCTCGAGCTGGCGCACGATCTCCAGCTCAAGCTGCTGCCGTCGCCATCTGTTCTCGGTGCCAAGGCCGAGGTGGCGGCTCGCTGCCGGCCGGCGGATTCGGTGGGAGGGGATTTCTACAACCTGCTGCGCCTCCACGGCGACCGCGTGGGAGTGATGATCGGGGACGTGTCGAGTCACGGATTCGGCGCCGCGTTGATCATGGCCCTCGCCATGGCCGCGTCGGGAATTCACGCCGAAGCGGCCAATGCGCCTGGACAGGTACTCTACGACCTCGAGGCGTCGCTGTCGGAGGAGCTGGCCCGGACCGAGATGTACCTGTCCCTCTTTTACGCCGTCATCGACCCCGCCGCCGGGGTGCTCGTGTACGCCAACGCCGGTCATCCCCACGCCTTCATCGTCCGCGGCGAATCGGGCGCGGTGCAGCGTCTCGAAGCGACGCGGACCCCGCTCGGCCTGGGCCCGCGGCCGCCGGTGGGCGCCGCCGACGGAGCGGAATCGTGGCGGCGTCGCGAAGACGTGCTGTGCCTCGTCACGGACGGCATCGTCGACGCGACGAGCGAGAGCAACGGGCGGTTCGGTGAAGATCGCATCCTGAACCACGTCCGAACCCTGCGCCACCAGTCGGCCCAGCAGATGCTCGAAGCCATCTTCGCCGATCTCGCCGCCTTTACCGGCGGTGCGCCGTCGAGCGACGATCGGACCCTCCTGATCGCCAAGGTCTAAAGCCGCAGTGGTGCGGCCGCGTCGACGCCCCCCCCCGCCACTCGGGCAGCATTTCCTTTCCGATCGCAGCATTCTCGAGCGCATCGTCCAGGCGCTCGACCCTGAGCCATCCGATGTGGTGCTGGAAATCGGAGCGGGACAAGGGACGTTGACGCGCGTGCTGGCCGAGCGGGTCGGGCACCTGGTTGCGATCGAGAAGGATGCGAGGCTGGCAGAGAAACTGAGGGAAGAGGGACGGGGGACGGGGGATGAGTTGCAGGTAGTGGCCGGAGATGCGCTACGACTGGACTGGCACGAGTTGTTGATTGCAACCCATCCCTCCTCCCCCGTCCCCCGTCCCTTTAAGGTCATCGGCAACATCCCCTACGCCATTACCTCCCCGCTGATCGACAAGGGGCTAACTCCGCCGCTCCCCGAGCGCATCGTGTTTCTCGTGCAAGCCGAAGTGGCAACCCGCCTGGCTGCCGCGCCGGGATCGAAGCAATACGGTTCGTTGTCGGTCGGCGTCCAGGCGCTGTGTCACGTCGAGAGCCTCTTCGGAGTCGCGCCGGGTGCGTTCCGGCCGCCGCCGCGCGTGCACAGCGCGGTGGTCCGTCTCCGCCCGCTGGATCATCCGTTGATCGCTCCCGGCGAGCGTGACGGTTTCCGCGCGTTCGTCCAGGCTTGCTTCAGCCTGCGCCGCAAACAGCTGATCAACGTGTTGCGCGCTGTGACGGAAGGGCCGGCCGAAGTCGTGCAGGGCTGGCTCACGGCTCTCGGGATCGACGTCAAACAGCGGCCGGAAACCCTGCACCCGCACCAATTCGTGGCGCTGTTTCGCCGCGTCGGCGCGACAACCTTGCGAAGGAGTGACTGATTGTGAAATAATTCACAATATGCGGAAGATTTCCGATTCCACCGTGCGCCGGCTGGCATTGTACCTCCGGTTCCTGGAGCAATCAGCGGCGCAGGGCCTCACCACCATCAGCTCCGCCGACCTGGCGCAGCGGGGAGGGACCACTCCCGCACAGGTTCGGAAGGACCTCTCCTTTTTCGGCTCCTTCGGCAAACGTGGATTGGGATACTCCGTCCCGGAGCTGGCGGGCCGCATCCGCGACATCCTGGGGTTGAAGCGCAAGCATCGCGTCGTGCTGGTCGGCGCGGGAAAAATGGGCGGCGCGCTGTTGCATTACCAGGGATTCCGTCAGCACGGCTTCGACGTTGCCGCGATCTATGATCGGGATCCCAAGAAGGTGGGCTCGCGCTGGAACGGGCTGGTCGTGCGCGATATCCGGCACATGGAAGTGGACCTCAAGAAGGAGCCGGTCGAAATCGCGATCCTCGTCACGCCCGCCGAGGCGGCCCAGGAGGTGGCCGACCGGTTGGTTCGGGCCGGCGTCAAGGCGATCCTCAACTTTGCCCCGGTCCAGCTGCATGTGCCGCAGGATGTCGCCGTCCAGACCGTGAACATGGCGCTCGAGCTGGAGACATTGAGCTTCGCGCTGGCCCATCGCTGATGTAAGCCGCCGCAACAACATCGCTTAGCGGCTCCTCATCCCGCGATTAGATTGGGGGCCCATGCCCCGCGTCCACGTCACCACCGAAATCGGTCATTTGCGATCCGTGCTGGTCCACACGCCCGGAAAGGAGCTCGTGGCCGTAACGCCGGGCAACCGCGAGGACTACCTGTACGACGACATCATCGACCTCGATCTGGCCCAACGGGAGCATCGCCGGTTCGTCGCGGTGCTGGAGCGGTTCGCCGAGGTCTATGAAGTCCGCGACCTGCTGACGGAAATCGTCGCCAAGCCCGATGTGCGGGACTTTCTGATCACCCGCGCGCTCGAAGTCGTGCCTTCGGATGCCCTCGCCAAGCGCCTGTCGGGGCTTTCGCCCGAGGAGCTGGTCGCGCTCATGGTCGAGGGCACATTGGAAGAGGCAGGTCCCATCGCGCGGGCCCTGAACGAGGTGGGATATGCGCTGCCGCCGCTCCCCAATCTCTTCTTCACCCGCGACGTCGGCATCGTGGTGGGGGAGCACGCCATCATCGGCTCGATGCGATACGGCGTGCGCTGGACCGAGGAGATGCTGATCAAGGCGCTGTTCCGCTATCACGAGAAGCTGGATAATGCCGGGATCCTCTACGACGGCTCCGAGGAGCGGCGTCACACCTACACCCTCGAAGGCGGGGACGTGCATCCGCTGCGCCCCGACCTCCTGGTTCTCGGGTTCAGCGAGCGGTCCAGCCCGGCGGCGCTCGATCAGCTGTGCGATCTCGCGTTCGAGAAATGCGGCGTCTCGGACGTCATCGTCGTCGTGCTCCCGACCGAGCGCACGGCGATCCATCTGGACATGATCTTCACCCAGATCGATAAGGAAGTCTGCGTCGTCTACCCGCCGTTCTTCGTCGGTCCCGAGCGCCTCGCCGTGCTGCATCGTCGCAAGCGGTCCAAAGGGGTGAAGGAGATCCCCAATTTCTTCGCCGCGATGCAGGCCGTGGACCTGCCGCTCGAGCCGGTGTTTTGCGGCGGCAACGCCCGTCCGGTTCAGGAGCGCGAGCAGTGGTCGTCGTCCTGCAACTTCTTCACGGTGCGTCCCGGCGTGACCGTGACCTACGCGCGGAACGAAGCCACGCTGCGGGAGCTGGAGCACGCGGGGTTCCGCACGATCACCGCGGTGAACCTGCTGACCGGGGAAGAGTGGCTCGACGACGGAGAGCGCGGCGTGATCACTATCGAAGGCAGCGAGCTGGTCCGCGGTGGCGGCGGCCCCCGCTGCATGACGCTGCCGTTGCGTCGCGACGATCTCTGAGCCTCACGACGTCGTTTTCCGTCGGGCGCCTGCGCTGTCATCTGCTGGAAGGCGGCGACCTGCGGCTCGACGGTGGCGCCATGTTCGGCGTCGTGCCGAAGCCATTGTGGGAGCGTCGCATCGACGCTGACGCGAGGAACCGCATTGCGATGGCGATGCGCTGCCTGCTGATCGAGCACGACGATGGCCTCGTGCTCGTGGACACGGGTGCCGGGGACAAGGACGACGCGAAGTTCCGCGACATCTACGGGATCGTTAACCCGGGCCGGACGGGGGGGGGACGGACCCAGCTCGAGGATGCCGTGGCGGCCGCTGGCCATGTTCCCGCCGACGTACGCTGGGTGATCAACACACACCTCCACTTCGATCATGCCGGCGGCAATACCTACCGTGATCCCTCGGGCGGCCTCCTGCTGAGCTTCGCGCATGCCCGTTACGCGGTCCAACGCGGTGAGCTGGAATTCGCGAGTCATCCCAACGAGCGCACGGTCGGGAGCTACCTGGCGCCCAACTTCGATTCCGTCCCCTTTCATCTGATCGACGGCGAAACCGAGATCGTGCCCGGCATTCGCTGCCTGCCGACTCCCGGGCACACCCCCTTCCACCAGTCGGTGCTGATCGAGAGCGGGGGGGACCGTGCCTGTTTTCTGGCGGACCTGGTCCCGACTTCGGCCCACTTGCCGCTGCCCTGGATCATGGGGTACGACCTGGAGCCGCTCGTGACCTTGGAATCGAAGCGCGGGCTGTATCGACGGGCCGAAGCCGAGGGTTGGCGGCTCTGCTTCGAGCATGACCCGGTCGTCGCCATGGGACGGCTCGGCCGTGAAGGGAAGCACTTCGGTCTTGTGGACGTCGTGTCGAGGACGTAAGTTCAAGCCCGGCAGGACTTGAAGCGGGCGCCGGAGGCGCCCCACCTCAGGCCTCTCGGGCTATCGGGCGAGAGCGCTCCAGGGTTCCGACCGGGTCTTCGGTCATCGGTGGTCGGTCTTCGGTCAGTTACCGAGAACAGACGACCGTGTACAGACGACTCAGCACGTGCGGATTCCGGAGCGACTGGGATCCGCGTTTTCATTTATGACGGAGGCGACACACCTGGCGAACGAAAGCAGCAGTAGCAGCAGCAGTACCAACAACAAGCAGCCGCGCACGCGGATCAATCGGATGATCCGGATCAGTCCGGTGCGGGTGATTGCAGATGACGGGGCACAGCTCGGCGTTTTGTCGATCGACGAAGCGCTGGCGGCCGCGCAGGAGCGCGGGCTGGACCTGGTCGAGGTGGCGCCCCTGGCCCGCCCCCCCGTGGTCAAGATCATGGACTACGGGAAGTTCAAATTCGAGCAGGCGAAGGCGGCGCGGGCGGCCAAGAAGAAGCAGCACGTGATCCATCTGAAGGAAGTGAAGTACCGGCCGGGCATCGACGACCACGACTTCGATTTCAAGACGCGCCATGCGCGTGAGTTTTTGGAGAGCGGCAACAAGGTGAAAGTGACCATGATGTACCGCGGGCGGCAGATGGCGCACATCGAGCTGGGGCGGGAAGTGCTCGATCGCGTGGCCATCGAGCTCAAGGACATCGGCAAGATCGAGCAGGAGCCGCGCCTGGAAGGGCGCAACATGTCGATGGTGTTGGCGCCGAAATGAAGACGCTGATAGCCGATAGCTGACAGTCGATTCAGGAGTTCACAATGCCTAAGATGAAGTCGAAGCGCGCGCTGCGGAAACGCGTGCGCCTGACCGGCTCGGGCCGGCTGCGCCGGAACCGTGCCATGAAGAGTCACATTCTCACGAAGAAGCATCCGAAGCGGAAGCGTCACCTGCGGAAGGCGACGCTGGTCGCGCACGCCGATGAGCGCCGCTTGAAGCGGCTGCTGCTGGCGTAAGGAGACCGTATGCCTCGCGTCAAAAGCAACGTCGCGCGCCTGAAGCGCAAGAACAAGGTGATGCAGCTCGCCAAGGGATACTTCGGCGGGCGCAGCAAGCTCTGGAAGGCCGCCAAGGAAAGCGTCGAGCGGGCCCAGAAGTACGCCTACCGGGATCGGCGCCGCAAGAAAGGCGAGTTCCGGCGCCTCTGGATCACCCGCATCAACGCCGCGGCGCGGCTCCACGACCTGTCCTACAACCGCCTGATGAACGGCCTGCGGCGCGCCGGCGTCGAGATCAACCGCAAGGTGCTCGCGGATCTCGCCGTGCGCGATCCGGGCGCGTTCGAGCAGCTGGCGGAGGTCGCGAAGAAGGCTCTCTGATCATGCGCGACCTCCTCGCGAGCCTCGACGGCCTGCGGGAGCGCCTTCGCGAAATCCCCCAGGCGGATGAGCGCCGGCTGCAGGAGCTCCGCACGGAGATCCTGGGGCGGAAGAACGGCGTCCTCACCGAAATCCTCAAAGCGCTGCCGAGCCTCGACGCCGAGACCCGCAAATCAGTCGGTGGTCGGGCGAACCTCCTCAAGCGCGAGCTCGAGGAGGCGTTTGACGCGCGCGCCAGGGAGTTGAGCCGCGCGCCGGCCGCGCTGGCCGATGTCGACCCGACAATGCCGGGGCGGGCACAATGGCGCGGCGGCCTCCATCTCGTCACCCAGGTGGTGGACGAGATCTGCGAAATCTTCCGCGAGCTGGGCTTCGTGCGCGCCGTCGGTCCCGAGATCGAGACCGAGCGGAACAACTTCTATGCGCTGAACTTCCCCAAGGATCACCCGGCCCTCGACTCGCAGGACTCGTTCTACGTGGGGGACGATCTGCTGCTGCGCACCCACACGTCGCCGGTGCAGATCCGGACCATGGAGGCGTACCAGCCGCCGATCCGCGTCGTCATTCCCGGCCAGGTCTACCGGCGCGATCCGTTCGACGCTTCGCACGCGCCGGTGTTCGAGCAGATCGAGGGCCTGGTCGTCGACGAAGGCGTGTCGTTCGTGGATCTCAAGGCGACCCTCAGCCGGTTCGCGCGCCGCTTCTTTGCCGCGGACGCCGTCGTGCGGTTCCATCCGTCGTTCTTCCCGTTCACCGAGCCGTCGGCCGACATGAGCGTGCGCTGCACCGTGTGCGGCGGCACGGGATGCACGACCTGCAAAGGCAGCGGGTGGATGGAGATCCTGGGGAGCGGCATGGTGCATCCCGCGGTGCTCGAAAACTGCGGCATCGACTCGGAGCGCTACAGCGGCTTCGCGTTCGGCATGGGTCCGCATCGCATCGCCATGCTGCGGTTCGGTATCCCGGACATCCGCCTGCTGTACGAGAGCGACGTGCGCTTCCTGGCGCAGTTCGCGGCTGGGGTCCGATGAACCTCTCGCGCCGCTGGCTGGAAGCGCTGCTGGGCCGCTCGCTCGACGTCCACGAGGCGGCCGCGCTCCTCACGGCGCGGTGCTGCCCCGTGGAAGGAGTCACCCCGCTCCACGCCGACCTGGGCAGTGTGCTGATCGGACGCGTAGTTGAAGTGAAGGCCCATCCCAACGCGGATCGCCTCAGCCTGTGTCTCGTGGATGTGGGCGGTGTCGAAGGGCCGGTCGAGGTCGTCTGCGGCGCGCCGAACGTGCACGCAGGCACCGCGTATCCCTTCGCGCCGGTCGGCGCCGTGCTGCCGGGTGGACTGAAGCTCGAGCGCCGCAAGATCCGCGGCATCGTCTCGAACGGCATGCTCTGCTCGGCGCGGGAGCTCGGCCTGGGTCAGGAGCACGATGGCATCATGGCGCTGTCGACCGATGCGGCGCCGGGCACGCGATTCGTGGACGCGATAGCCCTGACCGACGATCGCATCGTGCTCGAGGTGTATGCGAACCGCCCCGACTTGTTGTGCCACAAGGGGGTCGCCCGCGAGCTCGCCGCCGCCCTGGGAGCAACCGTCAAGCTTCCGGGCTTACCGGCCGGCTCGGTCCAATCCGCGTCGAAGGATGGCGCGGCGCCTCCTCGTCGAGCCGACACAACGGGAACGGTCGACGGGGTGGAGATCCGCCTCGAAGATCCGGAAGGGGCGCCGCGCTACATGATCGCGGTGATTCGCGGGGTCCGCGTGGCTCCGAGCCCCGAGTGGCTGGCGCGGCGCTTGAGCGCCATCGGGCAGCGGCCGATCAACAACGTGGTGGACGCGACGAATTATGTGCTGTTCGAGCTCAATCAGCCGATGCACGCGTTCGATTTGGCGAAGCTCCGGGGTCCGGCCATTGTGGTACGCCGAGCCACGGCTGGAGAGAAGATGGTGACGCTGGACGGCGTCACGCGCACGCTGACCCCGGACATGACCGCGATTTGCGATGCCGAGCGCCCGACCATCGTGGCCGGCGTCATGGGCAGCGCTGAATCGGAGGTGACCGACGCCACGACCGACCTGGTGCTCGAGTGCGCCTGCTTTCAGCCGGCCAGGATTCGGCGCACGCGTCGCGCCCTGGGCCTGTCCAGTGAATCCAGCTATCGCTACGAGCGCGGCATCGACCTGTTCGGGATGGCCGAGGCGTTGCGGCGGGCGATCGACCTCATCATGGTCACCGCGGGCGGCTCGATGCGCGAACCCCCGCTCGATCTGTGGCCAGCCCCGGAGCAACCAAGGTCGGTGTTTCTGCGTCCCGAACGAGTCGAGCGATTGCTCGGCGTCGCGTCTCCGCGCGAGGAAATCGAGCGGCTGCTGTCCAGCGTCGGCTTCGTCGTCGCCCCCAAGGACGATCGGTTCGCGGTCCAGATCCCGGGTTGGCGGCCGGACGTGACCCGCGAGGTCGACCTCATCGAGGAAATCGCCCGGTTGCGGAGCTACGACAGCTTCCCTGACGACCTGCGCCCGTATCGGCCAGGCGTTGTTCCGGAAGCACCGTCCGAGCATGCGCTGGCCCGCGTGCGCGAGGCGATGGTTCGAACCGGATTGCTCGAGGCTCGGACCACACCGCTCGGGCCGGCGGACAGTCCCGATGCCGTCGCCCTGCGAAATCCACTGTCGGCGGAGGAAGGGTACCTGCGCAGCCGCTTGTTGCCTGGCCTGGTGCGGCGCGTCGAGCACAACTGGTCGATGCGCGAGCGGGATATCCGGCTGTTCGAGGTAGGAATGGTGTTCCGGGCTCGTCCGGTTGGCGCTCCCGAAGAGCGGTTGGTGGTCGGGGGAGTGCTCACCGGAGCCCGCCGTCCTCTCCATTGGACAGAGGGACCGGCTCCCGATATGGACATCTGGGACCTCAAGCGCCACTTTGAGTTAGCGGTTTCTACCGCCTATCCGGGGGCGTTGGTAACCGCCGCAAAGGGAGGCAGTTTGTGGACTGCCACGGCCCCGGACGGCAGGGACATAGGCCAGGCCAGGGTCATGGAAGCCGATGCCCCGAAATGGGCCGGGGCGTTGTTGGGCTTCGAGGTCGATGTCGCCGCATCACGAGGGCCGGTCGCGAGTTACGTACCGCTCCCGACGCAACCGGCGATCGTGCAGGATTTGTCTCTGGTGTTGCCGGGCGGGGTTTCGGCCGCCGCCGTCGAGCAGCGGTTGCAGACTGCGGCGGGCGCTCTGCTCGAGCGACTGGACGTATTGGACGAGTACCGTGACCCCAAGCTGCCGGCCGGAACGCGCGGCGTGACATGGCGTTGTGTGTTCCGTGATGCCGCACGGACCCTGCGGGACAGCGATGTGGACGATGTCATCCGCCGGATGTTGACCGCCTTGGAGGGTGACCTGGGTGTACAGCGCCGAACGAGCTGACAGCCGCGCGTTGGACCATCTCGAATCCGTTTTGCGCGAGGTCGCTGAGGAACTGGCAACCTGGCGGGCCCGGGCCATCAAGGCGGAGGGCGACGGCAAGCGTGGCGGTGGCGCGCCCCGTGGCGACGGGGAAGGGGGGGGGGATCGGCAGCTGCGCGGCCGGGTCGAGGCGGCCCGTACCCGCGTCCAGGCTCTGGTCACGCGACTGGCGTTCCTGGAAGAACAGGCGCGCGAGACCGGAGGCGGAGCGACCAGTAACGTCGGTGGCTCGAGGCGATGACCACAAAGAAGAACGCCGTCAAAGTGATGATCGGCGGTGAAGAGTACACCGTGCGGTCGGATCTTACTCCCGAGTACACGCGCGAAGTGGCGGGATATGTCGACCAGGCGTTGAAAAAAGTGCTGGCCCAGGGCGGGCTGGTGGAGACGCACAAGGCCGCCATTCTGGCCGCGCTCGATATCACCAACGAGCTGTTCCAGGCGAAACGCGGAGAGCGCGAAGTGGCCGCCCGGCTGACGGCCTTGGCGGATGATTTCTCGAAGATGCTGCCACCGGGGCGGAGAAAAGTCGCTGATCGCTGAGGCAGTCATCACGACGCTCGGCCCACGGGTCGCAGCGCAGTCGGAGATAGATCGATGTCCACCTGGATCGAGCTCGTTGTTGCCGTTCTCGGCGGCGGGATCGCCGTGGGAACGGTTTTCTTCATCCTGGGGCGAGGGGCCGACCGGCGCCGGGCGATCGCGATCGAAAGCGCCGCCCGGGACCGGGAGCGCGATCTCGCCGAGACGCGGCAGCGGCTACAGCTCGAGGCACGTGAGGAGACGGTCCGGGCGCGGGAAGCGCTGGAGCGCGAGCTCGCCGACCGTCGCCGGGAGCTCGACCAGCGCCAGGGCCGGCTCGAGCGCCAGTTGTCCGACGTCACCGAGCGGGAGAAGGAAATCCTGCGCCGCGACCAGGCGTTCGTGGAGCGGGAGCGGACCGTCGCCGCGGCTGAACGGGACTCCCAGGCACGACTGGAGCGCATCGCCGGGTTATCCGCGCAAGAGGCCAAGGAAGAGCTGAAACGCCGCTTCGAGGAGGAGGCGCGGGGAGAGGCGGCCGCGTTGGTGCGGGATATTCGTGAGCAGGCCCAGAAGAACGCAGACCGCGACGCCAAGAAGATCGTCGCGCTCGCCATTCAGCGCATCGCCACCGAGTACACGGCCGAAAACACCGTCGCCGCCGTCGCCCTGCCTTCGGACGAAATGAAAGGGCGCATCATCGGGCGGGAGGGGCGGAACATCCGCGCGTTCGAGGCCGCGACCGGCGCCGACGTCATCATCGACGACACTCCCGACACAGTCGTGATTTCCTGTTTCGACCCGGTGCGGCGGGAAGTGGCCCGCATCGCCCTGGACCGTCTGATCTCCGACGGCCGGATCCACCCCGGGCGCATCGAGGAAGTCGTGCGCAAAGCTCAGGAGGAGATCGATGCCGGCATTCAGGAGGCCGGCGAGCGGGCGATCTACGAGACGGGCCTGCGGGGGATGCACCAGGAAATGGTCAAGCTGGTCGGTCGGATGCGGTACCGCACGTCGTACGGCCAGAACCTGCTCGAGCACTCCAAGGAAGTCGCGTGGATCGCAGGCATCATGGCGGCGGAGCTGAAGCTCGACGTCGGTCTCGCCAAGCGGGGAGCGCTGCTCCACGACGTCGGGAAGGTCCTGACGCACGAGCACGACGGGACGCACGTGCAGCTCGGGGTCGAGGTGGCGACCAAATACAGCGAGCACCCCGTGGTCATCAATTGCATCGCCGCCCACCACGACGACGTGCCGCACGATTCCGCGATCAGCGTGATCGTGCAGGCGGCCGACGCGATTTCCGGGGCCCGGCCCGGCGCGCGGCGTGAAGCGTTCGAGACCTACGTCAAACGTCTCACGGCCATCGAGCAGATCGCGAGCGAGTTCAGTGGCGTGGAGAAGGTGTTCGCGATTCAGGCGGGCCGGGAAGTGCGCGTCGTGGTTACCCCCGGCACGGTGGACGATGCGGCGGTGTCGCGGCTGGCGGATCAGATCTCGCGCCGCATCGAGCGGGAGCTGCAGTATCCGGGACAGATCAAGGTCGTCGTCATCCGGGAGACACGGGCGGTGGACATTGCACGCTAAGGCGAACCTGATCGACGGCACGGCTATCGGCCGCGCCATGCGGGCGGAGCTGGCGGCGGACATCGCCGAGCTGAAGGGGCGCGGCGTCACGCCCGGTCTGGCGGCCGTGCTGGTGGGGGAAAACCCCGCCTCGGCCACCTATGTCCGCATGAAGGGCAAGGCGTGTGACGAGGCCGGGCTCTACCACGAGACCATCCAGCAACCGGCGGACATGCGCGAGGCCGATCTCCTCACGCTGGTCGACCGTCTCAATGCCGACCCCAAGATTCACGGTATCCTCGTGCAGCTCCCGTTGCCCAAGCACATCGACGCCAGTCGCGTGCTGCTTCGCATCGATCCCCGGAAAGACGTCGACGGCTTCCACCCGGTGAACGTGGGCAAGGTTTCGACCGGCGACTCGAGCGGGTTTCGCCCCGCCACCCCGTACGGCGTCCAGCAGCTGCTGCTGCGCAGCGGCGTAGAGACCACCGGCGCCAATGCGGTGATCGTCGGCCGGTCCAACATCGTGGGCCGTCCCATGGCCGCGCTGCTGCTGCAGGACGCTCCGGGCGGCAACGCGACCGTCACCGTGTGCCATTCGCGGACCCGCAACATCGCCGCGGTCACCCGCCAGGCCGACATTCTCATCGTGGCCATGGGGAAGCCGGAGTTCGTCACCGGCGAGATGGTTCGTCCGGGTGCCGTCGTGATCGATGTGGGGGTCAACCGCGTGAACGATCCGTCCGCCAAGCAGGGCTATCGTCTCGTGGGCGATGTGAAGTTCGCCGAGGCCGCGGAAGTGGCGTCCGCGATCACCCCGGTGCCCGGCGGCGTCGGCCCGATGACCATCACGATGCTGCTCGTCAACACCGTTCAGGCGGCCCGGCAATGGGCCAGTCACTAGACCTCTTCGCGGCGCTCAGCCCGGAAGGGGCGTGGAGCGTCGCGGAGCTGACCCGCCGGGCGCGCTCCATCGTCGAGGCGGGGCTGCCGGCCGTGTGGGTAAAGGGCGAGATCTCGGGGTTCAAGGCGTACGGCAGCGGGCACTGGTACTTCACCCTGCGTGACCGCGTGGCGCAGCTGCGCTGCGTCATGTGGCTGAAAGACAATCAACGGCTGCCCGCGCCTCCGGCCGACGGTCTCCAGGTGTACGCGTTCGGGACGCCGACCGTGTGGGAGGAGCGCGGCGAGTTCCGGCTCACGGTCCGGCACCTCTTGTCGACCGAGGCCGGCGGGTTGTGGCAGGCGGCGTTCGAGAAAGCCAAGGCCGCGCTGGCCCGGGACGGGTTGCTGAATCCGGAGCGCAAGCGCGCTATGCCGCCGTTCCCCCGCCGCATCGCCGTTGTGACGAGCCCCGACGGCGCCGCGTTCCGGGACATCGCGGTCGTCGTCGGTCGCCGCTGGCCGGGCGCGGAGCTACTGCTCGTCCCGACACGCGTACAGGGTGACGGGGCCGACCTCGAAGTCTGCGCGGCGCTGGCGTTGCTCGCACGCATCCCGCGGCTCGACGTCGCGATCGTCGGGCGGGGGGGTGGGGCGAAGGAAGATCTCTGGACCTTCAACAGCGAGCGCGTGGCGCGGGCGGTCGCCGCCGTCCCGGTCCCCATCATCTCGGCGGTGGGACACGAGACGGACGTCACGTTGTGCGATCTCGTCGCCGACCTGCGGGCTCCGACTCCGTCGGCCGCGGCCGCCGCGGCGACCCCGGATCGTGCCGAGCTGCTCGCGAATCTCGATCGCCTCGCCGGGGTCCTGAGCCGCGCCCTCGCGGCGCCGACGCGCCACGCCGGTGAACGATTGGAACGGGTCGGGGACCGTCTGTCCGGCGCGATGCTCCGCGCGATGGACCGGTTCGGGTCGCGCCTGTCGTCCGGCGCGGCGCGACTCGATGCCTTGTCCCCATTGCGCGTCCTGGAGCGCGGCTACGCGGTCGCGCGGGGACCAGATGGCCGCGTGTGGCGTCGCCTGGCCCAGTTCACGCCGGGAAGCGCGTTCCGACTGCGGGTCACCGATGGGGAAGTTCCGGCCCGGGTGGATGAGACATGACCGCCTCTTCTCCGGATGGCCGTGGCTTCGCCCAGGATCTCGAGCGACTGGAGGAGATCGTGCGTCGCCTCGAGGGTGAAGAGCTGGATCTCGATGACGCGCTCCGCCTGTTCGAGGAGGGCGTAGAGCGGCTGCGCGCGGCGCGCGAGCGGTTGAGCGTCGCCGAGTTGCGGGTGAAGCAGGTCCTCGGGACGCAGGCGGGAAAGCTGCAGCTTGGTGACATCGATCGCTGACCACGCACTCGAAGCCTACCTCACGGACACCCGAGCCCGCGTCGACGTGGTCCTGGAGCGCTGGTCCAGAGAGTCCATGGCGTTCTGGCCGCGCCCGGTCCCCGACGCCGTGCAATACAGTGTCTTGAGCGCGGGAAAACGGCTGCGCCCCACTCTCGTGTTCGCCGCCTATGAGGCCCTCGCAGGGGCGGACGTGACGGCCGGCGGGATTGCCGAGTTGGCTGCCGCCGTCGAGGTGGTGCACGCGTACTCCCTGGTGCACGATGACCTGCCGTGCATGGACAACGATGACCTGCGGCGTGGGCGACCGACCGTGCACCGGGCGTTCGACGTCGGCGCGGCTACCAGCGCCGGGTTTCACATGGTCGGCCTCGCCGCGCGTGTGCTGGCGTCGGGACTGGAAGCCCTGCGACTCGAGCCCGATCGCCGGCAATCGATCGCGTTGGAGTTGTTCCGGGCGGCGGGAGCTGGAGGGATGATCGGCGGGCAGGTCCTCGACCTCGAGGCGGAACGATCGGCGATCGCGATCGACGCGCTGCGGGAAGTGCACCAGCGCAAGACGGGGGCGCTGATCGCCGCGGCGTGCGTCATCGGGGGCCTGGCGGCCGGGGGAGGCGCCCCGCTCGAGCACTTGACGGCGCTCCGCGCCTACGGAGAGGCGATCGGGCTCGCGTTCCAGATCGCCGACGACATTCTCGACGCGACGGCCACCTCCGCGCAGCTGGGCAAGACGGCCGGCCGGGACGCCGCCCTTGCCAAATCTACGTTTGTGTCGGTCCTGGGCGTCGGGGCGGCACGCGCCGAAGCGGAACGCCTGTCGGCACAGGCCGTAGACCGCCTCCGTCAGGCGGCGTTAGTTTCCCCTACACTCGTAGCCTTGGCCAATTACATCGTGACCCGGACCAATTGATGCCCGTGTCTCTGCTGGAGCGGATTCGAGAGCCCGGAGACGTGAAGCGGCTGACCAAAGATCAGCTGCAGCCGCTCGCCGACGAAGTGCGCCAGCGTCTGATCGAGGTCGTGTCGCAGACCGGAGGGCACATCGGCGCCGGGCTCGGCGTCGTCGAGCTCACCGTCGCGCTGTGCTACACCTTCGATTCCCCACGCGACAAGATCGTCTGGGACGTGGGGCACCAGGGCTACCCCTGGAAAATCCTGACCGGCCGCAATGATCGTTTGACGACCCTCCGCCAGGAGGGCGGCCTCTCGGGCTTCCTGCGTCGCGACGAGAGCCCGCACGATCAGTTCGGGGCCGGCCACGCGGGCACGGCGTTGTCGGCGGCCCTGGGGATGGCCACGGCGCGCGACCTCGCAGGCCAGGACCACAAGGTGATCGCCGTCGTCGGCGACGGGGCCATGACGTGCGGCCTTCCCTATGAGGCGATGAACAACGCCGGTCACTCCGACCGCGATCTGATCGTCGTGCTGAACGACAACGGCATGTCGATCGCGCCCAACGTCGGGGCGATCAACAAGTACCTCGGCTCGATCATCGCCAGCCCAATGACGGTGCGCTGGCGCGAGCGGCTCAAGCACGCGATCGAAAAGGCGTCGCATCTGGTCGGGGGACCGCGGCTGATCGAGTTCGCCAAGAACGTCGAGGAGAGCGTCAAGAACCTGTGGTCACCGGGCATGCTGTTCGAGGAGTTGGGATTCCGCTACTTCGGCCCCATCGAAGGTCATGACCTTTCGACCTTGGTCGCGACGCTCGACATCGTCGGCAAGCTGAAGGGTCCGCGGCTCGTGCATGTGCTGACGCACAAGGGCAAAGGCTTCCCGCTGCCCGAGCCGGATCTGGAGAAGTACCACGCCCGTGCCCCGTATGACCCGGTCACCGGAGTGCTCAAGCCGGTCACACCGGGGCCGCCGCAGTGGACCAAGGTGTTCGGCGAGGCGATCACTCAGCTCGCGGCGGAATTCCCGCGCCTCGTGGCCATCACCGCGGCGATGCCGTCGGGCACCGGCACCAACATCTTCCAGAAGAAGTGGCCCGGCCGGTTCTTCGACGTGGGTATCGCCGAGGGGCACGCCGTCACGTTTGCGGCGGGTCTCGCGACCCAGGGGATCCGCCCTATCGTCGCGATCTACTCCACGTTCCTGCAACGGGCGTACGACAGCATCATCCACGACGTTGCGATTCAGAAGCTGCCGGTCACGTTTTGCATGGACCGGGCCGGGATGGTAGGGGAGGACGGCCAGACCCACATGGGCCTGTACGACATTCCCTACCTGCTCGCCGTTCCCCACATGACGGTGACCGCGCCGAAGGACGGCGCCGAGCTGATCGGCCTGCTCCGCTGCGCGATGGACCACGAGGACGGACCGTTCTCGCTGCGCTATCCGCGCGACAAAGCGCCGAGCGAAGCCCCGCCGGCCGCCGAGGTGGCGCCGGTTCCCTACGGGACCTGGGAGACCCTGCGCCGTGGCCGGGAGTGCGCGCTGCTGGCCGTGGGCGTCATGTGCCGGCCGGCGCTCGAAGCGGCGGAGCTGCTCCTCGCGGATGGATTCGACGTCAGCGTCGTCAATTGCCGATTCTTGAAGCCGATGGATCACGCCATGCTCGATACCTTGACGCGCGATCACAAACTGCTGGTCACGGTCGAGGATGGTACGGTGATCAATGGGTTCGGTGCCGCCCTCGCCGCGGCGTTGCAAACGGCGGCGCCGGACGTTCGCGTCGTGCCGCTCGGGGTGCCGGATCGGACCTACGAGCATGCGCCTCGGGCGCGACAGCTGGCCCTGGTCGGGCTGACCGGAGCGGGCATCGCGGGCCGGATCCGTGCCCTCGCCGCCGAAGAGAGTCTCGCGCCCCGATGAACGTCGGGGTCGTCGCCAACCCCAGCTACCACGATCTTCGGAGTTTGCTGGAGCGACTGGTCGCCGTCGCTCCGGGACTGGGCTTCACGCTGTTCGCCGAAGAACGGCTCCTGGCCGATTGGCCGGGACCGCGGCCCGGGGTGTTCCCGTCGCCGGTCGCGCTCGACTGCCTGCTCACGTTCGGGGGGGACGGCACCATCCTGCGAGGCGCGCGCCTGCTGGCCGGTGCCCCGACGCCCATCATCGGGGTCAACCTGGGCCGCGTCGGGTTCCTCGCTTCGGCCCAGGCCCAGAACCTCGACTGGGTACTGGACGCCACCGCCCGGCACGCGTTCACGATCGAACCCCGCCTCGCGCTGAGCACCACCGTCGAGGACGGGACGAGCCCTGGGGGAGGGCAGCCGCAACCGATGGCGTTGAACGACGTGGTGCTGCACAAGGGCGGCGTGGCCCGCGTGCTGCGGTTTCGCGTGTGCGTGGACGGTGAGGAAGTCGGCGCCTACAGCGCCGACGGCATCATCGTCGCGTCGCCCACGGGATCGACGGCGTACTCGCTCTCGGCCGGTGGGCCCGTCGTCGTCCACGGCGTCGACGCGATCGTCGTCACCGCCATTTGTCCGCACACGCTCGCCGTGCGACCGCTCGTCCTCCCTTCCCAGGCTATGGTCGCGATCGAGCCGATACCGCCGTGGTCGGACAGCGAGGAAATCGTGCTCTCACTCGATGGCCAGGTCGGCAGCATCCTGAAGCCGGGGGAGCGGATTCTCGTGCGGCGCGCCGAACGGCCCGTGCTGCTGGGCCACCTGGGACCGGAAGGATTCTTTGCCCGCCTGCGGCGCAAGCTCAACTGGGGCGACCTGTCGGATCGCGAGCGCGCCTGAGTGCTGACCGAGCTGCGCGTCCGCGACCTCGCCGTGATCGCCGACGTCTCCCTGCCGCTCGGGGTCGGGTTGAATGTGTTGACCGGCGAGACCGGGGCCGGCAAATCGATGCTGGTGGACGCGCTGGCGCTGCTCCTGGGCGAGCGCGGGTCGTCCGAAATCGTGCGTCCCGGAGCGAAGAAGACGGTCATTGAAGGCGCGTTCGACCTCGCGCCGGCGACGCTCTCCCGGCTCGCGGCGCCGCTCGCCGCTCTCGGCGTCGAGACCGAGGACGGTCGGGTCGTCCTGAAACGGGAAATCACCATCGAGGGACGGTCGCGCGCCTGGGTGAACGGCAGCCCCACAACCGTCGGGGTGCTGTCGCAGATCGGCGCCTTCCTGGTGGATCTCCACGGGCAGCACGAAACGCAGTCCTTGCTGCGGCAGGAGACCCAGCGCGACCTGCTGGACGCCTATGCCGACGCCGAAGTCGAGCGCGTCGCCGTGCGGGATGCGCACGCGCGACTCCGCGCACTGACCGAGAAGGAAGCGGCATTGCGGAGTCGTCAGGATGACGCCCGTCGCAAGGCTGACTACCTGCGGCATGTCACCGAGGAGATCTCACGGGCCGCACCCAAGGTGGGCGAGGACGAAGCACTGGCGGCCGAGGCCCATCGCCTGGCGCACGGGGACGAGCTGGGGCGCCTGGCCCGGGAGCTGGAGAGTGGGTTGGATGCGGCTGGGCTTTCCCGTGCTGAGAAGCTCCTCGGGTCACTCGAGCGGCTCGACCCCGCCGTTGCCGCGTGGCGCGAGCTGCTCGATACGGCATTTACCAACCTGGAAGAGCTGGCCGGAGCGGCACGCGAATACGCGTCCAAGATCGACACCGACCCGGACCGACTGGCGGATGTGGAGCGCCGCCGCGACGTGCTGTTTCGCCTGGTGCAGAAGTATGGACCCACGATTCCGGACGTCTTGGCGGGACGGGACGCCGCGACCCGGGAGCTGGATCTGCTGGACACGGCGGACCTCGATTTGCGAGAGCTGTCGTCGCAGCGGGAGGCGGCCTCGGACGAGCACCGTCGCGCCGCGGCGGCGCTCACCGCCAAGCGAGCCTCCGGCGCCGCGCGACTGGCCCGAGCGGCGAGCGAGTTGCTGCCGGCGTTGGGACTACCGGGGGGACGGGTGTCCGTCGACCTCGCGACCCTGGCCGAGCCGAAAGCCGACGGCGCGGAATCGGTGGTCCTCCTCGTGAAGGTCAACGAGGGAATGGATCCCCGTCCGCTGGCGCGGGTCGCCTCGGGCGGCGAGCTGTCCCGCGTCATGCTCGCCTTGAAGGTCGTGCTGGCGCGACACGATGCGGTGCCGACGCTCGTGTTCGACGAGGTCGACCAGGGAATCGGCGGTGAGGTGGCGGCCCGGGTCGGAGCGGCGCTGGCCCAGGTGGTCGAGGGGGGGAGCGGACAAACCGTGGGACGTCAGGCCATCGTGATTACCCATCTGCCGCAGATCGCGGCGTGCGCCGATCGTCAGCTGGTGGTGGCGAAGGGCGCGCGCGGCGGCATCGCGACCAGTGACGTGCGGGTCGTGGAAGGGGAGGAACGGGCCCGGGAAGTCGCCCGCATGCTGGGCGATCAGGATTCCGCGACCGCGTTGCGGCACGCGGAGCAGCTGCTCAAAACAGCACGATTGTCTGCCGGATCACAATCCGAAACTGCGTCGCGACCGGCACGGGGCCGCCAGAGCCGCTGACCGTTCGGTCCAGGGAGAGTCCGCCTTCCAGTCGTGGTCCCGCGTAGGTCACGGCGAATCCCACCCGCGACTGACGGACCGCCGTACCCACCTCGAGCACGGACAGGTCGACCGGACCACCCATCTGTGTGGCCAACACGACGGAGTCCTGGGCGGAGCGAAACCCATACTGGTCCAGTCCCTGCCGGTAATACGACGCGGTGATCCCGGCCGCGAATCGAGTGGAGAACCGGTACAGCGGGGCGAAATCGAGCGCCACATAGTCGCCGGGATCCCATGTGAGGCGCGCGAGCGTGGTGGCCGGCAGGAACTGATCCACAGGTCCCACGCGCCGGTCGCGCTCGCCGGCCAGTTGGCGCCCGCTCCGCACGGCGGCATTCAGCCAGATACGATGCCACAAGGTGAGCTCGGCCGTCAGCCGGCCTTCCACATCGGTCTGATGGTCTCCGGTGGCGATGTCGAACGGGTCGTTGGGCGACTCCTGGTGACCGGTGGGCAACCGCACGACGAGTTGCGCGGCCGCCGCGAACGATTCATGCGAGAGGAACCGGTACTTCGCGTTGACTTCCACGTCCCCGGTGAAGAATCGGAGCCGGCGTGGCGTGGCACCGTATGGGGTCAGGCCCAACCCGCTGGTCCGCGCGGCGAGCAGGGTCGCGATGTCGTCCGGTGCGACCGTGCCGAAACTCGGCAACAGCAACGAATCGCCAAAGGCGGTCACCGAGAAGGTGTCGACCAGCGCCCGCTGCAGCCCGGTAATCAGCGTCGCGAGCGCGCGGCCAGCTTCGGACGCCGCGATCGGGAGATAATGATTCCCGGAGCCGTACACGGCGCTGTCGAGCGCCTGGCGCAGGGCCTGGCCCTGGGCCAGTGCGGCCGTCGCGCGAGTGCACTCGGGACTTACCGGGCACCCGTACGCACCGGCGTTGATGCTGTCCTGCAGTTGCGTCAACGCGGTCTCGAAATGGGTGAAGAACGCCGTGTAGCGCAGTGAATCGAATTCCTCATTCGGAGCCAGCCCCACGTTGGCCCCGTCCGGAGTCCGCCTGAACCCCTGGCGGACATTGACGCGGACGATCGGCACGGTGAATCCGATCGACAGCCGTGACGTTACGCCGAAGTCGAAGCCGATCGGCATGACGCGACGCTCGGCCCGCACCGCGAGCAGGGAGTGCCCCAGGCTCGTGACATATCCGGCGATTCCGGTGAGCGTCCGAACATCCTGCTGCAGACGGGCGAGGGAAGGAATCCGTGCCGTCGCGGAATCGTCGGTGAGCGCGGAGCCGAGGTAGCGCCGGCCCGAGTCGGTGTACTCCTGTTCCCACACCAGGGTGTGGGGATCGAAGGTCACGCGCAGCGCACCGGCCCGGGGCGTGTCGGTGCGCTCCACGGCCTGCGCGGCGAGCGGCGCGACGGCCACCAGGACCGGTGCGAGGTGCAGAAAGGAGTGGCGCATTACAGAACGGCACCCAGCCATGGGCCGGGTGCCGTCCTCGTTACCCCGCGACTGCGCCTGGGTTCTGGTCAGGGAACGGGCTGGAGGTCGGTCGCGTACTTCGCGTTGATCGCCTGGACCAGCGCGTTCGCGAACGCCTTATGGGATGCGGCGCTCGGGTGAATGCCGTCGCGTGACAGGGCGAGGCCGAATGGGGCCGTGACCGCTCTGGGGTCTGGGGGCGGATGAGGGAACACGGCGACCTGGGTCGTATCGGCCCGGAGGGCCGCGATCAGCACATTCGGGTCCACGAACGCATATCCCCGCGCCGTCGCCTCGCTAGCGATGTGCGAATTGTAGCCAGCAACCGCGGCGTGAAGGTTGGCCAACTCGCCCGGCGTGATGTTGTGGTCGTCCAGACAATCCAAGATGTAGGTGCCTCCCGGATCGGCCGACGCCGCCCCGATCAAGCCGAACCCGTATATGAACGGCACCAACGTCGTATCCCCAACGCCGCCCAGCGCCTGAGGTGCGCAGCTCGGTGTCACGATGAAGTTCGTCGGCAGGGCCCCGCTGAGCTTTGCCCCCAGGTAGATGTGTCCGTAAGAGAAGAACGGCGCTCCCGCGGGGTCGAGTGCGCCGATCAGCACCCCCTTGCCGGCGGCTGGAGTCGTGTCGATGGCATCGAGGATGGAGTCGTAGCGGGCGGCGAACACCGCGGGCGCGGTCACCTTGGCTGGATCACCGCCGTTGGCCGTATCCGTGGCGGCGCCGACCACGTCGTTGCTCCCGATCTCGACGGTCACAAACGTCGGGTTGGCGCGGAGCATCGCTTGCGTTTGCGACAGCCCGCCGAGGAGGATCGTGGTTAGGACGTTTGGATTCGAGCTCCCCGACAGATTCGAGAGGATATCCTCGACCGCCGCGCCGGGAACGGCGACGTTGTTCAGGAAGGGCGCCGTGACGCCCTGAGTCTTCCGGAGCGCACACGGCAGCTGCGGCGGCAACGGTGGTCCCACGACTTGTCTGGTGAAAATGTTCACGAGCGGCGGTGGGCACCCCGGCCGATTGAGGAGCGGGATAGTGAACTGCGTGTGCATCTGCCGGGCGAGCAGATTGGGAAAGGAGTGCACCTGGACGCTGTCGTTGATGCCGCCCGACTCGAACCCGGCCGCAATGGAGTTGCCCATCGAGACGTACCGGGCGAACAGCGGGTCGATGGGCGTGATCGCGACGGGCCGGAACAGCTCATCATTGTGGCAGGCGGCGATGCCGAGCAGGAGTCCGGCCGCCGCCGCGCCGATCAGCGTGCTGGTGCGAATCATAAACGGTCCGCGCCTCTCGCTCAGAAGGTGTAGGACAGCCCGGCGCCGAACAGGTTGGCGCCGAAGGTATACAGCCCGTTGTTGTACGCGGTGCCCGCGCGGCCGCGGCGATCCTGCTGGAGAATCAACTGGTAGGCCGCGTCGAACTTGATGCCGCGCGCCAGCTCGGTGCCGATGCCGATCGTGAACTCGTTGCGAGCGCCTTCGGGGAGTAGCGGCGTCACCGTTTGCACCGGGGCTGCCGCACTGTGGAACAGGTAACCGGCCCGGATTGCCGTCTTCGCGCTGCGTTGGTACTCCACCCCGACCCGGATGGCGTGACTGTCCCTGAAGTCCTCGACCAGTGCACGGTCGGGCGTCGCCGGGTTCGAGAAATCGATCACCAGGGTGCCGAACCAGCCCCAGACGATTTGCTGGTAATCACCCTGCAGGGTCCAGCGGTCGTTCATCTTATAAGCGAAGCCGATGGTCCCCTGGTCGGGCATGGTGACCGCCGTGGTCGCGGTCTGGTTGGAGAGCGGTCCACCCGCCAGGAACTGGGGCGCAACCGCGGCATCGAT
>Ga0075434_100000354_pt1 | contig 33179 bp, 33 predicted proteins | sample RhiMethybrSRZTD3_FD_75298 | JGI IMG/M metagenome (GOLD analysis project Ga0075434, IMG submission 75298) | Populus rhizosphere microbial communities from Tennessee, USA - Rhizosphere MetaG P. TD hybrid SRZTD3 | ecosystem: Host-associated > Plants > Roots > Rhizosphere > Soil | place: USA...
GATTCTCGATTGGGGATTGGGGATTTCAGGGGCGTATCATCCCATCCGCCTTCCAGAGATATACGACTCTATCGTCCCCTTGCAAATCCTTGAATCGATCGACTTTTTCCGGCTGCCAGTCGCCCATGCCGAATGCGTGCGACACGATCCGGGCGCCGGGCCGAAGCTGCCGGGTCAGCACGGGGCGGAGCTTCAGGTTCGTGCTCGATGTGAGGTACAGCGTCACGACCGTCGCACGCGAGACGTCGGCCTGCTCGATGTCGCCGCGTTGGAACTCGACGAGAGCGGACACGCCTGCCGCACGCGCGTTGCTGCGCGACTCGGAGATGCGATCGGCGTCGATGTCGATGCCTACGCCCCGTGCGCCGTACGTCTTCGCGGCCGTGATGACGATCCGCCCGTCGCCGCTGCCAAGGTCGTAGACCACATCGCTGCTGGTGACGTTCGCGTCGGCCAGCATGCGATCGACCACGTCCTGGGGCGTCGGGATGTATGGGGCGAGCGTCGGACGCTGCGAGACCGGCGCGCTCCCGCACGCGGAGAAAACGGAGAGGAGGGAGCAAACGGAGAATGCAACCACGGAGGAACGGAGGAAACGGAGGTTTGTATTGGGGGAGAAGCTCTTCTCCCGAAAAAGATCCTCCGTTAACCCCGTTTCTCCGTGGTTGGTTTCTCCGTTCACTCCACCTCCACCGTTTACTCTCACCGGAAGATGACGAAGGATCTATCCGGCATCGCAACCACGGACACGAGGCCCCACACGGGAACAGGGCCCGCGTCGGCGTCGTGCGCGAGCTCCGTGCCGGCGCGATTCGTGATCCGCCACGCGAACGTGCCGCCGCGCTTCCAGGCGGTCCCTTCCGTCCAGGCGAGCAGGCGATCGCCTGCGGCATTGACGGCAATCGAGGGATGCTTCCGCAACCCGGTGTCGGGCACCGCGGCGAGATTGCGTACGGAGCCGGTGGACGGATCCAATGTCGCCGAATAGATCTGCTGCGCGGTTTCCCAGGCGGCGGCCACGTCACTGCCCGCATCGGCGAGCGCAAACGTCGACATCGGACACGCCTCGAGCTCCCACGGGTGCACGCGCACTGGCGCCCTCGCGACGCCGTCGCGAATCGCCAGCCACGTCGCATCGCGGTGATTGCCGCCGGTCGCCGCGCGATACAAGAGGTTGAGCGTTCCGTCCCGATCGAACAGCGCCTTCAGGCCGCAGCAGCCGCAGGCGCCCGTCGCCACAGACGTGGCGGGCACCGCGGCCGCGAAGCTGGCGCCGTCGTTCGTCGAGCTCGCGAGATACACCGTACGGTGGTCCTCGCCAGGTTGTTGACCAAGCCCATGCCACGCGACGCTGACGCGCCCGCTGCGATCGGCCGCCACGGTGCTGCCGTCTATGCCGCTGATCGCGCCGGAGAGGCTGCGCTGATCGTCGAAATGAGACCCGTCCGTGGAGCGCGCGTACCACACCGGCGGGTGAGGACTGCCGCTGCCGTCCAGCGGCTTGGACCCGTGCCAGGCGACGTGCACGATCCCGTTGCGGCCCAGCGCGACTTGCGCACCTCGCACCGACCCGGCGGCGAGCGCTGACCCTGCGATGCTGTTGATACGCACGGGCGGCCCGTTCACATTGGACGAATCGCCGCGAACGGTCAGCCTTGCGTAGTACAGATCGCCGCCCGACGGATCACCCTTGAAGTAAACGACGTGAATCTCCCCGTTGGCGCCGAGCACCGCCTGAGGCTGAATGCCCTCATCCGGGGTTGCCAACACGGACACGCGAGGAAATCCGGACGGGACTGGTGCCGACCGGACGGCCGCAACGCCGACCGCGACGAGACAGCCGGCGACGAAGAGGCGAGCTGGACCCATGGTGTTCTTCAAATTGTAGCAGCCGCGAGGGCTGCGTGCGGATCCACAGTCCGGCGACACAATGCCGGGCTTGACGCTGTCGCCGAGTTCCGCTTAGATCTTCGTAATCCCCAAAGTTGGCGCGGAGAAAGGGCGCGCCGATACGTGTCGACATATACCGTCCAGCCGGGCGCGCGTGTGCTGTGGTGTCTTCGACGCCGCGCATGCGATGTACGCTGCGTGATCTACCCGAACGGTATGCCGGTCGAAGTGCAAGTCATTCAGGATCGCGACGTCGTCCTCACCGAGCTCTTTCAGGAAGAGTGGCTCGCTCTGAACTGGTCGCAGGCGTACCTCGAACGTCTCAAAGAACAGGGCTGGCGGGAAAGCCCGTCGTCGACGTGACGCTTAGCCGAACACCGCAAGCGCCGCGAGCCACACGACGAGCGCAACGACCGATACGAGCGTGAGATCCTTCCAGAGCGGCGGCGCCTTCTCGACGGGGAGTGAATCATCGAACTCGAGGACGTAGCGGGGCTCGAGCCGCCAGCGCTCGATGGTCCATTCGTCGTGGTTTCGGTTGTTCACGGCGCCCCCTCCGCTGGTGAAGAAGGTGACCGGACGCAAGGCGATTGCCAGTCACCGGCAAGACCTCGGACGACACGAAACCTTCGCAAACTCATCAGTCTGATCGCGGCCGCCGCGGGCGCCGGCAACCGCGAGCGCCTGTTTTCAAGACGCGGCCGACGGCGGATCATGCGTTTCGCTCCGCCCTGAAATCAGCGTAGACTCGTAGCGCCAGCCAGCCTGCCACGCCGTAGCTCCAGCAGGAGCGAAGGCGGGCCGGAGGTCCGATCACGTGCGCAGCCGCATTCTCGCGTCGTTCATCCTGGCCGCCGCCGGCGCCGCCGCGCTGAATGCGGGCCAGTCGTCCGCGCCTTCGCAACCGCAATCGCAGCCGCCGCAGGAACAGCGTCCGCCAACGTTCCACACCGAGGCGAACTACGTGCGTGTCGACGCGTACCCGACGCGGAACGGCGTGCCCGTGCAGGATCTCACCGCGGAGGACTTCGAGATCTTCGAAGACGGCAAGCCGCAGGCGATCCAGCAGTTCGAGCACGTGCTCGTCACTCCGGCGGGGCCGCAGTCGCTGCGCTCCGAACCGAACACCATCGGAGAGATGAAGCAGCTGATGGCGAACCCCCGCAACCGCGTGTTCGTGCTGTTCCTCGACGTGCAGAATGTGTCGGTCGAGGGCGCATGGCACGCCCGCGAGCCGCTCATCAGGCTGATCGATCGCATGCTCGGCCCTGACGACCTCGTCGGCATCATGACGACGAGGATGGCGGCATCCGATCTCGTGCTCGCGCGAAAGACCCAGGTGATTGCCGCGGGACTGCGCGACATCTGGCCGTGGGGTGAACGGTTCACGCTGCTCCAGGACGACAAAGAGAAGATGTACGAGATGTGCTTCGGAATGACACCGGCGACCAAGCCCGTGTACTCCGAGATGGTCGCGCGCAAGCGGGAACGGCAGGCCCTCACGACGCTCCATGAACTCGTCACCTATCTTCGGGATTTGCGAGAGGAGCGCAAGGCTATCGTCACCGTCACCGAAGGATGGATGCTGTTCGGCGAAAACCGCGACCTCACCCGGCCTCGAGTCGTCAATCCCCTGACCGGTGCGATGGAGCCGATACCAGGGCCGGATCCGATTGGCGTCGGGCCCGATGGGCGGCTCACGCTGCACAAGAACGCCCAGACATCGGGGGACTACAACAAAGAGGAATGCGATCGCGATCGCCTGGCGCTGTCGCTCATCGACGACGATCGCTACGTACGTGAGACGCTCATTCCTGCGGCGAACCGGGCGAATGCGACGTTCTACACAGTCGACCCGCGCGGTCTGGTCGCGTTCGATACGCCGATCGGGCCTGAACCACCGCTCGACATAGTCACCGACCGGCTTGTGCTGACCCACCGGTTGGATACCTTGCGTTTGCTCGCCGAAAACACCGACGGGCTCGCCGTGCTGAACAACAACGATCTCGACAAAGGCCTCACACGCATCGCGAACGATCTGTCGTCGTACTACCTTCTCGGCTATTACTCGTCGAACGCGAAGCTCGATGGCAAGTACCACGCGATCAAGGTCCGGGTGAAACGGTCAGGCATAGACGTCCGGGCGCGCAAGGGCTACCTGTCGCCGACCGAGGAAGAAGTCTTTGCGGCGAAGCGTGCGGCCGCTGCGCCAATTCCCGCGGCTGAAGCCGCGGTGAGCTCCGCGATGAGCTCGCTGTCGCGGCTGCGTCCGGATACGCGGTTCAGCATGAACGCGGTGCCGATCGCCGCGGGTCCGTCGCGGGCGATCTCCACGATCTGGATTGCGGGAGAGCTGCCCGCGTCACAGGCGAACAATCCGTGGTCGAAGGGAGGGACGGTTGCGCTCGACATCAACGCCGGCGGCACGTCGACCACGGCGCGGGTTCCACTGGCGGCCGGGGAGCGCACCTTCGCCATCCCGGTGAAGCTGCCGTCGTCGGTGCAGAGCGGACCGCTGAACATCCGTGCGACGCTGACGGGAACCGATCCTGACGCGGAACGCTTCTCCGACATCTTGAGCCTCGATCTCCAGGCGGCGTCCATGCAGCCGATGCTGTATCGGCGTGGTCCTGCGACCGGCAACCGCCTATTGCCTGCCGGGAGCTTCCTGTTCAGCCGCGCGGAGCGCGTCCACCTCGAATTCCCGGTCACACTTGACGTGAAAGCGGCCGGCGCGCGGATGCTGGACCGCACTGGTCAGGCCCTTACCGTGCCGGTCACGACCGGCGAGCGCGTCGACGATCAAACGGGCCAGCGATGGCTGACCGCCGACATCACGCTCGCGGCGCTCGGCGCAGGAGACTACGGCATCGAGCTCGCGATGACCGCGCCGGGCGGCGAGCAGAAGGTCGTGACCGCAATTCGCGTCGCGAGATAGGAAATGCGTCAACTCATCGCGGCCGCGTCTGCGGCGCTCCTGTTTACGTCGACGGCCTGGGCGCAGGGCGCCGGCGGCGCGGCACAAGGCACGTTCGGCGCACAGCAGCGTCGTCCCGCCGCGCCGGCGCGGGACACGTCGGCGATCCCGAAGAAAGGCACGCTCGCGGACGGCGCATCGGAGATCGTGGCCCTCGGGGTCGTCGTACCCAAGCAATAACGAGCGAACGTCCCGTTCGCGCCACACCTGGTGTTGGCCGCCCTCCGTGTCGCTGTACCGACCTGCCGATTTATCGGACGAATGGTGGGGCGAATTCATGGAAACGATCCTCGTGCTCCGGTCGTCTTAGAACCCGAACGGAGGACAGTTCATGACAACGAGAATTCGATTTCGACGCCTGGTGTGTGGTTTGACCGTCAGCGTCCTGGCGCTGGCAGGGTCACGCGCGGCGCTGGCTCAGGACAAGCCGCAGCCGATGAGCCCGCAGACGGCGCTGGTGAACGACGTGGGGAACCTGTCCGACAAATTCGTGGGGCTCGCCCGTGTGATGGCTGGCAAGTACGACTGGCGGCCGGGGCCGGGCGTCAGGTCAGTCGCGGACGTGTTCAACCTGATCGTCATGGAGAACAAGATGCTCGTGGGCATGCTCTCCGGAACGCCGCCGCAGGGGAAGCCGGAGCCCATTACGGATCCCGCGCAGATGCAGGAGGCGCTCCGCAGCTCGTACGCCGACGTGCGCAAGGCGCTCGCCGGCTTGTCTCAGGACGACTTGAACACGAGCGTGAAGCTGTTCGGCCGTGACACGTCCAAACAGGGCGGGACCCTCATGCTGATCATGGATCAACACGAACATCTCGGTCAGTCGATCGCCTACGCGCGAACCAACAACGTCGTCCCGCCGTGGTCGAAATAGCCCTCGGCGTCGGTGCCAATACCAATCACCGATCAGCATCCCCGATCGCGAATCGGGAATCAATGAATCGGGAATCGTAGAATCGATGCATCTGACAGCCCGTTAATCGAGTAGCGGCTGGAGCGCGGTCACTGCGTCGGCGCCTGGTACCACCGGCACGACTTCGAAGTCCACGCGGTGTCGCCAGTGCGCCGCCCAACGCTGCAGCGCAGCGGGCTCGCTGCAGTCCACGACCTGGAAACACCGGCGAAGGCTCAGCTCGACCCAGCTGCCGACGAGGCTCAGACCCGCCGTGTTCTCGGACGGCTCGCCAGTGGGTACCGCCACCGAACGGTCGCGTGGCTGCCCGAAACCTCGTCGAAAATGAGCGATGACGATGTACAACACGGCTCTTCAAACCTTCGACACCAACATGCGTTGTTTGTTCACGGTCTGGGCGCTCGAAGGCATAGAATCCGCTCAATGAAACAGTTCATCTGTGTTCTCCTCGCGGCCGTCGCGTGGGTGTCCGACGCGTACGCCCAGCGGGTCGTCCACGACATCCCGTATGCGACCGCGCACGAACGGCAAGTGCTGGACGTGTATGCCCCGGACGCCGCGAAGAATCTGCCTGTCGTTTTCTGGATTCATGGCGGCGGATGGCAGGCGGGCAACAAGGGCATGGTCGGCGTCAAGCCAAAGGCTTTCACGGAGGCCGGCTTCGTCTTCGTGTCCATCAACTACCGGCTGCTGCCCACCGTCGACATGGGGACGCTGACCAGCGACGTCGCAACAGCGCTCGGCTGGGTACACAAGCACATTGCGACGTACGGAGGCGATCCGTCCAGACTGCTCGTCATGGGCCACTCGGCGGGCGGTCAGCTCGCCGCGCTGATGTGCACGGACGACAAGTATGTGAAGGCGGAAGGCTTTTCGTTGACGACGATAAAAGGGTGCGTGCCCGTGGATGCCGACACGTTCGACATCCCGGCGATCATCGAGGTGGCCGAAACGCGCGCACGGGTCCACCACTTGCCGGTGCCGACCAACGGCCATCGGCAGAAGTTCGGCAACGACCCCGCGAAGCATCTCGACTTCTCGGCCGTGACGCATGTCGCGCCGAACAAGGGCATTCCACCGTTCCTCATCCTCCACATCGCGGGCAATCCCGACACGAGCGCGCAGGCTCGACGCCTGGCCGGCGTTCTCCAGGGAGCCGGGATTTCCGCAACGGTCGTCGGCCGCGATACCACGCACGAGGGTCTCAACGACGAGATCGGCGTGCCCGACGATCCCGTGACGAAAGACGTGTTCGCGTTCGTCGCGGAAGCGCTCAAGCGCTAGGCGATCGATCCGCTCGTCGCAGTGATCGTCTCGGTTCGCCGCTTGACACGGCGTGATTTATTCAATATCGTCAGACATATGCCGCGCAGCGAGTTCCTTGGAGGCTTCGAGCTGCTGGTGCTGCTCGCGCTGCTTCGGGTCGGCGACGAAGCCTACGGCGTGCCGATTGCCGAAGCCATTGAGGAGAGCAGCGGGCGCGACGTGGCGCTCGGCAGCGTCTACGTCACGCTCGGTCGACTGGAAGACAAGGGTCTCGTGGCGTCCCAGGTCGGCGAACCGACCGCCGTCCGCGGTGGACGCGCGAAAACGTACTTCAGGATTACCGCCGCCGGTCTGCGAGCGGTCCGGCACGCGCAGCGAACCCTCACCAACCTGTGGTCCAGCGTCCCGCTCAAAGGAGCAACATCATGAGCAGCGTTCACCCGCCTCGCATCGGCACATGGTTGGCGGAGCGTTTCCTGCCCGCCGCCCACCGCGAGTCGATCGTGGGTGATCTGGTCGAACAGTTCCGACGCGGCCGATCGGGGTGGTGGTACTGGCGTCAGGTGTGTGCCGCCATTCTGGCCGGGATCGCCCAGGATCTTGCCGCGCACAAACTGCGGGCGGTCGGCGCCGTCGCGCTCGGATGGACGCTCTACTACGCGCTGTCATTCCCGGCGACATCCGCGGGCCAGGCGCTTGAACCGGCCACACGCTCAGCCCTTGCCTGTGATCCGGCGTCCTTCTCGTGTCAGTTCTGGGTGAACCAGCTCTCCGCGGAACTACTGATCTATGTGGCCGCAGCCATCACCGGTTGGATCGTCGCGCGGCTGCATCGGGCGCATTGGCTCTCAATGCTCTCCGTGTATGCCGCGTCCGTACTCGTTTTCGAATGCGCCGCTGTCATCTGGTTTATGGCGGGCCGCCCGGTCCTGATGCCGCTTTCACCGGTCGTTCTGATGCTCGCGAATCTGACGGTCGTTCTACGGCCGGTGAGCATCTTCGCAGGAGGGATGTGGGCAGGGAGGGCAATCCCCAATCCCCAATCTGAGATCCCCAATCGGTGAATCCGCAATCGGTGACTCATTGGATCAGCCTTCGCCGCTCCGCGGCTTCGGCGGGATGATTTCGCGCTTGATCGAGCGCGAGACTCAGCGAACGAGCGCAGCGAGTGAGCGTGTAAGGGGTCTGGGGACGAAGTCCCCAGATCAAGAAAAGCGGGCTACGGGGATCGAACCCGTCTAACTGGCTTGGGAAGCCAGGGCATTACCACTATGCTAAGCCCGCACAGGAACTGAATTATATCAACGGATCGCCGGTGTCTAACCGCCTCCGCCAAGGCTACGGCGAGTCCCGCGATCACGCCCTGATGAACGCAAGCACTTCGTCGCGCTTGCGTTCCATCAGCCCCTCCGACGTCGCTTCCAGATTCAACCGGATCAACGGTTCGGTGTTCGACGCCCTGACGTTGAAGTGCCAGTCGGGGTACTCGACCGACACGCCGTCCATCGTGTACACCTTGGCGTCGCTGTAGCGCGCCGCCAGCGCGTCGACCTTCTCCTGCACGACGCGCATGTCGGGCATCTTCGTGTTGATCTCGCCCGAGATGAAGTACTTCTCCCGCAGCGGCGCGAGCAGCTCCGCCAGCGTCGCGCCCTTGCGCGACATCAGCTCGAGCATCAGCAGGGCGGGAATGAACCCGTTGTCGGCGTAGAAATTGTCGCGGAAGTAATAGTGACCGGTGACCTCGCCGCCGAAGATGGCCCCTTCCTCGCGCATGCGCCGCTTGAAGAATGCATGGCCCACGCGGTTCATCAGCGCGCCGCCGCCGTACTTCGCGACGGTGTCCTTGACGGCGTAGCTCGCGCGGACGTCGTACACGATCTTCGCGCCCGGATGCCTGATCAGGAACGCCTCGGCGAGGAGCGCCGTGACGAAGTCGCCGGCGATGAACTCGCCGCCGCCGTCGATGAAGAAGCACCGATCCGCATCGCCGTCCCACGCGATGCCGATATCGGCGCGTTCCTTGATCACGCGATCGACGATGTCGCGGCGGTTCTCCTCGATCAAGGGGTTCGCCTCGTGGTTCGGAAACGTCCCGTCCACCTCGAAGCACAGCTTCGTCGTCCGGCACGGCAGCCGCTCGAACAGCTTCGGCGCGACGATGCCGGCCATGCCGCTGCCGGCGTCGAGCACGACGTTGAACGGCTTGATGATGCCGGGATCGATGAACGACAGGACATGATTGACGTAGTCGTCGAGGACGTCCATCTGCGTGAGGGCGCCCTGGCGCGGCGCCGGCGCCGGGATCGTGCCGCCGCCGATCATCTCGCGGATCTCGCCAAGTCCCGCGTCGCCGCTGAGCGGGAATGCCTCGCGCCGCACGAGCTTGATGCCGTTGTACTGCTTCGGATTGTGCGACGCAGTGATCTGCGCGCCCCCGTCGTGCCCGTCGCGCGCGACGGCGTAGTACATCATGTCGGTCGCGAGCATCCCGTAGTCGACCACGTCGGCCCCCTGCTCGCGGGCACCCTCGATGAAGGCGGCGGCAACCGACGGCGACGACAGGCGCATGTCGCGCGAGACCGCGATGCGCTTCGCCTCGAGGTACGCGACGAACGCGCGCCCAATCTGACGCGCGGCCTCCTCGTTCACCTCGGACGGGTAGAGGCCCCGCACGTCGTACGCCTTGAAGATGCCCGGATTGACGCTGGTCGTGGATTTGGTCGTCATAGGCGGCTGTAATCCGTGATGGCGCTCTTGTCGCCGAGTTGAACGGGGGTTTCTATCTGCACGTTGCGTCCGATGTGGCAGTTCCGGCCGAGGATCGCGGATCGCAGGACCGCTTCCTGCCCGATCCAGCCGTTGGGCCACACGATCGATCCGTCGATCACTGCACCCTCGGACACATGCGTCTGTCGTCCGATGACGGCGTACGGCAGCACCCGCGCGCCCGCTTTGAGCACGGCGCCTTCGTCGACAAAACAGGGACCCTCGAGCTCGACCCCCTCGTCGACCTTCGCGTCGGGTGATACCCACGCCGTGCCGCGCGCCGCGCCGTTGAACGGCGGACACTGATACCGGCCGTCCATGATGTCATGGTGGACTTGCCGGTACTTCGCGGGCGTGCCGATGTCGATCCAGTATCCATCGTACACATACGCGACGAACGTCTCGCCGCGCTCGATGAGCGATGGGAAGAAGCTGCGCTCGATCGACCAGGCGGTGTCCTTCGGAATGCGATCGAAGGTATCCGGCTCGAGCACGTAGATCCCCGCGTTGATCGTGTTGCAGGTGATCTCGTCTTCGCCGGGCTTCTCCAGGAACCGGACGACGTTCTGGTTCGCGTCGGTCTCGACGAGCCCGTACGCGCGGGGGTTGTCGACCGGCGTGAGAACGATCGTCGCCTTCGCCTTGCGCTCGCGGTGAAGCCGCAGCACGGCGCCCAGATCCACTTCGGTCAGCACGTCGCCGTTGAACACGACGACCGAGTCGGTCAGCGAGTCTCCCGCGTAGCGGATCGCGCCTCCCGTACCGAGCGGCATCGGCTCGACTACATAGCGCAGGCGCATGCCGAGTCCGTTCCCCTCGCCGAAGATCTCCTCGATCCGCCGAGGCTGATAGTTGAGGCTCAGGATGACTTCGTCGATCTCGGGCACCTGCTTCAGCAGGTCGATCTGATAGTAGAGAAACGGACGGTTCAGAATGGGAACGATCGGCTTCGGCGTGTGGACCGTCAGCGGCCGGAGTCGCGTGCCCTTCCCGCCGGCGAGAAGAATGGCCTTCATGCGACTTACGATAGTATCAGCATTGATCTTCCCCATGAACCTTCCGAACGCCATCACGGTCGGCCGGATCTTTCTCGTCCCACTGCTCGTGGTCGTGCTGCTGACGAAGTTCGAAGGGCGCCTGATCTTCGGCGTGCGCAAGGAGCTGGTTGGCGCGGCGATCTTCGGCCTCGCGTCGATCACCGACTGGCTGGACGGCTACCTCGCGCGGCGGCGGCAGCAGGTCACGACGCTGGGGCAGTTCATGGATCCGCTCGCCGACAAGCTGCTCATCACCGCGGCGCTCGTGTCGCTCGTGCAGATGGATCTCGCGCAGTCGTGGATGGTCGTGGTGATTCTCGGAAGGGAAATCGCGGTGACCGTGCTGCGCAGCATGGCGCAGTCGCGCGGCGTCGCGATCCCCGCGTCGCCGCTCGGGAAATTCAAGATGGTGTCCGAGGTGGTCGCGATCCTGCTGTTGATTCTCGGAGGGGAGCACCTGCCGGAGTTCGTGGTGCTCGGAAAAATCGCGCTCTGGATCGCGATGTTGACGGCGATCGTGTCAGCGGTGGACTACTACCGCCGCTACAATCACGTCCTCTCTCAGTCCGCCTGAAGGCGGACACTACGCGGCTAGCGGTGAATCGCGACGAGATCGCCGACGAGGACCGCGTCGATCACTTTGTCGATGCGGACGACGGCCGTGTCCGGCTTGACCACCATCGCGGTGGCTTCGCCAATCTTCGCGACGGGCCCTGAGCCGCCGCCGGTCGGCCGGAAGATCGTGAACCGCTGGCCGGCCTTGATCCCGTGGTCGCTGCCGCGATCGACGACCATCAGATCGCCGTTCCCGCCCATCTGCCGCCGATCGTCGCCCAGCACGAGATGTCCCGGGTTCGCGTAGTCGGGCTCGCCGCCGAGCACCTCGGACGGCACCGCGGGCTTGACGTACGGCTCGAGATAATCCCCCTGCAGGATCCCGTCGCACGCTTTCACGATGCTGGCAATCGACGAGTCGTTTTGCGCGTCCTCGATATGAATCCAGCCTGCCGTGTGGATGCTGTAGGTCTTCAGCTTGTCGCTGCCCGCCTGCGCGAACTTGTCGGCGACGACCCGGCGGACGAAGTAGTCCTCGCCGGCCTTGATTCCCTGCGCCGTGCCGCCGTTGACCACGATCGGATCGCCCGGGCCGAAGAGCGACTTTCCGCGTTCGCGCCCTTCGCCGATGCGCACCGCAGTATCGGGCGGCAGCGCCGTCGCCTGGGCGCTGCAGGCCAGCTCGCCAGCAAAATCGCGCGTCACACCCCGACCGACGACGGTCTGGGCGGACGCGACGGCCGGGAGGGCAACCGCTCCGAGCAGCGCGACGATCCGGTTTCTGTAACGCGGATTACAAATCATGCGACAGGCTCCCATTCTTGGCCTTCTTCGAGGTCTCCGCCTTCAAGGTCTCTGCCAGCTTCTTCGCCTCCTCCAGATGTTCGCTTTGCTCGAACTCGTTGATCAGCCGATCCAGGTAGGGGAGCGCTTCGGCCTCCCGCTTCATCCTGATGAGCGCCTGCGCGAGATAGAAGTAGACGGAGTCGCGCCGCGAGTATTGGGGGTCGTTCTTCAGGATCGCCTGGAACCGCTCGATGGCGGCGGGGGGGAATCTGCCTGTTTTCAGGTAGAAGAATCCGACGCGATAATCCGCGTCGCTCTTGCGATCGCGCGCGTCACGCAGCCGCTTCCGGCCTTCCTCGATGAGGGGGCTGTTCGGATACAGCTGGACGAAATGGGCGAGCTCGGTGATCGCTTCGTCGGTCTCGGTCTGATCGCGATCGGGCCCGTGCATCTGGTAGTAGTAGGACATTCCGAGCTTGAACTGCGCGTAGTCGGCGCGCTTGTGCGTTGGATAGTACGAAAGGAACTCGCGGTACTCGTTGATCGCCAGCACCTGCGATTCGCCGCTGCCCTCACCCAGGTAGGTGTCCGCGAGACCGAGCTTCGCGTCGGCGCGGTACTGGCTTTGCGGATAACTGTCCATCAGTTCCCTGAAGTACTCACGCGCCGTGAGCCAGTGCTTTTTGTTCAGTTCTTCCGTGCCGCGCTCCCACAGAAACTTGTCGGGCTCCAGCGAGCCGACCGGCGGCTTCCTGGATCCACCGCCGCACGCTGACAGACCAGCGAGGATCACGAACAACAGCGAAAGCGCCGCCGCTAGGCGAGCGCGGGTGTTGACGACAACCATCGATACTCCGCTTCAATGCCTTCTTCGAGCGACACCTGCGGCGCAAAGCCGAGATCGGCCTTCGCGAGCGAGGTGTCGGCAAACGTATCCCGCATGTCTCCCTTTTGCGTGGGTTCCCGGCGAACGTCGAGCGGCCGGCCCGCGACACGGCCGATGATGTCCAGGACGTGAAGAATCGACACGCGCGACCCGCCTCCGACGTTGTAGACACGCCCTTTGACTCCGCGCTCACCGGCGGCGATCGTCGCGGCCACGGCGTCCTTCACGAACGTGAAGTCGCGGGTCTGTTCCCCGTCGCCGTACAGCGTTATCGGCCGGCCATCGATGGCAGCCCGGATGAAGCGGTGGAACCCCATGTCCGGCCGCTGCCTGGGACCGTACACCGTGAAATATCGGAGTGAGGTCGCGGGCACTGCATGATTGACGTGATACAGGTAACAAAGCTGCTCGGCCGCCAGCTTCGTCACGCCGTACGGGGACACTGGCTGCGGCAGCGCGTCTTCTTTCATCGGGATCGACGCGTTGTCACCGTAGACCGAGGAGCTCGACGCGTAGACGAATCGCTGCAGGGGGATCCCGACGCACGCTTCCAGGAGGACCTGCGACGCCTCGACGTTGTTCTCGGTGTAGGTCCCGAAATCCCGCCCCCAGCTCTTGCGCACGCCTGCCTGTGCCGCGAGATGGAACACGTGCGTGACGTCTCTGAGCAGCGACGCCAGATCGGCGTCCTGAATCCGCGTCTCGACGAAAGTGAATCCGTCGCGGCGGCGGTTGTGATCCAGATTCGCTTCCTTGATGGGCCGCGGGTAATAGTCGGTGAAGCAGTCGAGTCCGACCACGGTCGCGCCGCGGTCGAGCAGCGCCCCCGTCAGGTGCGATCCGATGAAGCCGGCGGTGCCGGTGACGAGCGCCTTCATGCGAACACCTGCCGGATACGTTCCGGGAGCCGGCACGGGCGCCCAGACGGATCGAGCGACGCGTGGACCGTGCGGCCCGACGCGGTCACCTCCTCGTCGTCCCGGCGCACCACCGTGTAGCTGAATTCCAATCGCACTGGGGACAACATCCGCCCTTCCGTCCTCACTTCCAGCTCATCGTCGTACCGCGACGGCCGGTGATAGGCACACTGCGCTTCGATCACCGGCAGGATGATGCCCTCGCGCTCCATCTCGCGATACGTGGAGCCGAGCGCACGCAGCCAGTCGGTGCGCCCCACTTCGAACCACACGAAGTAGTTCGCGTAGTACACGACGCCCATCTTGTCCGTCTCCGCGTAGCGCACGCGGACGAGCGACGTGGACTGCATCAGACCCCGGCCTTCGCCAGGGCCGCGGCCCGCAGCTCCTGCGCCGCGCGCTCCGGATCGGGGGTCCCGAAGATGGAATTGCCCGCCACGAGAATGGTCGCGCCGGCATCGACCAGCCGCGCCGCATTGAACCGGTCGACGCCGCCGTCGACCTCGATGGACGCGCGGCTGCCTGCGCGGGCGAGCAGCGCGTGGATGGCCCTGATCTTAGACTCGCTGCGGGGAATGAAAGTCTGTCCGCCGAATCCCGGATTGACCGACATCACGAGCACGTGATCCAGATCTGCCGCGATTTCCTCGAGCGCCACCACGGGCGTCGCCGGGTTGATCGCCACGCCGGCTTTCGCGCCCAGCGCCTTGATCGCGTGGACGGTCCGGTGGAGGTGCGGCAGCACCTCGACGTGCACGGAAATCATCGAGGCGCCCGCTTCGACGAAGGCATCCAGATACCGATCGGGTTCCTCGATCATCAGGTGCACATCGAGCGGCACCTTCGTCACCCGCTTGATCGAGCGCACCACCGGCGGGCCAACCGTCAGGTTCGGCACGAAATGGCCGTCCATGACGTCGACGTGGATCAGATCGGCCCCGCCCCGCTCCACGGCCGCGATTTCTGCCCCGAGTCTCGCGAAGTCGGCCGAGAGGATCGATGGGGCGATCCGCACGTTCACCGGCTCACCTCGAGCGAAATGGGCTCGCCGGGAGCGATCTGGAAGCCTGCCTGCGGGTTCTGCCGCAGGACGATACCGGCGGGTACTCCGGGATAGGGATGATCGCCGACCACCGCGACCCGGAACGCGTGCGCACGCAGCAGGTCGGCGGCGCGATCGCCGTTGACCCCAATCAAATCGGGCATGACATAGGTCGCGCCGCGCTCCCCGTGGTTGATGAGCAGGGCCACACGTGGCGCGCTGCTCTTCGGCGGCGGCGTCTGTGCGATCACCGCGTCCGTCGCGTACTCGCCGCTTCGCACTTCCGAGACCGCTGCCAGCTCGAGGCCGTCCTGCTGAAGCCGAAGCTGCGCCGTGCGCTCGGATTCCCCGATGAGAGCGGGAACGACGGTCGCGCGCGGGCCCGAGCTGACCCAGACCTTCACGCTGCGCTCGCGGCGGGTGCTGGCGCCCGGCTGCGGGTCCTGAGCGAGGATCTCGCCCGCTGGCACCTTCGCATCCATGCGCCGCCCTTCCTCGACCTTCAGATTGAGGCCCGCCGTCGTGAGCGCGGCGGTCGCGTCGTTCACGGTCTTGCCGACCAGCGGCGGGACGGTGACGTCTCGCGTCCGCAGAGCGACGCGCATCGTGGCGACGGCAAACAGTACGTACGTCAGGAGCAGAGCGCCGCCGAGGAGCAGCAGCTTGCCTGCGCCCCACGCGCGCGTTCTCAGCGTCATGAACTTCAAATGTTAGCGCAAGTCCTTAGTTTTCACCAGCATGGCGGCAAAGAACGCTTCCAGCTGATCCCGGAACGGGAAGGTGCGAAAGTCCCCTTCCGCGGTCCGGAAAGGTTCGAGCTCGAACGGGATGAGCTCGGGCCCGCGGACGAATTCCGGGTGGGTGGTGAGGAACCGATCGACGACCTCTTCGTCCTCGTCAGGCTCGCTCGAGCAGGTCGAGTAGACGAGGCGGCCGCCGGGCCGCACGACGTCAGCGGTGCGATTCAGCATCTCGACTTGCGTCGTCGCGAGCGGCGCGAGCGAGTCCTCGGTCCGGCGCCAGCGGATGTCAGGATCTCGGCGCAGCGTCCCGAGTCCAGAGCACGGGGCGTCGAGCAGCACGCAGTCGAAGGTGCTGCGGAAGGGAAGTGCCGCGGCGACATTCGCCTGCACGACTTGGGCGCAGGTGACGCCGGCGCCCGCGAGGGTCCGGCGGAGGAGATCGACCCGCTTTCCCCGGACGTCGGTCGCGACGATGAATCCGACGTCGCCCATGGCGGCCGCCATCGCGGTGGTCTTTCCACCGGGTGATGCGCACGCGTCAAGCACGCGCTCGCCCGGTTTGACTGCGGTCAGCGCGGCAACGAGCTGCGACGCCTCGTCCTGGACAACGAACAGCTCTTCCGCGGCGAGCGGGACGAGCAAAGGATTGCCGCCAGTCACGACGAGGCCGTGCGGTGCAAATCGTGTCGGCGTGGTCGTGACCCCGCAGGATGCCAGCGCCGCCGCCAAATCGTCGCGCGAAGTGCGCAGCGTGTTCGCGCGGAGCGTCAGCGCCGCGGGACAGTTGTCGAACAGCGCCCACGCCTCGGTCGCCTCGAACCCATAGCGATCGAGCCAGCGCCTGACGAGCCACTCCGGGTGCGAGAGCGTGGCCGCGAGGTAAGTGGTCTGACCCCGGTCTGACCCCCCGGGACGCGGCGGCAGCGGCAAGTGGCTGCGTTCGCGCGAGATGCGGCGAAGGATCGCGTTGACGAGGCCGGCCGCGCTGGTTTTGCCCGCCTTGCGCGCGAGATCGACGGCGTCGTGGACGGCGGCGGAAACCGGGATCCGATCGAGATGCAGAATCTGAAACGCAGTCAGACGGAGGATGTCGAGGATTTCGGGATCCAGCTTGTCGACGGGACGGCCGGCAAACGCCGCGATGACCGCATCGAATGCGCCCTGCCAGCGCAGCGTCCCGGCCGCAATCTCTCCCGCGAGCGCGCGATCGCGCTCGTCACCGAGCTTCCGCCGTACGCGCGCGAGCGCGGAGGGCAGATCGGATCGGCCGCCGTTGACGGCGCGCAGCACCTCGTACGCCGCAAGCCGGGCCGCCGCGATCATGGCGGCCCAAGGACGGTTCCGTGCGGGATTCGCCTGCCGCTCAGGAACTCACGCGCACTCATGACACGCTTGCCCTCCGGCTGCAGCTGGAGAATGTTGACCGCGAATCGATCGCCGGCCGCCACGACGATCGCATCCCCCTCGAGTGAGATGACCGTGCCGGGGCCGCTGTCGCACGGATCGTCCGCGACACTCGTTCGATGGATCAGACACCTGATCCCCTCGATCGCCGTCGACGCCATCGGCCAAGGCTGCAGACCGCGCACGCGATCGTGGATCCGCTGCGCCGGCAGCCTCCAGTCGATCGGGCTCTCGATCTTCTCGAGCTTTGGCGCATACGTCGCCTGCGCATCGTCCTGCGCAACTTCCGGAACGGATCCGGACGCCAGCCGATCGACGACGTCTGCGAGCAGACGGCCGCCGGCGTCGGCGAGGTCGCGCTCGATGTCCACGCTCGTCGCATCGCCCGCGATCGGCGTCGTCACCGCGGCAAGCATCGGGCCTGCGTCGAGCTCCGGGACGATGCGCATGATGGTGACGCCGGTTTCGCGGTCGCCGTTGATCACCGCGCGATGGATTGGCGCGGCGCCGCGATACTTCGGCAGCAGCGAGGCATGCACGTTGATCATGCCGAACCGCGGAATCCTGATCAGCATGTCCGGCAGGATCCGGCCGTACGCCGCGACGACCCCGAGGTCGGTCCTCAGCGCGGAGATGTCATCGAGAAATGCCTGGTCGCGGAGCTTCGTCGGCTGCAAAACGGGAATGCCGTGCTGCAGCGCCACCTCTTTCGTCGGCGTCGGCGCAACCTGATGGCCGCGCCCTTTCGGACGGTCGGGTTGCGAGACGAGCATGACGACCTGGTGCCGGGACTCGATCAACGCGCGCAGCGTGGGGACCGCGAACGCCGGCGTGCCGAAGAACACGACGCGCAGCCGCGAGTCAGCTACCATCGGCCTGCGCGCTTGAGCTTGTTGATCTTCCGGACGATCAGATCCTTCTTGATGCCGCGCAGGCGGTCGACGAAGACCGTGCCGTCGAGATGGTCCATCTCGTGCTGAAACGCGCGCGCCAGAAGGTCCTTGCCTTCGATCGTCCGCTCGTTGCCGTCTCGATCGAGCGCGCGCACGACGACGCGCGCGGGCCGCACGACGGTCGCATTGAACCCCGGTACGCTCAGGCATCCTTCCTCTTCCAGCTGCATGCCCTCGCGTTCGAGGAACGTCGGATTGATCATGATCAGCAGGTCGGACGGGGAGCGGCCCACCGACGTGTCGACGACGAACACTCGAAGCGGCACTCCGATCTGGGTCGCCGCCAGGCCTACGCCGGGAGCCGCGTACATGGTCTCGATCATGTCGTCGACGAGTTTGCGTACCTGATCGTCGATCGCCGGAACATCCGATGCCGGATGATGGAGCGGCCGCTCGCCGTAGCGCAGGATCGGACGGATCATGAAAGTGCGGGTAGGGCTTACCGCTCTCGCGCGGCGAACTGCGAACGCACCATCGAGGACCAGCCTTCGAGCGCGCGTTCGAGCTCCGCCACCGAGTCGCCGCCGAACTTCTCGACGAGCGCGTCGGCGAGCACGAGCGCGACCATCGCTTCGCCGACGACCGCGGCGGCGGGCACCGCGCAGACGTCGCTGCGTTCGATGGCCGCAGCGGCTTCGTTCATCGTGGCGAGATCGACGGATCTCAGCGGCTTCATCAACGTCGAAATCGGCTTCATCCAGCCCGAGACCCGAAGGTCTTCGCCGTTGGTGACGCCCCCCTCGAGGCCGCCCGCGTTGTTGCTCGGCCGCGCCAGCCCGGTCGCGTGAGCGCCGGACGGATCCGGCACGATCTCGTCATGGACTCGGGACCCGGGCCGGGCCGCGGCTTCCGGGCCGAGGCCGATCCCGACGGCCTTGATCGCGGGGATCGACATCATCGCCTGCGCGAGGCGGCCGTCGAGCTTCCGGTCCCACTGCACGTAGCTCCCAAGCCCGACGGGCACGCCGGTCGCGATGACCTCGAACCCGCCGCCTTTGGTATCGCCAGCTTCGCGGGCCTGGTCGATCTCCGCGATCATCCGCTGCTCGACCTGCGGATCGACGCATCGGAGCGGGCCATCGGGCGCGAGCGCGTTCGCCTGGTCGAACGACACGACCGTCCCCTCCGGCAACCGCGATTCGCCGATCGAGAACACGTGGCTCGTGATCCGGATGTTCGCGCGGGCGAGCAGCTGCCGCGCGACGGCGCCAGCCGCGACGCGCGCGGCGGTCTCGCGCGCGCTGGCGCGCTCGAGGATGTCGCGGACATCGGTGCGTCCGTACTTCGCGACGCCGGCGAGATCCGCGTGGCCGGGACGCGGCCGCGTCACGGGCGCGCGCCGCGCTCCGCCTGCGTCGGGCGGCGCCTCGGCCGTCGTCCGCATCGTGTACTGCCAGTTGACCCAATCGCGGTTCTCGATCGACATCGCGATCGGCCCGCCGATCGTTTCTCCCGCGCGCACGCCTGAGAGGATCTCCGCGCGATCCGACTCGATCGCCATGCGGCGTCCGCGCCCGTACCCTCCCTGACGACGGCGCAGGTCCGCCGTGATCGCATCGACGTCGATGGGAAGTCCGGCGGGGATGCCTTCGAGGATGACGATCAGCGCGCGGCCGTGAGATTCACCCGCGGTGAGAAAACGCACCATCGAGCCCCGATTGTATACGAAGTTTCTGCACCACTTCGGAGACGCGCGTGCGGTTTCGCTCGCAAATCCGCGGGCGCACGTGTGGGTTGCCGTCTTGCACTACATCGCCGCATGCCTCGGATCGTTGCCGATCGATTTCTCGCCGTCGATCGCGGCTGGATCGATCTCGCAACCGGAGATGCCGTCAGACTCCGGGTGCGCCCCGCCGGGACATCCCGATCGCAGCTCGAATGGAGCGCGCGATGTGAAGTGCTCGCGAACCTTCGCCATCCGTTGATCAATCCGCTCATCGACTACGGTGCGGCGGATCGCGACCACGTCTTCGAAGCCTACGCGGCGCTCGGACCGGTGCACGTGCGCGGTGCCGTCGGTGAGGCGCTGCTCAAGCATGCGGTGCGCTTTCTGAAGTCGTACGACATCGATTTACCGGCGCCATCCGCGGAGCTCGTGCTGCGTCCGATCGCCTCTGGGACGGTGCGGCGGGTCCGCCCGATTGGTGTGTTCCTCCAGCGCAGAACGGTGTTCGAGTCCGTCGCGGACGCGCTCGACGCCGCGTCTCCGGCCGGGGCGTGCGCGATCGCGATTGAAGGCCCCTACGGCAGCGGGCTGCGCACTCTTCGACTGGCGACCGCTCGCGCGGCGAGGGTGCGCGGCTATGTGCCGCTCGGTGCCGCGTTGCTCCAGCGGTTCGCATGGGTTGGTGATTCCACAGTCGGTCGCCACGTGTGTGTCCTCGCGGATGCCAGCGGACGGCCCGCGACCGCTGCGTTTGTAAACAGTCTGACCGTGCTTCTGACGCGCCTCGCGGCGGCGAGTGCGCGGCGTCACCTCATTGTCTCGTTCTCCCGCCCTGAGGCCTCCACGGGGCGGAACATCGTCCACGTCGATTCCATGGGAGTCACTGCAATGGCGTCAATGGTGTTCGTCGACCGTGAGTGTGGGCCGTCCGTGGACGACGTGGTTGCCGCAGCGCGCACGGCGGAAGGGCGGCCGGGGCTGTGCCTCGCGCGGCTTGGCGCGCACGACTACGCGTTCACGCGCATCCGGTCGATGGCGGTGCACGAATCGCGTCACGCGTACGAGATCGAGCGCCCGGCGCCGGCGTCAGGACCGCCCGACCGCCCAGAGCGTCGCACTGCCGGCGGACCGGTCGAACGGTCGCTCGGACGCGCCGAGTCGCTCGCCAGGCAGGGGCGGCACGCCGCTGCGACCAGGCTGCTCTCGCGGGCGGGACGGGTACTTGACGCGCGCGGCGACGCGGATCGTGCGGCGCGCGCCTGGTTGCTGCTCGGATCGCTCGCCCGCGATCGGGCGCATCCGCGGGAGGCGATGGAGCACTTCGAGCGTGCTCGCGGGCGCGCGATCGCGCCGGCGCTGTCGGTCACGGCAACCGTGGAGCTCGGTCATGCGCTGATCGATATGGGACGGCTGGTGGACGCGGAGGCCGCGGCACGGACGGCGCTCGTCGCCGCGGAGCGGCTGCCCGACGCGGAGGCCGCCGGTTGCGCCGCCGCAGCGCTCGCGCGCTGTCTGCTGTGGCGTGGTGAGGCACATGACGCCCTCACCATCCTTCGTACAACACCTGAAACTTGCGCGCCAGGCGTCCGGGCGTATTCGCAGGCGCTGCAGGCGCGTGCGTTCCTTGCCGAGGGTGCGATTCCGTTCGCCGTCCGATCCGCGCGGTCCGCTGTCGCGCTGGCTGAGTCCGCCGGTGATCCCCGCGCCGTCGCCGCCGCGTATCGCGCGCTCGGCGCTGCAATTTCCGCTGCCGGCGATCGCGACTCCGCGGCGAAGCACTTCGCGGAGGGAATCCGGGTGGCGGCCGAGGCGCACCGCCCGCTGACCGTGCTGCGGCTCCGGCTCACCGCCGCAGACGCGAGCGTCCCCGTCGCCGGCCGTCCGATCGAACGCGTCCTCGCCCATGGACGCGACTGGCCGCTGTTGCTGCGGTTCCTCGCGCGCGCCGTCCGCGCACGGCTCGCCGGCGAAGATCTGGACGCCGCCACGCGTTCCTTTCTCGCGACGAGCGGCGCCCTCGCGCTTACGCGTCCGATGGCCGCGCCGCCGGTGAATCCCGTCGCGGACCTCGAGTCGTTCCTCGAGCTTGCGCACCATGCGTCCGACGAGCGTGCGGCCGTCGAGCGAATCACGTGCGAACTGCAGACGCGGCTCCGCGCGATCACCGTTCTCGTCGTCACCGGATCGCCGGAACGCCGCACGATCGCGGTCGGCGGGCGTCCGTGGCACGGCGATCCGCACATTGCGTGGCGCGCCATCGGCGGCACTCTGAGCGTTCCGGTCGACACCGCGTTCGAACCGGCGCAGGCCGCCGAGCCGTTGCGATACGGCGGGGAGATCATCGGCGCGGTGGCGGCGCGGTGGACGGCTGGCTCGACGATCGATCCCGCGCGCGTGACGTCGCTGCTGCGGGTCGCGGCGCTCGCGCTGGCGGGAAGTGTGCGCACGCTGCTGGACCATGGCGTGCCGCCGGTTCCGTCCGGAACGTGGGATGACCTGGTCGGTGAAAGTCCTCCGGCGCGTGCGCTTCGCGACTCGATCGCACGCGCGGCTCGCGCGCCATTTCCCGTCCTGATACAGGGGGAGAGCGGCAGCGGCAAGGAGCTCGTCGCGCGTGCCATCCATCGCCTCGGCGCGAGGCGCGATCGCAGATTCTGCGCGCTCAACTGCGCGGCGCTGTCCGATGAGTTGATTGAAGCGGAGCTCTTCGGACATGCGCGAGGCGCGTTTACGGGAGCCGTCGGGGAGCGGCCCGGGCTGTTCGAGGAAACCGACGGCGGCACGCTGTTCCTCGACGAGATCGGGGAGCTGTCGGCGCGCGCGCAGGCGAAGCTTCTGCGCGTGCTGCAGGACGGCGAGGTGCGCCGCGTCGGCGAGAACACCTCGCGCCGCGTCGACGTCCGGATCGTCGCGGCCACGAACCGGCGGCTCGACGAGGAAGCCGCCGCGGGGCGGTTCCGCCGCGATCTCCGGTTCCGCCTCGACGTCGTGCGCATCGAAGTTCCGCCGCTCCGCGAGCGCACCGCGGATGTGCCGATGCTCGCGTCGCGATTCTGGACCGATGCCGCGGCGCGCGTGGGATCTCGCGCAACGCTCGCCCCCGATGCGGTTGCCGCGCTGGCGCGCTACGACTGGCCAGGGAACGTGCGCGAATTGCAGAACGTCATCGCGTGGATGGCGGTTCACTCGCCGCGGCGAGGACGGATCGGGCCGTCGGCACTTCCGCAGCACGTCGCGCAGGGCGGCGTGGCCGTGTCCGGATCGTTCGACGCGGCGAAGGAGGAATTCGAGCGGCGCTTCGTGAAGGCGGCGCTCGCGGCCGCCGGGGGGCAACGCGCCAGGGCTGCGCACGCGCTCGGCGTCACCCGTCAGGGGCTCGCCAAGATGATGCGGCGATTAGGAATCGGCTAGAGGCGACACATGCGTCGCGCCGCCCCTACCGGCTAGCGGCTCGTGCAGCGTTCGCAGCGATACGGGCCTTCAGCAGTTTCTTGACGAGCGCCGTTGGCAGCGGCTTGCCCGGCGGGAATCGGATTGTGCCCTTGCTGGTGTCGTACTTCTTCACAGCATCTTTGAGATCGGCAGGAATGCCGCCCGGGTAGTACGCGCAATGGTTCTTTGCTGCGGCGTACCACGCCACGACACGGCCGTCATAGCGGACGGCCGGCATGCCGTAGCTGATGCACTCTTCCGAGCGCGGCAGGGTAGCTTTGATCGTGCGGCGCAACTTCTGCAACGTCGCGCGCTTGTCAGCGTCCGGAACCGCCGCGAGGTACTCATCTACTGTCGCTGGTTTGCGCGCTCTCGTGGTGGTGGTGGTTCGCATGATGTCCTACTTCCCGCTGCCCGGCCCCTCGAGAATCCTGCCGTCCGGCGCGATCGTCATCTCGACGTCCTTCCTGACCGCGCGCTGAATGACGACCTCGTAGCCCTCGAGGCGCTCCACGCCGTTCTTCACATCGGTGACGGCCATGATTTCTTTCAGCACCGCCCCCGGAAATCGCTTGTTGACGGTCTGAACCACCGCCGGCGGCAGATCGCTTTGCGGTATCTGCCGCTCCCAGTTGTGCAGTGTGCCGTCGGCAAAGATGTCCGCCTCGAACTTCTGTTCCCCCTGCCGGAACTCGATGTCGTACACGTCCTTGCCCTCCTCCTTTTCCTTGCTCCACTTGTCGATCTTCGCCCGCGGGAACTTCGCGGTGAGCGTCGTCATGACGCTGGCGGGAATCTTGTCGGCGGGCAGTTCGGGGTTCGGAGCGCCGGTGAACCACGCCACAAGCACGGTAGCGATTGCCACAATCATGGTTGCCCTCCCGTCACGCGATAGCCGATCACGAAAAGCAGCCCGAGAAAGAGATCGAACAGCCCGAATCCGAGAATCATCGCCGGGAGCCTGCCCTGCAGATAAAGAACGATGACGGGCACACCGAAGGACAGCTTTTCGAGGACCGCCGCGAGCATCGCCGGCCGCAGCCGCACCGGGTCCCGCGCAATGATCAAAAACAGGATCTGCCAGACCGTCCCGACGCCGACGAAACCATAAAAGTGCTCGGGGTGCGTGATCGGAGGCGGATAATCGCGCCCGATTCTGCCTTCCATGAAGTACTGCGGCAGCAGCGTGAGCAACCCAATCACGCCGGCGAACAGGAATACACGCCTCGCAAACGTGACGCCGAAATTCATGTCGTCACAATGATAGTCCGGCGGGATTCACCGATTGACGGATTCCCGATTGCCGGATGACAGATTCCGTGATTAGGGATTGTCTGACTGGCTGATTGGCTGATTAGGGATCGCCTGATTGGGGATTGGGGATTGCCTTTTCAATACAGCCACACCCGCCCTCCAGCGGGCAGCTGCACGCCTGATTGCGGACGCACCCGCTCCACCCCAAAGAGCCACTGACGCTCGGGCGGCATCAGGTACAGACGCCATTGCTCGAAGGCCGAGCGGCCGTTCCGCGACGAGTCGTCCGCGCCGAGAATCTCGCACCAGGCCGAGTGCCACAGCGACGGTCGAATGTGGATCGGATCGACGCCGTACCAATCGGGCTTCAGTCGAACGAGCTTCACACCGCGCGACCGGGCGAGCGACACGAGACCGGTGTTGACGCGCCCGGCCGTGTCGAGGACCTGATCGAGCGACAACCGGCATGACGGCAGGAGGAGCGATCGGAATGCCAGGAACTTCAGCGGCGTGAGCCGGCGCATCGTCGCGAGCGGAAGATCGGTCACCGTGATATCCGTGGTCACGCGCGTGAGCCGATCGATGGCTTCATCGACCCAGCCGATGATCTGGTCTGCCGGATAGCCGTACGCGATGTCGTTCCCCACATCGGTCACGAGCGCGCGGGTCTCTCGCGGTGGAGCGCTCTCGAGATGCCGCCACAATCCGGATTCGAGGATGCCCGGCAGCTTGCGGGTGAGAAAGAAGCTGTCGCCGCCGTACGAGCGGCCGTGTCCGAGCGCGGCGACCACTTGAACGTCGGACCCCCATAGCGCTCTGGAGGTCGCGACAACTGTTCCGAAGCCCCGCGTGAGGTTGCTGGCGCCCAGCGCGACGACTCTCTGGATCACGGCCCTTTCCGCTGCACCCGCGCGAGGACGAAGCACAGGATGAGCGCCGGGATACCGAGGAGACCGCAGCCAATGAAGAAGAGCGCGTAGCCCTCGAGCAGCGTGCGGCCGTTCGCGAGCGATTCGACCATGACGCCCGAGAATCCCTTGGCGAACTTCCCGACGTACGTGTAGGCGGAGCTCAGAAGCGCGTACTGCGTCGCCGTGTACCCCATCGTCGTCAGGCTCGACATGTAGGTGACGAGCGCGACGCCGGCGAACGCCGCGCCGAAGTTGTCGACCACCATGACCGTGCTGAAAACACGGACGTCGGGACCCGTGTAGGCGAGAATCGCAAAGGCGGAAATCACGACGCTCTGCATGATCAGTCCGAGGATCATCGTCCGGAAGAAGCCGAGGCGGACGGCGCTCAGACCCCCCGCCGCGATTCCGAGCAGCGAGCCGACGAGACCGATCGACGCGCGGACGGCCCCGACCGTGTCCTTGGACAGCCCCAGGTCGTGGTAGTACGGATTCGCCATCGGCCCCATCAGGAACTCCGGCAGCCGATACAGGCTGATCATCGCGAGCATCAGAAGCGCGACCCAGCCGTAGACGCGGAAGAACTCCGCAAACGGCCCGATGACGGCGTCGGCGAAACCGCGAAGGCTTCGGAGGCCGCGCGCGCCCGTTCCGGCTTCCGGTTCTGCACGGAACGGCTCGACGGCCGCGAAGGTCGCGCCGATTCCGATGCCCATCAGCACAGCCATCATTGTGTAAGAGATCGGCCAGCCGAGATGATTCGCCGAGATGAGAATCAGTGCGTCCGTCACCAGCAACGCGGCACGGTAGCCGAGCTGGTAGGCCGCGGAGAGCAGGCCGAGCTCGTCGGAATCGCTGGCCGCCTCGATGCGCCAGGCATCCACGACAATGTCCTGCGTCGACGAGGAAAACGCGACGAGAACCGCGAGCGCGCCGACCGTTGTGAGGCCGTGCTGCGTTCCTGATATCGACAGGCCGAGCAATCCTGCGGCGACGAGTACTTGCGCGAGGAGCATCCAGCTGCGCCGCCGGCCGAAGCGGCCGAATAACGGCGCATCGACGCGGTCGACGACCGGCGCCCACAGGAACTTGAGCGAATACGCGAGGCCTACCCACGACAGAAATCCAATCGCTTTCAGCGTGGTGCCCTGGTCGCGCAGCCAGTAGCCGAGGGTGTTGCCGGTCAGCAGGAACGGGAGGCCGGACGAAAAGCCCAGCGCGAGCATGACCGCGACTTTCGGCTGGCCGAGCGACGAGATCACGTCGCGACGACGTGGGCGGGTTGTTGCGACTTGTGCCATTCGCCTCGTTGGCGTTGGCGGGGTCTGAAGACCCCGCCCTACCCGATGTCTATTTGATTCGCCGCAGGAGCGCGAGCGCAATCCGATTCGCAGGATCTTTTTCGAGCACCTTCTGCACCGTCGCGCGCGCGGTGTCGCGGGCGCCGCTCGCGAGCTGCGCTTCGGCCGCGCGCAGCAGCAGAGCGGGCTCGGCGCCACTCGCGTCGATGGCCTGCTGATACCAGCCAGCCGCGCCGGCGGGATCGCCGGTCCGCACGGACAGATCCGCGATCCGCGCGGCCATCGCGCCACGCCGCCGCGGATCGCGATCGTCTCCCTGCAGCGCACGGTAGTCGAGGAGCGCCCGCCGCGCGACCTGGTAGTGGCCCCGGCGTTCGGCGGCGTCCGCGAGGTAGTAGAACGCGAGCGGATCCACCGGCAGCTTGTCCGCCGCCTGCTCGAGCACGGTCTCGGCAAGCTCGGCATTCTGTGACAGCAGCAGCGCGCGGCCGAACAGCATCAACGCTTCGCTGCTGTTGTCGCTGCCGACGGCCTCCTGCAGCGCGAGGAGCGCCTTGCTCAAGTCGACGCGATCGGGATGGGGCTGCGCCTTTTCGAGCCACACGCGGCCGAGCGCGACGTAGGTGTAGGAATGATCCGGATACCGCTCGGTCGCGTGTCCGAGCGTGGTGATCGCGCGATCGAACTGGCCGGCCCTCGCGTAGGCGAGACCCAGCGCCACGAGACGCGAGGGGCCCGGATCGAGGCCGAGCAGCGCTTCGAGCTGCCCGATCCGGTCGTCACTCCGGCCCAGACGGCGGTACAGATCGGCGAGCTCCTCGCGCGCGTGGATCATCGCAGGCGCAAGCCTCACGGACGTCTGCAGCGCGCGCAGCGATTCATTGGGTCTCTGCAGATCGCGGAAGCACAGCCCCAGCAGGTAGTACGCTTCCGCGAAGCGATCGTCGATGCCTGCCGCCTTCTGCAGCGCGGCCACCGCGGGCAGTGGACGCCCGGCGCTGTACTGCGCGAGCGCGAGCTTGTACAGCACACGCGGCGAGCGATCGTCGAGCTCGATATACCGCTGATACTCCGCGATGGCGCGGTCGTAGCGGAGGAGCGTGTAATTGACATCTCCGAGCAGTTCGAGCGGACGGGGCGCCAGCGGGTCGAGCGCGGCCGCGCGGCGCAGATCGCGGAGCGCCGCGTCCGCGGCCGGGTCGAATTTCGGCGCTTTTCCCGTCGAATCCAGCTGCTGCCGCCGCCGGTAGGCCTCGCCCCGCTTCAGATATCCGAGCATCGAGTTGTCCTTCAGCGTGATGGCCCCGCTGAAGCTCTCGATGGCGGCAAAGGTGTCGTCCTTGGCGAGCGCCGCGTCCCCCCGGTCGATCAGCAGCCGGAAGGTCCGCTCCCGCCGGGCGGCGGTGTACCCGTAAACCGCCGCCGCGCACGCACATACGGTCAGGACCGCAAGAAATGCCCGCTTCACCGTTCGGATTATAGGGCCGGTGGAACCTTTTGATTTCGGCCGGTTTCTAAGTCTATGAGGAAAGAGCCCCCCAGCGGGGGTGGTAACATGGCACAAGGACTGTCTGTGAAGCCAGTTCCATCCATAACCTGGACGGACGTCGGTGGGCGCGAAGCGGCGCTAATCCAGCGCTGCGCGGCCCGCGACGAGGATGCCTGCGCCGAGCTGGTCGCCGAGCATCAGCGGATGGTTTACCAGCTCTCCCTCAACCTCCTGTCGGACCACAACGAAGCGCTCGACCTGTCGCAGGAAGTCTTCCTGCGGGTCTTCCGGACGATCCACAACTTCCGCGGGCAGTCCGCGCTGCGCACGTGGATCTACCGGATTGTCGTCAACCAGGCCCGCAACCGGCAGCGCTGGTGGCGGCGGCGCCATCGTTCGCAGCAGGTCTCGCTCGACGAGCACATCCACGACCACGGCGAGCTTCCCGCCCCCGGCGACACGGGGTCTCCCGACCGCGCGCTCGGGCAGAAGCAGCTGGGGGAGCGGATTCGCACGGCGCTCGACAGGCTGCCGTTCGATCAGCGCACCGCGCTCGTGCTGCGAGAGATCGACGGCCTGAGCTACGACGAAATCGGATTCTCGCTGGGCATTGCGGTCGGGACGGTGAAATCGCGCCTTGCGCGCGCGCGTGAAGCGCTGCGCGCCCAATTGAGGGACGTATGACGCTTCTGACCTGCGCAGCGGTACGGCGGCGTCTCCCGGCGTTTCACGATCACGAGCTGGCGGTTGGCGATCAGATCGCCATCGAAGCGCACCTGCACGACTGCCCGCCCTGCACGCGGGATCTCCAGGCGCTGCAGGAAATCGGCAACGCGCTGCGGATGGCCTCGGCGCCGGCGCCGTCGGAGGACTGGATCGGCGTGCGCCCGGGCGTCATCAGCCGGATGCGTGCCGAGGCGGCCGAGTCGTGGACCCCTCGCGCGCGCCGCGCGTTCGACGACCTGCACCTGGTGTGGATCGCTCTGGCGTCGACCGCCGCGACGTTCCTGTGCGCCGGCACCGTGCTGTCGATGATGCACTTCGCGTCGCCGGAGCGGCAGGATTCCCTCGCGGCCGTGATTGCCGTGAAGGCAGCGCCGCTCGGGTCCGATCTCAACCCCGCGCGGCTCGACTCCTGGATCAGCGTGCCGAGCGTGCCCGAGCATGGTGTTGTCTTTGCGACGCTCGAGAGCTCCGAGGTGAAGGGGGAAATGTTCCTGCCGCTCTCGGCGATCGTCACGCGCGAAGGACGCGTCTCGGGCCTCGAGCTGCTGAACAACAACGAGGAATACGATCCGCAGACGGTGAGGGAGCTCGTGGCCGCGTTGTCGCGCGGCCGCCTCGAGCCCGCGCAGTTCGGCAGCACGCCGGTCGCCGTCAACCTCGTGTGGCTCGTCGCGCACACGACGGTCAAAGGGAAGTTCAGTTCGTAACATGCCGGGGCTGAAGCCCCGGCCCACGTACTAAAGCCCCGGCCTACATGCCCGGCCGCGTGGGGCGGGGCTTCAGCCCCGCCAATCTATTTTCGGATCTCCGCGACAGCTGTCGCCACGTTGTTCATCGCGTCGGTCGCCCGGATGATCACGCTGCGTCCCACCTCGCTGTCGTCGAGGGTTACCTCGAAATCTTCGCGGCGCGAGTCCGGAATCCCGTCCTTCGGAAAGGCCACGCGCCAGCGGCTCGCGTCGAGCGAGTACTCCACGCGCTGCACCGTCGACTGATCGTCGCGGACCACGAAGGAGATCGTCGTCCGCGATCCGGACCGCGTCGCCGGCTGGACCTCGATGCGCGGAGCGGTGTTGTCGATATCGAAGCTGACGCTCTCCAGCTCGCCGACGAGCGCCGTCCCCGGCGAGTTCGACGGCGCATCCGACGCGGAGACCTTGATGAAGTACGTGCCGTCGGGGACCGACGTCGTGTCCCACACGAAAATGGGATCCGTGAGGCCGCGATGGAGCACCTTCCAGGTCGTCTCACCCTCGCGGCGATACATCACGTCGAACACCAGCCGGTCGTCGTTCTCGTCGTCGGCCTTCCACACGAACGTCTGCAGCCCCTTCTGGTAGATGCGCCGGCCCAGTGCGGGTGCGCCGCCGGACTGTCCGCCGCCCGCCGAGGCGGGCCCCTGGGTCTGCGCCCGGCCATCTGACGTGTTGTCCTCGAAGCCGGCGATTTCCATCTCGCCCGTGGAGAACGGCCGCTGAAAAACGGTGCCCGCCGGGTGAACAGTGATGCTGGATATCTCAGGGCGCAGATTCCGCGGCAGGTACGCGGTCGTGACCGAGGTCAACACGGGGGGCTGCGCGCCGTTCATCTCGAGAACCGCGCGCCACTGCAGATAGCGCGCGTTCGGGCTCCCAATCTGCTCGCCGCTCGGGTTCGAGTACGCCTTCGACCACGGACTCCACGTGTCGTCGGGTGTTGCGGTATTGCCGCTGCGCGTGTAGATCGAGACTTCGCCAGACGCTGCGATCGCGCGCCATCTGATCACGCCCCAGCTCGCGACCGTGCCGGCATCGCGCACGTCGGATTCGTACGTCCCGCGCCGTGCGGCGGCGGGAGAGAGCGCGAACAGCTTCCCCGGATTGCTCGCGGCGCCGACGACGCGGCCCGAGGGCTCGCGCAGGAGCGCGGTGACCTGCTTGGCGCTCGCGCGGGCCAAAAGCGTGGCGCGTGCGGGGTCGCCGCTGATCCTGAAAATCTTTCCTTCGGTTCCCGTCCCGACGAGCAGGCTGCCGCCCGGCTCGATCACGAGATCGTACGGCGCATCGTCGCCCGAATCCCACATCGCGTCCCACAAGCCATCCGGACGGATGCGATAGATCGTCCCTCGGCCGCCGCGGCGGCTCTGCCGGGGCACCTGCGGCGCGTTCGCGCCGCCGACGGGGTTGTCCATGACGGCGACCGCGGTGATCTCCGTCGAGACGGACGGAACGGGCGCGCGCGCCGGCGGTTCGGGCGGAGCGGGAGCGTCGGTGGCCGGGCGGCTCTCGCCTCCCTGCTGGCCGTTCAGCGCGACGGCGTAAATCGTTCCGTCGTCGGTCAGACGCAGCGCGTGGATCTCGCGGAACGGAGAGTCGAGGAGCACGAACGCCTTTCCGGAGCTGTCAATCCGGAACACGCGCCCCGGCGATTCCGTGCCGGCGATCAGATCGCCCGACTTCGTGAATGCGAGCGAGACGACGTTGCCGGCGTTTGTCTTGTAGAAGCGCGTGCCCTGGCCGTCCGGCGTGATCTTGTAAATGATCCCCTTGTCGCCGGTCGCCGCAAAGACGTTTCCGGATTTATCGACGGCGAGCGCCCAGATGTACTTGTCCTCGGGATCGAAGAACGTCTTCGACGTGCCGTCCGCAGCGACCTGATAGATCTTGCCGTCCGGGGAAGTCCCGACGTACAGCCCGCCATTCGGCGCGGCGGCCAGCGCGTGCACTTCGAGCTCCGGGGCGTCGAAGAACACAGAAAGTTTCCCGTCCTTTGCGACCTTGAGGACCTGCCCTTCGTTCCCGCTCCCGGCCAGCAGCGCGCCGTCGGCGCCCGCCGCAACGGTCCACAGAAACGGTGCGGCCGTCTCAGCCAGAATCGATGCGGAGGGCCCTGGAAACACGCGGCCATCGCTGTCAATCGAGAGGTCCTCGACGTCTCCCTTCAGGAAGTCGGCCTGCGTCGACACGGTCCAGAACGTCGGGGACGCCGCGAGGAGTGAAACGGAGGCGGCGAACGCCGCCCCGATCAGGATGGTGGAGCGCCGGTTGATCACTGCCGAGCGCCGCCCGCGTCCACTTCGATCGTCAGCACGCGCGAGCCGGTGACGGCGGAATCCATCGGCAGTTCCCATTCGCCCACGGCGGCGCTGCGGATCGGCAGAAAGCTGCCGCCGTTGCTGTCGCTCTCGAGCACCGACAGGACGGACGGGGGAAGAGCCGTCAGCGCCTCGCCGTTTACCACGGCGCCAGGCTTGCCGTTCAAGAGTCGGATGTAGATGCGGTTGTTGCGCCGTGTATCGTTCAGCACGCGGATCATCTGCGCAACACTCTGCGGCTGCACGGACCGGCGCAGGTCGCGCTGCTCGATCGCATTCAGTTGACGGCCGTCCGTCACGAGCAGCGAGAGCGTACCCGACACGTTGGGGGGAATCTCGATTGGAACGGTCGAGATCTTTTCCTCGCCGCGATAGCTGCGCGTGAGCACCTTCAGTGGAACCGTACGGCCCGCCCTCGGACGCACATCGTCGAGCCACACGCGCTCGATTGTCACCGTCCGCGCGACTTCGTGCGCGGCGATCGAGATATCGAGGCCGGTGACGGTCACCGGCTCGTAGTCGTTCGAGAGCAGCATCGTGATCGGGCCGGCCACGGCGGTCGCCGCGCCGAGCGTCGCGCCGTCGCCGGTGAACACGTCCTCGACGGCGAGGTCGTTGTGCCCCTTGATTTGCGCGCGGCTCTTGATCGAGAACGTGGCGGCGCCGAATTGCCGCTCGTATGAGGCGAGCGTGTTGGCGAGCGTCACGTACGTGAGCAGCGGCGTGAACACCTGGTCGTTGCCGACGGTGAACGAGAAGGTGCGCGTCCCGGAGCCGTCTTCACGCGTCGACTGCAGCGTCACCTTCATCGGAATCACTGCGGGCCCTTTCCCGAGCGTCCCTGCGATCGCCGTCGCGCGGTCCTGCTGCAGCGTTCCGATCACTTCCCCCATCGTCGAAATCTTGAACGACGACATCAGGCTGGGCAGCATCGCGTACACGTAGGCGCGCGTGATCGGCAGCTGCGCCGGGCCGATGTCGAAGAACGGGTGGCCGAACGCGTAGATGCGATCGCCATCGATGTGCGTAATCGTTCCGGTCGCGCCCATCTCCAGATCGCCGCCGACGAGCGAGACACCAATCGCATCGCCTTCGCGCAGCGGGCCCGTCATTTTTCGGATTTCAGGAGCTGCCTGACCACCGACCGCGCCGCCCACCACGGGCGTGAAACCGGCCGCGCTGAACGCAG
>Ga0075434_100000355_pt1 | contig 33172 bp, 33 predicted proteins | sample RhiMethybrSRZTD3_FD_75298 | JGI IMG/M metagenome (GOLD analysis project Ga0075434, IMG submission 75298) | Populus rhizosphere microbial communities from Tennessee, USA - Rhizosphere MetaG P. TD hybrid SRZTD3 | ecosystem: Host-associated > Plants > Roots > Rhizosphere > Soil | place: USA...
GTCCCCTATACGGGCAGGGTGCCGCGCCGGTTTCAACCTTGAAAACCGGCGCGGGGCGTAAAGGTTACGCATCGGCCCAGGCTCTGCCGCGCCACTTGTCCTTCGGCGTCGCCGACGCTTGTCAATGTGGTATCGTGCCGCCGCTTCAGGGACATCAACGCGCATGAAGAAGTGGATCGGCGTCGCGGTGGCGATCGTCCTGGCTTCCGCACCAGCGGAGGCGCAAGCCCAGGCTGGGGGCATGCCACGTACCGCAGATGGCAAACCCGATCTGTCGGGGATCTGGCAGGTGATCAACACCGCCGCGTGGGACATCCAGGACCACGCCGCGTCGCTCGGTGTACCCGCAGGGCAAGGTGTCGTCGAGGGCAACGACATTCCGTATCAAGCGTGGGCGCTCGAGAAACGGAAAGAGAACTACGCGAACCGGCGAACCGCGGATCCGGAAACGAAGTGTTACGAGCCAGGGGTGCCGCGCGTCACCTACATGCCCTATCCGTTTCAGATCGTGCAGACACCCGGCTACATCGCGGTCCTCTACGAGTACAACCATGTCACGCGCCACATCTACGTGGACGGTTCAGCGCATCCGCGCGGACCGATCGACAACTGGTTCATGGGCGATTCGCGTGCCCGGTGGGAGGGCGATACGCTGGTCGTCGACGTGATCCATTTCACCGATCAGACGTGGCTCGACCGGGCGGGCAATTTCCACAGCGACGCGCTGCACGTCGTCGAACGATATACGCCGACGGACCGCAATCACATCCAGTACGAGGCCACCCTCGAGGATCCGAAAGTATTCACGCGGCCGTGGAAGATCAGCATGCCGCTCTACCGCCGGACCGAGCCGAACGTCCAGCTGCTCGAATACGAGTGCTACACGATGCTGCAGGAGCAGAAGGCCGCAGCCGGCGCACGCTAGTCAGCACCTCGCGGTAACCTTTTCCGCGTGCCGCGGTTTTCACACAACGACGGACTTGTGACCGACGAGGCACTCATGCACGCCGTGTGGAAAGGCGACGTCTCCAAGCTCGGCGTCCTGTTCGAGCGGCATCACCGTCCGCTCTTCGACTTTCTGGCCAGGATGACCGGCAATGCTGCCGCGGCGGAGGATCTGGTCCAGGAGGTCTTCGTCCGGGTGCTGAAATACCGCGCCACGTGGCGGGACGAGGGACGTTTCGAAACGTGGCTGTTCAGGATTGCACGGAACGCGCGCGCGGACTTCTTCAAGAACCGCGGCGCCGAGGCGTCGATCGACGAAGCCGCCGAGTACCCCTCACGCGCCCCGCTTGCCAGCGAGACGCTGGCACGAGACCGTGAGGTCGCGAGGCTGCAGCACGCGCTGATGCTGCTGCGTGAAGACAAACGCGAGCTGATCGTGCTGGCGCGGTACCGCGAGATGAAGCTCGAAGCGATTGCGGAACTGCTCGGCGTCGAAGTCGGGACCGTCAAGGTGCGGATGCATCGCGCGGTGAAGGAGCTGCGCGACATCTTTCTTCGCTTGAATGAAAGTCCATCATGGAACACGAACAACTCGGTCGGATCCTGCCCGACGGCGTAGACACATCCGAGTCTGACGAGCTCGACGCCACGTGGCGGATGCTCGGCGCCATCGACTCGCCCGCCCCGAACTCCGAGCGCATGCGCGCACGGCTCGACGCGGTGATCGACGCCGTCGAACATACGCACACAGTGCCGCGGCCGCGCCTCTTCGACTCGTACGTGCTGCAAGGGCTCGCGGCAGCCGCGATGCTCGTCATCGGAATAGGAATCGGGTGGTTTGCCGGGTCCGACCGCCTTCGCGCTTTGCGCGACGGCGAGTCCGCCGCAGCCGTGGCGGAGGCGGAAAGGACCCGGCCTGCACAGACTGATGCATCAGCGCAAATCGCGGCGATGCGGAGCGAGATGCACGACCTTCGCGAGATGGTCTCGCTCTCGCTGATGCAACAGCAGTCCGCCAGCGAGCGGCTGAAGGGTGTGACGTGGACCGGACAGCTCGATCGTCCGAGCGGCGAGGTCGTGTCCGCGCTGCTCGACGCGCTCATGCACGATCCGAACGTCAACGTACGGCTCGCCACGATCGATGCGCTCGAACGCTTCGCATCGCGCGAGGAGGTGCGGCGCGGCACGATCCAGGCCGTCTCGCAGCAGCCGTCGCCGCTCGTGCAAATCGCGTTGATCGATTTCATGGTGAAGACAAACGAACGCGAGTCGATGCCGGCGCTCCGGCGGCTCGCGATGGATCCGCAGGTCAACGACGCGGTGCGCGCGCGCGCCGCATGGGGCCTGCAGCAACTGGGGTAGCCATGCGAAACGTCCTTGTGTCCACGATCGTCGTCGCTGCTCTGGCCTCGCCGCTTGCCGCCCAGCCGAGCGACCAGCGCCAGGTCCCGGAGCCGACGTCCTCGCCGGACCTTCAGCGGGTGACGATTGCACTGAGCGATCCGGCGCGTCCCGGCTCCGTCGAAGTCGACATCGTCATGGGCAGCATCACGGTGAAGGGGACCAACCGCCGCGATGTGCTCATCGAGGCGCGATCGACGTCAAACGGACGGCCGCGACGGCAGCGTGTTCCGGACGAGCCGCCTCCTCCGGGGCTTCGCCGCCTGACGCAGAGCACGCCGTTCAGCGTCGAAGAGGATAAGAACACCGTCAGCATCGACGTCGAATCGCCGACGCGGTCGATCGACTTCACAATCGAGGTACCGCTGCGCACGAATCTCGATCTTGAAACTGTAATGGGGTCCGTATCCGTAGAGGGGGTCGAAGGGGAGCTGGAAATTGAAAGTGTCAATGGCGCGGTCACGCTCACCAACGTCGGCGGATCGGTGGTGGCGCACACGGTGAACGGCAAGCTGTTGGCGACCATCACCCGTGCAGCGCCTCAGCAGCCGATGGCGTTCACCTCGCTGAACGGATCCGTGGACGTGACGTTGCCTGCCGCGGTGAAGGCGAACCTGAAGCTGAGGAGCGATCAGGGCGACGTGTACACCGACTTTGATTTGCAGCTCCGCGCCGGGTCGCCGAATCCGAACCCGAACCCGAATCCGCGCGTCGACATCGACCGGCAGCGCGCAGACCTCCGGCGGCAGCGTATCGATATCGACAACGCGATCTACGGCTCGATCAACGGTGGTGGACCCGATTTCGAGATGCGGACGTTCAATGGAAACATATACGTCAGGAAGGGAAAGTAGCCGAACGCCGCCACCGCCGGTGGCCGTACACGAACCCACGCGCGAACTGCTGACAGGCACCGCGCGGATCCGCCTGCAGGAACAGCCCTTTCAAATCCTGCAGCTTCTGCTCGCCAGACCTGGCGCCGTCGTGACGCGCGAGCAGCTGCGTGACCGGCTCTGGCCGAATGGAACGTTCGTGGACTTCGAGCACAGCCTCAATGCCGCCGTCAAGCGGCTGCGCGCGGCGCTCGGCGACGATGCGAAGGCGCCGCGGTACATCGAGACGCTCCCGCGGCGCGGATACCGATGGATGCCTGCGCCGCTGTTCACGCTTCGCGCTTCGTCGAGTCACGACGCAGAGCGCATCGAAGTTGTCTGGACCTGAAGGGGCAATCCGGCGAAGATTACGTCCATGAGGAAAAGCCTGCTGGTCGCCGCGCTGGTTTACGCTACCGCCGCTGCAGCGACGTCCGGCGCGCAGTCGGCCGCGCCGGCGCCCGCGATGCCCCGTTATGACAAGGAGCGTGCGCTGATCCTTCCCGCGGACTACCGCCGCTGGATTCTGGCGGGCAGCTCGCTCGGTCTGAGCTACGCCGAAGGCACCCCAACACACCCGACTTTTCACGAAACGCTGATCGAACCGACGGCGTATCAGCATTTTGTCGAGACCGGCCAGTTCCGCGAGGGCACGATGCTCGCGCTCATCGTCCATGAGCCGGAGGAAGGCGCCGCGCCGAGCAGGCACGGTCAGTACGCCGCGGGAGTCCAGGCCGTCGAAATGGCCGTCAAGGATCGCTCGCGTGTGCCGGAGGGATGGGCGTACTACGGATTCGGCCAGGCGCCGCGGGCGGGAACGGCGGCCGCGCAGCCGAATCCCACCAACAGCTGTTACAGCTGCCACGTGAAGAATGCCGCACGCGACAACGTCTTCCTGCAGTTCTATTCGCTGTTGTCTGCGGCCGCTCCGCGCACTAACTAGACGCGACGGCCTGTCGCGTCACTCGGACGTGGCCGTCCTCGAGACGGCCGACCATCACGAAGTCGAAGAGATCGCGCTGCAGCGCGAGCACGATGTCTTCCTTCGGCCGGTAGTCATGCTCGCCGCGCAGGCTGGCAGCGATCTCGGGGTCCCGCATGCACTCCCACACGGCGTGCAGGTGGTCATACGGCTGTCCGGTCAACAAGTGTTCGAGATAATCGCCGCAGCGTTCATCTTCGACCGACGGCCTCACGCCTTCGAAGCCCATCGCCACCATGGTGACTGTCGTCTCGTGGCCGCCTGTCAACGCATCAACCTGCGCCCGATCGCGGATGTACGCGGCCGTCGCTGCGGCGGTCATGTAGCTGCCGAGCATCACGAGTTCCGCATGCGCCGCCGCCGCAAGAACGCCCTGCGTGCCTGCTGACGACCGCGCAGCGACGCGGCGGCCGCGAAAAAAGGACTCGCCTTTGGAGACGATGTCGGCCGGCGAGTTGCCGACATCGAATCCTTCGACCTTCACACCCTTGACTTCCCCTGCCACCAGGTAATCCGGATCACGCTCGCGGAACCGGAGCGCCTCCTGCGGCGTCTTGACGAGCGCGAGATCGCGGATCCCGTAGTGAAACATCAACGCGCTGCAACTGAAGGCGCGCAGGACGTCGATGACAACCGCGATGCCGCGCGCATCGGCCGCGCCGGTGAGGAGGCTGCGCCGCTCGATCTGCATTGTTTGCTCTGAAATTGTAACGGTCGAGCTTGACGCCGCGCGCAACTGAACGATACAAGAGTTGCGGCACCCGCCGCGTTCATGCCTGCCAATTCCGAAGTCGTCCTCCTCGTCGACGACATCCGCGATCACGCCGTCAACTACGAAGCCGCGCTCACCCGGCACGGATTCCACGTACGGGTCGCGACGACCGGTGAGGAAGCGTTGCGCGTCGCTCGCGAAGCGCTGCCTGACTGCGCGGTAATCGACCTGCGCCTGCCCGACATGTCAGGGTGGGATCTGTGCCGCGAGATCAGGAAGCCGCGAGCAGGCGATGCCGAACCGACGCCCATCATCGTGCTGACACCGGAAGTGTCAAAGATGTGCGCCGAGGACAGCACGAAGGCAGGGTGCAGCGCGTGGCTCGCACACCCCACCATCGCCGACGATCTCGCCAGAACGGTCCGCCAGGTACTCGATTACGAAACCAACGCCCCAAGCTCCGTCGACGAGGCGCTCCTCGGGTTCAAACGTTGTCCGGTCTGCGAATCGGACACCGTGCGCGCCACGTTGCGCGTCGGCGCGATTCAGTACTACTGCTGCAAAGCCTGCAGCTTCTGCTGGCGCGCCGAAGCGATGAAGGCGTAGCCGGAGCGCGCCGCGCCCTGCGCGGACTACGGCCGCAATGCGCGCCTTCGAGCCACCATCCTATAGAGCATCAGCAGGATCACCGCGCCGAGAAACGACATCAGAAATCCGGCGGCCTGTCCGGGACCATAAAGGCCCATCGCCCGGCCGAGAAAACCGCCGAGCACCGCCCCCGCAATACCGATCAGCATCGTCACGATGATGCCGCCCGGGTCACGTCCCGGCATCACCAGCTTGGCGAGGGCGCCAACAACCAAACCGAAGACAATCCATCCAATGACGGTCAACATGCGTATCCCTCCTGCGAAACATATGGACCAGGCGTGACGGGCGGCGGCGGGTCCTGCCGGGGAATCGGCGCCGGCTCATCGAGCGGCGTGTCCGGAATCTCATCGTCTCGGTCGTGATCGCGCGGTTCCGGCTCCGGGGGAGTACCGCTGTGGTCCGATTGCATCTGCATGGTGAACGCAGCATGCTAGTTCGCTGCCGGGTGAGTGTAACCTGTTGCCTGCCCGCCGTAGCCTCGGCGGAGGCGGGTGCTCAGGAGGTGACAGTGAAGAAACTCCTCGTCCTCGGGCTCGGGTCGCTGCTGGGCGCCACAGCGGCGTACGCGCATCACTCTTTCGCGAGAGATTACGCGGAAGAGAAGCACATCTCACTCGAAGGTGACATCGTCAGCTTCGAGTACCGCAATCCACACGCGTGGGTCTATTTCACGGCCAATGACGGCAGCGGCGCGCTGCGCAAGTATGGAGCGGAGTGGGCGAATCCTCGGCGGCTCGAACAGCAGGGGATCGCCGCGACCGATTTGAAGCCTGGCGACCACGTCGTCATCGGCGGTGCGCCGAGCCGGAGCGCCACCACCTACAACGTGCATTTGAAGAGCATCCACCGGCCTGCCGACGGCTGGACGTGGCCAGGAAGCCGCGGCTTTCGGCGCTGACGCCAAATCTCAATCCCAAATCCCAAATTCCAACACTTGGTGATTGGGGTTGGGATTTGGGAGTTGCTCGAACCTCGACCGTTCACGCGAAATTTTGTGGCTCGGTTCATTCACCAGTGCGGCCGAGCTCTGCCCATACCTGGTGCGCAGCCTCAATCGCGGCCCGTGTTTCGAATCCGGAACCGGAGGGAACGCTGTGTGACGGAAATCCAATCCGCTGGTACTCGTCTTTGAGTGACGCGGTGTCGATTACCGACGCCGCGTCCGCGATCTCGACGGCATGCCGAAGCTCGTGGCCGAGCGCCGCAATTTGCTGATCGTCGTTCAACGCGCACGAGATGCGCACGTTCACGTAACGGCGCCCGCCCGCCGCGGCCATCAACCTCAAACGGCCGAAGAGACGCGCCGACATCGGGCATTCTGTTTCCACGTACACGATGACGTCGGAGGCGTCGAGCTGCGCGACAAGCTGCCGGAACAGCGAGGAGCGCGCGAGCCCTTCGTCGATCTCCATCCGCAGCCGCGCATTGTTCGTGCGAACGTGACTCCCATCACGCTGCGGCGCTCCCGAGGCGAGAGACGCGACAAACACCAACACTCCCAGTGCGAAATCCATGTGGTCCGATCCTCGGGGGCCGACGTGACATCACAACAACGGGCGAGCAAATTTCGGCGCACATGATTGAGGGGAGGCGGGTCCGGCCGTCGCGTGAAAGCACGAGCGGTCGGACCCGGCAGATGCTCAGAACGCCAGTCGAAATCCGAACTGCAGCATGCGCGCCTGATACGCGAGGTTGCTGTTGTATGACGGCTTGCCGTAGCTCGCGCTCGTCTCGGTCAGCGTGTAGGAGCCGTAGTTGGCGCGATTGAAGACGTTGAAGACGTCGACGATGCCCGATAGCGTGCGGCGACCGAATGCGATTGACTTCTGCACGCGCAAGTCGACGCGGTGCAACGGAAGCCCGACGAAGTTGTTGCGCGGGATGATGGTGCCGTTGGGACGAAGCCGCTGGGTCGCCATGAGACCGAAGCCGACATCGCGCACGTCGCTGCCGTACTTCGTCGCCAGGCGCGATCCCGAGCCGTAGAAGTAGAGGCCGCTCACCTGGATGCCGAGGCCCGGGCTGTAGATGCCGTTCATGACGGCGCGATGCCGCTGATCGGTGGTCGCCAGGCCGGACCCCCCGTAGATGTCCGGAGCGATCGTGAAGGCGTACGGTGTGCGCGTCAGCGATCCGTCGACGATCGAATACTGCTGCGGCTGCGCGGAGCCGTCGCGGAAATACGAGAGCGTATACGTGCCTTGCGCCTGCCAGCGATGGCTGAAGCGCTTGTTGAAGCTCGTCTCGAGCCCCTTGTAGGTCGAGAAGCCCTCGAGCAGGCCCAGCGGCACGATGGCCCAATCCTGAAACGGACGATGGCTCAGATCGGCCGACGGGTAGTTCAGGCCGGTCGCGGGGTTATACGAGAGATTGATGTTGGTATCGACCTCTTCGCCGCGTCCACCGGTGTAGACGTAGTTCGCCTGCAGCGACATGTCGGAGCCGACCTGGCGCTCGAGCCCGATCGATCCCTGCCGCGCGTACGGCATCCGCCGCCACTTGCTGTTGATTTCGTCGGTGATCGATCGGCGGTAGCAGCCGGGCGCGTTGCCGTTCTGATCGCACGCGTTCGCCATCACCTGCGCGTAGGTCGGCGCAGGGCCGTTGTACGGGTTGGACGCGAAGTCGGCGCGGCCGTCGTAGAGGGCCTCCGCGGCGGCCTGATGAACCGCCTCCGCCGTCTGGTGTCCCTCGTCGGTGGACGCCTGAGCGTAGAACAGGCCGTAGCCGCCGCGGATGACGGTCCTCTCGTTGACCGTATATGCGAAGCCGAGACGCGGGCCGACGTTGTTCAAGTCGTACGGAATGTCGTTGTCGATCCACGGCTTGAACACATAGCCTTCAGAGTTGGCGCCGGCCTGGACGTCGTAGCGCACGCCGAGGTTCAGCGTCAGCTTGCTGGCCACCTTCCAGTCGTCCTGCAGCCAGGCGGCGTACAGGCTCTGCGGGATTTTGTAGTGGAACCGTGTGCTGGATACATTCATCGTGAAGCGCCGCGAAATCGGCGACAGCGGCGCGAGGTTCCATGTCGACGCGTCGTTCCACACGGGGAACAGCGACTGGATGTTCGCCGGGACCGCGCCGTTGGTCGCATCGAGACTGCCCGTGCATGTCGCGCACCACAGGATGTAGGTCGGCTGCTGCATGTATTCGCCACCGATTTTCACGTCCTGCCGTCCACCCTTGTCGAACGAGAACGTGAAGTCGTCCCTGATCGAGTAGTTGTTCTGCGTCTGGTCCTGGCCGACCGCGCTGCCGATGCTGTAGCCGCGAAGCGAAATGGTCTGCGAGCCGCCGCAGCGGACCGGCGCGTCCGGGAAACAGCCGCCTTTCCAGGTCACCGCCGAATCGCGGGTGTAGTTGAAGAGTGACACGCCCCCCTTAATCTCGTTGACAGCATTCGGTCCGATGACCTGCGTCAGCGTGCTGAACAACTCGTTGCTGTGCCGCTGCTCGCGGCGCGCCGTTGACGGGTGGCTCGTGGCGCCTCCTGTGCTGCCGTTCGGCAGGTCGTTGTAGTACTTCTGGAAGCGCGTCATGAAATGCGTCCGCGATGAAAACTGCGCGTCGCCGCGGACGATGCCTTTGCGCTGCCGGTTCTGGGCCGGCAGATCGATGTTGAACGCCGGATAGGGGCTCGAGAACGTCACTGTCTGCGGCTGCCGCTCCTGCTCATAGTTGCCGAAGAAGTGAAGGCGATCCTTTCTGATCGGCCCGCCGAAGGTCGTGACGACCTGCTGGTCCTGATACGGGACAACGCGCTTCTGGATGAAGTCGGACGCGTTGAACCGGTCGCTGCGGAAGTACCCAGCGACCGTGCCCGCATAGGTGTTGGTCCCCGACTTCGTGACGGCGTTGGCAAGCATGCCCGAGGACCGTCCTTGCGTCGCGTCGAAACGATTGGTCACCACGACGAACTCGGCAATCGCGTCCATGCTGTAGCTCGGCTGGTTCTGGTCGGTGCCGGGAATCAGATGCGTGATCTGCTGGCCGTCGATATTGATCTGCGAGTACCCCTGGCGCGCCTGCGGGATGTTGCTGCTCTCGTTCTGCCGGCTGCCCGGCGCGAGCATCGCGAGATCCATCCAGTTGCGGCCGTTGATCGGCAGGTCCTGCATCTGCCGCCTGTCGATGTTGCCGCCAAGCGTGGACGACGCCGTGTCGACCAGCGGCGCTTCGCCGCTCACGACGATCGATTCCTGGACGGCCGACACCGACATCTGCAGGTTGACGACGGCGGTCTGCCCGACCTGCGCGGCGATCGTTCTGGCGGCGGTGCCGAAGCCTGGCAGCTCCGCCGTGATGCGGTAGTCGCCGATGCGAATCGGCATACGGTAGCCGCCTCGTTCGTCCGTGACGGCGACGAAGTTGTTGCCCGAGGCGATGTGCATGGCGGTGATGGTGACACCTGGCAGCACCGCGCCGCTGCTGTCGCTGATGGTGCCCGTCAGCGTCGCTTCCTGCGCGAAGCCGCCGCGCGGCATCAGGAACAGTGCGCAGAGCATCAAGACACGAGTGATCACACGTCGGCTGTTCACGTTCGGCTCCCTTGAAAGTCGTGACTGCTGGTCACCACGAAGGCGCATGTCGCGCGCGCCGAAAGGCCTTCGTGGTTCGACGGACGCCGCAGCAATCAGCAAGGAGCAGTCCAGCCGCAGAGTCGAATCAGTTGCTCAATGTTTTTACGGATTCAACAGGAGTGTCGGCGCCGACCGTACAAACATGTCGGCCATCGTTGTCGCGCGCGCCGCGCGCGCGACACTAATGCGTGGTGCGTGTGGCGGCGGGCAGCGCGCTCATGACGGCGCGATGCATCATGACGATCGCGGCGTCGGCCTGCAGCGCCGCGTCGTAATGCTCGCGGAAGCCGCCGGGCGCGTCGCCCGCGGTGAGGAGCTCCCGCGTTTCAATCATCAGGATCTCGGCTTCCGCGCTGACCTGGTCGGGCGTCATCGCGGGACGCGCGGGCGTCGGCCGCCGGCGGTCGCTGGCATTGCTGATGAGTTCGTCGACGCGAACGATCAACTCGGAAATCGGGTGCAGCCAGGAGAACGCGGCGTCACGGATCAACAGCTGCAGCATTTCCCCGGGAGACACGGCGCCGTGCCCCTTTTCATACGCCGCACGTTCGCGCTCGATCAACGCCTTGTGCAGATCGAGGAGGGTTCGACGGACCTGGCTGAGGCTTTCCTGAGGAATCATGGCCTAGTTTAAACTCTTCTGGTAGCTGCGGACCTTGAGGTCTGCCTCCACCTGTCTGTGCGCGTCGCGGTTCTGCTGCTCACACTTGCAACAAGCGGTACGGCGTGTGCGGTACACACGACGCAGTCCCGATCTGCGCCCCGGACGGACTCGGCCGCCGCCGCGAATATCGATGCGCTCGTCCAACGCGGCTGCTACGACTGCCTGCAGCAGGCGCACGAGGCTGCGCTTGCGGCGGGCGATCGCATCCGCATTTTCGAAACCGCGTTACTCCTCGTCGCGCGAGCAAAGGAGCTCGGGCTTCCGTTCTCCGCGTGGCTCGATCACGCGCGTGCGGCGGAACCGCCTGGCGCCGACTGGTCCGATTACCTCGCCATCGTTCAGGCATTGCGGACCGATCCGCTCGCAGACGATCGCGACGTCGTTCTGCTCGACACGCTGAAGAACCGCGCATCCGCCGACACGGTTGCAGCCTGGCGCACGGACCTGACCGAAGGCGCGGGTTCTCCGCTGCTTCGTACGTATCTCGAGCTCTCGCTGATCTGCCAGTATGTCGTCGAGGACCGCAACGTCACGATTGCCGCCGCCGTGCAGCGCTTTCATGATGTCCCGTTGATCGAATATCGCGCCGGGGCGTGCAATGCGACGCAGGCGCCGCACCTCCATGCGGTCAGGGAAACCGTGCCCGAATTCGCCGACGTCGATTTCCCCCTCGGACGCTATGCGGCCGACATCCCACAGCAACCCGACCAGGAAGAAGCGCTTCGACGGTTCACCGCCGCTCGAGCGGCATTTCCACAATCTCCGGCCATCCTCGCCAGCCTTGCCGCGCTGCGGCGCGATCGCGAGGAGTGGACGGAGGCGCTCGAGGCCTACGACGCGGCGCTGGCGCGCGTACCGACGCATCGCGACGCGCTGCTTGGCCGCGTGGTGACGCTGTCTCATCTGTCGCGTCACGAGGATGCGATCGCGGCGGCCACGCGCATCATCGAGCTCGGGAGCTGGTTCACGGGCGAAGCGTATTACTGGCGTGCCTGGAACGAGTATCACCTGGCGCGGATCGACGAGGCGCGCGCCGATACCGACCGCGCGAAAGGGCTGATGCACAACGCATCCGTCCTCGTGCTGTCGGGGATGATCGAGTGGCACGAGCATCGGTTCGACGAAAGCGAGGCGGAGCTGCAGGATGCGCTGACGCTCGATGCGGGCCAATGCGAAGCGGCATTCCTGCTCGGCAGCGTCCGCGCCGAGCAGCGGCAATGGGTATCGGGCGCCGCGGCGTTCGAGCTCGCGCAGCGATGCTACGACCTGTCGGTGACGCTGCGGCGCGAGACGATCGCGCGAATCACGGCGGGGCCGGGCACCGAGGAAGGCAAAGCGCGCCTCATCGCCCGGCAGCAGCGCGCCATGACGGAGGAGGCACAGCACCGCGACGAAGCCGCCGAGAACGCCGCGCAGCTCCAGAAGCGTAGTGGCGGTTAAAGATAGAGGTGCAGCTGCGCGAGCAGCGTCGACGTGTTGACCTCGAACGTGTGGTTGTGGTCGTGGTAGTACGACACGTCGACGTTCCAGTGCGTGCGCGGCAGGAAGTCCGCTTCGAACATCAGCCTGCGTAATTCCGAAAATCCCGGCGCGCCGCCAGACGTCCGCAGCTGCGGCGAGAACTTCAACCAAAGGCCACGGTAGGCCTCCACGGATGTTTCGTTGACCGCTACCCAAGAGTGGCCGCCGCGAGCCTCGGTTTGCAGGTTCGCGTCAACTTCCGTCCACACGCTGATGCGCGGCGCCGGCGCGAACCCAAATGCGCCGCCAACGGCGCCGGACTTCGGATCGAGATCCGTGGAGTGGCGGTAGATCGCCGACCCGACGAGCGCCGCGCGCGGAGTGACGTCGAGCTGCCATCGTCCCGCTATCGCCACGCCGCGGCGGCCGTTGTCATGGAGGATCGCTTCGGCCTTCCCGGGGCTGATCGTCAGTTGGAGGAGCGACGGTCCCATCGTGTCGCTGACTTCGAACCCGTACACCTGATCGTTGCGATCGAAGCCGAGATCAATGCGCGAGTAGGCAGTGTGGTCGGAGAACCGGATGCCGTAGGCGGGCATGAAACGCCCGACTCGAATGCCGAAGCCATCGCCGCTTTGATAGCCAACCCAGTGCTCGTATGAGATGAACGCCGCGTCGGGCTGGATCCGCCCTCCTCGCACCGCCGAATTCGGCGGCTCCCGTCCCGCCGTGGCGTATGCGGTCCAGCCGTTTTTCTGGACCGCGCCAATCAGGTCCAGATTCATGAGCAGGTTCATGTCCTGATGACCGCCGGGAAAGCCGATGCGCAGATGCGATGGCCGCATCTCGAGTCCCAGATGCAGCGGACCGAGGGTGTCACCGAGCGCGCCGTACAGAAACGCCTGCTCGCCGTGCGGATCATCCTCGGTCCCTGGCGCCGGCGCCGCCGCACTTGCACCCGTCGTCGAAAGCTCGCGGTGCGAGAGCAGGCGGCCGTACGGTGTGAGCATCCCTCCGCCGGTCCGCGAGTAGTGGCACGCCGGGCAGCGCGTGTACTGCTTGGCGAGGAACATCGGTTCAGCGAATGCCGTTGATGCAACAAACAAAATCGCAGTCACAAACCACGGAGACACGGAGGCACGGAGAAACACAACTTTCGGAACTCCGTGTGTCCGTGCGTCCGTGGCACGTGACGCGGTGGTTTGTATTTTCATGGTGCGGTGGTGAAGGTCACGTCGACGTGCACCGTGTTTTTCACTCCCACCCCAAGATAGCGTGGCTCCGGGATGTTGTAATCGGGAAGGTTCACCGGAAATGCAGCCCTGATGCGAAGGCCGGCGCCCGCCTTCCGTACTTCGACAGGCCCGCTGACCGTCTCCGTCACGCCGTGCAGCGTCAGCGACGCAGTGAACGATCCATTTCCCTCCGGCGCGTCGGGATTCAATCCCTTCAGCGCCATCGCCGAAAGAACCGCCTTGTCATAACCCGCGCCTTTATCGACCTCGAGGTATTTTTCCCGAAGGTGATCGTTCCGAAGGCTGATGCCCGTGTCGATTGTTCGCAAGTCCACAGCAAGGCTCCCCTCCAGCGAGGAAGGCTGCGCTGCGCTTGTCGTGATCGTTCCGCTCAACGCGTTCGTCTTCACGTCGAAGCTGCCGCCGATGGTCATCGGACACTTGACGCTGACGTCGCCCTGCGTGACGCGCCACGTGCCCGCTGCAGCCGTACTGACGACAAGCCACAGAGACGCAGAGACGCAGAGAAAATTCCGTAACCGGTAACGTTGTGAGCTCATGGCGAAATAGTCAAGACGCCGACGCCCGCGACCCGAGCGCCACAGCACGCGTGATCATTCGGCAGGCCTGAAGGCAAAAGGTCATGCGAGTGATGTCAGTTTCGTGTGACATGTTGTGCTGTTTGGAACGCTGGCAACGTGGCGTCAGCAAGAGGTATGCCCGGCGAGATCAGCGCCGGGGCTGGCCGAATTCGTGCGCTTCGACAGACTCGCTATCATTGCCATCGATGAATATCGCGTTTGGTTACGTCCTGGTATTTCTCGGCGGCGGATTCGGTGCGGCAGCACGTCACTGGGTCAATCGCACGGCCATGAACATCGTCGGGCCGAATTACCCGGCCGGCACGCTTGCCGTGAACATCGTCGGATCGATGGCAATGGGCATGCTGGCGACATGGTTCGCGTTTCGCGGCGAGACGACAAGTGCGGCGGAACGATTGTTTCTGACGACGGGTGTCCTCGGCGGCTTCACGACCTTCTCGGCGTTCGCGCTCGACACGACGCTGATGTGGGAACGTCACGATCTGGCTGCTGCCGTTATTTACGCCGGTTCATCGGTGTTTCTTTCGATCGCCGGGCTGATTGCGGGTATGTATATCGTTCGAATTCCGCTCTCGTAGATGGGCGGGGAAGAATCAGGAGAACGGAAATGCGCGCTCTTACCTCAATGCTGGTTGTCGTCGCCGGAATACTGGTTGCCGCGCAGCAGGCGCCGCAATTGCCCCGGCCCTTCGCCACCGAATCGGTCGCCAACAATCCACGCGTTGTCGATCCGCCGCCGGGCGCGAAGCTGCAGGTGCCGCAGGGATTCTCGGTGGAGACGTGGGCGAGCGGCTTCGACATGCCACGCTTCATGCTGCTCGCGCCGGGCGGCGAAGTTCTCCTGTCCGACAGCGGCGCGGGCGTCGTGTACGTGTTCGCAGGCGGCAAAGCGGCGGGCAAGAAGCAACTCATCTCAGGCTTGAGCCGGCCGTTCGGCCTCGCCTTCTGGCAGAACTACCTCTACGTCGCGGAAACCAATTCCGTGAAGCGATATCCATACGATGCGAAGGCGCTCACCGTGGGCCCGGGGCAGGAAGTCGTCAAGGTGCCGGGCGGCGGCAACCACTGGACGCGCGCCGTCGTGTTCGATCGAGCGGGCCAGAAAATGTATGTCAGCGTTGGCTCCTCGTCGAACATCACGCCCGATCCAGAAGAGCGCGCGGCGATCAACCGCTACAACCCTGACGGCAGCGGGCACGAGATCTATGCGGCCGGCACCCGCAATCCCTCGAACATCCACTGGTACCCGAACAGCGACACGCTGTGGGTCACCGTGATCGAGCGCGATGGGTTGGGCGACGATCTGCCGCCGGACTACTTCACGCACGTTCAGCGGGGCGGCTTCTACGGGTGGCCGTGGGCGTACTTCGGCCCGCATCCCGAGCCGCGTCACAACGGACAGCACCCGGAGCTCGTGCAGAAGACGATTACACCGGACGTCGCGCTGCCGGCGCACAACTCACCGCTCGATTTCTTCTTCTACACGGCGACGCAGTTTCCTGCGGAGTACCGCGGCGGCGCATTCATCACGCTGCACGGGACATGGAACCGTTCGCAGCGCGCCGGTTACAAGGTCGTGTACGTGCCGTTCGCCAACGGCCGTCCATCGGGCCCGGCGAAGGATTTCCTCACCGGCTGGATGATTGCGCCGACCAATAAAGATGTATGGGGAAGACCGGTCGGCGTTATCGCGTTGCCGGACGGCAGCCTGCTGGTGTCGGATGACGGCGGAAAGAAGATCTGGCGCGTGTCGTATCGATCGTGACGTCTAGCTCGAACGTTTGTGTACCTCGTCGATGACCGACGGGAAGCACTCGGGGCAGATGCCGTGGCTGAACTCGGCATCCGAGTGCTCTGACAGGTAGCTTTCGAGCTGCTGCCAGTACGTGTTGTCCACGCGGATCTTCTTGCAGTAGGAGCACATCGGCAGCAGGCCGCGCAGCTGTTTCACGCTCGCAAGCGCCTGCTCGAGCTCCGCGAGGCGCCGCGCCATGCTGTCCTGCAGCGCGACCATCCGCATGCCGACTTGCGCCCGCGCTTTCAGCTCCGCCGCCTTGAACGGCTTGACCACGTAATCGTCCGCGCCGGCATCCAGGCCCGCGGTGACATCCGAGGTTTCAGACGCGCTCGTTACCATCACGATATAAAGGGGCGGAAAGGACGGCAGGAGGCGCGCCCGCCGGCACAGATCGACGCCGTCAATTCCCGGCATCATCCGGTCGAGGATCACGACCGTTGACTGCGTACGCTGCTGGATGTGCGTCCAGGCAGTGGGACCGTCCTCGGCGACCGCAACCTCAGCGCCGCACTCGGCGAGCGCGTGCGTGGCAAGCCGTCGACTGATCGGGTCGTCGTCGGCAATCAGAATCTGCATCGGTGTTCCCCACGCGGGAGCAGGGAACGTGCCGGATCCCCGGCGAAAAACCGGGTGCTTTTCGTCGTGCTTTCGACTGGGGGGACGATCGAATGTGCGGAGTGTGCACGTGAATGTGCGCCGCGCGCACAGGCCGCCGTCAGCCGGGGAAGAACGAGGGAAGGAGCATATCGCGCATCGTTCGCAGCCCTGGCGGCGCCGTGATGACGCGCGGAATCGAGTTGACCGTTATTGATGCCGTCGCAATATCGCCGTGGATACCGCCCTGGATCTTCGAATAGATCCGAGGGGATCCGTCGATAAGGACCGAGTCGAACGATTCCGGCGCGCCCATATATGCGTCGAGCTGGAGGTGGATCTTCACTTCGTCGCCGACGTAGCCAATCCCTTCCTGGCTGATGCCTGCGACATATCCCGGATCGACCGCAAGCAGCTCGCTGTGCACTTCCTCCTCCGCTATCCACGGCCGCACCTCGTCGGTCACCCGCGTGAGCGGCCAGCCCATGGCGGCGGCAATCATCTGGATGGATTCCGCGAAGCCCACGTGGCGCACCGAGCCGGATGCCACCTGCTTCTCGAACTGCTCGCGAGTAAGGCCCGCGCCAACCTTCTGCTGGAATGGGAGGCGGCGGACGCGTGCGTCCTGCACGCGGCGCACGTCGATGCGATTGACGTGCTCGCACACCGAGGTCAACGCAATCGGCAGCGCATCCATCGTGAAGCCGGGGTTGACGCCGGTGCCGAGGACGGCGACCTTCGCCTTCCGCGCCATCTGATCGATCTGCCTCGCCAGCCGGCGGTTGTGCGACGCGGGATAGGCGAGCTCCTCGGTCGTCGAGACAATCGGCAGACGAAGCTTCAGCAGCTCTTCGACCTGCGGCATCACGCTCTTGAGCGAGGAGGACGTGCAGAGGACAACGATGTCCGGCTTGGCCGCCCGTGCCGCCTTCCGCGCGTTGTCGGTGATTTTCACGCGAACGGACTTTCCGATCTCGGCGATCTCGCCCACATCGCGTCCGACCTTGCTCGGGTCGATGTCGACGGCCGCGACAATGCGGAAGCCCTTCCGGACCGCGAGCTGCCGCGCAACGGCGGCGCCGATCGGTCCCAATCCGACGTGCATCACTCGAATCGTCATAGTCAAATGCCTAATGTAACATTCGCGCGTGCGCAGGCTGATGCTTTTGATCGCTGCCGTTGTCTTTGTGTGCACGGACGGCGCCGAAAGTGCGCAGAGTTTCGATCAACCTCTTCCCGGCGCGCGGTCGCCGCGCAACGCCAGCTACGACATCGACGTGCGGCTCGAGCCGGCGGATCGCTCGCTGCACGGAACCGAGCGCATTCACTGGCGCAACATCAGTGCGAACCCGACAAGCGAGCTGCAGTTTCATCTCTACTGGAACGCGTGGCGTAACGCCGAGTCGACGTGGCTGCGCGAGCGCCGGCTCGGCGGCAACACAACCACACCGCGAACCGATGCGTGGGGCTGGACGGATATCCGGACCCTTCGCGTCAGGACGGGCGATCGCCTCGACGCGCTCACGGCGCGTGTGCACTTCATCGCGCCGGACGACGGCAACACTGCGGATCAGACGGTGGCGTCGGTGCCGCTCATTCGTCCGGTGGCGCCAAACGAGTCGATTGACATCGAGATCGAATGGAGCGCGAAGATTCCGCGTCCGTTCGCGCGGACGGGCTACGTCGACGACTACTACTTTTTCGGCCAGTGGTTTCCGAAAATCGGAGTGCTGGAGGACCGGGGCTGGAACACGCACCAGTTTCACTCAGGGACCGAGTTCTATTCGGATTATGGCGTGTACGACGTGAGGATGACCGTCCCGCGCGGTTTCATCGTCGGTGCCTCGGGACGCGAGGTCAGCGTCACGGATGGCGCCGACGGAACGGCGATCCACCGGTATCACGGCGAAGACATCCACGACTTCGCATGGACGACCAGCCCCGAGTTCCTCGTGCGCACGCGGATGTTCGAGCATCCAACGCTGCCTCACGTCCGAATGCGGCTGCTGCTTCAGCCCGAACACGCGGCCCAGGAGGATCGTCACTTCGATGCGGCGGCGGCGACGCTGAAGAACTACGGCGAATGGTTCGGCGCGTATCCGTACGAAAACATCACGATCGTCGATCCGGCATTCCAGAGCGGAAGCCGCGGGATGGAGTACCCGACGCTCTTCACGGCGGGGACCAGGTGGATTGCGCCGCAGCGTGACATCGCCCTCGAGGAGGTCACCATCCACGAGGCCGGCCACCAGTGGTGGTACGGCCTCGTCGGCAGCAACGAGTTCGAGCACGCATGGATGGACGAGGGGATCAATCAGTTCTCCGAAGCGCGCACGGACGAAGTGGCCTTCGGCCCGCGTAACTATCTTTCGCGCCGCTACTTCGGCGGCTTCATTCCATGGGTGTTCAAAGACATCCGGGTGCAGCGGCAGTGGGATGAAGGGCTGGCCGGCTATCGGGCTCAGGCTGAATCCGATGCGGAAGCGACGCCGTCATTTCGCTACTGGCCTTCGACCGGCGGCAACATCACGTATTTCAAGACCGCGCTCTGGCTGCACACGCTTGAACACTGGCTTGGATGGCCGACGCTCCAACGCGGCATGTCGACCTACTTCGAGCGCTGGAAATTCCGCCATCCGCAGCCGGCGGATTTCTTTCAGACGATCGGCGAAGCGGCCGGCCGCGACCTGACGCCGTTCTTCGATCAGGTATACCGCGGCTCGAACACGTTCGATTACGGCGTGCAGCTCCTGACGAGCACACCCGCCGGCGCAGGCAGGTTCAGGACGACCGTCGTCGCGCGGCGGTTCGGCGAAGCGGTCTTTCCGGTGGATGTCGTCACCACATTCAGCGACGGAACGAAGAAGACCGAGCGCTGGGATGGTGTCGAGCGCCGCATCATCTACCGGTACGACACGAACGTGCGGGCGCGGTCTGTACAGGTCGATCCGAACCACGTCCTGATGCTGGATGTGAATTACACGAACAACAGCCGGACGCTCCAATCGCGCGCCGGAGAGGCCAGCGTGAAATGGAGCCTCAAGTGGATGGCATGGCTGCAGGATCTGCTGATGACTTATGCTGCCCTGGCGTGACGGCTGGCGTCGGATCGCTGCGGCACCCGCCGTGATCGCAGGCGTCTACCTCGTGACCTTGCTTGCCGCGGCGCCGCTGGCGACGGCGATGGGAAGCGCCATGTCCGAGCACCTCGGCGCGAGCCTGGCCGCCGACGACGCAGCCGATTCAGTCAACTACGACTGGTGGCAGGAATTCGCATCGCAGGGAAGCTTTCTCAATTTGAACTCCACCTTCACGCCATCGATCGTCGGTTTTGCGGCGACGCTCGACAGCGCCAGCAGCCTGCTCGACCGGCGTCCGATCGTCCCCGCCATCGCGCTTGCCCTCGCGTTTTACGTGCTCGCATGGCTGTTCCTTCAAGGGGGAATCCTCGACCGCTTTGCGCGCGCGCGGCGTATCGGCGCGCACGGATTTTTTGCGGCGTCCGGCGTCTTCCTGTTTCGTTTCCTGCGCCTTGGCCTGGTGGCCGGTCTCGTGTACTGGTTTCTGTTCGCCTACGTCCACGAGTGGCTGTTCGCGAAGTGGTATGTCAACGCGACCCGCGATCTTGCGGTCGAACGAACCGCCTTCTACTGGCGGCTTCTCATGTACGGAATCTTCACCGCGCTGCTCGCGATGACGACCGTGATCTTCGATTATGCGAAGGTTCGCGCTGTCGTCGAGGACAGGCGGAGCATGGTGGGCGCGCTGATCGCGGCAATCCGCTTCATCTGGCGGCATCCGGCTCGCGTCGTCGGCGTGTACCTGCTGAACGCGATCCTGTTGCTCGTCGTCGTGGCGATCTGGGCGGTCGTGGCACCGGGCGCAGGCGGATCAGGCGCGTCGATGTGGCTCGGCGTGGTCATGTCGCAGTGCTACATCGTGGCGCGGCTTATCGTGAAGCTGCAGGTGCTTGCGTCGGAGACGACGCTCTTTCAGCAATCGCTCGCGCACTGGGGATACACGGCGGGTCCGGTCGCGATCCGGCCGGCACCGCCGGTGGTAGACAGCGCGTAATTCAAAATGCAAAATGCAAAATGCAAACACGAACTGTTTGCAGCACCGGCGTGGCTTTCGTCGCGCTGTTCACCCCGATGCCGCTGACATGTGGCGTTTGCATTTTGAATTTTGCATTTTGCATTTAATGAGCCGCCGCCGCCGCCGTTCTCCCCTTGGGCCGCCTCATAATCAGAATCAGCGGCAGCAGCATCAGGAAGATCCCGCCAAGCAGCCGGAACAGCCAGACGAACGCCACCATCGACGCCTGCTGGATCAGCATCCCGTGCAGCGCCGCATACGCGCGCTCGGTGGCGGTCACCGCGTCCGCGCCGCGCGCCATGAACGCCGCTTTGATCTGCGCGAGCATCGTCTGCGTCTGCGGGTCGTAGATGTTGATGTTCTCGCCGAGCGCGGCGCCGACCGTCTGCCGCTGGCGCGTCAACATCGTTCCCGTCACCGCAATGCCGACGCTGCCGCCGATATTGCGCATCAGGTTGAACAGGCTGGTCGCGTTCCCCATCCGCTGCGGCGCAATCGCCTGCATGGTCACCGTCGTGAGCGGCACGAAGGTGAGTGCCATCCCCGTGCCCTGAAGAAGCTGCGGCCAGAAGATATCCCAGTAGCCGGCGTTCAGGTTGAGCGAGCCGAGCCAGATCAGCGTCAGCCCTGCCACGCAGAAGCCTGTCGCCAGCAGCTTGCGGACGTCGATCTTGCTCGTGAGTAGACCGACGATCGGCATCATCACCAGCGACCCCATGCCGCGCGGCGCCATCGCGATACCTGCCTGCACGGCCGGATACCCGAGCAAGGTCTGCAGCATGACGGGCAAGAGCACCAGGCTGCCGTACAGCACGAACCCGAGCATCGTCATCAGAAACACGCCGGTGGCGTAGCTGCGCTCCTTGAAGACGCGCAGATCGATGATGGGATGTGCGGTGGTCAGCTCGTGATAGATGAGCACCGCCAGCGTGACGGCGGAGACGATCGACAGCGTGAGGATGGATCGGTCGGCAAACCAGTCGGCCTCCTGCCCCTTGTCGAGCACGTACTGCAGCGCGCCGATGCCGACGACGAGCATGCCGATGCCCCAGTAATCCACCTTCTCCGTCTCTCGCCGCAAGTACGGCGGATCGAAGATGAACATCTTCGTCATGATGATCGAGGCGATGCCGACCGGCAGGTTGATGTAGAACACCCAGCGCCAGCTGTAACTGTCGGTCAGCCATCCGCCGACGACGGGGCCGATGATCGGGGCGACGACGATGCCGAGGCCCCAGAAGCCCATCGCCTTGCCGCGCTCGTGCGGCTCGAAGGATTCGAGGAGCACTGCCTGCGACAGCGGCTGCAGCGCGCCGCCGGTCGCGCCCTGCAGGATGCGGAAGAAGATCAGCGAGCCAAGGTTCGGGGCGATGCCGCAAAGGAATGACGAGACGGTGAAGCCGGTCACCGACATCATCAGCAGCCGCTTGCGGCCGAAGGTGGCCGCAAGCCAACCGGTCATCGGCAGGATGATCGCGTTGGCGACGAGGTACGAGGTGAGCACCCACGTCGCTTCATCGATGGTCGCCGACATCGTTGCCGCAATGTGCGGCAGCGACACGTTGACGACCGTGGTGTCGAGCACCTCCATGAAGGTGCCGAACATCACGGCGATCGCGACGATCCACGGATTGACGTGGCGATGCTGCTCTGCGGGCATGCCTACTTCGTGTAGACCTTCGCTGTCACCGACATTCCTGGCCGCAGCAGTTGTTGTGCGTCCTGCTTCTCGTCAATCACGATTCGCACAGGCACGCGCTGCACGACCTTCACGAAGTTCCCCGTTGCGTTCTCGGGCGGCAGCAGGCTGAACCGCGAGCCCGTCGCGGCGGCAAGGCTCTCGACGTGCCCCTTGAAGTCACGCCCACCGTACGCGTCAACCTCGATGACGGCCGGCTGGCCGGGACGCATGCTCTCCAGCTGCGTCTCCTTGAAATTCGCGGTCACCCACACGTCTTCGAGCGGGATGAGCGTCATCAGCGGCTGCCCGGGCTGAACGATCTGCCCGGGCTCTACTGTTTTCTTGCTGACAATCCCCTTCAGCGTCGCCTTGATGGTCGTGTACTGCACGTTCAGCTCGGCCTGCTGGACGGCGGCTCGTTGCTGCAGCACCTTTGCGTCGGCCGACGCAGCGCGGGCACGCTGCGCCGTAATTTCCTGTGGCCCGCTCTGCGCCGTCTGCAGTTGGGCCGTCGCCTGCGTCGAGCCGGCGCGCGCCTGCGTCAATTGGCTTTGTGCGACCGAGATGCCGGCCTGCGCTTCCTGCACCTGCGCGCGCGCAGAATCGGCGGCCGCGCGGGAGGCATCCGCGGCGGCAACGGCCGCATCGTACTGCTGCTGCGAGATCTCGTCCTTGGACAGCAGCATTTTGAACCGTTCGACATCCTTCGCGGTCTTCACAGCATTGGCTTCGGCCTCGCGCTCCCGCGCCTGTGCCGTGGCCACTCGCGCTGTGGCCGCCTCGACGGCTCGCTGCGCGCCTTCGATGCCCGCCTGCGCCTGTTCGACGCCGCCTCGTGCGGTCGACACGTTGCTCGCCGCCGCGGTGGATGTGATTGGCACGTTCACGCGCGCGGCGGCCGCGTCCGCCTCCGCGGTCGCGAGCTCCGCGCGCGCCTTGTCAAGTGCGACCTGGTAGTCGCGCGGATCGATCACGACGAGGACGGTGCCGGCCTCCACCTGCTGGTTCTCCTTCACCGGCACCTCGACCACCATTCCACCGACGCGTGTCGCGATTGGCGTCACATGCGCGTCAACCTGCGCATCATCGGTCGTCTCGCGCCCGGCCGTCGCCCACAGCCACACCGTCGTTCCGATCAGCACGATCAGAACTGCGCCGATCGCGATGCGAATCCGCTTGTTCATGTACTCTCTTCGCTCTCCATCTGGCGGGTTCAACCGCCTTCGCGCTTCGCGCTACGGCGAGTCCGCCGCAGCCTTGGCGGAGGCGGAAGGACCCGCCTCCCCTGCAGCCTTACCCGCCCTAACTCGCCCTACCCGCCCCACTCGCCCTACTCGCCCTACTCGCCCTACCCGCCCCACTCGCCCTACCCGCCCTACTCGCCCTATGGATTGGTGCCCAAAATGCGCTGCACCGCGGCTTCGGCGTCGCCGAGCGATCGCGCGAGCACCGCCTTCGCCACGTCGTAGCCGAGCAGTGCGTCGATGTACTGTTCCTCCGCAGCAGTGACGGACTGCTGCGCCTGCACCACCTCGAGATTGTTTGCGACGCCGGCGGCGAACCTGTCGCGAGCCTGCATCAGCTCCTGGTTCGCCAGCTCGCGCGAGCGCGTCGCGACCTGCAGTTGCTCGCCGATCGCCTGCAGGTCGAGAAACGAGGTGCGCACGTCGTAGTACACCTGCGACCGCATATCCTCCGCCTCTGCGCGGCGTTGACGCAGGTCGGAGTCCGCCTGCGCAATACGTCCCTGCGTGCGACCGCCCTGGAAAATCGGGATGTTAAGGGACCCGGCGAGCGTGTACGTCCCGACGGTATCCGACGCCGAGAGACCGAGGGCGCCGTAATCCGCATTGACGCGCACGGAGGGCAGCAGCTCGCTGAACGCGGCCGCACGTGTCGCTGCCGCCGCCTTCACGCGTTCCTGCGCGGCAAGGTAATCGGGCCGGCTCTTGTAGGCCTGAGCGAGCGCCTGCTCGAGGGTCATCTCCGGCACCGGCACGTTCGGCAACTGCGCGCTGATGACGAACGGCTGTCCGATAGGAAGCCCGATCACACGCGCGAGCTGCAGCCGCGCCTTCTCGAATTCGTTTTGCGAGGCGGTCACGCGCTGGCGGTCGGCATTCAGCCGAACCTCCGCCCGCACCACATCGATGCCGGCGATGATGCCGCTCTGTTTGAGATCCTGCGCCTGTTGGAAGAGCGCCTCGGATGTCTGGAGCTGCGCCCGCGCGGACTGTGCGCGCGCATCAGACGCGAGCGCTTCCAGATAGGCGTTTGCCGCGACGAGCACCACCAGATCGCGGGCGCTGCGATACGAGTGGCGCGCGGCTTCGACGTTGTGGGTCTCGGCGCGCGTCTCGTTGGTCGCCCGGAGATCGAGCACCGACTGCGACAGAGACACCCTCGCATCGAAGTTGTTGAATGGGCCCACGGCACGCGAGAGCCCGAACGCTGTCGGTGAGAATCCGAACGCCTCGAGGTTGATGCGCTGGCGCGACTCGGCCAGATGCGCCGTCACGTTCGGAAGCAGCTGGCTCAGCGCAATCCACCGGGCGCCGCCCGCGTGCGACAACGACTCCTCCGACAGCAGCACGCCCAGGTTGTGCTCGAGCGCGCGATGGATGATGTCGGCGACGGTCAGCTGCAGCGTCTCGGTCGTCGGCGGCCCCTCCGGCACCCCGCCCGCAAACGGACTCCCGGGCGGCAGCCGGCGGCCGGACAGGGTGTCCTGCTGCGCGGCACCCGGCGCGGCGCAAATCAGAAAGGCTAGAAGGAAAAGGAAGCTGGTCGTGGAATGACGAATCACAGTACGGTTGCGCCTCAGAAAGACTAGGACGCGATCGTACCTACGAAAGACTCAAAATCCCAAACCCCAAATCCCAAGACCCAAATCCCAACCTTGGCGCTTGGGATTTGGCGTTGGGATTTGGAACGCCGGGATGTGGGATGTGGGATTTTTCGTTACGCCTGCAACCGCGCCTCGTTCAGGGCGTCGCGAACGGCTGGCGGAAACGTGGCCGAAGGAAGGACCGACCCCGCGAGGATCTCGCGCAACCGCTCCGCATCCACCGACTCTTCCCGCAGCAGCTCTTCGGCGAGCGCCTTCACCGCCGCCCGCTGCCGCTCGATGATCTGACGAGCCGTTTCGTAGCCGCGCATGACCAGGGTCCGGATTTCATCGTCAACGCGCCGCGCGGTCTCCTCGCTGAAGCCGGCCGCGCGCGAATCGTTGTCGAACGCGTTCGACGGGCGGCGATAATGCAGCGGGCCGAGTGGCGACATCCCGAGCTCGCACACCATCTTGCGCGCGAGCTCGGTCGCTCGCTCGATGTCGTTGCTCGCGCCGCTCGTCATCTGCCGCAGGAACAATTCCTCGGCGACGCGGCCGCCCATCAGGATGGCGATCTGCGTCTCGATGAACGGCTTGCTGTGGGTGTAGCGGTCCGCCTCGGGCAACTGCATCGTCACACCGAGCGCGCGGCCGCGGGGGATGATCGTGACCTTGTGCAGCGGGTCGGCATCGGGGAGCAATGCCGCCACGACCGCATGTCCGGCTTCGTGATACGCGCAGGTGATGCGCTCCCGCTCGCTCATCGCAACCGACTTCCGCTCGACGCCCATCAGGACCTTGTCGCGTGCAGCGTCGAGATCGCCGTTGCCGATCGTCTTCCGGCCCGCACGGGCGGCAATCAGAGCCGCCTCGTTCACGAGGTTCGCGAGATCGGCGCCTGAAAAGCCAGGCGTGCCGCGCGCGATGGACCGGAGATCGACATCCGGTTCGAGCGCCACTTTTCGCGCGTGGACGCGAAGGATCTGCTCGCGTCCCTTGATGTCCGGGTTGCCGACCATCACCTGCCGATCGAAGCGGCCCGGCCGGAGCAGCGCGGGATCGAGGATGTCATGACGATTGGTTGCGCCGATGACGATGACGCACTCGGACTGCGTGAAGCCGTCCATTTCGACGAGCAGCTGATTGAGCGTCTGCTCCCGCTCCTCATGGCTCAGCGAATTGCCGCCGCGATTGCGGCCGACTGCGTCGAGCTCGTCGATGAAGATGATGCACGCCTTGTGTCGGCGCGCTTCCTTGAACAGTTTACGGATGCGCGCGGCGCCAACGCCGGCGTACATCTCGACGAAATCGGACCCGCTCGCGGAAATGAAGGGTACGCCGGCTTCCCCGGCCATGGATCGCGCCAGCAGCGTCTTGCCCGTTCCCGGAGGACCAATCAGGAGGACGCCGCGCGGGATGCGGCCGCCGATCTCCTCGAATCGCTGCGGCTCTTTGAGGAAGTCGACGATCTCGCGCACTTCGTCTTTCGCCTCGTCGACGCCGGCGACATCCGCGAAGGTCACCTTCACGAGCTGCGGATCAATCGTGCGGGCCTTTTCGAGCGTCGGCACCCGCCCGGTAACAGCGCGGAACAACGCGAGCCCCGCGAAACCGAGTAACAGCAGGCCGAACGCCATCGCGCCGTACCCGCCGGTGGCGTGCGTGTCTTCGCCGGCTTTCACGTCGAAGACGATGCCGCGCTGCGTGAGATCGGTCACGAAGTTCGGGTTCGACGCGACGTAGCCCTGCGGCGCAATCGTCACCCGGCGCGAGCCGTCAGCCAGGTCGAACTCGAGCGCATCCTGCGATTGCGTAATGTGCTTGACGCGTCCGTCCTGGATGTCGTGAAGAAATTCCGAAAACGCGGCGCCGGTTCGTACGGGTTGCGCAGAGGGACGCAGCAGGTAGAAGCCGAGTATGGAAAGAGTTACGACAAGGACGCCCGCGACCATCCAGAACAGTCGCGTGCGAGGAAGTTTGCCTCCGAGCACAGTATTCCCTCTGCTGTAGAGCCAAGCAGCCGGGCATACCGGGTGCAACAGGCCCAATTGTTGTGGAATGCGCGTGGCGGCGAGCCCCACGCGCCTGATGATTGTATCGGACCGTTGCAGGACTGTAAACAGTGGTTCGTGAAGAAGTTAAGGATCTGAGCGGCAGAAAAATACGTGTCGGCTGCTCAGGGTGGCAGTACAAACACTGGCGCGGCGGCTTCTATCCGGCTGAGCTCCCGACCTCGCGGTGGTTCGCCCACTACGCGCTCACGTTCGATACGGTCGAGGTCAACAACAGTTTCTACCGCCTTCCGCCCGCCGAAACGTTCGCAAAGTGGCGCGAGCAGGCGTCTCCGCACTTCCTGTATGCGGTCAAGGCCAGCCGATTCCTCACTCATATGAAGAAGCTCAAGGACCCGGAAGACCCGCTCGCCCGCTTCTTCGACAACGCGCGGCACCTTGGTCCGCATCTTGGGCCGATTCTTTTTCAGCTGCCGCCGCGATGGCCCGTCAATCTGGACCGGCTCGAGATCTTTCTGCGCGCGCTGCCTCGCGGCTATCGCCATACGGTGGAATTTCGCGAGACGAGCTGGTACGACGAGCGCGTGTACGAGCTGTTGCGCCGCCACAACGTGGCGCTCTGTCTTCACGACATGCACGGGTCGGCCAGCGCCAAGATGGTCGTCGGTCCGTTCATCTACGTGCGGTTTCACTTCGGGACGAAGAAGTACGGCGGCCGCTACCCCGACGATCGGCTCGACGAGTGGGCGGAGTGGCTTGCGGCGCGCGCCCGCGAAGGGTTGCACGTCTTCGCGTATTTCAACAACGACACTGGTGGACACGCGCCGCGAGACGCCGTCAGATTGCGTCGGCGCATCTTCGAGCGACTCCACCCGCCTGTTACAATCGCCGCGGATGCCGACGCCGGCACACCTTGCGCTGACACCGGAGATCGACGAGTTCAGACGGGAGTTCGAAGGGCTCGCCGATGAAGCGGATCTGTTTGCCTCGGGGTTGACCGGGGAGCAGTTCACCTGGAGTCCCGTCTCCGCGCCTTCGGCGCTTCGGCGAGGCAGGCCTGCGCCGGCCTGGTCGATCGCGCAGTGCATCGATCATCTGAACGTGACCGCGCGGCTGTATCTGCCGCAGCTTGACGAAGGGATTGCCGACGCCATCCGCCAGGGACTCTACGGCGAGGGACCGTTTACCTACTGGTGGCTCGCGCGGATGTTTGTGCGGATGCTCGAGCCGCCGCCGCGGCTCCGCGTGAAAACGCCCGAGGCGTTTGAGCCGCCTTCCGACCGCACGCGCCGCGAGATTATGTCGGCTTTCCGAGCCTACCAGGTGCAGTACGTCGATCGCCTTCGTCAGGCCAACGGTCTGGACCTCGCGCGCGCGAAGGTCCGGTCGCCCGTCGTCTCGTGGATGCACATGCCGCTCGGAACCGGATTCGCGGCGATGATCGCGCACGAACGGCGTCACCTGTGGCAGGCCAGGCAGGTGATGCGGGCGCCGGGGTTTCCCCGGTAACTGCCAATCTCCAACTCCCAACTTCCAGGGAGTCGGCAGCTTCAGCTTGGCGGCGTCACCCAGACACGGTGCATCAAGGTGCTGCCGAGATTCGTCCAGAACAGCGTATGAAGCGCCACCAGCAATACCAGTGCGGAAGTGGTCCGTTTCGGCGAGGCCGCGAGCAGCCAGCATGCGGCGAACAGTCCGGGGAACGCGGCCATCAACAGATCGAGATTCACCGGCGCGCCGGGCGGCCACCACGCGATGAGGAAAATCAGTCCCGGCAGCGCATAGGCCGCGCTCATGACGAGTGCGCTGCGTCGTGATTTCGTCCACGCGAGCGCAAGCAACGGCACGCCGGCAATCAGGCTGATCAACCCGATTTCCGTCAGCCCCGCGACGGAGAACACCGGGTAGGCGATGCGCTTGTCGATGATGATCTCGTCGAACAGCCGCCGAAAGCCGAACCCCTGGACGGTGTTCTCGACGACGATTGAAATTCCCATTCCGACGACGTAGATGAATACCCATCCGAGGTACATCGCAACGCCGGCCGAGGCGAACGACAGCGTTCGGACCGCCTTGCGGGCGATCGGTGCATCTGCGGCGGCGAGCGCGAGCGCGCCTCCGCCGAGCCCCAGCAGCCCGAAGCCGTGCAGCGCCGTATGGAATCCCTGAAAGAGCCCGGCCGTCAACGTTGACGCGGCGACACGGATTTCCGATCCGCGACCAATCGCCAGCAGCGGCACGACGGCGGCACTCATCGAGAGGTAACCGAGCTCGTAGAACCCGAAGTACAGCAGCGCGAGAGGCGAGGCGACGGCGAGCGCGACGTACCGGCACACTCTCCGCGAAAATCGATGCACCGCAGCCACGACAAAGAGCTCGAGGAGAAACAGCGCTCCGGCAAGCCTCGACAGCGTCGCGTACGCGCGCTGTGTCGAATTGCCCGACGCGGCGAACGCCCGTTCCAGCCTGGTCATCACGAGGTCGCCGAGATACGAATGGAAGCCTGTCGTCGGGCCGGCGGCGATCGGAAACCGCCGTTCGTACTTCGCGCGGTCATTGATGTTGTCGGCGGCGTCGGCCATGTAACCGCTGCCTTCGAACCGCAAGGGAGGCAACGGCACCGTCAGAAACGCCGCAAACGCAGCGACGAGCACGGAGACGATCACGAAGCTGCGGACGCGGCGGCGTTGTGACGCGGCGGCACGAGCGGTCAGCGCTCCAAGTCCAAGCGCGATGATCGACTGGATGCGCGGAACGTGCGGAGACGCTTCGTAGAAGATGGTGCGGGCGGCCACAATCCACGCGACCGCATGGACCGCCGCGGCGGCAATGGCGCATGCAAGCACCGCGTAGCCGAAGCCGCGCCTCATTCCGAGCCCTGATCCGGAGCAGAACGTTGTCGCGGACCGACGCGAACCTCGGATGCGAGCGTTGCGACATAGGGCCGCATGATCGGCAGCGCGGCAAGCGGCGGCAGCAGGTTGCGTGTTGAAATCAGGAGGCCCAGCGCCGCCGCCGATTCCGGCCTGACATAGCCGCGCATCAGCACCACGAGCGCCACGTCGCGCGCGCCGAGCCCAGCGAACGAGAACGGAAGCTGACCGATCATCAACGCGACCGCCGACAGGCTTGCACTGACGGTGAACGGGATGCGAATCGAAAGCGCGACGGTGAACATCCAGATTTGGATGACGTGAACGAGCCACAGCAGCAGGGACAGCAGAATGACGCCCGCTCGGCGTCTGCCGAGCGACTGGAAGAGGCCCGGCCAGCCGTCGACGAGTGATTGAACGCGCTGCAGGCGTCCCATGTGCAGTCGCGCCACGACGGCGGCGCCGAAGCGCGCGATTCTCGACGAGGACACCAGAAGACCGCACGCCGCGCCAAACAACCCGAGCACCGGCCAGAGCGCGGACGGCACACCCGACACGACGGGACGGGCTATCACCCATCCCAGCGCACACCACGCGATCAGCCCGGCGAGATCGCACAGCCTCTCGTAGACGACCACCGCGACGGAAACGCCGACTGGTATGCGAGCCTTCGCTACGAAGTAGCTCTTGACGAGATCTCCTGACTTGGCCGGCAGAAAGACATTCGCGGCCGTCGCCACGAGCGTCAATCGAAGCGCTTCGGCGACATTTCGCACCGTTCCGCGTGGGGCGACCAGATAAAACCGGATCGCGCGAAGCACGGTGATCGGCGCAATCATCGCGACCGAGACGATCAGCCACTTCTTGTCGACGCCGCGCAACTCGCGAATGACGAGCCGGAAGTCGATGCTTCGGTACAGCACGGTGAGGATGGCCACGCTCAGCGCGACGCTCAAGATCGTCGCGCGACCGGGTCTCCACCGCGGCGGCGACGCCTCGGCGATCGTGCGTCGCAACGTCTGCGCGTCCGTGTCAGCCACGAGCGGAATCGACCTCGGCATGTTCGCGAAGACGCTGGATCGCTGCGCGAACGTCGCGTTCGATTGACGCCGGCGGGCGCGCGTACGCCGCGTCGTACCGCTGGAATCGCGCGACCCAGCCATTCGAGAAAAACGCGGCGAGTGCGTCCGCTCGCATATCCCTGATCGACGCAAGCGCGGGAGGCACGATTTCATCGCGGACGAGACCGTACATGTCGGTCCGCGTTTCCGGATACCGCCCGAGCTGCTTGACGGCGACCGACGGAATGCCAAGCTTCAGCACCGCGAGGTGCACGCTGCTGTTCTCGTCGGCGATCACCCAATCGCATTGCCGCGCGACGTCGGCCAGCTCCGCGGTTCTCGGCGTTTCGACGACGCCGGACAAGTCGCGGACACGATGCGACAATCGGGGGGGTTCAAGCATGCTCGGATGCCAGCGAATCAAGACCCTGCGCGCGTGGAAGTGACTTCGACAGTCGCCGAGCACGGTCGCGAGCGTATCCCATGACACCGCCTTCGGTGTGAAGACACCGATGACCGGCTCGCGCTGCTCGAATTGCGCGGGGTCGAGCGGCATCGACTCGCCTTCCAGTCCCACCAGCAGAATCTCGCCGTCGATGGTCCCTCGTCTCCGCCGCGCGGCCACTTCGGCTTCCCCTCCGAGAATCGACAGGCTGAACTGCAGCGGCGGCGAGAACGGCGTGGGGTACGCGTGCGAGATGAAGACCGTCGGAATGCGGAGCGCGCGCGCGGCGGCGGTGAAGCCGACTTCCTCCGGGTTGCTGTCGCTCGACACGACGGACGCGTCGGGGCGAGCTGCACGAAGTATCGCCTTGCCACGTGCGTACCAGGCGATCGTGCTGGCGGCGCGGCAGGCCACGAGGAAGCCGTGCCTGCGGTCGATGCGGCGCACGATTCGGAAGGCGTGCGCGAAGGACGCGCCCGATTGGATCAGCGAGAGGGCCGTCTGCGCCACACGGCCCGGCAGCGCCGCGATGCGCGTCTCCAGCAGTTCGCACTCACCCGGCTCGAGCCACGAGGCAATCCGAGCCAGCTGTCGGCGCGCGTTGGCATGCCGTCCGACGGCGAGCAGCGATGCGCGCCGGCGCGGCGGCGTAATCGTCACAAAGACCGCGAGACCATAGCTGGAGACGAGCAGCGCCGACGCAATGGTGTTCCTGAGGCGTTCGTGCAGCGCAAACACGAGCCGCACGAGCAGGTGCGACTCCTTCAGGTTTGCGAACAGCGCCTGACGAACCGGATCGGAATCGGCACGAATGATGATCCGGATCGCGCGAAGCAAGCCGATGTCTACTTCCCCGTCGGAGTGGTGGCGATCGTCAGGAACGCCATCAGATCGTCGCGCTCGGCCCGATCGGCGATCCCGGCAAACGCCATACGATTGCCGGGTATGAACGCCTGGGGATCCGTGATGTATTTGTCCAGCGTCGTCGCGTCCCAGGTGACATCGCTCCGCTTCATCGCCGCCGAGTAACGGTAGTCCTCGAGCGACCCCGCCTTGCGTCCGATGATCCCTTTGAGCGACGGACCATCGTAGTCGCCCGACCCGTCGAGCGAATGGCACGCCGCACACTGCTCGAACACCGCTTTACCCTTCTCAACATCAGCACCCCGTAGGTGCGTTGTGAAGGCTGTCCCAACGAGCGCGGCGCAACCACCAACTACCAACCACCAACGACCAGCTGAAGACATCACGTCATCAACCCAGGGCGGTTGCGGAACTTCGTCTTGATCGCGTCGGCGGTCCAATAGGCGAGCGCGCCGACGGGTCCCGTCGGGTTGTAGGCGGAGTTGTGCGGGAACGCGCTGGCGCCGACGACAAAGACATTCGGCACGTCCCAGGACTGGAGATACCTGTTCACCGCGCTGGTGCCGGGCGACGTGCCCATGATCGCGCCGCCGGTGTTGTGCGTGGACTGATACGGCACGACCGAGTAGTCGCCCAGCGTACCCGGGCCGGTCATGCTGGTCGGCTTCAGGCTGCGCGCGATCTCGGCCGCCTTCTGCCCGACATACGCGATCACCTTCTTGTCGTTCTCGAGGAAATTGTAGGTGAGCCGGAGCAGCGGCTGACCGAACACGTTCTTGTAGATCGGATCGAGGTCGTACGCGTTGTACCGGTT
>Ga0075434_100000361_pt1 | contig 32986 bp, 28 predicted proteins | sample RhiMethybrSRZTD3_FD_75298 | JGI IMG/M metagenome (GOLD analysis project Ga0075434, IMG submission 75298) | Populus rhizosphere microbial communities from Tennessee, USA - Rhizosphere MetaG P. TD hybrid SRZTD3 | ecosystem: Host-associated > Plants > Roots > Rhizosphere > Soil | place: USA...
TTCGCCAGTTCTTCGGCATGCGAGAGATCGCCGAGCAAGCGCACCAGTATCGCGACGATCCGGGCGTAGTGCTGGAGAAAAATGGCCCGGAACTCAGCTTCGCCCCAATGCTCCGATGAACTCTCCCGGACTGTCATTGAGCGACCCAGTATCTGTGCAGTTCCCACGATAATGTCTGCCTTCCCGGTTCACATACCTAAAACGACACTCAGGGCCAAATTGTGACAAGAAGGCCCACATCGCCGGATACAGTTGGCGAGTGACCGGGGCAAGCGGGAAGTAATCCCAAGGTATGGTTGGCCGACGATTCACCCACAACCTCGTCTTTTGCTGCCTCGGAAAGGGCGCGTAATCCGTTGTCATGCATGGGTTAACCTACGCGAAATTGATACCCTAAAGTCGGTCTCGGACGGCCCGCAATCGCGTAACCAGATGTTCACAGACGGGAGGAGTGGGGACTTGTGAGCGTCGATTCGACACAGAGTCGCAGGCAGCAAATGCTCGCGAGCACTACCGTCCTTGGCGTGCTAGCCGCGCTCTTGCTGATCGCCGTCGGCGTTGCGCGTCATCCAGCTAGCGTGCAAGGTGCTGGCAGTGGCCTGCTTCGGATGGACGTTGGGCTCTTGCTCGCATACGGCATCGCGGGGGTATGGGTCTGGTATCAGCGCCGGTCCGCGGTGGGCCTTTCGATCCGCGTTGGCGCCCAGTTTGGTGTTCGGTTGGGCGCCGGACACGTCGCCAACCATGCCCTCGAATCATTCGTGTCCCACCGAGCCTTCGTTCTCGTCATCAGTCCGGTATTCTTGATGCTGGCGTTATTTGGAGCGGCAGGTTCGACGCTTGGGAACGCACGCGCTCGCTCAGTCTGGCGGCGATCGCAGGTGTGTAGTGCGCAATGGTGGGAATGCTTATCACGGTCTGTGTCGTGTTCTGCACAAATTTGGCGTTCGAGGGAAGGGCTGCGCGACAGATGCATGAGGCATGTGCCGCAAGCGGCATGCAAGATCCCGGGGCGTTCCTTGTAAGAAATACCCTTGAAGCGGCATGGGAGGGATTTGTCCGCATGCCCATTTTTGCGATGTTCCTGTCCTTTATCGGTGCTATCACTAATGTGTGGATCAGCACGTCGCAACGCACCGCGCTCGTCGCCGCTTACCTCATACCATTTATGTTTGCGGTAGGAGCAGCCGCATTGGTGCACGGCTTCGTTCTGACGGGCTACTCTTCCACAATCAGATTGGGAAGAATAGCCGACAACACGGGAGCAGCCGTGAAAGTCGGTAGAGTCGCTCACCCACATGACTCAAGTTTTTGCAGAGGTCTGTCGTCCGAATGAAAATAAGGATCAAAGAACTCATTGTTCTCAGAACTTCGTACCGGGCGATCACGCGTCGGAAGTATTCCTGAAAGGTGCTAGACTTCCGCCACGCGGAAGTTCCGGTGTCAGCCGATCCCTCATCCCGAATTATCCATTTCAGCACGTTCGAGGTCGATCTCCACTCCGGGGAACTGCGCCAGCGGGGGCAAAAGGTAAAGCTCCAGGAACAGCCCTTTCAAGTGTTGGCCGCGCTGCTTGAACGGCCGGGAGGAGTTGTCACCCGGGAGGAACTGCGCAGCAAACTCTGGCCGGCGGACACCTTCGTCGACTTCGATCATGGCCTGAATGCCGCCATCCGGAGGTTGCGCGATGCGCTGGGCGAATCGGCGGAGACGCCCATCTTCGTTGAGACAGTCGCTCGACGAGGGTACCGCTTCATTGCTCCGGTCGACAGGGGCTCGGTTGGCATCGGAATGGTGGCCGCCCCGGAGCGAAGCAGATCATTTTTTCGCCGCCCCTGGTTTGCCATCGCCTTCGTTGCGGCACTCGGATTAATGGCGTGTGCTCTTGCGCTGTCTTTTCTAGTCTACCGCCAGTCGATCACACTCAAAGCCGTTCAAACAGCTGTGACCCCTGCCGTCACCAACATTGGCGAAAAATTCATCCCAAGCCTTTCGCCAGACGGCCAGCACTTAGCCTTCGCCTGGAACGGCGGAGCTGGCCCTCATTTCAATGTATATGTGAAGCTCGCCGGTACCGAGGAATCGCTACAATTGACCAACCAGGCGTCAATCGACTTCAATCCAGTTTGGTCGCCCGATGGCCGCTACATCGCATTCTGTCGCATTCAAAAAGGTGCAACGGGCATTTATGTCATTCCCGCATTGGGTGGCGCTGAGCGCAGAATGCGCAAGACTCTTTGGGAGGAACAAGAGTTCTACGAAGCTTTCTGGTCCGCAGGCCGTCTCTCGTGGTCACCCGATGGCAAGCTACTCGCGTTTTCTGACCGTGCATCCCCTGACGAACCTGCTTTTTCTATCTTTCTGCTATCGCTCGATTCGCTGGAAGTTCACAGACTAACTTCGCCCCTGCGTTCCAAAGGTGATTTCAATCCTGATTCCTCCCCCGCATTGGCCTTTGTCAGTCTGCGTTCGAGAGGTGATTTCAATCCTGCATTCTCGCCCGACGGTCAAACCCTGGCCTTCGCCAGAGTTTCGCACGGAGTCCAGTCAATCTATACCGTGCCGCTTTCGGGGGGAGAGGAGCAGCGTCTTATCTCGGGCGGTACATACAACTGGGGACTTGCATGGACGCCCGATGGTCGCGACATCGTTTTCTCAAGGGCGGGTTGGCTCGCAGAGGATGGTTGGCTTTGGAAGGTATCACTTCGCGGGGGTGAGCCAGAACGATTGCAGTTCGGTCAAGGGGGAGTTCAACCTGTGATCCGAGGGAACCGATTAGCATATGTCCGTCAGCTGGCGAATCTCAACATCTGGAGGAGAAAGCTTAATTCATTGCTATCGGCCGATCCTCCCGAAAAGTTAATATCTTCCACCAGGTTCGAAAGTGGTCCTCAGTTCTCGCCTGATGGAAGTAGGATTGCGTTCGAATCTACCCGCAGCGGCGCTTATGAAGTCTGGATGTGCCGAAGCGACGGGAGCGGCCTCGTTCAGCTAACCCATTTCAACTCTCTTACTGGAACTCCACGGTGGTCGCCCGACGGAAAACAGATTGCTTTCGATTCTCGCGCTGCCGGTAATGCGGACATTTACGTGATCGATTCCGAAGGGGGCCCGCCGCACAGGCTTACAAGTGAACCCTCAGGGGAAGTTTCACCAAGTTGGTCGCGAGATGGGCGTTGGGTGTATTTCGCGTCGGAGCGCACCGGCGATTGGCAAGTGTGGAAGCAGTCGTCGACAGGTGGACCGGCAGCGCAAGTGACGCGTCACGGCGGATTTGCCGCGTTCGAATCGCCTGACGGTAGATTCTTATACTATGCGAAAGGTCTGGCTGTTCCCGGATTGTGGCGCGTTCCGACAAACGGTGGCGAAGAGATCGAAGTCATACGTTCCCTAGAAGCGGGTTACTACGGTTATTGGGCCGTGGTCGAGAGCGGCATTTACTACCTCGACGCGACGGCAAAGCCAGGAATCGCTTTCTTCAACACCACGACCCATCGCACTGCGCGAGTGTTTGATCTAGAGAACCTTCCAGCCAGACAAGCGCCGGGATTAACCGTCTCTCCGGACAAAGGAACAATCCTATACACACAAGTGGATGCGCTAAGTAGTGACGTCATTCTTGTGGAACACTTCCGATAGGCTGACCCGGTCCGGCGTAAACGCATCGCGGACAGGAGCAATCTCGAGCAGGCATTTTCCGCCAGGCAGCGTCTCTGCATCTCTTGACGGCTGACGAAATTCCAGTACCTGTTTCTGCCGAGGCGACTCACGGTGCTAGAAACCTTGCCGATCTGACGCCGCCGGACTGGTGGCATAGACCTCGCGGATAAAACTGTAAACCGTGCTGACGCCGTGTATCCCCTGATTGGTGCGCGAAGCCCGTGGAGCAACTTATCTTTTGCGCGTCAGCTCTTCGGCGACGAGGAGCAAACGGATGAGGAAAATCAATGAGCGTTGTGCTGGAATCGACGTGGGCAAGCGTTTTCTTCTTTGCCCTGTGCTTACAGCTGCGGCGAATGAAGAACCGTCCCGCGAACATTGCGCTTCGATACTACTGATCCGTCTTCGCGAATGGCTGGTAGCAGAGAGGATTACGCACGTGGTGACGAGTTGGGCGGGACTCTGTTCTGGCAATCGAGAAAGCGCAGGTATTCGGAAGGGTAGCCAGACGACCAGTGGGAGCCCCATTCCTGCGTACGGCGTTGGTGCAGTGCGCGTGGGCGGCAGCACGAAAGCAAGGCTCCGTATTCCAAGCGCGATTTCAGCAGTTGTCGGCACGACGAGGTCCAAAACGTGCCATCGTGGCGGTAGCTTGTCAAAACATTCTCTACTGGATGCTGAAGCAGGCCGTACCTTTTCATGGTTCCGAAACAGCATCACAACAACGCCGGCGACAACGGCGGGCCCATCATCATCTCAAATGTCTCCGGAGGCTAGGCCTCGCGGTTCAAATCGTGGCCGGTAGAGACTTCCCTAATGCAACCGGCTGACATGTCCTTCTTTGTTTTCGGAGCAACCGGCAGGTTGTAGGGGCACCTCGAACCGCATACCTCAACCAGCGATTTCCATAATTCAAAAGAAAGTAAGGAGAGCTCAGTTTCGTAGTTCCCGAGCCCTCTTGAACGACAGGTTAGAAGTGAAACCCCAACTCGGCTGTGTAGCTCCGTGGTGTCAGGAAGTGTGTCCCGCTAAATGTAGACAAGAAATTGTAGAGCGCAACCTTGTTGGTTACGTTAATGGCGGTAAATCGAAGACTCCACCTGTACTTGTCACCGCGAAACAGGTTGTCATCACCTACGGCAATGTCAAACAGGTGTCGTGGGGCAATGCGCGGCGGATTGTGATCATCATTTTCCGTTCCCGGCGCCGGAATCGTCACTCTTGTCGAGCCAAACTGAGACGGGGCACAACTCGTGAGAGGTGAGTTCAAAGTCGGGAATACGTTGCCGCAAAACAGCCCGGCCTGCATCTGCTGGTCTGTCGTCAGCACAGTCAAATCGACAGGCGTAGTCGTGTCTGAGGCGAATGGAACTGCACCCGCCACTAGGCCGCTGTCATAGCGCCAGTTGAAACCGATCCACGGACCGCTCTGCCATGGTTGATATTGCAGATGCGTTGTCTGATTGAATTTTTCATCATGGTCGATGCGGAAAACGCCTCCCGGCGCCAAAGGCGTTGCGCCTGCTCCGCTGACTTGAGGAAGGAAGAATCGTGCGGACACTGTGGAGAAGACCATGAGCGCAGAAAATCCATGTAGATTGGGCACGCTGACGCGTCCCGCAAATCCGGGAATCTTGGACCTGTCCCACGCAATCGGGAAGAAGATTGGCGTGTTCCCGAGAATGCTGAAATCGTAAGCGTTATGCGTGTACTTCCATATGTACTCACCCGAAAACACCAGGTATTTCCCGAAAGCTTGTTGCAATCCAGCGTGAAACTCGTTGCGCCATCCAGGACTCAACGGCGTTGCACCTGACGCAGCACAGCCGAGCAGCGGGTTTAGCACGGGATCATCGCAACCGACGCTCGCCACGATCAAGTTTTCGTTGAAGGGCGTTTCCAGCACTCGTGCATATGAAACGCGAAGAACTGTGTTGCTCGGCTTGATGTTGTATGCAATGCCGAGACGAGGCTCGGCTTCTTTGTGAGTAGTCAGGCCGTTGTAAAAGTCTCCACGCAGGCCGATGTTGAACGACCAGTTTCCCTTCGTGATCTGGTCCTGGATGTAAAGGGCTAACTGCTTTACGTCGGTGTGGCCGCGAAAAGCGAACAGACCTCCTCCACGTGTCAGATCAAATGGGAGTAGATCGGTGCATGGGGAGTTTGAGGCGACGCCATTGAAGAAGCAGGGAGCACCGTTTTCATCAGTGAGTGAGGGAAGCAGGCCGTTATCGACGATCCCCAGGCTGTCATTCTCGTCGAGGAAGGTCTGTTGATATGTTGCTCCGAGCTTGAGGTTGTGGATGCCCTTCACATACGACAAGGCTGTCCGCACCCCCGCGTTGGTCAGGGTTCGATCTTGAGCAACTGTCTCCTGCTGAATGGGAGAGAGGTCGTCGAAAAGATTGGGGCTGGGATAGTAGTTGTATTGGTCCCTTCGAGCGAAGCCGCCCAACGTGAACACCGCGTTGTTATTGAGGATGCGAGTCCATGATGGCGCAATGTTGAAGGTTTTGATCTGCGATCTCTGGTCGGTCGGACTTAGCGGGTTGCCGGACGGGTCGGTTTGGCCGCTGTGTAGAACGTTGTCGAAGCTGTTTGGGTTCTGGAACCAGGAGCGGGTAAAGCCCAGATTCACTTGGATGGAGTCTGCCTTTGATAACTGATAATCGACTCGGTCGAAGATATTCTCCTCATTTCCTTTGGCATGGATGACCGGGAACTCTGGCGGATCAAGAAATCGACCTGTGTTCAATCCGCTAACCGAAATGAAGTTGCCCCACTTTGGCCCTCCGTAGCCGAGATTGAGACCGACAGTTGAAGTTCCAAAACTGCCATAGCCGGCCGTGAGGCTTCCCGCAGGGGTTGTAAGGCCCTGACCTGACCGTGTCGTCGCGTTGATTACAACGCTTGTCTTCTCACCGAATTCGGCTGGTGGAGCGCCTGAAATGACTTCCATTGAGGCAATCGAATCCAGAGGAATCTGGTTGGAAAACACCTTGCTCTGCTGGTCGGTGATTGGCTGCCCATCAACCATGAATGAATTTTCTGCATGGTCTCCCATTCCGTGAAAGAGACCATTGGAGTCGGCGGCAATCCCTGGCGACGACAATGTTACGAGCGAACTCAATGACGACGATTGGCTTTCTAGTGGGAGTTTGTCGAACAAGCCGCGATCCACGTCGGTGTGAAACGTGGGAGTATTTTCGAGCAAATCTTCCCCATTGGCTTCCACTGTAACGCTCTCTGCCGAGCCGCTCACTTTCAGTGCGATGTTGAGGTTCACAGGAACCGTCGAGCGGACATCAACATCCTCAGCGTACGGCGCAAAGCCTTTGCCGGTGACGCTCAAATGATAAGGATTGAACGGTACGTTCGGAACAACGAACTTTCCTGCTACATCTGTCAATGTAGTGCGAGAAAAGCCGCTCACCGGATTGCGAACTTCGACTGTTGCCTCAGTCACAACCGCACCCGATGGGTCAACTACCGTACCTGTGATGGATGTGGAACTACCCGATTGGGCGTGAGCGCTGGAGCCCAACGCCAGAAAAATGGTAAGCAGAAAAGCCGCAGGACGCGACTTCATGTAAGAAGCCAGCATAAATTCCTCCATAAAAGTGAAGAATGGATTCAGAACGACAGATCGATCTTCTTGAAGGCTAGCTGGCGGGAGGTGGACGAACGCTGAGCGCGAATGCGACAAAACGCTGTTTAGTGGAAACGGGGTCAGCCCGGAACGTTGATCTTGGGGTAAAGGTCGCCTGCAGCAGGTTCGCTGTTGCCTGTGGCGCCGTCGAGTGCGCTACTACGCAGACCGTGCATTTAGCCGCTTCGGTACTCTTGGAGTGATGATGCACAGCAAAAGCGAATGCCGAGCAGAACGTCAGCATTACGCACAGCAGCGCCACGCATTTCACATGAGATCGCACGGTGCCTACCCTATCAAGGCGTTTTCTGAATCTACACCGAAAGGAGAGTCCACTGCAATCAGCATATCGGCGCCGTTCGGGCTGCTGCATAATGACCGAGGTTGAAGTACACAGGTAACGGCAAGTTGGAGGTTAATCATGGCAACCCAGCCGCTTACTCTCCGTGGATTGACATTGCAATTGGAAGAAAAGGCCAACGAAAGCATCGTCCACTGTACAGGCAGGATTAACGCCGAAAATTCGGAGGTGTTTCAAAGAGAAATTCGCAATCTGATTCCTGAGTCGTGCAGTCAAAGCACCGCAATTACTCACAGGATCGTCCTTGAGTTGAGCAAGGTCACGCACGTCGATAGCAGCGGCTTGGGCGCACTCTTGGGCGCATGGACCGCAGCAAAAAGCAAGGGCTGCGAGCTCGAAATGGCAAACCTGAATCCGCGAGTCGAGAAACTCGTTGAGATAACGAAGCTCGACACTGTATTCAGGCGTTCCAGGGTTGTGGCGACCAGCGGCTCGACGGCGGCCATGTCGGCTAGTGTTGATATCGCGCCTTCCCTGGGCCCGGAAGAGACCTGGCAGCAGGCAATTGATGCAGGGATGATCGTTCACCGTGCCAATCCGCTCAATTGCGAGACCTCTCTTCCCGCGTTGATGGGCGGGATGGTAGTGCCGAATCCAAGGTTCTATGTTCGTAACCACTTTCAGATCCCCAAGCTTGATCCCTCAAGCTGGCGGCTGAATGTGGTTGGCCTAGTCGACCGACCTCTGAGCCTCAGTCTGCGCGACCTGGTGAAAATGCCCTCGGAGGCCCAGTTCGTGACTCTAGAGTGCGCCGGAAATGGCCGCTCACTGTTGAGCCCGCGTGTGAATGGGGAGCAATGGAACTTCGGAGCCGTTAGCACAGCCGAATGGACTGGTGTGCCACTCGCGGAGGTTCTGGACCGGGCAGGGGTTAAGGCGGACGCGAGAGAGGTAGTGTTTCGAGGCGCTGACAGCGGGAAGCTTGATCTGAGTAGCGAACCAATTCGCTTCGAGCGCAGCTTGAGCGTGAATGACGCTCATCGGTGTGAAGCGCTGCTTGCCTACGCGATGAACGGAGACGTGCTTCCCATCCAACATGGATATCCGTTACGTCTCATCGTTCCCGCGTGGTATGCCGTGGCGTCAGTCAAGTGGCTCACCGAAATTGATGTGATTAGCCAGCCATTCAGCGGTCATTACCAAACCGGAGCGTACTTCTTCGAGTGGCAACGGAATGGACAATTAGTCAGAGAGCCGGTATCGCTGCAGCGAGTGCGGAGTCTGATCACCGAGCCGGAGCCCGACAGCGAAGTCGAAAAGGGCGAGCTACCGATTCGCGGTGTCGCATGGTCCGGAGCAGCACCTATCACCCGGGTCGAGGTCAGAATTGGCGGTGGTAGCTGGCAAGAAGCCCGCTTGCTCGGCGAACGAAGGCGACACAGCTGGCAGGGGTGGGAGCTCATCGCTCGCATTGAGCAGCCTGGTGGCGTAGTGCTTTCCGCCCGGGCAACGGATATGGCAGGCCGGACACAGCCGGACTCGCCCGAGTGGAATCGGCTCGGCTATGGGAACAATGCCATTCAGCACGTTCGAGTCGATGTTCGCTAAGATGATGCGGCAATCGTTTATTGAAAAAGTGCTGTGCGAGACATAAGTTCTGAATTGCGGGCAAGTACTAAGCCGCTGGCGCGGCGGACGCTACGCTGTCTTGAAGTTGGTTTTCGAATAAGTCTTGTGGCCCGAAGCGCCGTATGATTAGCCGCCATGGTAAATGTAGAGCGCCGGGCGCGGAACTGACCTTGAGTCTCCCATTGTCAAGAAAAACGCCATTCAAATCCCATAGCTAACCGCGTCCGCCGCAAACACCAGCGGCTTCCTACTTGCCATCGAAAACGCCTCGGGTCCAGCTCGTCTTCCTGGGAACTTTTGTGCCGAGGCGTTTCCGATCAAGGCTAGCGACAAGCGGGAAGTAATAATCGCAAGGGAAGGGTTGCCGACCAACCATCGAGCACCTACCTGTTCCGGAGTTGTGATTGTAACAGGGACATTCCGTGGTCAGGCCTTGCCCAAGGTTTTGTTCCACTTCGCGCGGATGGTGCGAAGGAGTGACGGATAGACGACCAGCTTCCGGAACGGGTCGATCAGGGCCATGTAGATCGGCGTAAAGCGACTGACACTGCGCACGTAGACGCCGAAATAGAAGCGGTACCCACTTGTCGTTTCGATAAGGGCGCTCAGCGCTGCTGCGTGGGCGGTACGGTTGATCAGCTCAAGGAGTTGCTCGTTCTCGAAGCGGTATACGACGCGGAAAAGTCCTTCCCGGGTGCCGGGTGGCACAAGGGACCTGGAGCGATCGGCAGTTGTCATGCGCGTTGTGAAGGACTCCCAGGCGGTTGCGGCCGGCTGGCGATCCCAGCTAAGCAGCCGGCCAACCAAGAGACGGACGTTCAGGAGCGCGCGCACGACCGGCGAGGGCGTGAGCAGACACGAGCTCGCCGTCCGCAAAAACTCATTGAGGGTGATACCGGAGCGCGTACCCAGCAGATCGATGGCCCACACATCATGAAGCGGCACGCCGGCAAGAAGGTCGTGAACCCGCAGCGGCAGCCGTTCGAACTCTTGTGTCGAGATCTGGGGCATCGGGCCTCCTTCGTGGTCAGTGAGTGCAATCGCTAGATAGACGCATCGGTTTTAAAATAAGACGGTTCTCAAGAACTCCTTTGTACCGGCAGGGCCGATCACCGATCTATCACTGGCCCCATATTGGGGAGGGGGCAGCCACCTCGAATGCCAAGAAGGGGCAACACTCGCGCTCGGCCACTATCAATTCCGCTATAAGTCCAAAAATCCAATCCACTTGCCATCGCCGGGGACGCGGAAAGCATACCCATCCCGGAGTTCTTTCAGTCCCGAACCTAAATTGCGCAAGGAGCGTTGCCTCACGCTCACGTAGTTCCGCGCTGGTCAAACAGCAAGCTACCGGAATGTCATCAAAACCGTGCTTCATGGCCGGCCCGCGGGCGGAACGACGGCGTTCATTCTCTCTTCCACAAAGTGAGCATGCCCCGCCCGCGTGTTTAACCAGTACGTGCCCATCCAGTGTGCCTAAACGATGAGTCGGTTTCGCTGAAGCGCCAGCGAATTTTCATGGAAGAACTTTTTCTTCAAATGTGTGGATCTTTTCCTGCACATTTTAAAGCGAAGCTGCGACACCGCGATGCCCGGCTTCGAGGCATTGCCGGACTTCTGGTTGAAAGCGTAGTTGAAACCTGCGAATGCCTGTCAACGCCTCGGTTTTGCAAAACTTGGCAGTTCCGCTAAGAATACGGATACGAATTGCGGAGCAGAATTAGCGATGCTCACATCGGAGCACGGAGGAACGGGACCATGTCGTATCAGCCTATCGAAAATTACGGAATCATCGGCAACATGCGCACGGTGGCCCTCGTGGGCATCAACGGTTCGATCGATTGGTACTGCTACCCACGATTTGATTCACCCAGCATTTTCGGAGCGATCCTGGATGACGAAAAGGGAGGCAGGTTCCAAATTTCTGCCGCGGCTAATGGCGTCCGCCACAAGCAGTTTTATTGGCCTTCCACCAACATCCTGGTTACGCGCTTCTTGTTGGCCGATGGGATTGCCGAACTGGAAGACTTCATGCCAGCAGGATTACCTTCCGACTCGCCTAGGCACCATCACCTTTATCGCCGGATACGCTCTGTGAGGGGTACTGTGCGTGTTTCAATCTGCTGCCGTCCGGCGTTCGATTATGGGCGACAGATCCACGATACTCAGATAGAGGCTAACGGGGCGATGTTCAAATCCAACAGCTTGAGTCTGGCGCTTTCAACCAACGTGCCTCTAAGAAATGACGGGAAATGTGGGGTATCGGCTGAGTTCGAACTTGCGGAAGGAAAATCGCAAGTCTTTATTCTCAGGGAGGATTGTGCCGATGGTGTGCCCTGTCCACCGTCCGAGGATGAAGCTGAGGGGCTACTGCGCCGCACCGTGAAATTCTGGCATGACTGGCTCTCCGCTTGCACTTACCACGGACGCTGGCGGGACCAGGTACAAAGATCAGCGTTGGCACTAAAGCTTCTTACCTTTCAACCCACCGGAGCGATCGTTGCCGCGCCAACGACGAGTTTGCCTGAAGTCATCGGAGGAGCTCGCAATTGGGATTACCGCTACACCTGGATGCGCGATGCCGCCTTTACGGTCTACGCATTTCTGCGCATCGGCTTCAGAGACGAAGCAGCTGCGTTTATGGGCTGGATCGAAGATTACGCGGCCAAGCACGCCCGTCCCACACAGAGCGGTGCGGTCGTCTTTACAATTCAGGGGGACAATCAGCTTCCCGAGGAGATCTTGGATCACTGGGAAGGATACCGGGGTTCCGGGCCGGTACGGGTTGGCAATGCGGCCGTTTCGCAGTTCCAGGGAGATATCTACGGCGAGCTCATGGATGCGTTCTATCTATCCAACAAATACGTGAGTCCCACCTCCTACGACGTTTGGGTAAAGGTCCGCAAGCGTCTGGAGTGGATTTGCGACAATTGGCAGCTTCCTGATGCCGGTATTTGGGAGATGCGGAATCGCCAGGAGCATTTTGTCTATTCAAAAGTCATGAACTGGGTAGCTCTGGATCGCGGCCTCCGCCTCGCCGATAAGCGTGCCCTTCCCGCCGACCGGGCAAAGTGGTTGCGTGAACGGGACCGCATCTATGAAGAAGTCATGACCCAGGGCTGGAATGAAAAACGCCATGCCTTTACCCAGTTTTACGGCAGTGAGAATCTGGATGCATCGCTTCTGATTATGCCATTGGTGTTCTTCATGGCTCCCACCGATCCGCGGATGCTCAGTACTATAAACGCCATCCTCAAGAATCCGCGGGAAGGAGGTCTCGTCAGCGACAGCCTTGTATATCGTTATCCGCCTCAGCTCCGCATTGACGGACTGCCGGGCGAGGAAGGCACCTTCAACATGTGCTCTTTTTGGCTGGTAGAGGCGCTGACGCGCGCGGCTCAACAAGACGCCGAAAAGCTTGATCACGCCCGGCTGCTGTTTGAACGTGTGCTGGGCTATGCCAACCATCTCGGGCTCTATGCAGAACAAACAGGGTCGCAAGGCGAGGCGCTCGGTAATTTCCCTCAAGCCTTTACACACTTGGCACTGATCAGCGCCGCATTCAATTTGGACCGAATGTTGGGGAGCCAGGTTTGAATCGTACGAATCTGTAAGTAAGCACTAGGAGTTCATGCCCGATCTCAGACAAGGATGCGCGACAGGAAAGTCCAGCCAAGACACAAAGCTGGCCGACGTTCTGGTTCTATTCAAAGTTTGTTTCTGGATATTGCGCAGGGCCTCTGCGCCATTGCTTACGCCGTGACCGCGTATCCGGCTTCCTTCAACATGCTGGATATGGCGAAGACGGTGGTGCGGTCGTCGTCGGCGACCCGGAGGTTCCGCCTGCAGAAGTTGCCTTTCGAATACAGCGCGATCGTGCCTCCGCATCCTAGCTCCGGATCATCCGGATGTGCGTGAAAGTGCAGAATCTTTCTACATCGCTGAGCGAGGTGCGGCAAGTATCTAAGTGCTCACCCATTACTGAATCTTCGTAGTGCATTAGGCTCTTTTCGACATTTGCTCCAGGCCAGCGTCTTTCGTTATCTGTTCACTTGGCTATTGAATTGGGCATGCTGCGGGAATGCGTTCTCTCCCCCTGTGCCTACTTCTCTTTTTCTCGACCGCTGCCTTCGCGTCCTACGTGACCGACACCACCACCTCCTTGCCCGGTGGCATCATCGGAGTGAGTTATTCTGCGAGAGTGTATGCGAGTGGGGGCTGCACACCGTACAAATGGTGGGTTTCAAACGGTTCACTTCCCGCTGGCCTGGGCGGCGTTACGTCTTCAACCACAAGAAGCTTTCTCATTCACGGAACCCCCACGAGTAAAGCGACCTACGGATTCTCCATCACCGTGAGAGGCTGCGGTGGACACACCAGTACGAAGAGTTACAGAGTCAGCATTAATGTCGCACCCCTTCAGCATCTAGTTGGTCTCTCTTGGGCTCCATCCACTTCTGGGAGCATCACTGGTTACAACGTGTATCGCGGCACCGTCTCGGGTGGTCCTTACTCGCGGATCAATTCGGGAGGCTTGGTCGCTGCGACTCTCTATGACGACGCCACGGTGAAATCTGGTACGAGTTACTTTTACGTTGTAACGACGGTGGATTCCTCTGGGGTTGAGAGCCGTTTTTGCAACCAAGCCAAAGCCGCCGTGCCCTATCCTTAAATCTTCTATTCGGAACATGGGCAATCTGGCACTCCGGTAATAGCCTAGAATAACTACTAAGACAGCCTAACAAAACTCAGTTCTTACCAGTCGCGGGGATCGGAAAGCTGTTCCCGTTAACGCTAGGATGCTCAATCCATGAGCACTCCTTTGCTTTCCCGATGCTTTGTGGAATTTGATTCAACCGCTGCTGTCGTCCTCGCCGCCCAGACCCAACCCAACGGAGGCAGACCTCGCTTGCCTGATCGTGCTTGCTTCACTGGGATTCTCTTCGTGCTCCGCAGCGGCATACCGTGGGAAATGCTGCCACAGGAACTGGGCTGCGGTTCTGGCATGACCTGCTGGCGGCGGTTACGTGATTGGCAAGAGGCAGGCATCTGGCAACTGATCCACTTCTCTTTGCTGGACTGGCTGCCTACGGGGAATTGTCGCAAATTCTCAGCGGCGGTGTAAAGTTCGGAACAAGTTGGGGATCCTCTCGATGTCTTTGCGTCCCCGTTGCGAAGTACGTTCCGGTTGCCCGGAGTTGGGGCACAAACCTGTTCATCCTTCGAGGCCCGGGAATGATCTAACTTCACCGATCAGGGCCGCCATAGCCTTGGTAGGCCTGACTTAGTGCACTGTGTTGCCCACGCCCGTGCTTGCACAAGCGGTCTATGGCAGCATCTTCGGCACGATCACAGATCAATCCGGCTCTTTTTGGCGACCAAGCTTGGCATATAGGGTAATACTGAGCCAACGCTATCCAATGCTTGCGCAGCTTCCGGAACCGAACGCGTCGAGCAACCCATCGCGTCATGAAGCCCTCGAGTCGGAACCATCAACTGGGTTGGTCTCGCTACCGAGGTAGCCAAGACCAAAACCCCTCCAGGTCTGAGGCGGGACTGGATGCAAGCGACAACATCCATGTTCCCACGGAGGGGGAGGGGAGAATTTTTTTCTTGACATCCCCTTTTATAGGACAACTTACAAAAAGAATTTTGGGCTACCGATACCTCAAGAGTTTTTCAACAGCCACAGGCTATTTCACCAACTACTCGCAAGGGCCTAATTACGGAGTCAGCTTGAAGACCACGCCAAGGCGAAGAGCTCCACCGTTTTGAGCGGTGCCGTACAAGTTGCCCGCATTGTCCCGGACCAATCCTCCATCGGGGCCTGCCCCATCTTGCCCCGCAGTGAACCTGTGCAACACGGTCTCCTTGCCGGTAGTATCCAGCTTGAAGACGATTCCGCATCCCTGACCTCCGCATCCCAAGCCACCGCCGAGAGCGGTAATGCCATACACGTTGTTCGCACTGTCTCGGACCAATCCTGCAGCGGGGTGTGCCCCATCCGCTCCTCCCCTGAACCTGTGCAGCACTGTCTCCTTGCCGGTCGGCGCCAGCTTGAAGACGATTCCGCACCCGCCGACACATACCGTGGAACCACCTCCACCGTTGGTAGTGCCGTACAGGTTGCCCGCATTGTCCTGGACCAATCCTCCCCCTGCCGCTGGGGCAGACCCGTCCACTCCACCCGTGAAACTGTGCAACACGGTCTCCTTGCCAGTCGTATCCAGCTTGAAGACCACACCACGGTGAAAAGCACCGCCGCTCTGAGCCGTACCGTACAAGTTGCCCGCAAGGTCCCGGACCAATCCTGCCAAGGGGTTTGCCCCGTCCACTCCACCCGTGAAACTGTGCAACACGGTCTCCTTGCCGGTCGGCGCCAGCTTAAAGACGACTCCGCACCCGCCGGCGCATGCCGTGGAACCACCGGAGAAGGTAGTGCCGTACAGGTTGCCTGCATTGTCCTGTATCAACCCCGCTAAGGGGTTTGCGCCGTCCGCTCTGCCAGTGAAGCTGTGCAGCACAGTCTCCTTGCCTGTCGCACCCAGCTTGAACACCAATCCGCAACCCCCGTTCGGGCACGCAGTGGAGCCGCCAGCGAAGGTGGTGCCGTACAGGTTGCCTGCCGCGTCTCTAAGCACACTTCCAAAGGCGGGATGTGCGCCGTCCGCTCTGCCAGTGAAGCTGTGCAGCACAGTCTCCTTACCAGTCGTACCTAGTTTGAACACCACTCCGCAAAGGTCGGAAACGTTGGAGCATGTAACCTGGCCGCCAGCGCTGGTTGTGCCGTACAGGTTGCCTGCCGCGTCCCGAAGCACACCTGCGACAGGGAATGCTCCGTCCGACCCTGTAAACGCGTGTAGGACAGTGAAAATCGGCGCTTGCTGCTCCTGCGCTGCTAGGCGAACCGGGATCGTCAGCGCGAATAAAGTCATCGCGGTAATACAGGTCAATATTCTGCAACTCATGGTCGACTCCTTCGTAGACATTGCCTCGACCGATCAGCCTAGTAAGGCGAAAGGAAGGTCGCTGGGACAACTAGAACGAGAGCTGCTGGCACAGCGGCTGGCTCGCCCAGAGCCGTGCGGATTATGCGCTAGCAAACGGGTTCAGTCAACGGAAAGCCGCGCGGGGCACGCGGGGTGCGGGATTCTCGCGATGCGAGCCAGGATAACTGTCTAAAACCTACTAGAACCTACTAGGACCTACTAGGATTCAATCTACTAGGCTTCGTCAGCGGCGCTGCCGATGGTTTCAATCTCTGGGCAATGCGCGAATCTGCGGGTCTGTTTCACAAAGCGCACTCACAGCCCTTCCAGTTGACAAATGGCCCTATGTCGCTCGGCCTTCCGGTACCAAGTCCAGATGGCAAGAAGCTATTTGCAAATGGCCACGTGCCGCGTGGCGAACTGGCTGTTTATGACAGCAAGTCCCACCAGTTCCTGCCATTTCTTTCGGGTATTTCGCCGGTGACCTCGACTTCTCCCCAGACGGCAACTGGCTCGCTTACGTCTCCTACCCCGAGTGCACCCTGTGGCGCAGTCGCACGGACGGTAGTGAACGGGTCCAACTGACCTTTCCACCGGATTCGGTTTCCCTCCCACGCTGGTCTCCCGACAGTAAGCAGATCGCCTATATCAATGCAATAGTCGGACAACCCTGGAGAATTTTCCTGATATCGGCGCAGGGCGAGACACCCCAGCCCATGCTTTCGGAAAAGGAGTATCAGGCAGATGCTCACTGGTTTCCAGATGGCAAAAGGATGATCTTCGGGCGCACTCCGTCTATTCCGGGAAGCTCGGAGAAGGTAGCCCTTCAGGTCCTGGATCTTAGTTCCAAACAGGTGTCTGTTTTTCCGGGCTCGGAGAACCTGTATGGTCCTCGCTTGTCGCCGGATGGCAAGCGCCTCGCTGCCGTCACCTCCGACAACAAGAAACTCTTGATCTTCGACTCCCAGTCTCAGAAATGGACAGACTGGGTCTCTGAACCCGGGGTGATAACTTTGCCTACCTGGTCGCGAGACGGGCAATACATCTACTACGCCAACCCCTCGAATGCCCCTGGATATCGCCGGGTCAAAGTGGGACAACCCGCTCTGAACTGATCCTTGATTTGAAGGATCTGCGCGGACTTTGGAGTGGTGTGAGTCCCGAAGGCGCTCCCCTCTTCCTTCGTGATGTGAGCGTCGACGAGATCTATTCGCTCGAAGTGGAGCTACCTTAGCTTCAACCTTCCGGTCATTTCAACTCAAGGAAGCGGAGATACGCCGACCCCGATATCCCCATCCTGAAACCAGCCAAGTCGGAGTACGCAAAGCGTGTGCTGAGCGACGCGATGTCCAGGAGGGTTCAAGTCCCAAGTATTCTGGGAATTGAGGGCGAACGGCACTGGACTGCACCGATTGCAGAAGCAAATGATGTACCTCGGGAGTGTTGTGGCTCGTGGTCTCGGGGGGCGGTAAGTACTACGTTTTTTGGAATGCGAAAACATTTGGGTCCTGAGTGAAAACGGTTCGATTTTCCGGAGATCGAGAGAAACCCCATTGACCGCAGGTCCAGCTCGTTTTTCGAGCCGATTGTAAGTACTGACGGCAAAAGATTGTTTGCCATCGGCTCACCGGAACGCGGGGAGTTGGTGCACTTTGACGCCACGGTACGACAATTCATGCCGTATCTGGGAGGAATGTCAGCGACCGAGGTGGACGTCTCACGCGACCGTTACTGGCTAACCTATGTCGCTTTTCCTGAGGGAACACTTCGGCGCAGCAAGGTTGATGGCAGCGAACGCCTTCAACTTACTTTCGGCTCTGTGGAGAGCCGCGGTGGTCCCCAAATGGAAGGCGGAAGAGAAGGCCATTTTCCGGCTGGATTTGCAATCTCGGCTGGATCGAAAATATCTGGATCGAAAGGCATGTACGCTGCTCGGTTATCGCCAAATGGAAAGGTTACAAGCCCGGGTCCTCGTTCAGCCATGCAAACCAAAACTGGTTCTTCTTAGATCAGCGGCGTGCTGCATCCAGCAGCCCTCCGCGCGGTGCCGACGTCCCGCGACTGCGGTACCCAGAGAATTCCCGCCAGTTGCGAGTTGCTCCACTGAAGCTACACATTCCGACATAACAATATTCGCGGAACATCTACGCGGTCGTTTTGAATAAGCCGAAGCATGTTTTCCCGAACACGGCTGACGCGGCTGCCGTCGTCGTACCAGACGACGCGGATTATTATTCATAGGCTAATGCTTGGATAACGTCCTGCTTCACTGCTTTCCATGCGGGGAGGATGGCTCCCAATAGCGCCCCGATTGCCGAAACGCCTGATGCTATAGGCCACCAATTGTATACAGTTTCTTGGGTCAAGCTTGCGGGAGCAGCATGCATCATCAGCCATTTGGTTCCATCCGTCATCACAATTCCTAAAACGCTGCCGAGTATCGCGATCACCAGGGTCTCCCGAAAAAGCAGATTCAGAATGTAGCCGGACGAAGCCCCGAGCGCCTTCAGTACTCCGATCTCTCGTGTTCTTTCCAGCACAGCGGTGTACATGGCCATAGTCGTGACTATGAAACCTACGACTAGGGCAACGCCAATTACAACGCCGATGAAGTCTCGCAACAGCCCAACACTGTTGATTGTTAACAGTGAAGTGAACTCCTCCATCGTGTAGATGAAATAGCCCGGCATTTTGTCCCGCAACTGGTCAACGACGAGTTGTGCGCGAGCTGGGTCATCCACTTTCAGGTAAATCTGGCTGAGTCTCCCGAGATTTCCGGTGAGAGCCTGAAGGACATTCAGTCGAGCACAGATGTGGGACAGCTTGCCAGACTCGAAGACTCCCGATACCCGCCAGGCGTGATTTGCCAGTGTGATTGTGCTCCCAACGCTTAGTTTCTTCTCCCTCGCATAGTATTCATCGATAATGACATCATCATCCTTCTCAAACGGGCCACCCCTGACAAACCGGAAGCCGCCGCTCAATCGGTTGAATTGAGCGAGATCGATACCCGTCAGGACGTCAAACCCACCCAGGGGTTGACCCATCGTGCCGGTCGCAAATGAGACATGGGGCTGCCTCATCAAGAACGGCACCAGCCTTTCGCTCATTGGAGAGGAACTAAGGCTAATGATGGAACTCGCAGGGGGCCGGACTATAACATCCGCCCCGACTCCGCGGGCACGACGGGCTGTTTCATCGAGCGTTCCGTAACTGATCCCAACGAGCGTAAGGATCATCGTGACCTCAACGCCGATGGCGAGCACGCTCAAACATGTGCGGACCGGCCGCTGGCGTAGGTTCTCAAAGACAAGTTTATTCAGCAAGGCAACACTCCGGCGGACGGCAGGTTTGCGAATTCTTAAGATCTAAGTGCGCCGACCGACAGTAACGAAAATGCCACCCTCGTGCCCGAGAGCGCCAATCCATCCAAGCTGTGCCAGCCACCCCTCAACGCGCCAGTTGTCTGTAGCGCTAGCGAACAACTCCTCCGACTCCTGACAGAGCATTGCACTTGGGTAAGCGCGCAGGTATTCGACGCCATTTTCGGCAAACCAGCTCTGGACCTCAGCCAAGGTGTGACGGTGCTCCTCGGGATGCTGATATTGGTCTCGCAGCCATGCCTGGCGCCGTGCCGGCTCACTCTCTCGGTCGCGTAGCACCGGATCGCACGGGATGAATCGGTAGCCAGACAGCCGCGCGACGAAGCGCCGGGCCCGGAGAGGAATGCGTGCGAATGCGTTGTAGACCCCTAGAACAATCATCCCACCCGGGCGTGCCAGGCGCACGATGCGCGCGAATGCCGCACTCGGGTTTGGCGTGTGATGCAAAACCCCAGACGAGTAGACCACATCGAAAGCGTCGGCGCGCATGCCGGGATGATGCAAGTCGGTTTCGATGAACTGTACCTGATTGAGTTTGAAACGTCGGGCTGCCGCAACGCCTAGCCTGAGCGATGCGCGTGTAAGATCCGCGCCAATCACAACCCTATCAGCGCGGGCCAAATACAAGCTCATCTGGCCGGTGCCACACCCGATCTCTGCGACGCGCGCATCGCCGGGAATCGCCCGGTCGATCATGCGCGCAAATTCACTGCGCTCAGCGCGTGCTCGCAACCAACTCAGGCTGCCGCGTGGCGGGTAGTCGGGGAAGGGTGCCCGCTCGTAAAAGCGGCGCACATCTTCGGTTCGCGTGTCGCCCGGCAGTCGTAAGTTAGGGATGCCACCGGGAGCTTCGTAGCACCTACCGCAGTCGCGACAGGACCAATCGGTCCTGAGCGGGCCCGCACACGATGGACACGCTAATAACTCCAGGAAAGCGTCCACCGATTACCAGATAGAGTAGATGAACGGAGCCAGCGCTTCTACCGTTGTTGCTACTATGAGCAGCAGCCCCGTCACACACAGAAAGACGGCCAGCGGCGTGAGCCAGCGCTTGTTAGAATCGCTTTGCCATAATCCGTGGGCCAGCTGTGCCATCGATCCGAACGTGCTGCCAAACACGATTAGTCCACGTCGGGTCCTGCCACGCGTCTTAATCACGCAACCTCCTCCCTTATTTTTAGTTTGTCTACTTGTGTTCTTGCCGTTGCCGAGGGGCGCTTTATCACTCGAGTCCCTCCGGCAACCAGAACATCGATCTTGCAGCGCAGGAATGCCGAGTACCCTTCGACCGCCCGATTGACAATCGGTTCTCCCGCCAGATTGAACGATGTGTTGAGCAGCACTGGTATCCCGGTGCGCCGCCCGTACGCCTCCAGCAATGCGTGCAGGCGCGGTGCCATCGTAGGCTCCAGCGCCTGCAGTCGAGCAGTCCCATCGACATGTGTGATCGCCTGGAGCCGCGACCGCCATTCGCGCCGAACCGGAAACACCCCCGACATGAAACGCGCCAAGCGTGTGCCGCCTGGTGGAATGTCGAAATAGCGCGCTGCGGTTTCGATGGGCACGACCGGTGCAAAAGGGCGGAATGGCTCGCGGTACTTGATTTCGCGGTTGAGGCGATCGCGCATTTCGGCCGTATGAGGTGCCGCAAGAATGCTGCGGTGGCCAAGCGCGCGCGGCCCGAATTCAAGAGCGCCCTCCATCCACCCCACGATGTGGCCGGCCGCTAAATCGTCAGCAACCTGATCGATGAGCGCGCCGTCCTGGAATTCCACGGCGTAGTGACCGTCTTCTCGTGCGAGCCGCGCCAACTCGGATCCATCAACCGAAGGTCCCCAAAAAGGATGATCGGGTAGATCGCGATCCGAATTTCCAAAGTGCACGCGGTCGCAATAAAGCGCGGCGCCAATTGCGCATCCAGCGTCCCCCGGCGCAGACGGGACAAATATGCGCTCGAAGCCTGATTCTGCGAGAAGACGTGCGTTAGCTACGCCGTTTAAGGCTACACCTCCTCCGAAGCACAAATCCGTCAAGCCAGTTTCCTGATGGAGAGCTTGGGCAAGCTCCACGATTGTGTCCTCCAGGACCCGTTGCACGCTGGCAGCGCAATCGGCGAACCGCTGCCCTTCCGCGGTGTCCAGATCAATCGGTTCGTACGGATTTCGCGGCGGACCAAAGAGTTCGATGAAACGCGATGAATAACTGCGTTCTGCGGTGGTGTGAAATTCGAAGTAATTCAAATCGAGGGCGAACGCGCCATCGGGGGTGCGCCGTATCAGCTTACGGACTTGCTCGACTAGCTTGGGCTGGCCGTAGGCAGCTAGGCCCATGACCTTGTATTCATCCTCATTCACCTTGAAGCCGAGATACGCGGTAAATGTCGAATACAGCATCCCCAGAGAATGCGGGAACCTGATTTCACGAAACCGCCTGATTATTGTGGCACCGTTTAACAGGCGCTCGCCATCGCCGACTGAAAGTGTCGCCCACTCGCCCACCGCGTCGGCCGTCATGATTGCTGCGCGGCGCGTTGGCGCAGTGAGAAACGCGGCTGCGGCGTGAGACTGGTGGTGCTCGGTAAACAGGACCTTGCGTCCGGGCACGCCTAAGTACGAGGAAATAATCCCGCGCATCCACACTTTTTCTCCGAGCGAATTCTTCATGGCCTTGGGGAATGCCCGCCAGGATTGTGGGAAGGCGCGTAACGCACAGGTGAGTATCCGGTCGAACTTCAGCATCGGGCGTTCGTAGAAAACTACGGCGTCCAGTTCATCCGGCGCGATCCCTGCATGCTGAAGACATGATTCGATCGCCAACAGCGGAAAGGCAGCGTCCCCTTTGTGCCGTGATAGGCGTTCCTCCTGGACAGCGCAGACGGGAACACCGTCGACAACGAGGGCGGCAGCTGAATCGTGGTAATGCGCCGAAATGCCAAGAATTTTCATCTCAATATTGCCTGTCGAGTGAGGCACTCTGCCCGGGTGAGACCATCGTCCATCCAGAAGGTTCGCGGCGCGCGGCACGCTTGGCCAGCCAGGCGAATGGCGGCAACAAGACGAAGTACTGAATTGTCAGCAACATTGAACCCAGTATTCCCGCAACGCCCGTCGCCAGCCGCAAGTAGGCTTTCCAGATCCGGCTGAGCCGTGCACGCCACAAATGACGCCTGTGCCGCTCGGGTTCAACCCGGGCGAGTTGTGTGAGTGTGTAGTTCATGTGAAAGGTTTCGTCGTGCAGAATTTCCTCAAACACGGCGCGAGTCGGCGGGTCGTGCCGCATTACTTCACGGTAGATAGTGAAGCGGCTGGCAGCTGCCTTCTCCGATAAATGAAGGAAAGCCAGCATGTCGCTGTCCGATTCGCCATCAACCTGAAGGTCATCGAGACCGTGGCCACCTGGGGCAAGCCAGTCGCCTTGGAACCCGGGATTGGAACCGGACGGAGAGACTTTCAAAAGCGCTGCCGCCCGGTGGCGGAACAGAACGCCATGACGAAACTCGTCAATCGCGTGCTCTAGATAGAGGCGTCGTAATAGCGGATCTGAAGTAACCTCGGCTGCGCGCAAGATATCGCGCCCTCCGTCAGTTTCGGTTTCGCTGAAACGGAGCAGTTTCTGTACACGCCTATCGGTATCGCTCCAGATCCAGCGATGTACAGGGGCCAGCATTCGATCAAATGCTGTGGGTCGCTCCTTGGGCCGAGCGGAATCCATCGTGATTGCCAATTTTATTTGAGTTAGGAAATCAGATTTGTCACTAGTTTGTTAGATTCGCAAAATTTCTCGTTACTTAGGGCGAGGAGCGTCCCCTGACGTGCTACACATAAGTGGAAGAAAAGGTGGGCTGAAACCGCCGCTCTGGTGCAACTACAGGGATGACTGTATGCGCAGTGCTCAGTTGTGGCGTCATCAGCCATCCCGAGTTTGACAAAGAGTCGAGGCGATCTTTGGAGAATATGTTTCCTGCGCGTCAGGGGCCGCGGAAGTCCTTCTGGGCCCGAGTAATAGCCGAGACAGCCGTCGCATCCCTTGGAACCGCGCTCTTAACGTGTGCACTCATCGCGAATCAGAGATTTCTTGACAGGCACTTCGTGCCTTCTTTTTTCCTACCGCGTAATTGGTACGTAGCACTACAAACGTCCGGGCGATTGGCGATGGCGATCCTCGGTACGTGGCTAGCCCTCGTTGCACGTCGCCGTGCTGGACGCTTCGCCGCGCGAACGCCTGCCGGAGTGTTCTACATCGTCAGTGCTGTGGTGCTAGCGCTCGGCACGAGTGAACTCGGGTTGAGCCGTGTGCACCTGCGCCCGGCCGAATGGTTGTCGGCCGAAGACGAACCACGCCGCCAGCCCGACCCGCGACTGGGCTGGACATGGGTGCCGGAGCGCACTGGACATAAGAACGTCGGCGGGCGTGTCATCGACTACGCCATCGATCCCGCAGGATATCGCGTCAGCCGTATAGACGAACCGGTAGATCCTGAGCGACCGACGATCTTATTTACCGGTGAGTCTGTTATGTTCGGTGAGGGACTCACTTATGCAGAGAGCATACCTGCGCAAGTCGGCGCGATGATGGAAGTACAGACTGCGAATCTGGCAGTTCACGGCTATGGTAACGATCAGGCGTACCTGAGGCTGCAGAGGGAACTGCCCCATTTTCGCCGGCCGGTGGCCGTAGTGTCGCTGTTCATGACGGCACTCTTCGGGCGGAACCTCGATCAGGATCGACCGCACCTTGGTCCAGGTCTTGTCTGGCTGCCGGCAGAACAGCGTTCGCGCCTCTCATCCCTCGCGAAGTTGCTCGTGCCATACCGCGCCGACACAACGGTCGAACGCGGCGTAACTGTGACCCGGGAGGTGCTTCGTGCCAGCAGCGAACTGGCACGAGCGCACGGGGCGACGCTGCTTCTCGTCGTGCTGCAGTTTGGGCATGAAGAGCAGCCTGAACAGATATTGCGTCGCCGGATTCTCGACGACGCGAACATACCGTACGTCTTCGTTGACATTGATTCGTCGTGGCGTCTGCCTTGGGACCGACATCCCAACGCGCGCGCTGCTCGTGCGATCGCCACTGCCATCGTGAGTGAGTTACGAGGACGACTTACCGTCGCAAGCCTGCCAAATAAGGTTCGGATATTTGTCGGGTCCGCAGATCTGCCAACTAGTTGACTGAAACCATCCAAACGTTGGGAATCTGATTGCGTGCGCGGGCGGCGGATAGTTCGGCAACCGGCAACCGCAACCAAGAGCAATGGCATAAGGGAAAAAGTTCTGTCAATAGAGTCTCTTCTTGGAGATGCTATGAAAAAAGGTCATCTGTCAGTTTTTGTATTTTCCCTCGTGGTCCTGTGCCTGCTCAGCCCGGCTCGTATTTTGCGGGCGCAAGGAAAAAGCTCGCTCCCCATCATGCCTCTACCCGCACACGCTGTGCTGGGCGAAGGTGAGTTTCCTATTGATGGAAATCTTGGCATCGCTTTGAAGGGGTACAAGGAACCCCGTTTGGAAAGAGCACAGCAGCGTTTTTTTGACATGCTTTCGCGGGAAACCGGGATCCCGCTCTGGCGCGAAGCAATCCTCAACGCACCGAATTTCATAATTCAAACTGCAGGACCGAGTGCGGCGGTCCAGCAATTGGGCGAGGACGAATCTTACCGCCTTGAGATCTCAACCACCGGTGTTCAGCTGATGGCGCCTAACCCGCTCGGGGTCCTTCGCGGACTCCAGACCTTTCTCCAACTGGTAAGAGTCACTCCGAAAAACTTCAGCGTTCCCGTCGTTACTATCGACGACAAGCCACGCTTCCCTTGGCGTGGGCTCTTGATCGACTCTGGACATCGTTTTGTACCGATCTCCGTGATTAAACGTAATCTCGATGGAATGGAAGCGGTCAAACTCAATGTCTTCCATTGGCGCTTTGCAGACAACCAGGGCTTTCACGTCGAAAGCAAGAAGTTTCCTTTACTTCAGAAAAAAGGCGCTGGCGGCTCTTATTACTCCCAAGACGAAGTTAAGGAAATTATCGCCTACGCGCACGACCGCGGCATGCGGGTGGTCCCAGAGTTTGACATGCCCTGCCACACAACATCATGGTTCCTCGGCTACGCTGAGTTGTCCAGTGGTCAGGATCCCTTGAGAAGCTCCGCAATTGATCCCACTCGGGAAAGCACGTACAGGTTTCTCAGTCGATTCATTGGCGAGATGGCTGCCCTGTTTCCCGATTCGTACTTTCACGCGGGCGGAGATGAGTGCGACCCCAAGGAGTGGGAGGGCAACCCGCGCATTCAGAAGTTCATGCGAGCGCATGCAATCAAGGATGGGGGGACCCTGCAAGCGGTCTTCACAGCCAGGATAGAGAAGATCATCGCGGGCCAGAGGAAGACCATGGTGGGCTGGGACGAAGTACTTCGCCCCGATACACCCAAAGCTGTCGTCATTCAGTCTTGGCGCGGACCCGAGTCGCTGGCAGAAGCCGCACGGAACGGGTATCGGGGCGTGCTCTCTTCCGGCTACTACATCGACCTGAACCAGTCAGCGGCGGAGCATTACCTGGTCGACCCGTTAGGGACCAGCGCTGCAACCCTCACCTCGGACCAGAAAGCGCGGGTTCTGGGTGGCGAGGCGACAATGTGGACCGATATTGTCTCTCACGAAAACATGGACAACCGCGTATGGCCGCGCACGGCTGCTATCGCAGAGCGCCTGTGGTCACCTCAACAAGTGCAGGATGTTGACTCCATGTACCAGAGGCTCGCGATCGTCTCGCAGAAGCTCGGCTACTACGGTCTGCGCCACCGGCTCATCACAGATGAAATGCTCGAGCGCATGAGCGGCGAGATGAATCCAGAGCCCTTAAAAGTGCTCGCGGCCGTGCTACAACCGCCCAGGTTGTACCAGCGTCAGGAACTACGAGCCTTCACCGACTTTACCCCACTCAACCGTCTTGACGATGCCGTGCCGCCGGAAAGCGACACCGCCCGCCAATTTAACGGGATTGCCAATCGGATCGCTTCAGGAAAGGCAACTCCCCAGGATTGGCGTCAAGCCCGTGAATGGCTCGTGTCGTGGCGCGATAATGACGCCAAGCTCCAGCCCTTACTAAGACGATCGTTCTTGACCCAGGATTTGGCTCCGGTATCGCAGAACTTGGCCCGGGTTGCTGAGATTGGCTTGCAGGCTTTGGACGACCTGCAAGGAAATCGTCTCATCCCTGCAGATGCGCGGCAGAGAAATATCGAATTTCTGAAGCTGTGCGCAAAGCCACAGTCTGTGCTTCTGCTGATGGTGGCGCCATCGGTGGAGTTGCTGGTGGATGCGATCAGGACCCAATAACCCCATCTAAACATAACACTGATCGTGCAACTCGCCTTGCCCGCGATGCTGGTCCCCGCAGTTATTCGTCTGCAAAGAGTCTCCCACATTGTTCCCTGTAATGCTGACTCCCTTAACGTTTTGCCCAACGACGTCTGCGGAGCAGCGGCCTACGGGATCAACGACTGTGTTCGAGAAATCCTCAAGGAGAAATCGCTCAAGAGCGATCCGAGTCAGGCAAACGACCTAACACCGGCGAAGCCCCGCTGGGACGGGCGGTCTACGGATTAACCCTGTCGGCAACGATCCTGTTCGAGCATGGGGCGATTGCCGATCGCCCACCGTACAACTCTCCTGTATGGAGGCCGGCTGCTATGGTCGCGTCAACAGGTGTTACACCCCGTTCTTCTTAAACACGGAGCGAACCCAAATTGGCGCGACGCGAACGGCGACAAACCGCTCAATCGAGTCCTCAAAGGCCGCTTCTTTCTTGATCCAACCGAATTTGTGAAGATTCTGCTCGACGCAGGTGCCGAGATTCGAACCTTCGCAATGCGGATGGCCGCACCGCAATCGACGAAGCTCTGCTGCCGCAGAGCAAGAACGCAGAGTCTTACTTCCCAGTGCGAACGATTGGGCCAAGCCGGCTGGTAACTTGCTGCGACGCTGCAATTGGCTGCATGTGGTCCGAACCGCGGTCAGCAGCCATGGCCTTCGGACTGCTCTGTGCCGTGTGGCAATGGCTCGGGAGTCACTTTACCGCAGTTTCAGAGACGCTGGCGGATGTCAAGTATTTCACAAAGATCACCTCGTTTTGGGCCTCGTTGTACATGAGCTCATCGGCCATGGAACGGGTCATGGCGATGCCGAATCCGCCGGGCCGAATGCCGAGTTGATCGCGGACGGCCACGTGCGCTATCGGGTCGTCTGCAGGCTGGCCTACGGCAGCGTGGGTCAAACCTTTGAAGCTGAAGCCAGGGCCTGGGTCGGCCACGCGATAGAGAAGCATGCGCGAGGAGCGCACGTGCGCGATCCGCACTTTGCGGTTGGGATCCAGCTTGCCTCCCCACTCCACGGCGTTGAGCACGAGCTCACGGAAAGCCAATCCGATTGTATTTCGCAAGTCCTCGGGTAGATCGGCCTCGAGCTTCATCAGGAATGACTGGATACGCTCGGCAGCTTCGCGCGAGCATGGAATCAGCAGCTCCACCCAATGCGGCTTCGCGGAGATGACTTCGATGGGCGGAGAAGCGCCTTGCTTGAGGGCCCGCTCTGCCAGCTCTACCGCTTCCTTCGGAAAGAATGGTTTGCTTACATATTCGTAGGCCTGTTCTCGGATTGCACGCAGCACATTTTCCGGTGTGCCATCGGAGGTCATAATGATGACTTTGGGATGCGATTCGCCAGAGCGAACGCGGGCAAGAACCTCGAGGCCGGTCAGCTCTGGCATCCAAATATCGAGGAATGCCAGAGCAAAGTTTGTTTTCTGGATATTGCGCAGGGCCTCTGCGCCATTGCTTACGGCCGTGACCGCGTATCCGGCTTCCTTCAACATGCTGGATATGGCGAAGCGGGTGGTGCGGTCGTCGTCGGCGACGAGAATCTTGTGCGATGAAGCCGGAGCGTGGCCCATGTGCATGTCCTCGTGCCGTATGGATTTCGCTCACACATGCTAATTCCGTAGAGAAGGTCGGTCAATCACGACTGCGACTGCCGGAAAAAGTCGCTCATTGCGCGATTGTGGAGTTTGCACCAAAATGGCTTCCAGGTTTTTGCCTGGTTTTGGGAGAAGAAGCGGTGAACGCAGCGCCCAGCTTCAATCAGCCCACCGAGCTCGATTTGCACGAGTTCGCTGACCTTTCTCTGAATCTTCTATGCATAGCCGGCACCGATGGCTACTTTAAATATCTGAATCCAGCCTGGGAAAAGACATTCGGCTACAGCAGGGAAGAGCTGCTCTCGCGGCCATACATTGAGTTTGTGCATCCCGATGACCGGCAGGCAACGGTTTCTGAAGCGGCGCATATCGCATCTGGGCGCAGCACGCTCTCGTTCGAAAATCGCTATCGCTCGAAGGATGGCTCGTATCGCTGGCTGCTGTGGTCAGCGATTGTTCGTGCAGAAAAGGGATTGATTTACTGCGCCGCCGCGGACGTCACTGAACGCAAGCTCGAAGGCGTGCGGCTGGCTGCTCAGTACGCCGTCACGCGCGTTTTAGCTGAGGCTTCGGATTTGATGATCGGTGCCCCGAAAATCCTGCAGGCAATTTGCGAAGGTCTCGGCTGGTCAGTTGGTGCAATTTGGCGAGTAGATGAAAAAGAGAACGTGTTGCGATGCGTGGAGACCTGGCATGTGCTGTCCGCTCGGCTTGAGGAATTCGATCGCACTACGCGCACTCGCACTTTTGCTGCGGGCATAGGCTTGCCCGGCCGGGTCTGGTCTAACGCGCGACCGGTTTGGGTTGAGGACGTAACCCAAGACGCGAATTTTCCGCGTGCAGACATCGCCGCGCGAGCCGGTTTGCATGCGGCATTTTGCTTTCCCATTCTCCTCGGGTCCGACGTCCTGGGCGTTCTTGAATTCTTCAGTCATGAAATTCAACAGCCGGACTCAAGACTGCTCGAAATGATGGGCGCGATTGGAAGCCAGATCGGGCAATTCATCGAGCGAAAAAACACGGAAGATGCTTTGCGCGTCTACGCTGACGACCTTGAGGTCGCCAGAAATCGCGCGGAGCAGGCCACTCGCGCCAAGAGTGAGTTCTTGGCAAATATCAGTCATGAAATTCGGACCCCGATGAATGCCATGATCGGCATGACTGAGCTGGCGTTAGCGACCCGCATCACGCGCGAACAGCGGGAGTACTTGACCGCCATTCAAGGCTCGGCCGACGCCCTGCTAGCCCTGGTCAATGATCTCCTCGACTTCTCAAAGATTGAAGCCCGCAAGCTGCAACTGGACCACGTCGGCTTCAAGCTTCGCGACGCGCTCGAAGACACGATACGAGTGTTGGCGCCTCGCGCCCACAAGAAAGGGATTGAGCTGGCATGCCATGTCGATCCTGGCGTACCCGACGCGCTGGTTGGTGATCCTTTGCGGCTGCGCCAGATCGTGGTGAATCTTGTTGGGAATGCGATCAAGTTCACGGACCAAGGCGAGGTCGTGGTACAGGCCCAGCCGGAATCGCGGCATGACGCGAAAGTGCAAGTGCATTTTTCGGTCAAGGACACGGGCATCGGCATACCTCCGGAGAAACAGCAGATCATTTTTGAGGCATTCTCCCAGGCCGACAGTTCCACAACCCGCCGTTATGGTGGGACCGGGCTGGGGCTGGCGATCTCGGCGCAGCTTGTAGAGCTGATGGGCGGCGCGATCTCAGTCGAGAGCCAACCTGGCATCGGCAGCACATTTCATTTCACCGCCTGGCTTGACATCGACGCGGCTGGCGGGGAGGAACCTAGCGGCAAGTGGCGCAGCATGACTGATTTGCCAGTACTCGTCGTTGATGATAATGCGACGAACCGCCGCATTCTCGAAGAAGTGTTTACCAATTGGAGCATGCGCCCGGTTGCTGTTGACGGCGGGGCAGCTGCGCTTGCCGAGTTGGAAAAATCTTCGCGTGCAGGCCAATCCTTCGCAGTCGTTGTGCTCGACGGACATATGCCTGATATGGACGGATTCGCGCTCGCACAGCGCATCACTGACGACCAGCGCTACGCAGGAACAAAACTGGTGATTCTTACCTCAGCTGGCGAGCCTGAGGATGTTGCTCGTTGCCGCAAGCTGAATATCTCGGCATATCTGACCAAACCGGTTAAACAATCCGAACTCTTCGACGTAGTTGTGAGCGTGCTCACTGAACCTGTTGTTGAAAAGCCAAGATCGTCCAAGAAGCCACGATCCAGGCAAGGTGGATTACATGTGTTGTTGGCGGAAGACAATCAGGTGAATCAGCTGGTCGCCACGCGAATTCTTGAAAAACTAGGGCATCAGGTCACGGTTGTTAGTAATGGGCGCGAAGCGGTTTCCGCGGTGCAGTCGGGCAAGTTCGATGTCATCGCGATGGACGTGCAAATGCCCGAAATGGATGGATTGGAAGCAACTGCTGCCATCCGCAGATGGGAACGGACAACGGGCACGCACATTCCAATCATCGCCATGACGGCGCATGCGATGAAGGGAGATCGCGAACGCTGTTTGGAGGCCGGCATGGATGGCTACACGTCCAAGCCGATCCGGATCAACCAGCTTGAGCAGGCCATCGCGAAATTGGTTCCAACAATTGCAGTGAACGTGCCTGTGTCAAAAAACGACAATGCAGAGCAAGGGATCGATCCTAAGGCGCTGCTGGACGGTTTTGATGGCAATCGGCGCCTTCTCAACCAGATTGTCCGTTTGTTTCTGGCCGACTATCCGCAGCGCCTTGCCGAAATCCAGGAAGCGATCGATCGCGGTGATGCCAAGGCTCTGGCGAGAGCCGCCCACGCACTAAAGGGCTCGGTGGGAAACTTCGCCGCCAAGAATGCAGTTGCGGTCGCGCAGCGCCTTGAAAGCATGGGGCAGAACCGAGAGCTTGAAACGGCCGGCAAGGAATGTGTCGCCCTGGAGTCGGAACTGGCACTTGTGTCGAAAGAACTCAGAAGGCTGACCAGAAACTCCTCACCAACACGCGAACCCGCGAAGCCTACGAGGCGAGGTCGAAGGCTGCTTTGATCTTGATCAGGCTGCTTTGCCAAAGGCTGCAACCGCTTCATCGTCACTCGCGTATAGGCGAAAAACGGTATCCAAGCATGTTCGACGAAGTGTAGTGTAAACATGTTCATTGGGGGAGACCAGCTTGAGCTCCCCGCCGCGGTTTCTTGCTGCGACAAAAAGTCCGACGAGAACACCGATTCCTCCGCTATCGATGTGATCTACTCCACTCAAATTGATCACGACTTGCGGAGTTCCGGTCAGCAGGTTCCGGACTCTCTCGTGCAGGGCGGCACCTTCATCGCCGAAAACGATGCGGCCTTCGCAATGCAGGATATATACGTGACCAGATATCTGCGTGTGTACTCTTAGAGCCATATCTTTTGCTCCAATTTGGCGAAAAATCCTTGTCTATTCGCGTCCGTGCCACAGGGCTTTTTCCCGCGTTTTGAAGCGCGGGAATCCTCGCCAAGAAAATGTCTCTATTGCTGGGGAGAAGACTTCGGGCAGACTCATGGCACTCACCAGCGATGACTTCTTCACATGCGGTCGATCAACACCGCAACTTCCCTGATGCGGGTAGCGGCATCGCGGCTGAACTGCGCTCCAGTCAGATCGCTCGAGATAGGCCGCGAGTTGTTTCGGCTCTGTGGTCATGGACTGTATCCCGTGATCTCGTAGGACGGCGGCCCGGGCCTCGCCCGTGGCCTGGCAGAGATCAATGCGAAGAATCTTCTTGCTCTGGGAGCATGAGCGGCCACGGAGCGGCGCGGTGGGCGGTACATAAGACACTCCTGGGAACGAGTGCGCCCTGAACGGGTGGCTCGGAAAAAGTGTGCGCCGCGAGTTGCCGCGAGTCAAGCGGAAACTCGTCTTCTGGCTGCGACTATATCCAGAAGGACCGAGCAATACTCCTTTGCGCTTTCCTCTGTCAATGAAGCATCGCCTTTCACCCAGGCGAGCAAGTGCCCGATAGACCTCGCATCGATCTCGAAATCCCCCTGGCTGGCGCTCGCAAGGATGGTGCCATTGCTTTGCAAACAAAGGCTCGTCACTATGTTGCGGAGGGCTTTGTGAATCCCTGCCAGGAACGACAAGAGGAAACAGGCGAACAACCCGGCGCTGATGCTGTCCCATCACAGCCCAAATGCTGCCGCGCCGGCAAGTACCGCGACCAGGAAAACGACATCGTGAACCCGGCCGGCAGAAAGGACAATAACGATAGCGTTGGCGTTCTTGGCCTTCTTAATCAACAAGACAATCCACCATCGCAACTCGGTGGCCAGTGGTTTGATCCAACTCTGAATGTTGAGCGCTCCAGAGCCGTTTTTTCTGGCCTCCAGAACCGGGCATTTTTTTCGGCAGGTCGATCTTAG
>Ga0075434_100000364_pt1 | contig 32894 bp, 25 predicted proteins | sample RhiMethybrSRZTD3_FD_75298 | JGI IMG/M metagenome (GOLD analysis project Ga0075434, IMG submission 75298) | Populus rhizosphere microbial communities from Tennessee, USA - Rhizosphere MetaG P. TD hybrid SRZTD3 | ecosystem: Host-associated > Plants > Roots > Rhizosphere > Soil | place: USA...
AAAGGGGGCAAGGCGACCCTCTATCCCGAGTACCGGCAGCGACTGAAGGAGTTGATGAAGTGAAGGGCGCGTCTGCCGGAACGCCTTGGCGGCGTTCCTTGTATGCCGCTCTGCTGCTGCTGCCCGCCGCGCTCGTTGCGCAGAACGTGGAGCTGCACGTCATGCCGATCCGCGGCAACGTCTTCATGATCGTCGGCGGCGGCAGCAACGTCACGGTCTCTGCCGGCGTCGACGGCGTGCTCGTCGTCGATGCAGGTACCGCCGCGGCCGCCGACAAGATGCTCGCCGTGATCACCGACATCGATCGGGCCACATCCGTGCCCGACCGTCTGACGACGTGCGTCGGGCCGACGTGCTATGAGCCGGGAAGCCTTGGACCGTTCACCGCATTCGGATGGGCGGGACCGTCCTACAACGCCGTCATTGCCTCGCCGAAGCCACCGAAGCCGATTCGGTGGATCCTGCAGACGACCGTCGATCCTGAGCACACGGGTGGCACCGCAAAGCTCGCGATGGCAGGCAAGACGTACAACGGCGGTGAGGCGGGACGGCTGGTAGGCGACATCACGCCCGCCACCGTCATCGGTCACGAGAACATCCTGAAGCGCATGACTGAGGCGAAGTTCCCGGAGGCTGGATGGCCGACGGAGACCTATTACATTCCGACCTACAAGATGAGTCAGTACATCAACGGCGAAGGCATCCAGATGTATTACGCGCCCGCCGCGATTACCGACACCGACAGCATCGTCTACTTCCGCTATTCGGATGTGATCAGCGCTGGTGACATCTACACACCCGGGCGCTATCCGATGATCGACACCGTCAAAGGTGGAACGGTGCAGGGAGAGATCGATGCGTTGAACAAGATCATCGACATTGCGTTTCCCGAGTACCGGCATCAGGGCGGCACGATGGTCGTGCCTGGCCATGGCCGGCTCGGCGACACGGCCGACATCGCGATCTACCGCAACATGATTGTCGTCATTCGCGATCGCATTCTCGACATGAAGAAGCAGGGGATGACGCTGCAGCAGATCACAGCGGCGAAGCCGACGCTCGATTACGACGGCATCTACGGAACGCCGGACAAGTTCATCGAGGCCGTGTATCAGACGCTCGAAATAAAGAAGTGAACGAGTTTTCGGATGGATACCGCGAAGGCCTCACGGCAATCACGAAGCACACGATGAATCGAGTTGTTTGCTTCGTGGTCTTCGTGGTTGCGCATGCCTTCGTGGTTACAGGAGGAGCGACTTCATGACGCGCACAGCACCAGTTGTCTTTCTCGGCCTTTTGCTCGCTGGTGTGTCAACCTACGCGCATCACTCGCAGGCGGCGCAGTACGACACGAGCAAGCAGGTCAAGATCGAAGGGACCCTCGTTCAGTTCCAGTTCCGCAACCCGCACACCTTCATCCAGGTCGAAGCGCCCGACGAGACCGGGACGAAGGTGCGGTGGTCGATTGAATGGGGCGGCGTCGGCCAGTTGAACGGTCAGGGCGTCACTCGCACGACGCTGAAGTACGGCGATCCGGTGATCATCACTGCCAACCCGTCGCGCACGCCGAACGACCACAAGCTGCACATGCTGACGCTGAAGCGCACCTCTGATGGATTCGGCTGGGGCACTCGTCCTGGCGAGGTGATCGCGCTGGAACCATGAGAATCCGGGAAAAGCTCTTGGAGCTTGCCGTCATCACCGTCCTGGCCACGGCCGCCGTAGACGCGCAGCGTGGCGCGGGTGCGCGCGGTCAGGCGCCGCCGACGCCGAAGGCGGATCCGGCGATTGACATCACCGGCACGTGGACCGCGGTGATCACCGAAGACTGGGCACTGCGGATGGTGACCCCGCACAAGGGCGATTACACGCGCGTGCCTATGACGCCTGCCGCGCGGCAGATTGCGGACGCATGGGATCCGGCAAAGGACGAAGCTGCCGGCGAACAGTGCCGTGGTTACGGCGCGCCCGGCGTCATGCGTCTGCCAGGACGGCTTCGTATCAGCTGGCAGGACGATCAGACGCTGAAGATGGAGCTCGAGGCCGGCACCCAGACGCGCACGTTTCATTTCGCGGCGGCGGGTCCCGCCTTCGCCGCGGCTTCGGCGAGGCAGGCTGGGTCCGCCCTACCCAACGTGGAGCCAACGTGGCAGGGTCAATCAATCGCTCAATGGCAGTACACCGTCAACCCGCCGCGCAGCGGCGAGCTGAAGGTGGTGACCACTCGCCTGCGTCCCGGGTACCTGAGAAAGAACGGCGTGCCCTACGGTCCGACTACGACGATGACTGAGTACTACCACCGGATGACGGCGCCGAACGGCGACGTCTGGTTGACCGTCGTCGCGGAGATCACCGATCCCGACAATCTCCGCGAACCATTCGTCCAGAGCACGCACTTCAAGAAGCTTCCCGCGAACGCGACATTCAAACCGGAAGCCTGCGAGGCCCGATAACAAACCACCTCCGTGCCTTCGTGTCTCCGTGGTTCGTGATCGTTATTGGGCGCCGACGCCCTGCGTATGCGGCGGCACGGGATACTGCCTCATGCCGTGGAACTCGTTGTTGTACATCGTCGTGTAGCGGATGCCCTTGCCGTCCTTGTCCACCCACGACATCGACGTTTGATACAGCGTGGCAGGCGGAGCGTTCTTGGGCACTGTCGCCTCCGCGATATACAGCTTCATCTCGTGCATCGCGATGTAGGCGTAGGTGCGTGACCCGTCGATCACGTTGGTGAGCTGCAGCTCGTTGCCCTCGACCATGTCGTGCTGGCTCCACGTGAGGTCGCTCACCTTCACGTTGTCGCGCTGAACGAGCATCTTCGTGGCGTACTCGGTCGCCTCGCGTACGTCGTGTTTCCAGAGCCCGGGTCCACTCAGATCCGTTCCCCGGCAAAGCGGCGCTCCGGCCGGGCATGTTTTCACGCGCTCCTTGCCCATCTCCTCGATGCCGCTGTAATCGACGACGGTGACCGCGTAATGCTCCTTGCCTCTGTCGACGCTGTAGACGCGCGCGGGAAGCTTGAAGTTCTGCTGCGACACCCACGTGATGTCTTTCACGGTCGGCTGCGCAGGAAAGTAGATCTTGAAGCCGTCCTTCGTGTTGACGTACTCGTCCGTCTCCTGGGCGGCAAGACCGGAGGCTGAGAGGACCAACGCGAGAACACAGGTCACGGTTCGCATGACACCCTCCTCCGAGAAGTAGCGCGATACGTTGTATCATCTGCCGCCACTTCAACCAAGCGCTAACCCCGCCAGGAGGTCAGTCATGAACCGTTTCCTGTGGGCGTTTGCAATCCTCCTCTTTCCAGTTCTTTCATTCGCACAAGAGGCGACCGTCATCGGCACCGTTGTCGATCAGACCGGCGGCGTTCTGCCGGGCGTGACCGTGATCGCGCTGCATGAAGCCACGGGGAATACGTTCACCGCGGTCACCGACGAACGCGGCGTCTATCGGCTGCCGCTGCGAGTCGGCGCGTACCGCATGACGATGGAGCTGCAGGGATTTGCGAACGTCGCGGAGCGGTTCGAGGCACTTGTGGGCCAGACGCTGACGGTGAACGCCCAGATGAAGCCGTCGACGGTCCAGGAGTCGGTGACGGTCACCGGCGAAGCGCCGCTCATCCAGACCACCTCCTCGACGCTTTCGGGCAACATCGATCCACGGCAGACCCGGGATCTGCCGGTCAACGGCGGCAACTGGCTCGATCTGTCGCTGCTGGCGCCGGGGAATCGATCGAACGGCGCCGATCCAAACACCCCCACCGCGCGCAACCGGTTCGACTATCAGTTGAACATCGACGGGCAGCAGGTCACCAACAACGGGCGCGCGGGGGCGCAGAATCCGCGCGTCTCGCAGGAGGCGGTGGGCGAGTTCCAGTTCGTGGCGAGCCGGTGGGACGCGTCGCAGGGGCGTTCGAATGGCGTGCTGGTCAACGCGGTCACGAAATCGGGGACCAACACGAACACCGGCAGCTTTTCCGTCAGCTTCCGCAACGCGCGGTTCAACGCCTCGGACTTCGTGCAGCATCGCGTGCTGCCGTACTCGAACCAGCGCTTCAACGGCACCTATGGCGGACCGCTCCGCAAGGATCGCGCGCACTATTTCGTCTACTACGAGCGCGAGCGCGAGCCGTCGACGATTACGTTCAACAGCCCGTACCCCGCGTTCAACGTCGATCAGAAACGCGACGTGCTCGACTGGAACGGCGGCACGCGTCTCGACTTCCAGATGGGTGCGCAGCAGCACCTGATGATCCGCGCGACCAAGTGGATCCGCACCGATCCCGCGTATGCGGGCCTCAACGGCGCCACCAGCCATCCATCGGCGCAGGGCTACTCGTCCGCCAATTCCGATACGTTGTTCGCCACCTTCTCGAAGGTGCTCGGCAATCGCGGGTTGAACGAGATCAAAGCGGGCTTCACCGGCGCCGTCGAGCGAAACAGGAGCGTGGTCGACTGGGCGCATCATCCGCAGGCCGTCATCGCCGGCGTCACCAACGGCGCGCCGCGCATCAACTTCAACGGCTACAGTTTCGGCAACAACAACACGAACTGGCCGCAGACGCTCGGCCAGCAGGTGGTCTCGCTTCGCGAGGACTTTTCGTATTCGTTCAACAGGAGCGGCCGCCATGACGTGCGGATGGGCGGCGAATACCTCAACACGTTCTTCTACCTCTATAACTGCCGCCCGTGTGTGGGCATCTACGACGCATCGACGTCGCGGCCGCCGGCCAATATCCAGCAGCTCATGCCGGTCTGGAACAACCCGGATACCTGGAACCTGAACGCGCTCAATCCGCTGATCCGGTCGTATCAGATCGGCATCGGCGAATTCGGCGGCCAGGCGCGGCGCAATACCGTCGCAACGTGGATTCAGGACGACTGGCAGATGACCAGACGGCTGACGCTGAACCTCGGCCTCCGCTACGACCTGCAGCCGAACTCGTTCGCGAACTTCGTCGAGGTCTATCCGATCCTCAAAGGCGGGCGGCCGGACGAGACGACCGACTTCGGCCCGCGCGCCGGCTTTGCGTACACGCTGAACGATCGCACGGTGATTCGCGGCGGCGCCGGCCGCTATTACGGCCAGGTCATCGACAACCTGACGTCGTTCACGCTGTCGGCGGCGACGACCTTTGTCGCGCAGGTCTTCAACGACGGCCGTCCGGATTTCGCGACCAACCCGTTCAACGGTCCGCTGCCCAGCCTGCAGGCGCTGCGCAAGTCGGGCATCGACCAAAGCACCGGCTCGGCGATCGCCTCACCGTATATGACGATGCCCTACAGTTGGACCTCGTCCATCGGGTTCCAGCGGCAGATTGGCAGCACGATGGCGCTGACGTCGGACTTCAATTTCAATGGCGCACGCCACGAGCGGCTGACGCTGAACAATCTGAACCTGACCTACAACCCCGCGACCGGTCTCAACTATCCGTTCACCGATGTCTCGCGGCGTCCGATTCCGGGATGGGCGTTGACGCAGGTCTCCGTGAATACGGGGCGCTCGAACTATCGCGGTCTGGAGAGCGCGTTCACCAAGCGGATGACGAACCACTATCAGTACTCGGTCACCTACACGCTTGCGGGACTCTGGGACGACGATCCGCAGCCGTACGCGGTGGACTGCACGAAGGAAACCGCGGAGTCGTGGTGCACGATGGGGCCGCTGCCGTTCGCGGTGGCGGCGGATCTCGGCGGTGAGTACGGTCGTGCCACCTCCGATCAGCGGCACCGTGCCGTGTTCAACGGAATCGTCGAGCTGCCGGAAGGGTTTCTTGTGAGCGGACTGTACTTCTACGGCTCGGGCGCGCGCTTCGCGCCGACGGCAGGCGGCGATCGCCGGGGCATCGGGAGCGCGACCGGGAGCCGTCTCCGCGCCGATGGAACGGTCGTGCCGCGAAACAGCTTTGTCGGCAATCCGATTCACCGCGTGGACCTGCGTGTATCAAAGACATTCCCGCTGGTCGGCCGGACGAAGATCGAGGGCTTCGCCGACGCGTTCAACCTGTTCGACCACGAGAACTACAACTCGTACACGGTGGTTGAAACGAGCCCGCTGTACGGCAAGGGATCGGACGGCAGCCTCGCGCGGCGCCTGCAGCTTGGATTTCGGCTGACGTTCTGAGGCGAACCTTGGGAGTTGGAAGTTGGCGATTGGGCGTTGAACGTCAACGAGTAGCGGTAGCCGCCCCCTTGATCAGAATCTTCTGCACGCGCCAGTTGTTCATGTCGGCGACATAGACGGTGTTCTCGTTCGGACACGCGAGGCCATGCGGCCAGTTGAACTGGCCCATCTCGTGGCCCGAGATGCCGAGCATCCCGAGGATCTTTCCGTCGAGCGACATCTTGTAGAGACGCCCCGGCTCCGAATCGACGACAAACAGGTACTGCGTCGGCGTGGGCGTGATGCAGAGCGCCCACGGCGCCGATTCGTCCGGCGCATTGGCCGGAACGGCCGCCAGCGTCGGGTGGTGCTTCTTGTCGTACGGCGCGTTGAGGAAGAGGAAGTACTTGAAGTTGCCGTCGGTATCGAACACCTGGATGCGGCGGTTGCCCCGGTCCCCGACGTAGACGTTGTTATTGCGGTCGATCTGAATGTTGTGCGGGTTGTTGATGCTGCCCGGGTTCTCGTTGGCATGATCGCCGCCGCGCCCGAACTGTCCCCACGACTTGATCCAGTTGCCGTTCTTGTCGAACTTCGCGATGCGCGAGTTCACGTAGCCGTCGCTGACGTAGATGTTGTCGTTGCTGTCCCAGGCGACGTCGGTCGCGCCGTTGAAGGTCCCTTCGCCCGCTCTCGCATCTGCCTGCGTCGGCCGCTCGTAGCGCCAGCTGTCGTAGCCTTCCGGCCGTCGTCCAAGATTCAGCACGACTCGCCACGCGGGGCCGGGGCTGAACTTCATCGCGGAGTTCGTCCCTTTGTCCACGACCCACAGGTTGTCGTACTTGTCGAAGCGCACCGAGTGCGCGTACCCAAGTCCGTACACCCCTTTGCCGATCTCGCCGATGTATTTGCCGGCGGAGTCGAACTCGAGCAGGTTCGTCGTCGCGTTGCCGTAGAGCGGACCCGACGTCGCGGTGCCGGGATGGTTCAACACGACGAGGGTGCCTTTCGAGTTGACGGCGACGCTGAGGACTTCGCCGAAGTTCATGCCGGGCGGCAGCTTCAGCGGATCCGGCACCGATTCGAACTGGAGAATCGGCGCCTTGCTGTTGTCGACGGCCGGCCGCTGCTGTGCGGCGAGCGGCATCACCGCCGCAAGAAGAGCTGCTGACAGCATGTGGATACGTTTCACGAACGCCTCCTTGTTACCACGAAGGCCTGCGGCGGCCACGAAGCCCGCGAAGAATCGAATCATTTCGTGAGCTTCGTGACTGTCGCGCGAGCGACCGCCGTGGTTGTCAAAAGTGTTTTTCGGTCCGCACGTCGACTGGGTTGATCCTACAATGCCTACCGCCGTAGAAGCGGACCTTAGGTGCCGCCGGAGGCCGCGGTAGAAGCGGACCTGAAGGTCCGCCCCTACATGGAGGCCGCGGTAGAAGCGGACCTTGAGGTCCGCCCTACATGGGGGCCGCGGTAGAAGCGGACCTTCAGGTCCGCCCATGCACGGAGGGTGACATGAAGAAGGTGATCGTCCTCTCGGGAACGGCGGCGGTGCTGACGGTCTTCCTCCTGGTCCAGCCTCACGCGCAGGGGGGCCGCGGCGGCGGACCGCAGATGGTTGTCGTCGGTCAGCTCGCCGGGAAACCTGTCGTGCAGCCAGTCACGCGCGGCGTCGATTATCGCGACACGATCAGTCCGACGGATCCTGCGATGAATGGGCCGGTGCCGCGGCTGCCCGACGGACATCCGGATCTGACGGGGCCGTGGGAGGGCGGCGGCTCCGACAACGACATCGGCGTCGAAGGCGGGATGAAGCCGGGCGAGCTCGACGCGCTGCTGCTGCCCGCCGCGCGGAAGCTCAAGGAGGAGCGGTCGAAGGCGATCTACGGCGAACCGTATATCTACTGCCTGCCGATGAGCGTGCCGCGCATCAACCCGTATCCCTGGAAGTTCGTGATGGGCTACACGTCGAAAGGTCTCCAGTACGTCTACCAGATTCACGAGACAGGCGATGCAGGCGCGCATCGTGTGATCTACATGGACGGCCGCGCGCACCCGAACGCCGCGACGCTGATCCCGACGTGGTGGGGACACTCAACAGGGCGCTGGGATGGCGATACGCTCGTCATCGATACGGTCGGATACAACGACAAGTTCTGGTTCGATGCGCCGGGGACGCCGCACACCGAGCGGCTGCACACGATCGAACGGTGGACGCGCATCAGCTACGGCACGCTCGTCAACGACTTCACGATCGACGACCCGGGAACGTTCACGAAACAGATTGAGCTGCGGTTCGTCGCGCGCATCGTCAAGCCCGGCGTCGAGCTGATGGAATACATCTGCGCCGAGAACAATCAGATTGGAATCGCCGGCGGATATCTGAACAAGAGCGATGCGAGCCAGATCGGCATCGGGGGCGGCGCTCCTGCCCCTCAGAAATAACGGAGAACGAGCGATGAGAAACAACCTCGGCATCCTGCTGGCCGGCGTCGGAATCGTCTGCCTCTCTGCGCCGGTGCGCGCGCACCACGGGTTCGAGACGGAGTACGACTCGAACAAGATCATCACGGCGACGGGCACGGTCTCGAAAATCGAATGGACCAACCCGCACATGCATCTGTATGTGGACGTCACGGATGCGGCCGGGAAGGTCACGACCTATAACCTCGAGCTGACGAGCCCCAACGCCATCCAGCGCCAGGGATGGAACAAGAACGACCTCGTGGCCGGCGAAAAGGTGACGTTCAAGGCGCACGCGGGAAAAGTCGTGGAGGAAAGAGCTGCGCTCGACTCGCTCGTGAAGGTCAGCGCGCCCAAGCAGGAAATCTTCAAAGGGCAGCGGCCCGACGATCTCGGCTCGAACTGACGATGGCCGACCAGTCGCCCACGCCTGATCTGCGGCAAGGCGTCTCCGTTGCGGCGCTTGCCGACGGCGACATGCTGCTCGGCCACGTCGACGATGAAGATGTCCTGATCGCGCGCGACGGCAACGACATCTTCGCGGTTGGCGCGCATTGCACGCACTACCACGGCCCGCTCGCCGATGGCATCCTCGTCGACGGCACCGTACGATGCCCGTGGCATCATGCCTGTTTCAGCCTGCGGACTGGCGAGGCTGTGCGCGCGCCGGCGCTCGATTCGATCGCGTGCTGGCGCGTCGAGCGGCAGGGCGACGTCGCGTTCGTCCGCGAGAAGCTGACGCCGCCTGAGGTTACCCGTCCCCCCAACGCGGCCCAGCCCGCGTCTGTCGTGATCATCGGTGGCGGCGCGGCGGGGCTCGCGGCCGCCGACATGCTGCGCCGCGAGGCGTACGACGGTCCCATCACGATGATCAGCGCCGACGACTCCCCGCCGGTCGATCGTCCGAATCTCTCAAAGGACTACCTGGCGGGGACTGCGCAGGAGGATTGGATTCCGCTTCGGGCACCCGAGTTCTACACCGACAACCGTATCGAGCTGATACTGGGAACGCGCGTGTCGTCGATTGACGTCGCGCGCCGCGAGGTCGCGCTCGGCAACGGTGCACGACGCGCCTTCGGCGTCCTATTGATTGCCACCGGCGCCGAGCCGGTCCGTCTGCCCATTCCGGGCGCCGACGCCGCGAACGTCCACTACCTCCGTTCGTTCGCCGACAGCAAAGCGATTGTGCGAAAGACCGCCGGCGCAGGCCGCGTTGTCGTTGCCGGCGCCAGCTTCATCGGCCTCGAAGTGGCGGCGTCGCTCCGACAGCGCAACATCGCCGTCGAAGTGGTCGCGCCGGAGCGCGTGCCGCTCGAAAAGGTGATGGGCCCGGAGGTCGGACGGTTCATCCAGTCGCTGCACGAGAGCCGGGGCGTTGTCTTTCATCTCGGTGAAACCGTGAAGGCCGTCGAGGGCCGCCGCGTGTCGCTGGGCGGCGGGTCGACGCTCGATGCGGACTTCGTCGTGATGGGCGTCGGCGTACGTCCGGCGACAGCGCTTGCCGAGCAGGCGGGGCTCGCCGTTGACCGCGGCATTGTGGTGAACGAGTACCTCGAAACGAGTGCCCCGGGGATTTTCGCGGCTGGTGACGTCGCGCGCTTTCCCGATCGCCGCGGCGGCGACCGCGTCCGGATCGAGCACTGGGTCGTTGCCGAGCGTCAGGGACAGGCGGCTGCGAGGAACATCCTGGGGCGGCGCGAACCGTTCACCGACGTGCCGTTTTTCTGGAGCCAGCACTACGACATCCCTATTAATTACGTCGGCCACGCCCAATACTGGGACGAAGTACGCATCGACGGCAGGCTGGATGCGCACGACTGCACCGTCAGCTACATGAAGGCGGGCCGGCGGCTCGCAGTTGCTACGATTTACCGCGATCAGGACAGCCTGAAGGCCGAGCTCGCCATGGAACGATTCGTTGCGTAGTCGTGCTATAAAGATCCATTCCTGGGGACAGGAATAAGGAGACAGGCATGAGGAAGAGACTGTCCGCATTACTTCTGGGGATAGGCGTAATCGTGTTTTTTGCGACGACCTCTGTCCGCATGTCGGGTCAGGGCGGCGCGGCGCCCGCCATCGATAACGACGACATCGGCGGCGTGGTCACAGGCGCACAGGGACCCGAGGCCGGTGTGTGGGTGATCGCGGAAACGCGCAGCACGCCGACACGCCTGATCAAGAGCGTCGTGACCGACGACCGCGGCCGGTTCGTCGTGCCCGACCTTCCGTCGGGCGACTACGACGTTTGGGTCCGCGGCTACGGGTTGATCGATTCGCCGAAGGTGAAAGCGACACCGGGCAAGATCGTCAACCTGAAGTCGACTCCGGCGCCCGACAAGAAAGCCGCCGCGCAGTATTACCCCGCCCTGTACTGGTTCTCGCTCCTGCAGCTGCCGCCGAAGAGCGACTTCCCCGGCACCGGTGACAAGGGCAACGGCATCTCGCCCAACATCAAGAGCCAGGGCGAATGGATTCGCAACATCGTCAACACCGACGGCTGCACCGGCTGCCATCAGATGGGCGGTCCGGCGACGCGCACGATTCCGGCGAGCATCCTCGGTCAGTTCGAAGACACGAAGATGGCGTGGGATCGCCGCATCCAGTCCGGCCAGGCCGGCGGCGGCATGAGCGCGCGCTTCACGCAGGTGGGCCGCCCCCGCGCGCTCGCGATGTACGCCGACTGGACCGACCGCATCGCGAAGGGCGAGCTGCCGAGCGCGACGCCATCGCGTCCGCAGGGCATCGAGCGCAACGTCGTCGTGACGATGTGGGACTGGGCGGATCCGAAGGTGTATCTGCACGACGCGATCTCGTCTGACAAACGCAATCCGACCGTCAACGCGAACGGGCCGATCTATGGCGCGCTCGAGGAAAGCGGCGACTACTTCCCCGTGATCGATCCGAAGACGAACACCGCGAGCATGATCAAGGTCAGCCCGCGTGATGCGGACACGCCGAGCTCGGCGGACCAGCCGCCGGCCGCGCCGTCCCCGTACTGGGGCGACGAGGTGATCTGGAACAGCCAGACGACGGTTCACAGCTTCGCGATGGACAAGCAGGGTCGCGTATGGGCCGCGGGGCGCGTGCGCAAGCCGCAGACGCCGGCGTGGTGCCAGGCCGGATCGGATCACCCGTCAGCGAAGCTGTTGCCGATCACTCAAGGTCAGCGCGGTCTGATCATGTATGACCCGAAGACGAAGAAGGTCACGCAGATCGACACCTGCTTCACGTGGGGCCACCTGAACTTCGACGACAACGACGTGATCTGGTCCTCGTTCGGCCCGGCGGGCGTTGAAGGCTGGTTCGACGTGAAGACGTGGGACAAGACACATGACGAGAAGGCATCGCAGGGATGGAGCGCGTTCGTCGTCGACAACAACGGCAACGGCAAGCGCGACGCCTACACGGAGCCGAATCAGCCGGCCGATGCGACCAAGGACCGCCGCCTGAACTTCACGTTCTACGGCGACTCGCCGGCGCCGGATGGATCGGTGTGGGGAACTGTGCAGGGCGTGCCGGGTGGGCTCGGGCACTTCATCCCGGGAGCACACCCGCCGGAGACCGCGCTGACGGAATTCTATGAAGTGCCGTGGAACAACCCGAAGGCGGCGGCCCAGGGCTTCGCGCCGCGCGGCATGGACGTCGACAGCAAGGGCGTCGTGTGGACGGTGCTTGCGAGCGGCCAGCTTGCGAGCTTCGATCGGAAGAAGTGCTCGGGAGCGCAGAACGGTCCAACGGCAACGGGGCAGCACTGCGCCGAAGGCTGGACGCTCTATGCGCTGCCCGGCCCGAACTACAAAGGCGCGGTCGAGAACGCAAGCGCCGACTCCGCGTACTACGACTTCGTCGATCGCTTCGACATGCTCGGCGTCGGCAAGGACGTTCCGCTGGCTGGCGGAAACCTGTCCGAGGGACTGCTTGCGCTTGTCAACGGCAAGATCGTGACGTTCCGCGTGCCGTATCCGATGGGGTACTTCACGAAGGGGCTCGACGGCCGCATCGACAGTGCGAATGGAGGCTGGAAAGGGAAGGCGATCTACACGCCAGTCTCGACGCGCGCGCCGTTCCACATGGAAGGCGGCAAGGGCAACACGGCCAAGCTGGTGAAGTTCCAGGTGAGGCCCGATCCGCTCTCTAAGTAGACTTGAAGGGATCGGGGATCAGGGATCGGGGATCAAAACCGGTTCTTGATTCCTGATCCCGGTTCTTGATCCCTGGTCCCCGGTCCCCGATCCCTACTGATTTCCGAACCGCCTACTTTTTCTTGGCAATGGAACGGATGTAATTCACCACGTTCCAAATATCGTTGTCCTTCAACTGATCCTTCCACGGAACCATGTTGAAGTCCGGTGCGACACCGTTCTTGATGTTCTCGAAGATCTCGCCGTCGGTCGACCCGTGGTCCCACATGTCATCGACAAGGCTCGGTGCCGCGGGAATCAGATCGTTGCCGGGCCCGCCTTCGCCGTTGCTGCCGTGGCACGGCGCGCACTTGGTGTACACGGTCTTGCCGGCGGCAATCGATTCGGGCGTTGAGGCAATCGGGTTCTTCACCTTGGCGGCTTCGGGATTGCCCTGGGCCGAGGTGACGATCCGCGCCGCGGAGGCCAGCGCGAGCGCCGCGATAAGTGTACGGAAAAGACGTGGATTCACTCGGGTCTCCTCTGAAAGATGAGGGCACATTTTACCAGTAACCACCAACCACCAACTACCAACGACCAACCACGACAGTGCTATAGTCGGGCCACTCGTCAGGAGGCACCTGTGATTCGAAGGCTCCTGCTCGCCGTCCTCATCGCCGCTCCCGCCGCCGCGCAGACCCACGAACACACGCCCGCGACCAGCGGCGTTCCGCAAGGCGTTCCGCTCTTCTGCGCGACGCCGTCGGTCGCCAGCATCGCGAGCGGCGCCTGGTCGAGCCCGGCAACGTGGTCAACGGGCCGCGTACCCGCGGCGGGCGATCGGGTGAGGATATCGACGCGTCACGACGTCACCTATGACCTGGTCAGCGACGCGCGTCTCGATTGCATCGAAGTTGACGGTCACCTGGTGTTCAGAACCGGTCGCGATACGCGGATGAAGGTCGTCAACCTGACCGTCATGAACGGCGGCGTGCTCGATGTGGGCACGGTCGATGCGTCAATTGCGCGCAACGTGACCGCGGAGATTGTCATCGCCGATCAGAAGATCGACGGCGCGGCCGACCCGGCGCAGATCGGCACCGGTGTCCAGGGGCTGGGCAGCGTGCGGATGCATGGCGCGACGAAAACGCCGACGTTCGTCCGTCTCGCGGAGGAGCCGCTCGCGGGCCAGAGCACGCTCGTGCTCGAGGAGGCGCCGCAGGGATGGGCCGCGGGCGACGAGATCGTCATTCCCGACACGCGCCAGCTGCCCGACAGAAGCCGCGCGCCGGCCGATCAGATCGAACGGCTCCGCGTGTCATCCATCGACGGCAACCGCGTGACGTTGAGCGCGCCGCTGCAGTTCGCCCACAGGGGTGCGCGGACGCCGGACGGCGCGCTGCAATTGCTGCCGCACATCGGCAACATCACGCGCAACGTCGTCATCCGCTCGGAGAACCCGAACGGCACGCGCGGGCACACCATCTTCACCTCGCGCGCCGACGTTGACATCCGCTACGTCGCGTTCCGCGACATGGGACGGACGATCATGGGTCCGCTCGACAACACGGCGTTCGATGCGGCGGGCAACGTCGTGAAGCTCGGAGAGAACCAGATTGGCCGCTACGCCATCCACTTCCATCACGACTTCGGTCCGGTTGCGCCGCCGGCCAACGGGTACCAGTTCACGCTCATCGGAAACGCGGTGGACACCGCGCCGAAGTGGGGCATCACGATTCACAACAGCCACTACGGCCTCATCCGCGACAACGTGGTGTTCGACGCGCAGGGCGCAGGCATCGTCACGGAAGACGGTGACGAAGCGTTCAACGTCTTCGAGCACAACTTCGCGCTGAAGGTGAGGGGATCGGGTGAATTCGCGCCGCGCAGCGGGTATGCGGGCGCCGCGCCCGATCCGGGCGGCGAGGGCAACGGCTTCTGGTTCCGCGGCCCGGACAACTACATCCGCAATAACGTGGCTGCGGATGCGGATGCAGTCGGCTTCGGCCTCGCCGCAGGCTCGCTGGGCACAGTCCGCATTCCCGCGTACAAGGGCGCCGATCCGAGCGTCGACTCGCAGAGCACTGCGCTCGATACGACGCTCGCGCCGGTCCTCGAGTTTTCGAACAACGAAGCATACGGTGGGATGGTGACCGGTGCTACGTGGGGCTGGAACGGCACCGTTTCGAACTTCCGCGTGTGGCACCCGTCGCGGCAGGGGTTCACGGCCACGCCGACCGACACGATGGTGCTCGATCGCATCACGGTGCTCGGCGATATGCGCGTCATGGGCGGTAATCCCAGAGACCGATTCGGCCTCGGTGTCTGGCAGAACCCGATCGGGATCTGGATCTCCAACTACATGGCCAAGGGCATCGTCGTGAAGGACGCGAACGTGCAGGGGTTTCGCGCCGGCATTGTCAGCCCGTTCTACCCTGTCCGGCAGTTGCTCGAGCCGGGACGCGGTGACGGCTCGCTGACGATCGAGAACGGATATTTCCGCGACTACGTTGGCGTTGCGATCGCGAGCGGTTACGCCACGGAGGGTGAGTCACCCTTTGGCGTCAAGCACGCGACCGTGAAAAACGCGATGTTCGCGCCGCTCGACGTCCCGACGAACCCGATGAACGCGCCGGGCGCCATTTCAATGAACTACGGCATGGCAGGCGGCGATACCGAGAAGCGCGATCCGATCGTCGTCTCGGGATTCAACGGGAATCCCGGCGACGACTTCAATGTGTACTACTCGCTCGAGGTGCCGCCTGAAGCGGCACCGTGCCACGAGACGCGTCCGAATGTTCAAGGATGGGTGTGCAAATGAAGGTTCGTGGTTGGTGGTTCCTAACCGGTGGCGCGGCCGTGCTCGCGCTTGTTCTTGTAGCGGCCGACCTTGAGGTCGGCCCTGGCGCCCAAAACCGCGCCGGGCAGGTTCCTCTCTTCGAGCCTGACCCGCTGTGGGCTCAGGCGCTGCCCAACAAATGGGCGACCGGGGCGGTCGGCGGCATCGCCGTCGACTCGCATGACAACGTCTGGGTGTTTCACCGTCCCGGGACGATTCCGGAAAGCGAGCGCGGCGCGTCGCTGAATCCGCCGGCGTCTGAATGCTGCATCCCGGCGCCCAGCGTGCTCGAGTTCAGCCCCGACGGGCGGCTCCTGCAGGCATGGGGCAAGCCCGGGCCGGGCTACGAGTGGTTCAAGACCGAGCATGGCATCTATGTGGACGACAAGGACAACGTGTGGCTGTCCGGCAGCGCGAAGGAAGACAACCAGATCCTGAAGTTCACGCGCGACGGCAAGTTCCTGATGCAGATCGGCCACGCGGGCAAGAACAAGGGGAGCGACGACACGGAGAACGTCGGCGGACCCGCGAGCCTCTTTCTCTACAAGAAGGCGAACGAGCTGTTCGTCGCCGACGGCTACTTCAACCACCGCGTCGTCGTCTTCGATGCGGACACCGGCAAGTTCAAACGCGCCTGGGGCGCGTACGGAAAGAAACCGGACGACAGCTACAAGTTTCCGCCGCGCGCGCAGCTGATCGCGGGCGATCCGCCGCCGCAGTTCAACAACCCGGTGCACGCGGCGCTCGTCTCGAACGACGATCTCGTCTATGTGGCCGACCGCACGAACAACCGGCTGCAGATCTTCAAGGTGGACGGAACGTTCGTGAAGGAGGTGTTCGTCGCCAGGAACACGCTCCAGCAGGAAGGCACCGTGTACAACGTCGCGTTCTCGCCTGACAGGGAGCAGCGGTTCCTCTACGTGATGGACGGGTCGAACAAGGCCATTCGTGTCTACGACCGCAAGTCGATGGAGCTGCTGGAGAACATCGGCGGGCACGCGGGACACAACGCGCGCGAGTTCTTCCATCCCCACAGTTTCGCGGTCGATTCGAAGGGCAACCTTTTCATCGGCGAGGTCAACGACGGACAGCGCTATTACCGCTACGCGTACAAGGGCATGGGGCCGGCGCCATCCACGCAGTTGCTGACGACGGACCATTACGTTCAGGTCAAATCGACTGTTCCCGCGATCGCCGGACAGCCGGCGCAGCTGTACGTGCGCGAAAAAGTGCTCGCGGGCGGCGCGCCCGCATCGGGCGACAACGTCGTGCTCTTCGTGCACGGCGCGGGGACGCCGGCCGAAGTGGCGTTCGACGTGCCGTATCAGGACTACAGCTGGATGGCGTTTCTCGCGCAGGCCGGTCTCGATGTCTTCTCCGTCGACATGACCGGCTACGGGCGGTCGACGCGTCCAGCACCGATGAGCGATCCGTGCAACCTCTCAAAGGAGCAGCAGGCCGGCATCGCGCCTGCGCCGTGCGCGGCGACGTATCCGCACGCGCTGACGTCGATGGTTTCCGACTGGGACGATGTTGGGGCGGCGGTCGATTACATCCGCACGCTGCGGCATGTCGATCGCGTGTCGCTCGTGGCGTGGTCGCGCGGCGGCCCGCGCGCCGGCGGCTATGCGGCCCAGCATCCCGAGAAGGTGAAACGACTGGTTGTGCTCGCGCCGGCGTACGACCGCACGACGCGCCCTGACGCGGCCACGCGGGCCATCGGCGACGGCGTGCCGATGAACAAGCAGTCGCGCCAGGACTTCGACGCGAACTGGGATCGTCAGGTCGGCTGCGCCGATCAGTACGATCGCGGTGCGTCCAACAGCATCTGGACCGAGATGATCGCGTCGGATCCGGTTGGCGCGACGTGGGGTCCCGGCGTACGCCGCGCGCCGGAGACGGTGGGGAGCTGGACGCCGGAGATGGCGAAGCGGCTCACCGTGCCGTTCCTGATGGTGTCGGGCGCGCACGACAAGCAGGTGGCGCCGGATCGCGTGCGCGAGCTGTACGCGGATGCCGGATCGCCGGACAAGGTGTTCGTCGATCTCGCCTGCTCGTCGCACAACGCGATGTGGGAGCGCAATCACGTGCTCCTGTTCCGCGCGTCGCTCGAGTGGCTGACGAAGGGGACGGTCAACGGCGCGAAGTCGGGCCTGCTGAAGCTTGGCTACGAGACTCCGCGCGCCACTCAGTAGAGGCGGACCTTCAGGTCCGCCTGCGCCGCTGGCATAATCAATCCATGCCTTTGTTCGAATACCAGTGCAAGACCTGCTCGCGTGAGTTCGAGGTCCTCGTCCGTGGGGCAGAGACTCCGGAGTGCCCGTCCTGCCGCAGCACCGCGCTCGAGCGGCGCCTGTCGGTGTTTGCGGCGCACGCGGGCGGCGGTGCGCGCGAGATGAGCGCCCCTGGGCCATGCGGCGCGTGCGGCGATCCCCGCGGCCGGCGCCGCTGCCGCCGGCGCGTGTTCGATGGATTAGCCTCGACCGGCCTCGACGCGCTCCACGACCTCCCGCCGCGCCATTCGCAGCGCGATGAGATCCGATGTCACCGTGACCCCGAGCCATCCGCCGCACAGGAGTACGGCGGCCGCGACGGCGAGCAGCGTGACGTCGGTCAGCGCGGTCGTGAGCGAACCATCCGCATAGACCCGCCACGCGAACGCGCCGAAGATGCTCGCGCTCGATATCCATGGCGCGAGCGCGATCGACGCTATCCACAATCCCGCGATGACGCGTTCGAGCCCGACCCCTTCGTCGACGAGCAGCCACGGTTCCTCGACCGCGTGCTCCTCGTCTTCGAGGACCCGCCGGGTGCAGTTTCTGATCAATGCGAGCAGTCCGACGATCACCGGCCCGATCACCCATGGTGTCAGGTCGCTGCGCATGGTGAATCCGAGCGGCGCGATGTTGACCTGCTCGTCCGTCATCTGGTGGTCGATTTCGTTGAAGAGATCGGCGGCGCCGGCATCGGCGGCGAGCGGCAGGTGCAGCTCGCGGGTAATCCGCTGAAGCGTCGCCTTCGGCTCGCCTGGATCGCGTTCCATCGGCCGGCACCAGAACGCATCGGCCCTCCAGCGCCGGCCGTCGGAGCGCGTCACCATCACCCGGGTTGCGCCAGCGCTGCTTGATTCGAAGAACGTGAATCCGGGGCACCCGTGTTCAGCATTCATGCGCGTGATGGCTGTGGCTCCCGCCAGTTGCGATGCGTCCACGCCGGTGAGGACGATCGCGCGGGCGATCGCTTCGCGCGATGCCTGCAGCGTGCCGGTGCGGCGCAGAAATGAGTACGTCTGATCGACGGACACGTACACCAGCAGCAGCGCGAGCACCGACGTCGTCCTGGCCGACGAGAGATACCCTCCGGATTTCACTGGCGTGCCTTCGCGCGATGACTTTTGCGCTGCAGCACCCGCCGTGCGTGGGCGGGATCCTCCAGCGTTCGCTGCCATTCATAGCGATACAGCAGAAAGATGCTCGGGCCGATCGCCCACAGCAGGAGCGGACCCGAGCAGATCAACGCCACCCACGAGCCCGACGCGCACGGGCAGTCTTTCGTGCGGTCGCGCGTGACGAGTTCCACCGGCAACGCGACGGCGAACTCGACCCAGCTGCCCACGAACACCACCGCAATCATGCGGCCGAGAGCGGTCTCGCGTGAGACGCCGCGGGCGAGCAGCCAGCCCACGCCCAGCCAGAACAACCAGCATCCCGCAAGGATCGCAACGCCGATCGACCCGCTGCCGCCGAGAATCTCGACGCCGGCACGGCCGCTGGCAGGATCAATTCGATCGGTGAGCTGAAGACAGGCGGCGAGCGTGCCCCAGACGGCAAGACCGATGGCGACGGCAAAGACCCCGATTGACAGCCCGAGCTTCCAGGGCGGCGGCGGTTCGCGTCGCACCGTGATTCGCCCGGCTCCGCTGATGAACGCGACCTGCAGGACGATGAACCCGGCAATCATGGCCGCATTCTCAAAAATGTTCCGGTCACCGGATGGCGAGCCCGGACCGTGCGAGAACAGCGCGTCGAAGAGCAGCGGCCACAGTTCGACTCCGAGCGCGGCCGCGGTAATCGACCAGAGCAGAATGATGACCGCATAGGCGAGGGCCAGCGCTCGCCACCTCGTTGCGAGCCAGGCAATCAATGCGCCCACCGGCCCTGTGTCCCATTCAACGCCGTGCGGCCGGCACGCGAGCACGACGAGGCCGAGCGCAAGGCCCGTCACGATCCAGGCGATGGAGATCCCGACACTTGCATCGGCGCTGCCTGCGCGATAGGCGAACGTCACTGCCGCGGCGACCAGTGCCGCGTAGACCACGACCGAAGGCCAGCGTTGAGGCCACCGTGCCGGAGCGTGTGCGGGCCCGGAGCCGGGAACGTCTTCACGCGTGACGTGCATTGAGGAGGCGAGTCTAGCTGAAAAATATGGACGATCATTCACGGGGCGTCGCTTCTGGTACGCTGGGCCATCGCATGCCTCACGCTGCCGCCGCACCCGCCCGCACGCGCCGAGGCGCGGTGTTCGTCGCGGCGGGCATTCTCCTCAGTCGCCTGGCCGGCCTCGTCCGGCTCCAGGTGTTCGCCCACTACTTCGGCCTCGAATCGGACGCGGCCGACGCCTTCAACGCGGCGTTCCGCATTCCCAATTTCCTCCAGAACCTCTTTGGTGAAGGCGCCCTGTCGGCGTCCTTCATTCCCGTCTACGCGGCGCTCGTCTCACGCGGCGAACGGAAGAAAGCGGACCGCGTCGCGGGAGCCGTCGGCGCGTTGCTCGCACTCATCGTCGCGGTTCTCGTGCTGGCGGGCGTCTTCGCGACGCCGCTGCTGATTGACGCCATCGCACCCGGCTTCAAAGGCGACAAGCGGGAGCTGACGATTCAGCTCGTTCGGATTCTGTTCCCGGGCGCGGGTCTTCTCGTGCTGTCGGCGTGGTGCCTTGGCGTGCTCAACAGCCATCACCGGTTCCTGCTGTCGTATGCGGCGCCCGTGATGTGGAACGCGGCGATGATCGCTACGCTGGTGATGTTCGGCGTCTCGTCTTCACTGCCACGGCTCGCGATGCTGCTGGCGTGGGGATCGGTCGTCGGCAGCTTCGTTCAATTCGCGGTCCAGGTGCCCGTCGTCCTGCGCGTCGCACCCGATTTGCGGTTCGGGCTCGATGTCGCGTCCGAACACGTACGCATCGTCTCGCGTAACTTCGTGCCGGTCTTCATCAGCCGCGGCGTTGTGCAGGTGAGCGCGTACATCGATGCGCTGCTCGCCAGCCTCCTGCCGACCGGCGCCGTGACCGGCATCGCGAACGCACAGTTGCTCTACACGCTGCCCATCAGTCTGTTCGGGATGTCGGTTGCCGCCGCAGAGCTGCCGTCGATGTCCGGCGAGGCGACGGCGGACGGGCACGGGCACGAGCTGCTGCGGACGCGGCTTGATGCGGGGCTTCGGCGGATCGCGTTCTTCGTCATTCCATCGGCGATGGCGTTTCTCGCCCTCGGCGATGTACTCGTCGCGGCGCTGCTCCAGACAGGGCGCTTCCGTCATGAGGACGCGCTGTATGTATGGGGCATCCTCGCGGGATCGTCCGTTGGTCTGCTCGCATCCACGCTCGGCCGTCTCTATTCCTCCTCGTACTATGCGCTTCGCGATACGAAGACCCCGCTGCGCTTCGCGATCATCCGCGTGGTGCTCACGACGGTGCTCGGATACTTCTTCGCGATTCCGCTGCCGCGGCTGCTCGGTGTTCCTCAGTCGTGGGGCGCGGCTGGACTCACGGCTTCGGCGGGCATCGCGGGCTGGGTGGAGTTCGCGTTGCTTCGCGCGACGCTGAACGCGCGAATCGGACAGACAGGCCTGGCGGCCAGCTACGTCGCGAAGCTGTGGACCGCGGCCATCGCGGGAGCGGCAGCGGCGTGGGTGGTGAAGCTGTCGATCCCCGCGCTGCCTCCCATCGTCGCGGCAATTCTCATTGTCGGGCCCTATGGCCTCGTGTTCCTGGCGATGTCGCTGGTGCTGCGGATCGAGGGCGCGGCGGCGACGCTTCGCATGGCCTTGCGACGCCGAAGCCACTGAGGCCACAAAGACGATAGCCACAAAGGGCACCAAGGACAGTGGCTATCGTCTCAGTGGCTACGACGTACGTCGCCGCCGATTGAACGCAGGGTCCGGCCGCGGCGCCGCCGCGAGCAGCGTCTTCGAATACGGATGCTCCGGATGCTGATAGATCTTTTCCGCGGGCCCGATCTCGACGATGTGGCCCCATGACATCACGGCAATCCGATTGGAGATGTGCCGGACGACCGAGAGGTCGTGCGCGATGAAGATGTAGGAGAGGCCAAACTCCTCCTGCAGGTCCTGCATCAGATTGATGACCTGCGCCTGGATCGAGACGTCCAGCGCGCTGACCGGCTCGTCGGCGATGACGATCTTCGGATTGGTCGCCAGCGCGCGCGCGATGCCGATGCGCTGCCGCTGGCCGCCGGAGAACTCGTGCGGGTACCGGTTCATGTGCCTCGACGAAAGGCCCACCTTCTCGAGCAGCCAGCGCACGCGGTCCGCGCGCTCGCCGCGAGACATCTTCGTGTGGATGCGCAGAGGCTCGCCGACGATCTGATCGACGGTCTTCCGCGGGTTCAGCGACGAGTACGGATCCTGAAAGACCATCTGGATATCGGCGCGGTACGGGCGCATCTGCTTCCGCGTCAACGGCGCGAGATTGACGCTGCCGGAGGCGTGGTGATAGAGGATGCTCCCGCTGATCTCCACGCGGTAGCTCATCGCTCGCAGGATGTTGATGATCGCGCGCCCCACGGTGGTCTTTCCGCACCCGGACTCGCCGACGAGCCCGAGCGTCTCGCCGCGGTGCAGCTGGAAGGAGATGCCCTTCACCGCTTCGACGTCGCCGACCCTGCGCAGCAGGATGCCGCCGAAGACCGGAAACTTGACGACGAGATTCTGAACGTCGAGGAGGATGTCGGGCATCTACGTAGGGCGGACCTTGTCAGGTTCGCCGGGCGGCGGCACGGCAGGCCTGCCGCCGTGCGGATACAGATGACAGCGCACCCAGTGTCCCCGCGCCTCCTCGATCAGCGGCGGCTCGATATCGGGACACGGCTCGAATGCGTACGGGCAGCGCGTGACGAACTTGCAGCCGACGGGCAGTTGATGAATGTCGGGCACCGAGCCGGGGATCACGGTGAGCCGCTTTGCCTTCGTTCCGGCGACGCTCGGGATCGATCCGAGGAGCCCGTGCGTGTACGGGTGAAACGGCGTCCTGAAGAGCGCGTCGATTGGCGCGACCTCCTGAATCTTGCCGCCATACATCACCGCGACGCGGTCGCACGTCTCCGCGACAACAGCCAGGTTGTGGGTGATGAGCAGGATCGATGCGCCCGCGCGGCGCTCCTTCATCTCGAGCATCAGGTCCAGAATCTGCGCCTGGATTGTGACGTCGAGCGCCGTCGTCGGTTCGTCGGCAATCAGCAGCGATGGATTGAGGACGAGCGCGATGGCAATCATCACGCGCTGCCGCTGGCCGCCGGAGAAGTGATGCGGATATTGCTTCATCCGCTGCTCGGGATCGGGAATACCGACTTCGGTCAGGATGTCGACCGCGCGGCGGTGCGCTTCCTGGCGGCTGACGTTCTCGTGAGCCTGGATGACCTCCATCACCTGCATGCCGATCGTGAAGACCGGGTTGAGCGAGGTCATCGGCTCCTGGAAGACCATGCTGATGTCATTGCCGCGGATCCGGCGGATCTCTTCCCACGAAAGCTTCAGCAGGTCGCGTCCCCTGTAGAGGATTTCGCCTTCAACGATGCGGCCGGGAGGATCGGGAATGAGCCGAAGGATGCTCAGCGCGGTGACGCTCTTGCCGGATCCGGATTCACCGACCAGGCCCAGCACTTCGCCCTGCGCGATGTCGAGATCGACGCCGTCAACCGCCTTCGCGACACCCGACTCGGTATAGAAGAACGTCCGAAGGCCCTTGATCTCCAGTAGGGGCGGACCTTCAGGTCCGCCTTCTGGCGCCTTGCCCGCGCTCACCACGTCATTCATCGGAGCCGCGAGAACTCCTTCGGGTCGAACGCTTCGCGAACGGCTTCGCCGATGAAGACGACGAGCAGTAACGTGAGAAAGAGAAAGGCAAGCGGGTAGAAGACGAGCCACCAGATGGTCAGGTTCTCCATGCCCTGGCCGATCAGCTCGCCCCAGCTTGGCGTCGGCGCGGGAAGACCGAAGCCGAGAAAGTCGAGCGCGACGAGCGCGCTGATGTTTGCCACGATTTCGAAGGGAGCGAACGAGACAACCGGTGTCAGCGCGTTGGGCAGGATATGTCGGAACATGATGGCCGGCTCCGACACGCCGGTCGCAATCGCCGCGCCGACATAATCCTTCGCCTTCTCTCGATAGAACTCGCCGCGAATGTAGTAGGTGATACCCATCCAGTCGAAAACGGCAAGGATGATCACCAGGAGCCAGAGGGAAGGCTGCACGAAAACCATTCGACCGGGCAAATAGATCGGCACGATGACCGAACTGACGATCATGATCGTGTAAAGAAAGGGCAGCGACGACCAGATCTCGATGAATCGCTGGCCGACGATGTCGGTGCGTCCCCCAAAGTAGCCGAGCGCGGATCCGATAATGATGCCCGTGACATCCGCGAAGATGGTCACGAGCAGTGCGAAGGTCATCGAGATGTTGAATCCGTACGCCAGCCTGACGAGGACATCGCGTCCGCGATCGTCGGTGCCGAAGAAGTGCGCGCGAGAGGGCCGATTGGGAGGCGCGCTGGTGGGATCGAGCAAGTCTTCGTTGGGTCCGTACGGAATGGGCGGCATCAGCACCCAGTCGCCGCGTCCATCTTTCGCGAACAGCTGTTTAAGGGCGCGATAGTCCGGATCGCCGAACGCATTTTGTCCGAATGCACTGGCCGGGTAATACGTCACCAACGGAAAGTAATAGCGGCCATTGTGCTTGACGACCAGCGCGACGTTGTTCGCCAGCAGCGGCAGCATGAACGAGATGAGGTAGGCGGCGACGATGGCGATGAATGAGTAGTAGCCGCGTTTGATGTGCCGGAACTTGCGAAGACGCTTGCGGAACAGCGATTCCGACAGCGCCGGCACTGTCGCCGTTGGCGGCGCCGCCATCGAGGCGGCCAGATCCGGCGGCACGTGCTCGGGTACCAGCGCGGGCTCGCTCATTGGAACCGGATACGCGGATCGACGGCAACGTAAATCATGTCGGACAGGATGTTGCCGACCAGCATCAGCAGGCTGTCGATCACCAGGATGCCGAGCGCCACTGGATAGTCGCGCTGCAGGATGGACGTGTAGCCGAGGTACCCCATGCCGTCGATGTTGAAGACACGCTCGATGAGAAACGAACCGGCGAGGATGAGACTGATCGCGTTGCCGAGGCCGGTGACGAGCGGAATCAGCGAGTTGCGCAGCGCGTGGACGAAGATGACGCGCCGCTCGGGCAACCCCTTCGCAAAGGCGGTCCGCACGTAGTCCTGCCCGAGGGTTTCCATCAACGAGTTCTTCGTCAGGATGGTCAACGTCGCGAAGGCGCCGACCATATAGCAGAACACGGGCAGAAACATGTAATGGATCTGCGCGGTGATCTTCGCCCAGAACGAGAGGTACTCCCAGTTGTCAGGCCTGAAGCCGCCGAGCGGGAACAGACTCCAGAAGCTGCCGCCGCCGAACAGCACGAGCAGCGCGGTGCCGAGAGCCCACCCCGGGACCGAGTACCCCATGAAGACCAGGGCGCTGCTGATCAGATCGAATCGCGATCCGTGGCGGACGGCCTTCATCACGCCAAGTGGAATGCAAATCAGATAACCGAGAAAGAAGCCGGTGAGGCCGAGGAAGATCGAGACGGGAAACCTGGCTTTGATCACATCCCAGACGGGATCCTGGTAGATGTACGAGGTCCCGAGATCGAGGTGGAGGACGTTCCAGAGCCACTGCGCGTAACGGATATAAACCGGCTTGTCGAACCCGTAGTACTTGCGAATTTCCTCCACCGCATCTTCCGGGAGCGAGACGTTCGCCCGCGCACCTCCGACCGCGGCGCCACCGGCCTCGCCGAAGCTCGCCGCGCGCAGGCGCGCGATCTGCCGTTCGACGGGCCCGCCAGGCACAAAGTTCGTGATGACGAAGACGACGAGCGTAATGCCGAAAAACGTCGGGACGATGAGAAGGAAGCGTCGGAGGAAATACGCCGTCATGTGCTGATGCGTGGGCTTATTTCGACGGCGCGACCGCGGTCGTGTGCGTGCGGTCGTATTGTTCCCAGTAGCGCACCTCCGTGGGTCCGACATCCAGCTTCACCGAGGGATCCCCCATGGCGCGGTTCAGATCCGCCTCCTTGGTCGGATCGACCCACCACAGGCCGAGGATGTCGTAGAAGTCGCCGATGCGCGAGAAGTAACTGTCTGGATGGCCGAGGCGATACGAATACGCCAGCCGCGTAAATGGCATATCCCACTCAAGGACATACTGATAGGAGTTGGTGAGAATGCCATCGAGCTGCTGGATCAGCGCGATACGCTTCTGAAGATCGAACTCCTTGTTGTACTGGTCGAGCAGCGCGTCGACTTTCGGGTCCTTGAAGCCCGTGATGTTGTTCGAGTTCGGCACATCGGCCAGGCTCGAGCGGTACTCCGTATCCGGATCGGGGAAGGGCGGCACGACCCAGCCCGTATCGAGCAAATCGAATTTGCGTTCGTACATCAGAGAGACCTGCGTCTCGAAGCTGACGAGCCGCAGGTTGAGAGTGATCCCGACCTTCTTCAAATCGTTCTGATAGACCGTCAGCCAGCGCTCGGCTCCCTGGCTGGCATACAGAATTTCAACGTTGAGCGGCTGGCCGTTCTTGACGAGCCGTCCCTGAGCGTCGCGAGCCTTCCAGCCGGCCTCGGCGAGCAGCGCGAGCGCCTTCTGAGGGTCGTATTCGTTTTTCGGATTGCTCTTGTTCTCGTACACGCTGTCGGCGAAATACGAGTTCATCGGAATGTACTCGTTGAAGAACAACTGCTGAATCAACTGCCGGCGGTTCAGCAGCAGGTTCAGCGCCTGCCGAACCCGGATGTCGTCAAACGGCGCCTTGCGCGTATTAATGGCGAGTCCCTGAATGCTCGCGGGCTTGGAGTTGAAGATTTTGCGTTTCTGAATCAATCCGCGCTGCACCTTGTCGAAGTTGAATTCCTGAACCCACTCGCGCGACACGTTCACGTAGTAGTAGTCGAGGTCGCCTTTCTTGAACGTCTGCAGGACGAGATTCTGATCGCGGATCGTCGTCTCGCGCAGCGCGTCGAAGTTGTTGCTGCCGACGTTGCGACGCTGCTTCTCGCCCCAGTAGTCATTGCGCCGGCGAATCGTGATCGTCTTCCCTTTGACGACGTCAGCTTCGTTGAGCGTGTACGGACCGCTGCCTGGAAGCACCTTGAAGTTGTATTCCTTCAGGTATTTGGTGCCGTCCAGCGTGTTGAGGATGCTGGCGGGAAATACCGGCACCTGCGTGGCAAAGTGCATGAAGTTCTGCCAGTTCAGATCCTTTGCATGCGCGCGCACGATGTACTTGCTCTCTGCAACGGGCGGGTCGAAGGTGCGAAATAGAATCTGCCCGCGTTCCTGGAGCGTCTTGTCCATCAAGAATTTGAAACTGGCGACGACGTCGTTGGCCGTAACGGGTTCGCCGTTGGAGAAGCGGGCGTTGGGATCGATGCGAAACCGGTACGTCAGTTTGTCGGACGAGATCTGCCAGTGCGTCGCCAGCGCGGGAATGTATTCGAGAGTCGTCGGATGCAGACCGAGAAGGCTTTCGTAGACCATGGTCTGAATCCAGTAGAAGTTGAAGGCTGTGACCTCAGGGCCGTAAATGCGCATCGTGCTCGGAAAATCGAGCTGGTATTCGCGAAGCGTGCCGCCCTTGACGGCGCGAGGGTCCCCGATCAAATCGAAGTTCGTATTCGTCTCCCACCCGTCGCCCTTGAATCCCTTGCCACCCTGCTCGGCAGGAACCGAGACGTCGGCGCCGGCATCCGCATTCGGAAATACCGGATAGTCCGCCTTGTTCGTCGACACGTTCCCGCGGCTGGCGGCGGCCGTGCTCGTGTTCGTGTTCGAGGCCTGCGACTGCCGCTGATTCGTCGCGCCTCCGCCACACGCGAAGGTGGCGAGCGCAATGAACAGGAGGATCAGGCGCAAAAGAGAGTGGCGCATATCGTTCAATTCTAGGCCGACGCTGTGGGGATCCAAAGGGCCGAGCTGCTTCGCTCAGGCGCGGCGTGCGGAGCAAAAAAAATCCCAACGACTGCGAACAATCGTTGGGATTTGGAATTGGGGATTTGGGGTTTGGAACTTACCAGCGAGGCTCCTGCCGCCGGCCTCCGCCCCCGCCACCGCGCCCGCCGCGGCCGCCGCCGCCGCCACCACCAAAGCCGCCGCCACCACCGCCGCCTCGCGGCTGCATGGGCCTTGCCTCGTTCACCGTCAGCGTACGCCCGCCGAAGCTCTGTTCGTGCAGTTGGGAGATTGCATTCTGCGCGTCCTGGTCCGTCGCCATCTCGACGAACGCGAACCCGCGCGCGCGGCCCGTCTCGCGATCCCGCATTACGTTCACGGTCGAAACGTTGCCGGCTTTCGCGAACAACGCGGTCAGGTCGTCTTCGTTGGTGTCATACGGGAGGTTGCCGACATATAGTTTGTTGCCCATTCTGCACTCTGCGCATCGGATCGATGCTCTGTGGGAAACGCGGCGCTCGGAGCGGAATGCTCAGGCTTGGCTGGCGCAGGAGGGTGCGTAAGCTAGGCTGGCGGGGCGTCTGCTTCCTTTGACGCTCGCAGTATAAGAGGTTTCAGCCCTCAGGTGTCAGGTATCAGATATCAGTTCAGTTGAAGCTCTGGCATGGGACGGCCCGCAAACAATCTGCGGCACGGACGTGCCATGAGGCGTGCCCATTGCGCCGAGCGGCTCACTCGGGCACTGTCGGTCGCAATCCCTGTGTTCGCATACATCTGGCGGTAAATCTTCGAAATCAGCACGAACGCCAGGCGCGCCTTGAGCGAGACGCACGAGGCGGTGGCACGGCGCCAGATGCTTGGCAGGCTATAGAACTCGTCCCACACCTCCTGTGTGCGTGTGCGGATCTGGTCCGCCGTCATCACCGGATGAGACGTGTAGATCTTGGGACGCTGCGCCTGGGGGATGAGCCAGTGCCGGTTGATGGGAATGCCGCCGATGCGCTCCGGATCGGCGCCGAGCGATTTCTCCCACGCCGCGAAATCCAGCGTGCCGGGAAACGGCGTCAGCATGACGAACTGCGCGAAGGTCAGGTTGGCTTCTTCCGCGACCTTCAGCGTCGCATCGAAGGAATCGGGACGGTCGCCCGGCAGGCCGAAGATGAACGAGCCGAGCACGTGGATGTCGTGCTCGCGGAACGCGCGGAGACGCTTGACGAGCGACTCGCCGCTCTCGTTGAAGTTCTTGTAGATCGACTTGAGGCCTTCTTCGGTGACCGATTCGACGCCGACGAGCGCGCCCTTGATGTGCGCGCGCTTCATCGCCTGCAGAAATTCCGGATCCTCGGCCGCCTCCATCGTGATCTGCGTAAAGAACACGGTATCGGCGGGCAGCCTGGCGAGCTGCGCCATCAGCGCGAAGCGCTCGTCGCGAATTTGCTGCAGGCGCTGCAGCTGCGACTTGTCCGCGCGCCGCTCCGCCATCCGCAGGTCTTCCAGCGTCACCGGATAGAAGTTGTCGTCGGCAAGCGCGATGAACCGGAATCCCCGCCGGCGCAGCGCCACGATTTCCTGGAGCACCTGCTCGTACGCGCGCTGACGCGGCCGCTGACCGTCGGTCCTCCACACGGAGCAGAACGAGCAGTGTTTGGGACAGCCGCGCACCGTCTGCACGGAGGCCCACATGTAGCGGCCCTCCGGCAGCAGGTCCCAGCGAGCCGGCAGGAAGTCCGTTCCCTCGACTTGCCCACCAGCATAGTGCGGCCGCAGCGTGCCATTGGTCGCGTCGCGCAGCACTTCCGCCCATACGTGATCGCCGTCGCCCGTGACGACAGCGTGCGCGCCGCCGAGGTCGCGCGCTTCATCGGGGTAGAGGGTGGCGTGAATGCCGCCGTAAATGACGATAGCTCCTGCTCGCCGCGCCGCAGTGCCCACTTCATACCCGCGCAGCGCGTTGCCCGTGTGAATGCCGATGCCCACGACATCGCCGGCCCTGATCGTCGAGAGATCGATCAGTTCGAGCGTTTCGTCCACAATCGCCGGTGTCCCGTACGAATCGGGCGTGGCGGCAGCGAGCACGTACAGCCAGCGCGGTGTGATGACCCCGATCCCGAACGACACGTGGCTTGGATTGACGAGGTGGATAGACATCAGGGGCTAAGAGTCCGGGTGCGGAATAAGCGGCGCAGGCGTCTGAAGCAGGCGTCGGGAGCATAACACATTTGTGCTGCTGTCAATGTTCAGGTCAAACGATCAGCTTCGCGCTGCAGGCGTGCGCGGTTGCGGTGCAGCAACCATAAGCCGATTGTGACGGCAATTAACACCAGCGCTGCGATCACGATGCCCGCCCGGGCTGAAACTATTTCGATGCGTTTACCGAGCGCGTATGCTCCGAAGCCGAACGTGGCGGACCAGGCCGCTGCGCCGGCGCCGCTGCAGGCGAGAAACCGCTTCCACTCCATCCGATTGATGCCGGCGAGCAAACTGTCGACCTCGCGCAGAAATGCGACGAAGCGCGCGACCAGGACGACCCGCCCGCCGTATCGCTGAAACAGATAGCGGCCCAGGCGGAGATCGCGCTCGTCGATGTGAAGGCGGTGCGCATAGCGGCGGAGAAGATGCCGTTCGCCGTAGCGGCCAATCGAGAACCCGACGACGCTTCCGCTGAATGCCGCGAGCGCCGCAGTAACGACGATGGCGACCACGTTCATCCCGCCATTGGTCGCCGCGACAATCGCCGACGTAATCAGGATCGTTTCTCCCGGCAGCGGCAGACCGGCGTTCTCGAGAGCGACGATCGCGAAGATTGCGGCGTAGCCGTACGTGTGGAGAAACGATTCCAGGTACGCAGTCATCGGGGGCGGAACGAACTAGCTTCGACTGAAATCGATGAACCCGCGCGCGGGATCGGTGTGCACCAGCTTCACCCGCACACGATCGCCGACCTCGAGCCCTTCGTATCCACGCTCGAGGCGGCCTTCGACGGGAGGCCGCTTGATGCGCACCCAGGTCCCTTTCTCCGAAGCTCCTGTGACGATCGCGTCGAATCGCTGGCCGATGCGGTCCTGCAGCAACACCGCGGCGGCCGCCTTGCGCACCAGCCGCTCCACTTTGTTCGCCGCGTCCTCCCGCTCGGTGCACCGCTCGGCGATGGCTCCGAGCTCCGCATCCGTATAGGGCGAGTGGGGCGGGTCGGGCGAGTGGGGTTGTAAGGCTGCCTTGATGATTCGTTGCGCGACGAGATCGGGAAACCTCCGGTTCGGCGCCGTCGAGTGCGTGTAGTCCTGCACCGCCAGCCCGAAGTGTCCGGTCGCCGTCTCCCCCGGCCGCTCGACGACGTATTCGCCACGACCGAGAAGCTTGACCACCGACAGCGACAGATCGGGGAAGTGCTGCGGATCCTCCGCCCGCTGGCGCAACAGCCACTCCTCGAGCGCCGATGCATCGGGATCGTCCGGCAGACGGTAGCCGTGTTGCGCGGCCAGATCGACGATCCTCGGCCATTTCTGTGGCACGCGTACCACGCGGCGCAGCGACGAGAAGCCGCGGTCTGAAAGGAAGCGCGCCACCACGCCGTTGGACGCCACCATCAGGTCTTCTATCAGTTCCGTTGCGCGGTTCACTTGCTGCTCCGCGAGGTCGCGCAACGTGTCGTCCTCGAATACCGGCCGTGCCTCGATGGTCCTCAGCGTCAACGCGCCCATTTCGTGCCGGCGTTTCTTGAGAGCCTGCGCCGCGACATCCTGCTGCCGCAGGTTCGTCTCGAGATCCTGCACCTCGGCGATCCCTGGTGGCATCGGCCCTTCACCTTCGAGCCACGCGCCAAGACTTGGGTACGCGAGCTTGGCCTGGTTACGTACGAGCGCCTGATATACGTTGGCTTCACCGAGCGTGCCGTCCTTGTGGACGACATATTCGATGACGATGGCATTTCGATCTTCGTGTTCGTTGAGCGAGGTGAGCCCCGTGGAGAGCTGCTCCGGGAGCATCGGAAAGATCTGCGCACCCGTGTAGACCGAGGTGGTGTTGTGGGCCGCGTGCTGATCGAGAGGAGTGTCGCGGTGGACCAGCGAGTCCACATCTGCGATGGCTACGAGAATCTTTGTGTCGCCCTGCGCCGTCGTCTGCGCGACGGACAGCTGATCCAGATCGCGCGAGTCGTCATTGTCGATGGAGCACCAGATCAGGTTCCTCAGGTCCCGCCTGTCCTGGCTCGGCGCGTTGACGGTTGGGGCTTTCTGTTCCAGCTCGGCGACTTGTGCCTGCGCCGCCGGCGAGAAGTCAGGCTCGAAGCCGCGCTCTCGCATCGCGTCGCGTGCGACTTCCTGGAGGAATCGACGGGGGGAGGACATGATCGGATAACTGTAGTTCACTCTTCCGTGTTCTCTGTTCTCCGTTCGTGTTCAGGTTCGGTAAGAACAACGAAGCGAGAAGCGTGAACGACTGGTTCCGGCATGCCCATTGCGTGAATTCAACGGGGATTTGCCTATGTCAGCGATCAAGCTCGATCAGAACGGCGTGCTCGTGCAGTGCGGGGCATGTGGAAAGACAAACCGGTTGCGCTACGCGACACTCGGTCATGTAACACGTTGCGGCGCCTGCCGCGCGGCGCTGTCACCGCCGGCCGAGCCGATCGAGGTGCCCGATGCCGCGACCTTCGATGCCGCCATCTCCACAGCGTCTTTGCCGGTCGTCGTCGATTTCTGGGCGCCATGGTGTGGTCCCTGCCGGATGATGGCGCCGGAGCTCGAGAAGGTCGCAAAAGGCGCGGCGGGTGAGTGGCTGATTCTAAAGGTGAATACCGACGCCGTGAGCGAACTGGGCGAGCGGTTCCGCATCCGATCGATCCCGACGCTGGCGGTGTTCCAGGGAGGCCGCGAGGTGCACCGGGCCGCCGGCGCCCGCTCGGCGGGCGACATCCGCGCGCTCGTCGCGATGCATCTGGATCGGCCTGCGGCCTAGGAACGCTCACGAGGTAGCCACGACCTTCGTGACCTTTGTGGTTCAAATCGTCTTTGTGGTCTTGACCGATCATCTCCCGCGCGACAGAAACTCCCGCACCGTTGCTGCGACGTCGCGATGGTCTACGTCGACTGCGGCATTCATCGCGCGCATGTCG
>Ga0075434_100000365_pt1 | contig 32872 bp, 29 predicted proteins | sample RhiMethybrSRZTD3_FD_75298 | JGI IMG/M metagenome (GOLD analysis project Ga0075434, IMG submission 75298) | Populus rhizosphere microbial communities from Tennessee, USA - Rhizosphere MetaG P. TD hybrid SRZTD3 | ecosystem: Host-associated > Plants > Roots > Rhizosphere > Soil | place: USA...
GCATAGTCGCCCGGTCGACGCTGCCCTCCGCACCCACGCGGTCGAACCAGCAAAGTCTCGTCCTGAGGGACGAGCCGCTCTCGGCGTCGCCTTGCTCGGGGCCTGCGCCGGAACCGCCGAGGGCGGCCCCGATCTCAAGCCAAGATTTCAGCTTTGAGCGCGCGGCGGCTTGGGCCAAGATCCGGCCTGGCGTTGCAACCGACACCTCGCAAGGAGGATCCCTTGAGTGATGAGATCAGCATCGAATTTACACGCTTTTCGGCCTTCTATTCGCCGCTTATTGCCACCATGGCCGGCGGCTTTCTGCAACACGAGGGTCTCAAGGCGCGCTATGGCGTTTCCGCTCCCGGCAAGTCCGCCATCGCCGGGCTCATCGACGGCAGCGTGCACGTGGCCCAGTCCGCGCCGTCGCAGGGCTTTGGGCCCCTCGAGCAGGGCAAACAGCCACCGGCCGTCCACTTCGCCCAAATCAACGAACGGGACGGCTTCTTCCTCACCGCCCGCCAAGCCGATCCAAGCTTCAGCTGGGACAAGCTCAAAGGCAAAAAGGTCATCATCGACCACGGCGGCCAGCCGCTGGCCATGTTCAAGTACGCCTGCTTCAAGCAAGGCGTCGACTTCAAGGATGTGATTGCCGTCGATGCCGGCTCGACGGACAAGATGATCGCCGCCTTTCGCAACGGCGAGGGCGATTTCGTACATCTGCAAGGTCCCCAACCGCAGCAGCTAGTCAACGATGGCGTCGGCCATATCGTGGCCGCGCTCGCGGACGCGATCGGGCCGTGCGCGTTCTCAAGCCTGGCCGCCAAGCGTGAATGGCTGACAACCGACGCCGCCAAGGCCTTCATGCGCGCCTACCGCAGGGCGCGGGCCTGGCTTATCAGTACGCCTGCGGCCGAGGTCGCCGCGGCGGAGGCCTCCTATTTCAAGGACATCGACCTGCCGGTGCTGACCTCCACCGTCGCGACCTATCAGAAGCTCGGCAACTGGACGCCGCACGTGGAAATTACGCGTGCCGCCTTTGCCGCGACACTCGACATCTTCCAGCATGCGGGCCTTATCAGCAAACGCCACGCCTACGAAGACGTCGTCGCGCAACCCCCGGCTTGAGGATCCAAGACCATGGCAGAGACAATCGGCTGGATCGGCGTCGGCAGTATGGGTCACCGCATGAGCCGGCACCTGGTGGCGGCCGGCCACGCCCTGGTGGTGGCCGATGCGGTCTCAACCGAAAAAGCACCCCCGCAGGCGCGCGTCGCTGGCAGCAACGCGGAAGTGGCCGCGCTTGCCGACATGATCATTCTATCGCTGCCCGACGGCCGCGCGAGCGAGGCGGTTGCACGCGAGCTGGCGGTGGCCTCGCCGCGCCGGGTCAAGACGGTGATCGACACCTCGACCATCGGTATCGAAGCCGCCGAAGCGGTCGATGCGCTCCTCACTAGCGCCGGCATTCAGTTTGTCGACGCCCCGGTCTCGGGCGGCACCGCGGGAGCCGACAAGGCGACGCTTGCCATCATGCTGGCTTGCCCGAGCGAGAGCTACGAGCGGCTAAAACCACTGCTGGCGCTGATGGGCAAGCCCTTCCACGTCGGGCCGAAACCAGGTCAAGGTCAGGCGGTCAAGCTGTTGAACAACTTTCTTTCCGCCACCGCACTCGCGGCAACCTGCGAGGCGATCGCTTTCGGCACCGCGCAGGGGATCGAGATGAAGACCATTCTCGATATCGTCAATGCGTCCAGTGGGCGCAATTCGGCGACCGACGACAAATTTCCTCGCCGCATCATGCTCGGCAAATATGATGCCGGCTTTGCCGCCAAACTGCAGTTGAAAGACGTGCGGCTCTATCTCGACAATGCCCGGGCAGCGGGCATCGCCAATGAGGTGGCAAGCACCGTTGTCGACGTGTGGGACAGGATGCACGCGGAGCTGCCCGGCGCCGATATCACGCAAATGTACCCCTATACCGTGAACGGCCGGCGCGCCTGACCCGCCGCCCAGCGCAAGCACTGGCGGCCAGCACCGGCGCCAGGGGGTCGATCTGGCCGCGGACGCAAGCGCGGGCCCGCTAGGCTCGCGCGACTTTTGCGGGTCGCGGCCAGCGTGCGGCAACCCTCGGCAACACCTCGGCGATCAGCCGGCGCGTTTGCTCGATGATCTCGCTGCCATCGGCGCCCAGGGGCCGCAGCACGAATTTGGAGACTCCAGCCTCAACGTACTCGCCGATCCGGTCCAGGATGGTATCGGCGTTGCCGATCGCGAAGTAGCCCTCCGCGTCACGCCCGGTGCGCCGCCGGTACGCATCCAACGCACGCTGCAGCTGCGGGCCACGCGCTTGCCCGAAATAGAATGGGAAGCCAGCGCCATAATGATCATCCTCGATCGGGCGCCCCAGTTCGGCGCTGGCGGCGCGGATGGCCGCGACGATGCCGCGCGCCTCCGCTGGCGTTTCCGGACCTGCCTGCCAGCCGGTGCCATAGCGTGCCGTGCGCCGAATGGCTGCCGCTGACGAGCCCCCAATCCACATCGGCAGCTGCGCCTGCACGGGCTTGGGCGAGATGCTGGCGCCCGTGAGATGGTAATGCGCGCCCGCGAAGTCGACGCTGTCCTCACGCCAGAGCCGGCCGATGATCTCGAGGCCCTCATCGGTCTTGCGCCCCCGCGTGCTGGTATCGAGGTGAAGCGCCGCCCATTCGGGTGCGCGCGGACTGCCGATGCCGAACGCGGGCAACAGGCGGCCCTGCGAAAGCACGTCGATTGTGGCGCACTGTTTGGCTACCAGCACGGGATCGCGCAGGGCGAGCGAAACCACATTGACCCCGAACTTGAGCCGCCGGGTCCGTCCCGCCAGTGCGGCCATGCTCGCCATGCACTCCAGGATCGGCTCGCTGCTGATGATGCGGTCGGTTTGCCACAGCGAATCGACGCCGCCTGCCTCGCACATATCGACCCATGTCCAATAGGCCGCAACATCCCGGAACGGAAATTCCATCAAGCCCAGGCCGACGGCGACTGACATTGCGATACCTCGCGCTTGGTCGCGACCCACACTCGCGACCTGCGCGCCGAGCGTCAAGCACCAAGCGCTCAAACGTGGGCAGACGATCGGTTTTTTCGCTGCTGGCGCGGGCAGATGCGCAAGTTCCCAGTGGTGCCACTTTCCTGCAGTTGACTGGCGCGGCCGCGCACGAGGAAGATACCCTTGTTTTCAATTTCTGCCGCGTCGGGCGGCGTTGTTTGCAGTCCCATTTTCTCTCGTTGAGGAAACAACCCATTGCCTTTTGGAGGAAGCCTAATGAAAAGTCCGATGGCCCTGCTGCTCGGCATGAGCTTGATGGCACCGGCGTTCGCCCAAGCGCCGCTCGGCGCGCCGGCGCCCGCAATGGCAAGCGTGCGTTACGCACCCACTGCGCAACGCCTAGGTGATGGGCAATTTCGCGCCGAAGTCCGGCGCGCCGGTGCCGCCGCCGATCAGGATGAGATCGCCTGGAGCAGCGCGCCGCATGCGACGCTCACCGAGGCGCTGCGCGAAGCGTGCAAGATGATCGAAACTGTCTATGCGCCGGGCACGCGCTGCCCTCTCCCCGCCAGCCCCGCCAAAAAAACGGTGCAGCCGGCGCCCGCGGCCAAGTCCGCGCCGAAGGCCGCGAGCGGCAACGCTACGACGGCAAAGCTTGGCGCGGTTTCCCCCGTCAGCGGCTATGAGGTGCGCGGGTGCGCCTTTTACAGTCTCGTCAACGGCAGGGTCGTGCAGCGTTGCCCGAGCGAAGGCGCGCCGGGCACCAAGCCGTTCTGGCACAATGAGGACGCCTTTGAAGGCGGCTACGGCGGCTGGGGACGCTGAGCCCGACGCGGGCGCCCGTGCCCTGCGGCGCGCGGCAGTGTGGCCCCGCGCCCGCGCGGCGTGGCGGCGAATCGGCTAAAACGCCGACCCTCAAGGGTCCGGGCGCCCAGGGGGCGCGCTTGGCGTTGGGGGTGGCAGAATGCACGGCGCCGAGACGGGGCCAAGGCGCGGGACGTGGCGAGGTCGCTGCGCACGGCTCCTCAAGTCCCGCTCGCTGCCCTTGGTGCTGACCGCTTGGTGCGCCGGCCTCGAGATGGGCTGGGCTTGGATGATCTTTTTTCACGGCTTTGCCATCGATAGCGGCATCGCCGGCGTCGCCACGGCAATGATGGCGCTCGCGGGTTCGGCATGGATGGTGCAGTACAAAACCCGCGCCGAAGAGCAGCCCTTCGAGAAATATGTGGCCGACGCGGCCGTGGCCATGCGCGATGAGGCTTATGTGCTGATGAAAATGGCCGAGATGCCGCCACGACCGGAACCGGCTGCGGAGGCACGGACGCTTGGGGATCAAGTCGAGCGCCTGCGCCGCTGTCTCAAGGTGTTCCAAAAGGGAAGTCCCTACACCCAGATCAGAAATTACGGTGCGCGCATGCGCATCGAGCACCTGGAAGAAGAAGTCAGTGAACAGGTGGGGCTCCTGGATCGGGAGATTGCCATTCTCGGCACCTACCCCACCAAGAACGTCGTGCAGGTCGCCAAGCAAAAATGCCGGCGCGCCAGCGAAGGCATCCTGGCGAGCACGCAACAGCTCTGCGAGGTCCTCGGCTATGAGGCGCTGCTGCCGTCGGAGGCAGAGGTATTAACGCGTACCGGCGGTCTCAGCGCCGCCCAAGTCTAAGCGCGCGGCCGGCCCAGCGGCGCGCGGGCGCGTGCGCCCCGAGCCGGGGGCGAGCCGAGGCGCGCCGGGGAAATTGTACCGCTGAGCGAGAGGCTCCGCTACGGGCGTGCCTCGCCCAGCGCCCGCCCCTGCGGCCCGATTGCGGCCAGCTCGATGATGAGCTTTTGCGCGAGCGTCGCCTCCATGCTGCTGGCGAGCCGCGCCGCTTTGGCGGCGGCATTAAGGCAGGCGAGGGCCGCGTTGAGCTCGTTGAGCGCCCAGGAGCGACAGTGCTGCTCGATCATGGCCTTGCGCCGGAAGTGCAAGGGCGGACGCTGCTGGCGCAGAATGTCTTCGAGCGGGCGGCCGCCGTCGAAGGCGCTGCGCATGGCGTGCAGGCGTAGGAAATGGCGTTGTAGGGCGGCGATGATCGCTTGCGCATTTTCCCCGCCGGCGATGCAGCGGTCAAATTCGGTGAGGGCCTCCGCGAGGCGTCTGGAGCCGGCGGCAGATACGACGCGATCGATGGCGAGCTCGGCGGCATCGCCGACGGCGGCCTCCACGTCCTCCTCCTCGATCGTGCCCTTGCCGCTGGCATACAGCGCGAGCTTCTCGATTTCGGCGCGCGAAAGCGCCCGATCGGCGCCCAGCCGCGCGAGCAAAGCGCGCAGCGCCTCGGGCGTTATTTTGAGGCGCGCGCCGGCCAGCACCTCCCTGACGACCGCCTCCAGATCCCGCGCTTCGTCGGGGAAGCAGGCGATGGCGGCGGCCGTGCCGGACTTCTCGAAGAGCGCGCGCAAGGCCTCGTCGGGGCGCAGATTGCCAGCCTCGACGATCAGATAGCCTTCGAGCGGACCGCCTTCGAGCAGCGGCTTCAATGTGGCAGCCGTGAGGCGTCGGCCCGGGCTCGCGCGCACGATCTTGCGCCCGGAAAACATGGCCACGGTCTTGAGCTCGACGTAGAGCCGGTTGGGATCTTCCTCCAGGCTCGCATCGTCGATGCGGAGGATCTCGCCGGGCGGGTCGTGCTCGGCAGCGAGGCGCTTGGCAAGCTGCGCGGCGCGCTCCAACACGAGGCCCGCATCGGTGCCGTAGAGGAGGATGGCCGGGGGCAGGCGCTCGAGCGTCCGCAGAAAGGCCTCGGCCTGATGCGTCTTGACGGCAACCATGGCCTAGCCAGCCCGGTGGGCGCCGAGTTTGCGGCGCGAGCACAAGATTTTGGCTGCCGTTGGCGGGCGACCGGGCGTCAAGCGGCGCCCGAGAGATAGGCCGCAAGGCGCGTTTTCAGGTCGTCGGCGACCGTGCGGGCAGCACGGTTTTCCGCATCCTCGCGCGCGCGCACGTTCGAGTAGATGGACTGGAACCGCTCGAAGCCGGCGCGCGCGTGGCTCGTGCCCTGCAGCACCACCTTCTTGTCCTTACTCTTCACGTCGATCAGCCGGAAGGAGGCCTGGATGGCATAGATCTGTCCTAGCGCCTCGCCTTCGTTGGTGACCAGGGTCGACAGCACCGATTCCTTGACCACAACTTCCAAGCGATGCGTCGGCGGCAGCGGGTTGCCGCCCCCGGTGGTCTCGAAGATCAGTTCGTTACGGATGCGCTGGCCAACCCGGCCGGGGATGGGCGCGAAATCAATCTGGGCCAGGCGCTCCTGCATGCCGGCGCCGGAGGCGGTGGTCCCGTAAAGCGGCCGAAAACCACCATTGCTGCAGCCAGCCACGGCTGGCGACAGGGCGAGCAGCAGCGAAAGTCCCCGCAAAAGACCCCGGCGGCTCATCGTCTGAGCCATGCGAGCGTCATCCGACGACATTCACAATCCTCTGCGGTACCACGATCACCTTTTTGACCGGTCGGCCGGCCAATGCGCGCGCCACCGGTTCAAGACCCAGCGCAGCGGCTTCGATCTCGTCCTTAGTGGCCGTGCGGGCGATCGTAAGTTCATCCCGTCGCTTGCCATTCACCTGTACGGCAATGGTAATCATATCGTCAACGAGCAAGGCCACTTCGGGCTGCGGCCAGGGCTGATCTGCCAAGAGTGTGTTGTAGCCAAGCCGCTCCCAGCAATCCTCGCCCAAATGTGGCAGCATCGGTCCCATCATCTGCACCAGCAATTCGGTGGCTTCCCAGACGGCCCAGGCCAGACCCTCGCCGGATTTGTCCAGGGCCGCCGACAAGGCGTTGGTGAGCTCATAGAGCTGGGCCACGGCAACATTATAGCGAAGCGCCTCAATATTTTGTGAAACGCTGTTCAGGGCCCGATGCGCGAGCTTGCGCAGCTCCAGCGCCTCGGCGCCAAAGCTGGCGGGCCGGTCCGCCGCCCCGTTGGCGGGGCGGCGCTTGGCCACCTCATCCACCAGCCGCGAGATGCGCTGCACCTGGCGCGCGGCGCCCGCGACCCCCGTCTCGGTCCAGATAATGTCGCGATCAGGTGGGCTGTCGGAGACAATGAACAGCCGCGCCGTGTCGGCGCCGTAGTGTTCGATGATGTCGTCGGGATCGACCACGTTCTTGCGTGATTTCGACATCTTTTCCGGCGAACCGATGCTCACCGGCCGACCGGTGCTGAGGGTCGTGGCCTTGCGTTCGCTGCCCTCGCCTTCGATTTTCACCTCGCTCGGCAGCAACCACTCGCCGGTCTCGCCGCGGTAGGTCTCGTGGATGACGATGCCTTGCGTGAACATGGAGGTGAACGGTTCGTCGATCTCAAGATGCCTGGTTGCCTTCATGCCGCGGGTGAAAAAACGCGCATAGAGCAGATGCAGGACGGCATGCTCCTTGCCGCCGATGTACTGGTCAACCGGTGCCCAGTAGCGCACGGCCTTCTTGTCCGTCGGGGTTGCTGCCCGCGGCGCGGTAAAGCGGAACTGGTACCAAGAGCTGTCGACGAAGGTGTCCATGGTATCGGTTTCGCGCACGGCGGCGGCGCCGCATTTGGGGCAGGCGACGTGCTTCCAGGTCGGATGATGATCGAGAGGGTTGCCCGGCTTGTCGAAGGTCACGTCCTCCGGCAGCGTGACGGGAAGTTGGTCCTGCGGGACGGGGACGATGCCGTCCGTGGCGCAGTGGACCACCGGAATGGGGCAGCCCCAATAGCGCTGGCGCGAAATCAGCCAGTCGCGCAAACGATAATTGACTTTGCGCGCGCCAATCCCTTCTGCCTCGGCGCGTGTGGCGATGGCCGCCTTGGCCGCATCGATGCTGAGGCCATTGAGGAACTCGGAGTTGATCATGCGGCCGTCGCCGAGATAGGCCTCCGCGCCGATTGCGAAGGTGGCAGGATCCGCGTCGGGAGGGAGCACGACGGGCAGCACCGGCCGCCCGTATTTGTGGGCGAAATCGAGGTCGCGCTGGTCATGCGCCGGACAGCCGAAAATGGCGCCGGTGCCATATCCCATGACAATGAAGTTGGCCACATAGACGGGCAGCTTTAACTCCGGCCGGAAGGGATGGACGGCGAGCACGCCCGTGTCGAAGCCCTTTTTCTCGGCACGCGCCAGGGCCTCCTCGGTGGTGCCGATCTTGCGACAGTCCTCGATGAAGCCGGCGAGCTCCTTGTTCTTGCGGGCAAGGTGCTGGGCTAGGGGATGCTCGGGTGAAATCGCCATGAACGAGGCGCCGAAAATCGTGTCGTGTCGTGTCGTGAAAATCAGCAATTTCTGCAGCTTCTTGGGCAGCTTCGCGCCTTCGAGCGCGAAGTTGAGCTCGAGGCCCTCGGATCGGCCGATCCAATTGCGTTGGGAGGTACACACGAAATCCGGCCAGCTGCCGGCAAAGCCATCGAGCGCGCCCAGCAACTCTTCGGCATAGGCGGTGATCCTAAAGAACCATTGCGTGAGATCGCGCTGCTCGACCATCGCGCCTGAACGCCAACCGCGCCCATCGATCACTTGCTCGTTGGCGAGCACAGTGTTTTCGATCGGGTCCCAATTCACTTTGGCCGTCTTCCGGTAGGCCAGCTTCTTTTTCAGAAAATCCAGAAACAGGCGCTGTTGATGGGCGTAATAGGCGGGATCGCAGGTGGCAAACTCGCGGCCCCAGTCGATGGAGACCCCCATCGCTTTGAGCTGGGCGCGCATGGTGTCGATGTTGTCGTAGGTCCAGGCGCGCGGGTGAACCTTGCGCTCCATGGCGGCATTCTCGGCGGGCAGGCCGAAAGCGTCCCAGCCCATGGGATGCAGGACGTTGTAACCTTTGGCGCGCATATAGCGGGCCATCACGTCGCCCAGCGTGTAGTTGCGCACGTGGCCCATGTGAATGCGCCCCGACGGGTAGGGGAACATCTCGAGCTGGTAGCGCTTGGGCTTCTTGCTCTTTTCCTCAGTGTTGAAGGTGCCGCGTTCCGCCCACAGCTGTTGCCAGTGTTTCTCGCGTACGGGCGCGTTGTAGCGTTCACTTGCCATGGTGCCGTCCGTCATTCTGGCTCAAAACCCGCTCCGGAGCATGAAAGAAGCGGGGAAAAATTCTTCCATGTGCCGAAAGTCGTGGGCAGCGTCATGCACGCAAGGAGGACTGGGGGGCAAAAAGCGCCCATGACCGCCCACGCACCGGCGCCAGCCGCGACATGAGGTGCCTCTCATGGCGAAAAAGTCGCCCCTTGTCGACACCAGAGTAGGTCAGCCTGCCCCGGCGGCGGCGCCAGGCCTTGTCGACCCTGCAGCGGCCGGCATCGCCCGGGGCTCGGGGTCCCACCGTGGCTCGCGCGCCAGGGCACGGCGGCGGCGTACGACCGCCCCCTGTCGGTTTCGCGCGCAGCTGGCCGAGCTCTGGCTGCCGCCCGGCTGGCGAGCAGAGCCAAAGCGTGCTCCCGGCTCGCCGCGGCGCCGGGCCTGCGGCGAGGAGGCCCAAGGTCCTCAATTTCGTTGCAGCGTTCGTCGCGAGAAACCCATATTTTTGCTGGCCTCCGCGCGGCCTCGCCGCAGCCTTAGGAAAGGTCTGAGCACCATGAGTTCGATGCGCTCTCCAGACCGGCTTGCCGCCGTCCGCGCCCGCATTGCCGCGGCGGCTGCGGCGGACCAGCGGCCCGCCGAGGCGGTGAGGCTGATTGCGGTCAGCAAGACCTTTGGCCCGGAGCACATTCTACCCGTTCTCGATGCTGGCCACCGTGTCTTCGGTGAGAACCGCGTCCAAGAGGCGAAAGCCAAATGGCCGCAGCTGCGGCAGCGCTATCCAGGTACGGCGCTGCATCTGATCGGCCCCTTGCAATCCAACAAGGCGAGGGATGCCGTGCTGCTGTTCGATGCCATTCATACCGTTGATCGGCCCAAGATTGCCGAGGCAATCGCCGAGGCGATGCTGAAACAGGCCCGCCGTCTCGAGCTCTTCATCGAGGTCAACACCGGCGAGGAACCACAAAAAGCCGGCGTGCTGCCGAAAGAGGCGGCGGGCCTGCTGCGCCTTTGTCGTGAGGAGCTGAAGCTCGATATTTCGGGCCTGATGTGCATTCCCCCCCATGCGGAGCCGCCGGCGATTCATTTCGCCTTCCTCGCCAAGCTCGCCGCGGAGCTCGGCCTGCCGCATCTCAGCATGGGCATGAGCGCCGACTTCGAGACGGCGATAAAGTTTGGCGCCACCCACGTACGCGTTGGCTCCGAGATCTTCGGCCCGCGCGGCTAGGCGCGCGCAACGGGGCCGTGGTCCCCAAGCCCTGCGGCCAGCACGGTGCGGCGCAATTCTTGCGCACAACCGGGCTCGGCCACTCTGTCCCGCCGGCTCCGACCTGCTAGGCTCGCGCCACTGATTCGCGCCACCTGTTGCTTCGAGTGCCGGCGCACGCAGCAAGGAAAATGCGAAAAAAAAGGGCCCGCTGCGGCCGGCCCGGCGCGGCTGCCTGGGATGGTTCCCGGGTCGAGGCGAGGAGGCGGGTGCATGGCGGACGGCAGCAATAGCTCGACGCTGGAAGTGACGGCAAAGGCTGCCGCCGCGGAAGCCGCGCGCGAGGCCAAGGCCGAGGTGTTGGACGGTGCGCTCACCGTCAAGAGCGCCGAGAAGCTGGCAACACCGGCGCGCCGGCAAACACCCAAGCTGCAGAAATCGCGCTGGACGGAGTTTCTCGTTGACGTCTGGATCACGTCCTTCAACTCCGTCGAGTTCGGTCTCTATAAGCATAGCCGCAACCGCGCCAAGTCGCGCCAGTTCACTACGGATATGGATATCTTCGCCGAGGTGATCGAGAACGGTGAGCGCACCGGATTGCTCGGTTATCGCGAGGATCTGTGGCGCAAGAACACGGGCATGGACAAGCGGCTGGTGTTCAAGCTCTTCAATGAAACCGTGAACTGGCGCGCCACCATGGACCTGATGATCGGGCGCAGCCTACAGCTGACCCTGGGGGCGCGCGGTCTGCCGGTCACCTGCTTTTCCATCAACGTTGGCGATCATGAGAACGTCGTCTACCTCGAGCGGTCTGCAAACAAGTGGCCCCTTATGCCCGAGGACTTCTCCTTCTTCCTTCTCGAGGACGGCAAACCGCAGTTTTTCCGCCTGCGCCGGCATCACATTGATCTCGGCGGCGACTACACGCTCTATAATCACCGCAATGAGCCGATCGGCGCGCTCGATGGCAAGGTGTTCTCGATCGGCGGAAAATGGCGGGGCCGGGTAGAGACGCAGCACGCCGATAGCCGACTGATGGTCGTACTCAAGCTGTTCTGCGGGATGCTGATCTTCAACGCCGACTGCCGCCGGCACATGCGTCGGCTGGCGCGCGATATCGCCAGCGGCAGGTACGCCCCGAAGCTCGAGAAGCAGGAAGCAGATCTCTACATGAATCCGCGCCGCGTGCGCTGAGGCGCGGCAGAGGCGTCGCAATCGGCGCGCTAATCCCGCAGCTGTGAGACGAACGTGACGAAGTCTTCCGCGGGCATGCGCTCCGGGCTAAAGGCGTTGACCTTCGCAGCAGGATCGGGATAGCCGAGCGACATGCCGCAAACGATCTGCTGCTCTCCGGGAATGCCGAGCCGACGCTGCAAGACATCGTAAAAGATGAGAAAGGCGGCCTGTGGGCAGGTCTCGAGCCCGAACTGGCGCGCCGCCACCATGATGGACTGCAGGAACATGCCGTAATCGAGCCAGGAGCCCAGCTCCAGGTCGCGATCGATGGAAAAAATCAGCCCGACCGGCGCATCGAAGAATAAGAAGTTGCGCCTGTGCTGAGCATGCATTTTCTCTTTCTCGGCGCGACCAATGCCCAGCGTTCCATAGAGACCCCAGCCGCAGGCCCGGCGCCGTGCCAAATATGGTTCGCGCCATTTCTCGGGGTAATAGTTGTACTCGCGTGGGGTGACGGCGCCACGGTCGTAGCGGTCGGCCAGATCGCGCGCCACTTGCACCTTGAGCGCGCCCTCGAGCACCCACACCTTCCATGGCTGCACGTTGCTGCCAGATGGCGCGCGCCCGGCGATCCTCATGAGGTTCAAGATCAGCTCGCGCGGCACGGGCCTCTCGAGAAAGGCGCGCACGCTGCGCCGTCCACTGATAGCCTCCTCGACCGTGATCATTCCATGCCCTGCCAGGTCAGTTGCCGTCGGACCATGCCACGGCCTAGTTTTGAGGGTCAATCAACCGGCCTCGCGGCACGATGTGCGGGAGCTTAGCCATGCCCTTCGATCCTAATGCTGCCGATCTTGTCGTTGGCGTCGTCGGCACCGGCGCCATGGGCCGCGGCATTGCGCAAGTCGCAGCTCAAAGGAGGCATGCGCGTCCGCGCCTTCGATGAAAAAGCGGGCGGCGGCCACGGCGGCAAAAGATCATATCGCCAAGATGCTGGAGGCGCAGGTGCAAAAGGGCCGACTTGCGGCCGAGCCCGCGCAGGCGGCGCTCGATCGCATCAGCCTCGCCGACGACCTCGCCGCGCTGGCACCGGCCAACGTCATCATCGAAGCCGTCGTCGAACGGCTCGACCTCAAGCAAGCCCTGTTTGCCAAGCTCGACAGCATGACCGGGCCCGATACGATCCTTGCCTCCAATACCTCCTCGATCCCCATCACCGCCATTGCCGCGGCCTGCCGCTCTCCTGAGCGCGTCTGTGGCATGCACTTCTTCAACCCGTGCCGCTGATGCGCCTGGTGGAAGTCATCCCGGGTCTCAAGACCGCGGCGTGGGTGGCCGACGCCTTGGCAAGCCTGGGGCGGCGCATGGCGCGTGAACCGGTGCTTTGCCGCGACAGTCCGGCTTTCCTGGTCAATCATGTGGGACGCGCCTTCGTTCCGGAGGCGCAACGCATCTTGACCGAAGGCATCGCCTCCCCGGCGGACATCGACCGCATTCTCACCGGCGCGCCCGGCTTTCGCATCGGCCCCTTCGCGCTCGCCGACCTCGTTGGCATCGACGTGCAGCATGCCGTGATGGAATCGATCTATGACCTGTTCTACAACGAGCCGGCCTTCACTCCCTTTCCAGTCTCGGCCCAGCGTGTTGCGGCCGGCCTTTGGGGGCAGAAGACCGGGGCCGGCTGGTTCAGCTACCAGAACGGCAGGAAAATCGAACCCCCTGTCGTGCCGGCGCCGACGGCCCGCCCGACATCCGTCTGGCTGCAGCGAAGCGCTGAGCATCCCGAGCTTGAGACGCCGGTCCTTGAGCTCATCACTGGGGCCGGTGTCACCCTGGAGGCAGGCGCCGCCCCGAGTGCACGGGCCCTGATTGTCTTGACCCCGATCGGTTGCGATCTGACGAGCGCCATCCTCGATTGCAAGCTCGAGGCGGCGCGCGCGGTGGCGATCGACACCCTGTTCGGCATGCAGGGCCCACGCACGCTGATGGTCACGCCGGCCACCGACCCCGAGTTCCGTGAGGTGGCGCATGGGCTCTTTGCCGCTGCTGGCCAGCCCGTCATCGTCATCAACGACAGTCCAGGCTTCATCGCGCAGCGCGTGGTGGCAATGATCGTCAATATCGCCTGCGGCGTGGCCCAGCGTGGCATCGCCGCCCCTGCCGATATCGACAAGGCCACCAAGTTGGGATTGAGCTATCCGTTCGGGCCACTCGAATGGGGGGACCGCCTCGGGGCTAGGCGCGTCCTTGCCATCCTCGAGCACCTGCAGACGTTCTACGGCGAACCGCGCTATCGTCCGAGCCCATGGCTGAAGCGCCGTGCCGCGCTCGCCCTGCCGCTCGCCACGCCGGAGGGCCGCTAGCGGCAGCGCATTTGCCAAGGCATGTCGGCGCCCGTGGCCAGGAGTTTGCCGTCGCGCACCGCGTATTCGTTGGAACTGATAAAACTGTCGGCAAGGGTGCGCATGCGGCCATCGGCAGCCTTGGTGATGGTGATCTGCCGGCTTTGCGCCGTTACCGGGAAGAAGACCACCAGATCGATGCCTCCCGCGGTCAGGGAGGCGCGCATGATTTCGCCGACGTTGCGCTGCGAACCAAAGTCGCGATCATGCGCTATGTTCCCGCCCGGCGTCGCCACGTAGCTCAAATAGGCATTGGCCAGGCTCGGGGGTAGCCGGCAGTCGACCGCCCAGGTGCCCAACAGGCCGAAGGCCGCCGCCGTCTCCGCCGGCGTCTCGGCGCGTCCCGGACCAGAAAAGAGGCAAAGGCTCACAAAGGCGAGCGCCAACCGGTGCATCAGAGAGGTCATGGCTGCTAAGCTCAATCGCCTTCACGGTTCAATAGAGAACACCAATCTGCTATCTGCGGTTCCTGGGCGAGCGACGGGAGTGAGAGACGTGAGTTTTGAGGGGCTTTTTCATCCGCGCGGCGTGGCCATCATCGGCGCCTCATCCGATTTGACGCGTATTGGTGGCCACCCGATCAAGGCCATGAAAAACGCCGGCTACACGGGGGGTATCTTTCTGGTCAATCCCAAGTACCAAGAGATACACGGCCAGAAATGCTATCCGGACGCTCAATCGATTCGCCAACCGTGCGACCTCGCCATCATCGCCGTTCCCGCGCCGGCGGTCGCCAACGCCGTGCGCGACTGCGGCGCGGCCGGTATCGGCTACGCGGTTGTGCTGACGGCGGGCTTCCGCGAGACCGGGGGGCCGGGCCGCAAGTTGGAGGCAGAGCTTAAGCGTGCGGTCAGCCAAAGCGGCGTGCGTATCATCGGACCCAACTGCCAGGGCATGCTGTCGTTGCAGGCGCGGGTGTGGGCCGCCTTCGGCAGCGTCGCCGATGAAACCGATTTTCGTCCAGGCAACGTCTCCTGTGCCTTTCAGTCGGGCGGGTTTGGCTACGCTATCGTCAATTTGGCCGAGGCACAGGGTCTCGGCTTTCGCTATTGCGTGTCGTCGGGCAACGAAACCGATATCGACACGCCGGAGTTGCTCGCCGCATTTCTCGACGATCCTGGCACCTCGGCGATCTTCGCTTACCTCGAAGGCACCCCCGATGCGCGCCGCCTGCTCGACGTCGGGCGCAAGTCGCTTCTGAGCGACAAGCCGGTCATGATTTGGAAGGCGGCCACGACGGAGGCAGGCATTAAAGCGGCTGCCTCCCACACCGCCAACATGACGGGCAGTTACGATCTTTATCGCGCCGCGTTACGTCAAGCGGGCCTAATCGAAGTCGACGACGTCGAACCGATCGTTGACATCGCCAAACTGTTCGCCCAGGGCCGCAGGCCGAAGGGTCAATCCGTAGGCGTGCTGTCGATCTCGGGCGGATCTGGAATCGTCTATGCCGACGCGGCCGTGCGCGGCGGCTTGACGCTGCCGCCGTTCTCCGATGAGACGCTCGCCGCCTTGCGCAAGATCGTGCCGTCCTTCGGCTCGCCGGAAAACCCGGCCGATGTAACGGCCAGCTTCTTCAACGACATGAACCTGTTCACGAGCGCGCTCGAGATCGTGCTGGCCGATTCGCGTCTTGATCAGCTGTCAATTCTGCTCGCCTCCATCTCCGGGCCATCGGCGCGCCGGGCGGCCGAAGCCATTGCCGCCGTCGCCAACCGCACCGACAAGCCTCTGCACGTCGCCTGGTCCGGACGGCATGCCAAATCCGCCGAGACCATCAAGGCGTTCAACGACGCCGGTGTCCCGTTCATTACCACGCCGGTGCGCCTGGCGCGGGCGGCCGCGGTGCTGGCGCGCTTCACGGCGGACCAGCGACGGCTCTTGCCGCGGCGCCCGCCGGAGGTTGCAACCCCTACGGCCCTCGAGCTGCCGCGCGGCGCGGTGAGCCTCAGCGAAACGGAAAGCAAGGCGGTACTCGAGGCGTTCGGGGTGCCGATTGCCAAGGAAATGCTGCTGCCGGCCGGCGCCGACGCAGCGCTGGCCGCAGCCCGGCTCGTGCCACCCTACGCCGTCAAGATCGTCTCGCGTGACATCCCGCACAAGACCGATGTCGGCGGCGTCAAGCTTGCGGTGAGCAAAGACGGTCTCGGCGATGCCGTGCGCAGTGTCACGCAGAGCGCGCTGGCCGCCAAACCGGGAGCCAAGGTCGATGGCGTTCTGGTGTCGGAGATGGCGCAGGGCATCGAGGTCCTGATCGGCGTCATCAACGACGAGAGCTTCGGCCCGACGATCGCCTTGGCCCTCGGCGGCGTGCTGACCGAGGTGTTGAAGGACGTGAGCTACCGCATCGCCCCCTTTGATCTGGAGACTGCGCGCGAGATGATCGCCGAGTTGCGCGGAGCCAGACTGTTTGATGGCTACCGCGGCGCACCGCCCGCCGACAAGGAAGCACTGGCGCAAACGCTCGTGGCCGTTGGTCAAATGGCTGCCGCCCTTGGTCCTCGCCTCAAGGAGCTCGACATCAATCCGGTGTTCGTGGGAGCCGAGGGCGCCGGTGTCGTTGCCGCCGACGCCCTCCTCATTCTGAAAGCATGAGAGGGGCGGGCAGCCTGGCACCGTGCGCGCGCGTCGGCCAGGCTTGACCCTATCTCACGTCAACACGCCAATGGGATTGCCGGCGAACCAGGCCTCGATCGTGCGAACCATGCCGCCGTAGAAGCCACGATAGGTCTCCGCCGTCACGTAGCCCAAATGCGGCGTCAGAAGGGCGCGCGGTTCCTGGCGCAACGGATGGTCGGCGGGCATTGGTTCCACATCGAAGGTATCGGCGGCATAACCGGCAATTTTCTTCTCGCGCAAGGCGGCAAGCAGCGCCGCCTCCTCGACAATGGGTCCGCGAGAGGTGTTGACCAAGAGAGCGGTTGGCCGCATTTGGCTAAGCTCGCGCGCTCCGACCAGACCCCGCGTGCGCGCTGACAACACGCTATGGATGGAGAGGATATCGGCGCGTCGGAACAACTCGTCCTTGCTCACGCGTTCGGTGCCGTGCTGGCGCGCCCGCTCTTGCGACAGGTTCTCGCTCCAGGCGATCGGCTGCATGCCGATCGCCGCGCCGATGCGGGCGACCCTGGCGCCGAGGTTGCCGAGCCCAAGAATGCCGAGTGTCTTGCCCTCCAGATCGAATCCGAGCGTTTCCTGCCAGCCTCCGCCGGGCCGCATGGTGTGAAACTCCTGGCGCAAGTTGCGGGCGAAGGCCAGCATCAGGGCGATGGCAAGTTCCGCCGTTGATAGGCCGCCGCCCCCCGTACCACACACGGTCACACCGTGATCCTTTGCGGCGTCGAGGTCGATCGAGGCGTTGCGCTTGCCGGTGGTCACGAGCAGCTTGAGGTTCGGCAGCTTTTCGATGAGCGCGCGCGGAAAGGGGGTGCGCTCGCGCATGATGCCAATCACCTCGAAAGCTGCCAGCGCCCGCGCCAGCGCCTCGATGCCGCCGATGCGCTCGTGGAAGACCTCGACGCGGTGCGCCTTTTTCAGCGGCGACCAATCGGCCATTGTCATGGCCACCTTCTGGTAATCGTCGAGAACGGCGATGCTGGCCATCGGTGGGCTCCCCTTGTTGACAAGGCCGAAATTTTACCTGAAGCGGCAAATTCTTAAGATAGCACGGCTGTGCCGGCCGCGGCGATTGAGGTCGTCTGGGCTTGTGGCCATTGGCGAGATCTTGGTGAGATCCGGGGCGAGATCTGGGCTTGCCGCGCGTCCTCGCCTCAGCGCAGGATGGAACCTAAGCACTGCCTTTTGTCCCGGAGTTCGCCTGTGGCCGCAATGATGCTTCTGCTCGCCATGGTGTTTGGCCTGGCCGTGCTGCCGCAAATGTGGGTGCGCAAGACGATCGCGCGACACTCGCACGAGCGGCCGGACTTCCCGGGCACCGGTGGAGAGTTCGCCCGCCATATCCTCGACGAAATGAAACTTTCCCACGTCCGCGTCGAGGAGAGCAAACTAGGGGATCATTACGATCCGGAAACCAAGACCGTACGCTTGCTGCCCGAACACTTCGGCGGCCGCTCGTTGGCCGCCGTCGTCATTGCCGCCCATGAGGCCGGCCACGCCATGCAGGATGCCACCGGCTATCCACCCCTCAAGGCGCGCACACGTCTCGCCAAGCAGGCCATACAGATGGAAAAGGTTGGGGCCGTCGTCATGCTGGCGGCACCCGTCGTGCTCGCCATTGTCAAAGCCCCGCACCTGATTCTAATCGAGGTGTGTTGCGGCGTTTTGCTGTTCGCCTTGGCCATCGTCCTGCACGCCGTCACCCTGCCAGTGGAGTTCGACGCCAGCTTCCGGCGCGCCTTGCCGGTGCTGAAGGCTGGCCGCTACATCAAACAAGAAGATATGCGCGCGGCGAAGCAGATCCTGCGCGCCGCCGCCTTTACCTACGTGGCGGCAGCCAGCATGAGCGTCCTTGACGTGATGCGCTGGCTGCGGGTGTTGCGCCTTTAGGCTGGACCTCGACCGGCCCCGGGGCGACCCCGGCCGTTCGGCCAAGAGCCCATCGCAAGCGCCGATGCGACGGCGCCTGCGGCTTCTTATCTTAGGCCTTGAACGTGCCCAGGTAAGTGAGGGCGATCTCGCGCTGCAGCGGCTGGTCGCGGTGCTCGATGAGGTAGAGCGCTTGCCAGCTACCGAGTACCGGCCTGCCGCCCAGCACGGGAATGGACAGTGAGGTCGCCGTCAGCATCGATCGAATGTGCGCCGGCATATCATCGGGGCCTTCGAGACTGTGGTGGTAACGGCGGCTGCGCGGTGCGGCCCGATCGAGCGCCTCGATCAGGTCCTTCTGCACATCGGGGTCGGCATTCTCCTGGATGGTGAGGGAGGCGGACGTATGCCGCACAAACACGGTCAGCACCCCGGCATCGGCGCGGATCTGGCCGATCCATTGGACGACCTCACGCGTCAGGTCGGTGAAGCCCTGCCCGCGCGTGGCGACGTGGATGCTATGGTGCGCTTGGCTCAGCACCCCGCCTCCTTGCGGCAGCCTACTACTTGCCCACGAACTTGGGGACACGCCGTTCGTTGACTGCATTCACACCTTCCTTGAAGTCGGCGGTGCGCCGCAGCCTGGTCTGTTTTTCCAGTTCGATGTCGGTTGCCGCGCGCACGCGCTCGGCAAGCCCAGCCCGCAAGGTAGCTCGCGTCTCGAGCACGCCCAGCGGCGAGTTCTCGGCAATTTCAGCGGCGAGCTTCTGGGCGGCCGCGCGTACCTCGGGCTGCGGCACCAGCAGATCGGCAAGTCCAATGCGGTAGGCTTCCTCGCCGGAGATCCGGCGACTGGTGTAGAATAGCATCGCCGCTTTGGCCGGCCCGACCAGCGCCGGCAAGGTATGGGTCAGGCCGAAGCCCGGATGGAAGCCAAGCCGGGTGAAGTTCGCCGAAAAGCGGGCTTCGGGGCAGGCGACGCGCAGGTCCGGAACGAGCGCTAGACCGAGACCCCCGCCAACGGCCGCGCCGTGAATGGCGCCGACCATGGGTTTGGCGGTGCGAAAGAGGCGCACCGCTTCGATATAAAGGTGACCGGCCTGCCCGGTCTCGGACTTCTTGACAAGGACGTCCTGCACGTCGGCGCCATCGCCGAGCTTGGCGCCGGCGCAAAAGGCCGTACCTTGGGCGGCCAGCACAATGGCACGGCAGTCGGCTGACGCATCGAGCGCCTCGCAGGCATCGGCGATTTGCCGAATGAGGTCGATGTCGAAGAAATTGTGCGGCGGGCGGCGAATTTCGATGGTCGCCACCCAGCCCGCCTGCTCAACGCCGATGTCTTTGAAGGTGGCCATGGTTTTCTCCAGCAAAAATTAGCGATTTCGGGAACAAACTGGCGCGTCAGACGTTCGGCTCTTGGACGCTGAGAAGGCGCTGCCTGCGCTGCCCCGGTATCCACCTTGAACGGACGCTGAGAACGCGCGTCGCTCGCGCCGCCCCGGTACCCAACCAGAGGCCCCGGTCCTAGCCCGGGGCCTTCTCTGGTTTGGCATGCGCCAGGCCCCTATCGCGTCAGCCCACATCTATCTGAGCCCCAGTCCGCGGGCGATGATCCCGCGCAGGATTTCCGTGGTACCACCCTGGATTGTGAGCTTCGGTGCGATCAAGGTGGCGAAGCGGAGCTGCTCCTCGAAACTAGCGCGATTGCTGGCGCCGTCCTGCGCGAACGCGGCTAGGTCGCGGGCGCGGTGCGGCAAGGCTTGCTCCCAGATCGTCCCCACGTCCTTGACAATCGCCGCCTCCACCACGGGCTCCTTGCCGGCATGCAGCATGCCCGCCACCGACACCGACATGCGCCGCAACGCATGCACTTGGGCCACCAGGCGACCCAAGCCTTCGGCGCCGCGCACATCGGGATTGGCACCGAGCACGCGCACCAGCTCCTGCAAGACGTAAAAGGTCTCCAAAAAGCGCTCCGGTCCGCTGCGCTCGTAGGCGAGCTCGGACGTTGCCTGCTTCCATGCCCCGTCGACCTCTCCCAAGACATGGTCATCGGGCATAAAGGCGTCCTGGAACACAACCTCGTTGAAGTCGTGCTGGCCGGTCATCTGGTAGATCGGATTGACACTGATACCGGGCGTCTTCATGTCGACGAGGAACTGGGTCAGGCCATGCCGACGGTTTTCCTTGCTGGCCGGCGAGGTCCGAAACAGCCCGATCAGATAATGCGCGTGATGCGCGTTGCTGGTCCAAACCTTGGTGCCGTTGATGAGCCAGCCACCCTTGGTCCGCGTGGCCTTGGTCGCGGCAGCAAAAAGGTCGGAGCCCGAGCCCGGCTCGCTCATGCCAATGGCGAAGCACACCTCGCCGCGGCAGATGCGCGGGAGAACGTCGCGCTTGATCGCCTCGTTGGCATACTTGATGAGCACCGGGCCGCTCTGTCGATCGGCCACGAAGTGGAGCCGCACGGGGGCATTGGCGACCCGGAACTCCTCGGTGATCACGTAACGCTCCAGAAAGCTGCGTTCGTGCCCGCCGTATTGCTTTGGCCAGGTCATGCCGATCCAACCCTTGGCTCCCACCTTGCGGCTAAACTCTGGGCTGAAACCATGGTCGTTGCCAGGCTCCTGCGGGTTGTAAGTGCCCGCGGCGATTTCTGCCGCAAGGAAGGCGCGCACCTCGCGGCGCAAGGCATCGCACTCGGGCGGTAGGCGGACGGCATCAAAGCTCAGCGCGCTCATGCTGGGTCTCCTCAGCGCGATGCCAGCAGCGGCCATAGTCCGTCGCTGCCCCGCGCTGCAATCAGCGCGCCGAGCCGCACCGCCCAGGCGCTCTCGTTGTCGAAGTCATCCCGCCACGCCCACAGCCGCTGCGTGAAACGATGCAGCACATGTTCGCGCGTGAAGCCAATCGCCCCCAACACCTGATGCGCTATGCCAGCACCCACGCCTGCCGCCTCGCCGACCCGAATTTTGGCGGCGGCCACCTCCAGGAACAAGGCATCCGCCAAGCTTTCGCTGGGCGGCGGCGTCGCCCCGGCGGGCGCGGCATAGGCGCTGGCGAGAGCCTCCGCGGCGGAGCCGGCCGCGGCCATGGCGGCGGCGGTCTCGCCGGCGAGACGGGCTAAGTTGTGTTGCACGGCTTGGAACTTGCCGATCGGGCGCGCGAAGGCAACACGCTCGTTGGCGTAGGCGACGGCGATCTCCAGGATGGCCGCCAGCGCCCCGCTCATCTGCATGGCGCGCGCCGCAGCACCCATGGCGAGAAGGTCCTTGGCAGCGAAGCCGACCGGCGCCATTTCGCTCTTAATGGGTCGCACCGCTTCCAAGTTGACCGTGTTAAGGGCATCCCCAGCGATGCTGCGACCGGGGGCCAGGCGCACGTCGGCGAGCGCGACCAGGGCGATGGCAGGGCGCGACCCGTCCTCACGCTCGGCGATCAGGGCCAAATGCTGGGCCCCTTCGGCAAAGGGAACCGCGCGCAGCCGACCGCTGACGGTGCCGGCGGAGGCCATGACGACCTTGTCGCCCTGCCGTGTTGGGGCGCACGTCAGCGCGCCCGGTGGCGGCGCAATCCTGCCGCGAGCCAACAGCCAACCCGCCAACAGCGTCTCGGTGAGCGGCAGGGCCAACGCGTAACGGCCGGCCAGGCCGATCAGGCCGAAGCCCTCCTCGAGGCCGACGCCCGCGCCGCCCAGGTCTTCTGGCACCCAAGCCAGCGGCAGACCTGCCTGTTCCATGGCGGCCCACGCCGGTCCCTGCCAAGTCGTACCGGCGGCGTTGTTGAGCGTCTGGGGATCGCAATGATGGCGCAGCAGGCGGGAGGCCGTCTCGGCGATGAGGCTCGTGCTCTCCATGCTTGCGCCCCTCGGCATGCTATAAGGAAGGCAAGCTTTGGCAGCGGCGCGCGGCAACGTCAACTGCGCGCCGCAGCATTTGCGCCAGCTTGGGAGCACGGCATGCCGGCCAGCAAAACCCTTCTGAGCTGGAGCACGGGCAAGGACGCGGCCTGGGCGCTGCACTGCTTGCGGCAAGATGCGATGATCGAGGTGGTCGGCCTGGTTTCGACCATCAATGCTGCGGCCGCGCGCGTTGCCATGCACGGCGTGCGCCGTGAGCTGCTCGACGCGCAGGCCGCCGCTACCGGTCTGCCCCTGTTCGTTTTGCCACTGCCCTCGCCCTGCTCGAACCAGGTCTATGAGGACATCATGGCGACATTCGTTGCCAGCCAAGTGGCCGCGGGCGTTGAGGCGATCGCGTTCGGCGATCTCTTTCTTGCTGATGTCCGCCGCTACCGCGAGAACGCGCTCGCCGGCAGCGGCATGCGCGCAATCTTTCCGCTCTGGGGGCTGCCGACCGCGCCGCTTGCCCGCGCCATGCTTGCCGCCGGCCTCGAGGCCTACATCAGCTGTGTCGACCCAGCTCGGCTGCCGGCACGGTTTGCCGGACGCAGTTTTGACCTCGACCTATTGGCCGAGTTGCCGGCCGGCGTCGATCCTTGTGGCGAGAACGGTGAATTTCACAGCTTTGCCTGTGCCGGGCCTATGTTCGACCAGCGCCTCGCCGTCACGCCTGGCGAGCGCGTGCTGCGCGACGGCTTCATCTACTGCGACCTCTTGGCCCAACGGCCGCACGCGCCGGCGCCGGAGGGCACATGAGGTCAATCGAAGCCTTGCGGGTCGTCAGCTTGATTGCCAGTGCGACGGAGATGATTGCCGCGCTCGGACGTGGCGACTGGCTCGTCGGACGTAGCCACGAGTGCGACTACCCTGCCGAGGTCAGCCGTTTGCCGACGCTGACGACGCCGAAGCTCAGGGTCGATGCTGCGAGCGGCGAAATCGACCGCCAAGTGCGCGACATCGTTCGCGACGGCCTCTCCGTCTATCGGGTCGATGCCGAACGGCTGCGCGCGCTGGCGCCCGACGTGATTGTCACCCAAGATCACTGCGATGTCTGCGCCGTCAGCTTACGCGATGTGGCGGCAGCCACCTGCCATTGGACCGATCGCCGCGTCCAAATCGTCTCCCTACGACCCGATTGCCTGGCCGATGCCTACGCCGATATCGGCCGCGTCGCCCGGGCGCTCAAGGCGGAGGCCGAAGGCGCCCGCCTCACGGCCGAGATCGAGCGGCGCTTGGGCGCCCTGACGGTTCAGCCCGCGCAGCGGCGCCGACCGCGGGTCGCCTTCATTGAATGGGTCGAACCTCTGATGGCGGGCGGCAACTGGATGCCCGAGCTGATCGAAGCCGCGGGGGGACGCAACGTGTTCGGTGCCGCCGGCAGGCCATCGAGCTGGATGTCCTGGGCCGACTTCATCGCCGCCGATCCGGAGGTGATCGTCGTGGCGCCGTGCGGCTTTGCCCTGCAACGTTGCCTGGAGGAGCTGCCCTTGTTGCAAGGCAGGCCCGGTTGGGCCGAGATCAATGCCGTGCGCCAGGGCCGTGTTTATTTTGCCGACGGCAATGCCTACTTCAATCGCCCCGGGCCGCGTCTGGCGGACAGTGCCGAGATCCTGGCCGAAATGCTTTTTGGCGAGACACGGGCGAGGCGCGGTCGAGAGGTCGCCTGGGTCAAGGCCAAGGCTTAAGGGGGCGCCGGGCCTCGCGTGGCAACCCCGGGACTTGCGAGCCGCCTCAAGCGACGTCGGCACCGTAATAGAGCATGACAACGTGCTCGGCCTCGGCAAAAAACAGCCACCGCTCGATGAGGAGCCCCGCCGCCAGCGCGAGCGCCGCCGCGGCCGAGCCGATGAGCCCGAGGGGCGGCAGCAAAGCCACACAGCAGCCGGCAATTGGCAGCGCGAACAGGAAAATCCCAACCCCGCGGCGCAATCGCTTGGCGTGCTTGCGGGCGATCCGATAGCCCATCTCGCGCATGATGTAATTGGGCTCCGTGTGGGGCGGCTCGAGCGGGCGTACCTTGCCGAGCGGACCGAGACCGGTAGCCGCTTCCACCGTGTAGGTTCTGAGCTCGCCGTCGATCGTGCGCCAGTAGGTCCACTTCATGAGACCGGCGAGGAGCAGGGTGGCAAGCGCGAGCCAGGTCGGCCAGGCTGCGTTGAACCCGAAGGCGCGCGCAAGGAGGTTGAGCAAGACGGCGCCACTGGCAAGGCCCAGGGCGATATAGAGGGGCGCCGTCAAGGGCTGATGCCATTGTCGGATGGTGCGGAGCGAGGCGTAGATCATGCCGGTGCAAAAAAGCGTCATGACGGCGCTCATCGCCGTCAGCAGCGCGGCGAGCCGTAAGGCCGGGTGGTTCTCTGACGCCTCGGTCCAACCGAGCGCCAGGACAGCTGCGGGGATATAGGTGGCCAAGGCCAGCACGCCCTCCCGCGACAGCCATGAGGTGCGCCACTGCGAGAAGGCGCGCCAGGCGCGCTCGGGCCGGCCGAGATGGGCGGTGGACGCCAATAGGCCGCCGGTGATGAGCACAAACGCGAGGCCGAAGCTGGTCACGCCGAAGGCGCGCTCTGCCGGTAGCAGCGCCAGGAGCCAGGCCAACGCCAGCCAAACGAGCAAGCCATAGCCCGCCCCCGAAGCGGTCGTGAACAGGATAACGGAGTAGGCGGGGTGCATGGCGTGGGTGCCTAGGAAGTCCGATGCACCACGCGCTCCGCCTCGCCCTCACCGTGCGAGGGCGAGGTCCGGGCGCGGCGAGCGGCGAACGGGCGAACCCATCGCCTGCGGGTGTTGGCAGGGTGTCTGGTCACAAGCGGGGGCGTGTGCGCTGGCGGGTCCACGGCGCTTCACCGCGAAAGCATCTGATCGATCCAGGCGAATAGACGCTCCGCAGTGCTCCCCGCGCCGGCGCCCGCTGCCGCAGCGGTCGCACTCGCGCCGGCCGTCTGACCGGCGCCCCCCTCCGCCGCCGCGGCGGCGGCCGCCAGGGCGTCGCGCCGCGGGCGCGGCGGCAGATACTTGTTGACTGGCCGGTAGCCGAACTCGGGCAACAGCGCAAAGCCGCCGCGCGCGCTCACGAGCTGCGACACGGCGCTTTGCGGGTCGCCAAGGTCGCCGAAATGACGGGCTCCGGTCGGGCAGGCGCGCACGCAGGCGGGCACGCGGTCCTCGGGGCTGAGATGATCATTGTAAATGCGGTCGATGCATAACGTGCATTTCTTCATGACGCCGTGGCCGTAGTCGTACTCGCGCGCCCCATAAGGGCAGGCCCACGAGCACAGCTTGCAGCCGATACAGGTGTCGGGGTCAACCAGGACGATGCCGTCTTCAGCGCGCTTGTAGGAGGCGCCCGTCGGGCAGACCGTGACACAGTCAGGTTCCTCGCAGTGCAGGCACGAGCGGGGAAAATTTACGGTCCTGCTCTCGGCACCTTCGCCGACCTCGAAAGCGTGGACGCGATTGAGCCAGGTGCCGTGCGGATCTCTTCCGTAGGGATCCTGATCGGTCAGCGGTGCCGCGTAGCCGCCAGCATTCCACTCCTTGCAGCTGGTCGCACAGGCGTGACAGCCGACACAGGTGTCGAGATCGATGACCAAGCCCAATTGCTTGTTCGTCCCGGCAGGGAGCGCGGTCATCGTTGGGCTTCCTTGCGCGGCGCCTTCGCCGTGTCGCGCGGCGAAGTCTGCTGGAGCTTTTCGGGGAGCGCCAGTCCCGGTGGCGCCTTGAGCGGGGCGAACTGGGGCAAGGTTGCCAGCGTCTCGTTGGCGCCAACCTTGGTGATGCGCACCTTGAGGTCGTACCAGGCCGCCTGGCCGGTAATGGGGTCGCTGTTGGTATAGCGGTAGCCATCCGGCCGTTCCGGCTGCAGTTCGGCAATCAGGTGGTTGAGCAGGAAGCCGCGCGTGGCTTCCGGTCCCTGTGGGTCGAGGCCCCAGGCGCCGGCGCGCTTGCCGATGGCATTCCAGGTCCAGACGGTATCAGGATTGACCCCCTCCATCAGTTTGACCTGTGCCTTGACGCGGCCGCAGCGGCTCTCGATCCACACCCAATCCTCATCGCCGATGCCGAACTCGGCGGCGCGGGCGCGGCTCAAATACAGACGGTTGCAGCTATGGATCTGCCGCAGCCAGGCGTTCTGCGAACCCCATGAATGGTACATCGCCATCGGCCGCTGGGTAATGGCGTGCAGCGGAAAGCCGGGCTCGGCGCTAGCCGCATTCTCGAAGGGCGCGTACCAAAAGGGCAGCGGGTCGAAGTAGGTCTCGACGCGCTGGCGATGCTCGTTGGGAGGCAGCACGGGACCGTGCCCCCGCGCTGCCAGGCGCATCTTCTGCATCGGCTCGCTGTAGAGCTGGAAAATGACCGGCGTCGGCGTGATGCGAAATCCCATGTCGACCGCCCAGTCGATGAAGGCGCGATTGGCATGTTTGAAGTAGCGCATGTGGGTCGGCAGCTCGTGCACGTGCACGCAACCATCCGCGACGTACTGTTCGAGCTGGCGCGGGTTCGGCGCGCCGCGGCCCCAAGCGCTGCCGTCCTTGCCGCGATAACCGGCCAGCGGACCAATGCCGGGCCGGCGTTCGTGATTGACGATATAGTCCTGATAGCCCCCAGGGTATTTCGGTGCCCCATCAGGCGTAGCGAAGCCCGGCAGCTTCAGGCGTGCGCCAAGGTCGATCAGCACGCTTTGGAACGGCCGCACGTCGCGATCGGGCGCGAGCACCGGTTGGCGAATGGCATCGGTGGGCGCGTTCGGTTCGGAAATCGGTCGATCGAGCAGCGAGATGCAGTCCCAGCGCTCGAGGTAGGTCGTATCGGGAAGAATGAGGTCCGCGTAGGGTACCGTCTCGGAGAAGTAGGCGTCCGAGTAGATGATCTTGGGTATCTTATAGTCGCCGCTGGCGGGGTCCTTGGCGGTGAGATGCGCCAAGGTGGCCGGCGTGTTCATGGCCGAGTTCCAGCCCATGTTGGCCATGTAGAGAAAGAGCACGTCGATGGGATAGGGATCGCCCTGCGCGGCATTGGCGATCACCGTGTGCATGAGCCCATGCGCCGCAAAGGGCGCCTCCCAGCTATAGGCCTTGTCGATGCGCTGCGGCTTGCCCGCCGCGTCGATCAGCAAGTCCTCGGGACCCGTGGGAAAGCCAAGGTGTGGGCCCGCCAGGGGCTGCATCGGCTGCACTTCGCCCGGCTTGCCCCTCGGCTTGAGCGTGGGCGGCGTCTGTTTTGGGTAGGGCGTCTTGTAACGAAAGCCGCCGGGACAATCGATCGAGCCCAACAGGATCTGCAAGACGTGCAGGATGCGGCAGGTGTGAAAGCCGTTGGCGTGGGCGGAGATGCCGCGCATGGCGTGCATGCCCACCGGCCGGCCGATGCTCTTGGCGTGCTGACGGCCGGCCCAGTCGGTCCAGGGAATGTCGAGCAGGAGGGGGTCGGCAAAGGCCGCCTGCGCCAGCTCATGCGCGATGCGGCGGACCGTCGCCGCCGCAATGCCCGTTGTGCGGGCGACGTTTTCCGGCGCGTACTCGGGAGCCAGAAAACGCTGAGCCAGAAGCTGAAACACCGGCACCGCCTGGCGCTTGTCGGCAAGCGCGAAGGTGCCGGAAAAGGCCGGTGCCAGCTCCGCCTCGAGCGCGCTCGTAAGGCGACCTGCCCGCGTGTCCCAAACCAGCGGCCGGCCGTCGTTATCGCGGGCGATCAAGCCGTCGTCGGCCGCGCCGGGCGCCGCAATCACGAGCCAGCCCGCATTGGTGTAGCGCCGAAGATAGTCCACATCGATCTGGTGTGTACTGAGAAGCTCATGCACCAGCGCGCCGGCAAAAAGGCCGTCGGTGCCGGGCCTAATCCCGATCCATTCATCCGCAATCGCGCTGTAGCCGGTTCGCACGGGGTTGACGCTCACGATCTTGACGCCGCGCGCTTTCAGCTTGCCGAGCTCGATCTTGAGCGGATTGGAGGCGTGGTCCTCGGCCACGCCCCAGAGCAGGAAATAGCGAGTGTGCTCCCAGTCGGTCTCGCCGAACTCCCAAAAGGAGCCGCCAAAGGTGTAAAGGCCGGCAGCCGCCATGTTGACCGAACAGAAGCCCCCATGGGCGGCGAAGTTCGGGGTCCCGAATTGCATGGCCCACCAGCTCGTCAGCGCCTGGCTCTGATCACGGCCGGTGAAGAAGGCGAGCTTGCTCGGGTCCTTGCGCCGTACCTCGCCAAGCCAGCCGCTGGCAAGCGCCAGCGCCTGGTCCCAGGAGATTTCTTTGAACTCGCCGGAGCCGCGCTCGCCGACGCGCAGCAGCGGTGCGCGGAGGCGTGCCGGCGAGTAGTGCTGCATGATGCCGGCCGAACCTTTGCCGCACAGGACGCCGCGGTTCACCGGATGCGCGCGATCGCCCTCGATATAGCGAACCTTTCCGTCTTTCAGGTAGACGCGAATGCCACAGCGGCACGCGCACATGTAGCACGTGGTGGTCTTGATCTCGTCGGCAGGTGGAACCGACAAGGCGATGTCGGGCTCAGGGGCGGCGCGCAAGCATTGCCTCGCAAATGACGGCCTCACGGGGGCCAGCACGAAAAGCGCGTGCGCGGCTGACCGGCCGGGACGATACGGCCGGATCGGCACGCCGCGAAATGCTTTTCTCGGCCAAGGGGCGCAGCCCGCCTATGCCCTATTGCCGCACGCCCCGGATCTGGAAGAAAGGCGCGAGGCTGCGGCATTAGCCGGCGGCAGCGGCCGTATTGGTCCGCCGGCCCGCCAGCGCCAAAAACAAAAAGCCGCAGCCCGTAGAGATCAAGTTGATCCCGGCCAGAAGACCGATCGCCCAGGCCGCCGAACTCGGGAGTCCGAGCGCGATCAGGAGGCCGACGGCCACGGCGATGAGACCGCTCAGCAAAAGCCAGCCCCAGCCCTCATGTGGGCGCACGCGCAGGGCCATGACCACCTCAAGGGCGCCTTCCACCAGGAACATGGCGGCGAGCAAAATCGTAAGTGTGATGATGCCGGTCAGCGGGAAGAACGCCAGATAGGCACCGGCGACCACGTAAAGGACGCCGAGCAACACCTCCCAAACGAGACCGCGCCAGCGGGAGGCGGAGAAGGCATGCACCACCATCAAGATGCCGCCGACCAGGAACACCCAGCCGAGCGCAATTTTGACGGCAACCGTGGAGAGGAGAGGAAAGGCGATGGCCGCGCAGCCCGCCACGATCAACACTAGTCCGAGCACCAGGAACCACCCCCAATGCGCGGCGACCTGTTGGCGAATTTCGGCCAGCGCACCGGCAACATCCGCACGCGAGAGCTGATCAGTCATGAGCCGAACCTCCGCTGAGGCGAGCACGAGATGACCTCGCGCCGTTTCCGAGCCGCGCCGATCCTAGCAGAAAAAGCGGCGGCCCGCCGAACCGCCAGGCCGGTTACTGACAGCAAACTGGAAGGTCGCGGCCCGAGCTCTGTCGGGTGGGCTATTCCGCGGCCATGCGAATGTCGTGTGGTGGCCGTTGGGCGATGCGATGTCGCACGAGATCGATGTGGCCGCGCAAATCGTAGAGCTGGCTCGAAAAATAGAGCGGCACGCGCAGTCGGCGCACGTGGCTGTCGATGCGCTCGATTTCGGCTTCGTGCGCGGCCGGATCGTACTTGGCGCCACCGCTGTCGAGGCTTCTCTCCAAGGCCTTCAATTGGCGGTACCAATAGAGCAGGCGCCGGCGCACGTTCCAGGCGTAGGCGATCGGCAAAAAGCGGATGAGCGGCACCAGCACCGCCAAAACCGGGATCAGCAACACGAGCTTAGCGGCATGCGCGCTGGTGTAGGCCGTGACATTGTAGGGCAGGCCAATGCGCTGGTTGAACGGGGCAAGCAAGCGCAGCAGGAACGGCAACTCATTGGTCTTGTAGATCTGGCGCGCCTCCTTGGGCACCTCGAATTCGGGATCGCTCGGGGATGGAAATTCGCCGGCCTTGTAGAACAGGACCGGATCGCCGTTCTTGTCGAAGCCGGGTTTGGGGTTGTTGATGAGGGCCTGAGTGAGCAGGCTTGCCAAAGAGGCATCGAGGTCCGGCCGCACCACCAGGGCCACCGAGGTCGCCAGCAGGGTGATATCCGCCGACGGGATCAGGGGCTTGAATTCGACCGAACCCGTTCGCATCACGAGTTTGGCAATAGCGGGAAAGCGATTGTCGTAAGCGTCGGCCTCGGCTGAGAAATCCATGAGGCGGATCATCGGCACGCGCAGCAGCGCCTGGATCTTATCGGTGTCGGCGGGCAGGATCAGGAAAGCGGCGTCGGCCTTTCCCTGCAATAGTTCGCCGGCATCCGCCGAGAGCTCCTGCTCAATGAACACCCCCTCTTCTTTTTCAATGCCATTGGCCTTCAGCAGCTGACGTGCAATACGTTTGGTACCGCTGTCCTTGGTGCCGACCATGACTCGTTTATCGTGTAGGTCTCGCAGGGATTGCAGCGGCGTATCGGCGCGTGTGAACACCCAGATCGGCTCATAGAACAGCCGACCCAGCGACTGCAGCTTGGCGTACTCGACGTGGCGTCCCTTGGCATTTTCGCTGGCGAGCCGCCCTTGCATGCTGCCCACCAGTCCACCCTTGACGAAGCCCGCATTGACCCCGGACTTGTCATTGGTGAGGTCCTTCAGCGTGGCAAAGCCTCCCACGTTTCTGAATTCCAGGCGCACACCATTGCGCTCCAGTTCGGGGCGCCAGGTCTCGGCCAGCTGCTGGTAGTGGGCATTGCCGGTCGCCATGACGATGCGCCCGTCGGTATGCGAGCCGGCCTGCAGGGTGACCGCATAGACCGCGACACCGAGCCCCCCGGCCAGAACGGTGCCGATCGAGGCCTTGGCCGTGTTGGATTCCATCGCGCACCCCCAACCTTCCCCGCAGGCCCGCGCCTGAATGCCCAGTTCTGTTAAAGTTCCCAAGAGTGTAGTGGACTGTTAACCATCCTGCCACAGCTCGATGGCACGCGTGTGGCAGGCGCAGCCCGCCCGCCGATCCGAGGGCGGGTCGGTGGCTGGGCCGCGGAGCGCGCGTGCCTAGGCCGTCGGCCGCATCGCGGTCAGGCCGGGCACCGCATCGGCCCCCTGCGGGACCTCGAATTTGGCCCCCGCGAAATCGCCGCCGATGGGCTCAGCGCGGCCCCCCAGGTGTTGCACAAGAAAGGCCTCGGCGATGGCAAAAAAGGCAATGCGGTTGGCGGGTTCGGCGAAGCCGTGACCTTCCTCCGGGTAAAGCACGTACGTCACCGGCAGCGCCTTGGCGCGCATGGCGGCGATGATTTGGTCCGATTCGGATTGCTTCACGCGTGGGTCATTGGCGCCCTGACCGATGAGCAACGGCTTTTTGATGTTGCCGGCCGCGTAGAGCGGCGAGCGCGCTTGCAGGAGCTGGCGGCCCGCTTCCGTACGCGGATCGCCGACGCGACGAACCAGGTTTTCGAAAAAGGCCGCCCAGTACGGTGGTATCGTCGCGAGCAGGGTTTCCAAATTGGAGGGGCCAACAATATCGACGCCACAACAGAAGACGTCGGGGGTGAAGGCGAGGCCGGCCAGGGTGGCATAGCCGCCGTAGGAGCCCCCCATGATGGCGATGCGATCCTTGTCGGCGATCCCCTCCTTCACTGCCCAGGCCACCGCGTCGAGCAAGTCCTCGTGCATCTTGCGGCCCCACTCCAGATCGCCGGCATTGACAAAGGCCTTGCCGAAGCCGGTGGAGGCACGAAAGTTGACTGACAGCACGGCAAAGCCGCGGTTGGCGAGCCATTGGTGCAGGGCATTGAAGCCGTATTCGTCGCGCGACCATGGCCCTCCATGCACGAGCAGCACCAATGCGAGCGGCTCGATCGGTCGCAACGGCTCGGCCGCGGGCAGCGTGTAATAGGAGGGCAGCTCGAGCCCGTCGCGGGAGATGATCACCGCGCTGCGCATGCGCGCCAAGGTATAGCTTTTGAGCTCGGGTTGGGTGGCAAAGAGTTCGCTGATGTCGCCGCTCTCGCGCTGGTAGAGGTGATACGTCGTCGGGCTCTCCGCCGCGCTCGCCGCCACCACCCAAAAGCGATCATCGAGCGAGCGGTCGGCAATCGACACTTCGCCAGGCAAGGCGCCGTGCAGTTGTTTCAGATCGGCCGCCATGGGTTCGCTGAGCGCAATCCAGTCCAGCGCCAGGTGTTTCGCCCCGACCGCGTCGATGATGCCGGTAACCGGATGCGAGATGACGCGGCTGATATCCGCCTTGGGATGCTCGGCGATCAGGCGCGCGCTGCCGCTGTCCCAGGCGGTGGCGAACAGCGCGGCCTTGTCGCGCCCGATCGAGGAAATACTGTAAAACGTGGCAGCGTCATGCGTGAAGCCGATCGGCTGCGTCGTGAGATCGTCTTCGTGCTCGACGACGAACATTTCCTCGAGTCGGGTGCCGTCGATGCGGTAGACGACCTTGCCGCCCTCCGGCCCGCGCGGCTTGATGGCGAGGCGGGGGGTAAGCTGCCGATCGGTGAGAACGGCCCCGAGTTGGTCGGTGTTTTCGAACAGCAGTTGCCGCTCTGCCGTGTTGATGTCGATGCGATAAAGATCGTGCCAGGCCTTGTCCCGGTCGTTGATGGCCACGGCCAACGCCTCGGGCTGATCGAGGCTCAGCTGTTCGATGCGCGCGCTGACGCCAG